>OCTA010000217.1_pt1 | contig 53838 bp, 57 predicted proteins | sample 1538991 | NCBI WGS metagenome assembly OCTA01 (sample SAMEA3539302, study PRJEB22396) | soil metagenome | biome: tundra; feature: field; material: soil | place: USA | collected 2010-05 | depth 0.15 m
GCGTCTTCTACGGCCTGATGGAGTTCATCCCCTACATCGGCCCGATCATCGGCCCTGCGCCGGCGGTGATCCTGGCCTTGTTCAATAATCCGATCAGCGCCGTGTGGCTGCTGATCCTGTTCATCGCGCTGCAGCAGCTCGAGGGGCATGTGATCGCGCCCCAGATGTTCAGGATCTCGCTGCGGATCAACCCGATCCTGATCATCCTCGGACTGCTGGTCGGCTATCAGCTCTACGGGGTCGTCGGGGCGCTGGTCGCGCTTCCAGTGCTGGCGGTGCTGCGCCAGACGGTGCTCTACCTGCGCCGCCACCTGGTGCTGGAGCCGTGGACGGTGGCGGGCCCGGGGGTGGGGGTGCTGGGGGTGATCGTCGATCGGTGTCCCGACTGCGGGACCGTCGCGTCGGCTTCGGACTCGTTCTGCCGCACCTGCGGAGCATCGCTGGAGCCGCGCGTGAGCACCCCGACCTGATCGGCTTGCGCGTGACGATCCTGTAATAGCCTGCGGGCGGTGCCCACATCCGCCTCTTCCGAGCAGACGAGCACGCTGACCGCTCGCTCGCTGGCCAGGCGCTACGGGGAGCGTATCGCCCTGCACGAGGTCAGCTTCGAGCTGCGGGCCGGCGAGCTGGTCGGCCTGGTGGGACCCAACGGCGCGGGCAAGACGACCTTGCTCTCGATCCTGGCCGGAGTGCTGGCGCCCAGCGCGGGGGAGCTCAGCCGCGCGCCGCGGGAGATCGGCTGGGTCCCCCAGCAGCCGGCGCTCTACTCCAAGCTCTCCGTGGCCGAGAACCTACGCCTGTTCGCGCGGCTGGAGAAGCTCGCCGACCCTGACCAGGCGGTGGCCAGGATGCTCGAGCAGACGGCGCTCGAGGATCGCGCCGACGAGGAGGTCGGCCGATTGTCAGGCGGCAACCAGCAGCGCGTCAACATCGCGATCGGGCTGCTGGCGGCGCCCGCCGTCCTGCTGCTCGACGAGCCCTCGGCCTCGCTGGACCCGCGTCAGCGCGAGCGGCTGTGGGAGTTCATCGGGAGCCTGGCCGGAGGCGGCACGACGGTCGTCTACTCGACCCACAACGTGTCCGAGGTAGAGCGCTACGCCGACCGAGTGCTGCTGCTCGTCGACGGCGAGCTACTGTTCACCGGCACGCCGTCCGAGCTGGAGCGGGCCGTCGGCGGCGATGCGCGGGATTTCGAGGCTGCGTTTATGCGCTTCCTTCACGCGCGAGGTCATTAGGTGCTCCCGTGCGTTGGCTGTTGATCAAGGATCTGCAGATCCTCAAGCGCTCCCCGCTGCTGGTGGGGTTGCTGATCGTCTATCCGATCGCGATCGCGCTGATGATCGGCTTCGCGCTGTCCAGCCCGCCGGGCAAGCCCAAGGTGGCGTTCTACAACGAGGTGGCGCCGGGTCAGGGCAAGATCAGCTTCGGCAGCCAGCAGATCAACGTCGCCCAGTACGCCAGCCAGCTGTTTGAGTCGGTCCAGGCGATCAAGGTGCATTCGCGCGCTGAGGCGATCGCCAAGGTGCGCGACGGGCAGGCGCTGGCGGCGGTGATCATCCCCGCCGACATCCCGCAGCAGATCCAGAACCTGGTGACCAACGGCGTCGGGAAGCCGACGGTCCAGCTGTTCTTGAACAACAAGGACCCGGTACAGCGCCAGTTCGCCGATCAGGCGATCTCCCAGCGGCTCGCCGAGGTCGAGCAGGCGGTGTCAAAGCAGGTGCTGCGGGTTGCGGTCAGCGATCTGCAGCAGGTGCTCAACGGAGGCTCGGTGCAGATCCTGGGCCAGAAGGTGGGGCTGCTGGGCCTGCGCAACTCACGCACGATCGTGCAGGGCACGATCGCGTCGCTGCCTGTGCGCTCGCCGCTGCGAGCGGCGCTCGGCCAGGTAGTGGGATTCGCCAATCTGGCGATCCAGGGACTGAGCTTCGCCACCCCCGTGCTGGGCTCGATCGGGACGCCCCTTACCGTCCAGCAGACCGAGCTGGCGGGTGCGACCACACCAACCGCCACCTACGCGGTGGCGATCGCGGTAATCGTCTCGCTGATGTTCGTGACGATGCTGCTGGCCGCCGGGATGCTCGCGATCGAGCGCGCCGAGAACACCTACACGCGGCTGATCCGCGGCCTTGTCTCACCCGGGCAACTGCTGTCGGAGAAGGTCGTGCTGTCGGCCGGCTGCGCGTCGATCGTGGCGCTGCTGATGTCGGCCTTCGTGTCGCTGTTCGTGCCCCTGGACTGGTCACGCTTTGAGCTCTGGGTGCTGGCGCTGGCGTTCGGCGGCCTGGCCTTCGGCGCGCTCGGGGTGGCGCTGGGAGGGGTCGCGCGGGAGGTGAGCGCCTCTTCGCTACTGGCCTTCCTGGTCTCGCTGCCGATCGCCTTCGTCGCGCTGGTGCCCGCCAATGCCGTGTCCGGCACGCTGAGGTCGGTGCTCGATGCGATCGCGTTCGCGTTCCCGTTTAAGGCCGCCCTGGAGGCGGTCGACAACGCGTTCAGCGGGACTGCGCCGGGGATCGGCGGACCGCTGCTGCACCTAGTGGTGCTGACCGCCATATTCGGGGCGCTGGCGCGCGTCGCTCTGCGGCGCTTCGCCTGACGGCGGGGCCGGCGTGGTGGCTCGGACTGGGGGGAGCGCTTCGCCTGACGGCGCGAGCGCTCAGCGGTCGCCGACGGTGCTGCGGAACATGACCGCGCAGATCGCGGCGATGATCAGCGCGAGCACCGGAAGCGTGAGCCCGATCACGCCGACGACGGCGAGCACCAGGCCGACCACGCCGACCGTCCCGGCCGTGCCGCCGACGACCACCAGACGGTAGGCGCGCTGCTCGCGGGCCCGCTTGGGCGTGTAGTTGCCGCGCTTCTGAATGTTGCTCACAGTCACCAAGCGTAGAGCATCGTTCTTGAACGCTGCACCAACGCGGCGCGGCGACGGGGCGCGCCGGTGAATATGCGGTGCGCTAGGTTTGACCGGCGATGGTCGACCCCAATCAGCACCATCTGCTGCTCTACACCTACGTCGAGGACATAGTGGCGCGGCGCGGTCCCTACCGTGAGGCGCATCTGGAGCGGATCCGCGCGGAGCGCGACGCCGGCCGGCTGGTGATGGCCGGTGCGCTCGGAAATCCGCCCACCGGCGGCGCGATCGTGTTCAGGGGCGTCGAGCCTGAGTTGATCGAGGCGTTCGCGGCCGGCGACCCGTACGTGGAGGCCGGGCTGGTCACCTCCTGGCGCGTAGAGCGCTGGAACCTGGTCTAAGGGCCTGACCGAAGGAGTCGGTTCGGCGCCATCCGGACGCCGGTATCCTCGGTGAAAGTCATGCCCTTTCCGCAAACCCGCCTCCGCCGGCTGCGCGCCACCCGGGCGTTGCGCGGGCTCGTCCGTGAAACGCGTCTGGCGCCGGCCGATTTCGTCTACCCGATGTTCGTCGCGGACGGCATCGATCGCCGTGAGCCGATCGCCTCCATGCCGGGCATCGACCGGCTGTCGATCGCCCACGCGGTGGCCGAGGCGGGCGAGGCGCTGGCGCTCCGGATTCCCGCGGTCCTGCTGTTCGGGATCCCGGCCGCCAAGGACGAAGAGGGCTCGGGCGCGTGGGATGACGAGGGGATCGTGCAGCTGGCCACGCGGGCGATCAAACAGGCTCACCCGGATCTGCTCGTGGTCGCCGATCTGTGCCTCTGCGAGTACACCAGTCACGGGCACTGCGGCGTGGTCAGGCAGCTGGATGACTCGGGCGCTGGCGGATCCGGCGAGGCTGGACGCCGAGCCGGCGGCAAGCGCGAGGACATCGTCGACAACGACGCGACGCTCGAGCTGCTGGCCCGCACCGCGATCTCACAGGCGCGCGCCGGAGCCGACATCATCGCCCCCAGCGACATGATGGACGGCCGTGTCGGCGCGATCCGCAGCGCGCTGGACGACGACGGTTTCTCCGAGACGCCGATCATGGCCTACTCGGCGAAGTTCGCCTCGGCGTTCTACGGGCCGTTCCGCGATGCCGCCGACTCCACCCCGGCCTTCGGAGACCGGCGTGCATACCAGATGGATCCGGCCAACGGCGAGGAGGCGGTCCGCGAGGCTCGGCTCGACGTGGAGGAGGGGGCCGACATCCTGATGGTCAAGCCGGCGCTGCCCTACCTCGACGTGATTCGCCGCGTCAAGGACGAGACCGGCATGCCGCTGGCTGCCTACAACGTCAGCGGGGAGTACTCGATGCTCAAGGCTGCGGTCGCCGCGGGCTATCTTGACGAGCGCGCCGCCGTCCTTGAATCACTTACCTCGATCCGTCGCGCGGGGGCCGACATCGTGATCACCTACCACGCTAAGGAGGCTGCGCGATGGCTGCAATAGGCAAGCCCGGGACGACCCAGTCCGCCGGCACCGCCCCGACCGGGAGCCAGCACGGCCCGAAGCTTCGCAGCCGCAAGCATGGCGCGGCGATCGAGCTCGACGACCTGGACAAGCGCCTGCTCAACCTGATGCAAGGCAGCTTCCCGATCGCCCGCCGGCCCTATCAGCACGTCGCGAGCGCGGCCGGGATCAGCGAGACGGAGGTGATGGCCCGCGTCCAGCGGCTGCTCGACGAGCGCATCATCCGCCAGATCACGCCGATCTTCGACACCCGGGCGCTCGGCTACTCGTCGATGCTGGTCGCCGCCAAGGTCGATCCCGACAACCCCTGGCGGTCGGCGAACGTGATTAATGCCCACCCGGGCGTGTCGCACAACTACCTGCGCAACCACGAGTTCAACATCTGGTTCACGATTGCCACCGAGCCCGACTCCCCGCTGGGGCTGCAGGGCACGTTGGAGGTCCTCGCCCGGATAGCCGGCGCCGAGTCGATTCGCCAGCTGCCGACGCTGAAGCTGTTCAAGATCAGGATGGACCTGGAGATGGAGGGCGGGACCGATGCGCTCTCCAAGGCCGTGGAAGCGGCCGCGCCGGCCGAGATCGAGCGCCAGCCCTGTGACGAGTCAGACATGGCGGTGATCCGCGCGCTGCAGGGTGACATGCCGGTCATCTCCGAGCCCTACGCGCCGGCGGCCGGAGAGCTCGGGATGACACAGGAGCGGCTGCTGGCCCACTTGGAGCAGATGCAGGAGCGCCGGCTGCTACGCCGGGTCGCCGCGATCCTGTTTCACCGCCGCGCCGGTTTCAGCGCCAACGGGATGGGCGTGTGGAAGGTGCCCGACGAGCAGATTCTGGAGCTCGGGATGCGCATGGCCGCGTTCCGCGGGATTTCGCATTGCTACCAGCGCCCGACCTACGCCGACTGGCCCTATTCGGTGTTCACGATGGCCCACGGCCGATCCAAGGAGGAGTGCGACGCGATCCTCGACACGATCGCTGCCGACACCGGCATCCAGGAGCGCTCGACGCTGTACTCCTCGACGGAGTTCAAGAAGATTCGCCTGCTCTACTTCACCCAGGACTATCGGGCCTGGGAGCGCGAGCACGCCGGCGTGTGAGCGCGGCTGCGGTCAACACCTCTCGGTCCTCCGAGCTCTACGCGCGGGCGCAGCGTCTGCTGCCCGGCGGCGTGAATTCACCCGTGCGGGCGATGCGAGCGATATCGCGCGACCCGATCTTCATCGCGTCGGGCCACGGCTCGAGGATCCGTGACGTCGACGGCAACGAGTACGTCGACTGGGTGTCCTCCTGGGGACCGCTGATCCTGGGTCACGCGCACCCGGAGGTGATCGAGGCGGTGATCGCGGCGGCGAGGAGCGGCACGAGCTTCGGGGCGCCGACCGAAGGCGAGGTCGAGCTGGCCGCGCAGGTCGCCGAGCGGGTGCCCTCGATCCAGATGCTGCGGATGACCTCGTCGGGGACCGAAGCCACGATGAGCGCGATCCGCCTGGCGCGCGCGGTCACCGGCCGCGAGCCGGTGCTCAAGTTCGCAGGCGCCTACCACGGTCACGTCGACGGCCTGCTCGCCCAGGCCGGCTCGGGACTGGCGACACAGGGGATCCCAGCCAGCCCCGGGGTACCCGAAGCCGCGGCGAGCGCGACCGTGATCGTGCCCTGGAACGACCCCCCGGCGCTGGTGGCGGCGACCGAGCGACACCCGCTGGCGGCGATCCTGGCCGAGCCGGTGCCGGCCAATATGGGGCTGGTGGCGCCCGAGCCCGGCTTTCTGGAGCTGCTGCGCGAGCGCGCTGATGCGACCGGCGCCCTGCTCGTCTTCGACGAGGTGATCTCCGGCTTTCGCGTTGCCCGCGGCGGCGCTCAGGCGCACTTCGGCGTGACGCCGGATCTGACCATCCTGGGCAAGATCGTCGGCGGAGGGCTGCCGGCGGCGGCCTATGGCGGCCCGCGGGCGCTGATGGAGCGCATCGCCCCGGCGGGCGACGTCTACCAGGCGGGGACCCTGTCCGGCAATCCGCTGGCGGTGGCTGCGGCATTGGCGACGCTTGCGCGACTCGACGCCGACGCCTACCGGCGGCTGGCGCAGGTCACCGAGGCGCTCGCCGCCGGACTGCGCGCGGTGGCCGCCGAGGCCGGCCGGGCGGTCCAGGTGCACAGCCTGCCCGGCCTGCTGACGGTGTTCTTCTCTGACTCGCCGGTGACCGACTACGAGTCCGCCGCCGCCTGCGACCTGGTCGCCCACGGTGCCTGGTGCCGAGCGTTGCTGGACCGGGGGGTATATCCACCGCCTTCACAGTTCGAGGCCTGGTTTCCGTCGTTGGCACATACCGACGAGGACGTGCAGCGCACGCTCGACGCGGCGCTCGAGGCGTTCCGGGAGCTGCCGGAGCGTGCATGAACGCTATGGGGACTGTTGTTCATTCCGGGCCGGAGCGTGCATGAACGCCATGGGGACTGTTGTTCATTCCGGGCCGGAGCGGTGAGAAGCCGGCAGGACGGCACGGCCGCGCTCGCCCAGGCGCTGCGCGCCCACGGCGGGACCGTCGGCGGTCTGGTCGGCCCGGCCCGCTCCGAGCCGCCGCGGGCGCAGTCTTTTGGAGGAGCGGCCCCCGATGGTTTCGCTGCGCTGGGCTCCGACTGTCCCGGACCACCGCAGATCGCCGCCGTCGGCCCGCGCACGGCCGGGCGTGAGGCCGAGTACGAGCTGCTGCTGGAGATGATCTGGGAGGGCAGCCTGCTGCACTACGGCGCACCGCGCGTGGTGGTGACCGAGGATCCTGATCTGGCCCTGCTGATCGGCGATCAGCTCTATGCCCTCGGTCTCTCCCGGCTGGCGGAGCTGGGGGATCTCGAGGCCGTCGGCGAACTGGCCGACGTGATCTCGCTGGTGGCCCAGGCCCAAGCCGACGGTGACGCCGCGCTGGCCGACGCGGTCTGGGCAGCGGGCGCGGCCGCGGTCGGCTGGGGGTTCAGCGAGCTGCACAGCGCCGCCAAGGCGCTGGCCCGCGCGGGGGATCGCGGCGCTCGCGCCGCGCTTTTGGCGAGCGCCGCGCGCCCAGGGGCTCGCGACGGCCGCCTCGATGTTGACGATAGGCTTCCCTAAGCGTTCAATGTCAGACGCGTAAGTCGAAGGGCGCACGTGGCAGACAGACATAAAGAAGGCAAATCCAAGTACACGGCTGACCGCAACATGCCCGGCGCGTTCGAGGGCGAGACGGTTACGCGGCGGCGATTCATGGGCGCGGTCACCCACAGCGCCGGCGGCGTGGCGGCGATGGCGTTCACGCTCCCCGCGCTGGGCTTCGCGCTCGGGCCGATATTCAGCCGCGAGCCCTTCAACTGGCAGCCGATCGGCACCCCGGGCGACTTCACCGACGCGACCTACGTCACCGAGGTCGTCACGATCGTGCAGGGGATCGGCGAGGCCGGCAAGTCGATCGCCTACGTCCGCGCTCGCAACCCGGCGATCGACACCGAGCCCGAGGATCAGTACAACCACTTCATCGCCCTGTCGTCGCGCTGCATGCACCTGGGTTGCCCGGTGCGCTATGTCGCGGCCGCCTCGCGCTTCATCTGTCCCTGCCACGGCGGCGTGTACGACTTCCGCGGCCTGGTCGCCGGCGGGCCCCCGGTGCGCCCGCTCGATCGCTTCTACACCCGCCTGAACACGGCCACGGGACTAGTCGAGATCGGCCCCCGCTATTCGGTCAACTCCGAGCTTCAACGCTTCTCCCCGCGTGACCCGGGGCAGCCGCTGGACGGGATCGGGCAATATCTGTACCCCGCTCGCTTCGACACCTCCGTGCTTCCCAAGATCTGATCCGCATGCCCAAGCTCCCCGCTCCACCCCTGCCGAAGGTTCTGCAGCCCAAGCCCAAGCGTCCCGGCGAGAACGGCAACGGCGCGATCACTCCGGCCGAAGTCGGGATCACCGTCGTCGACTGGATCGATGAGCGCACCTCGCTGTCGGGCGGCCTGCGCTGGATGCTGTTCCGCAAGGTCCCCAAGGGGATCAACTGGGCCTACACGCTGGGCTCGGCGACCATGTTCGCGTTCCTCTCCCAGGCCGTGACTGGCGTCTTTCTGGCGATGTATTATCGCCCCGACGCGAGCGGCGGTGCCTACGAGTCGGTCCGCTATCTCACCGACGACGCCTTCCTCGGCCAGTTCGTGCGCGGGATGCACAAGTGGGGCGCGTCGGTGATGATCATCCTGATCTTCCTGCATATGGGGCGGGTGTTCTTCTTCGGCGCCTACAAGTACCCGCGCGAGCTGACCTGGATCATCGGCGTCGTGCTGCTGATCCTCACCATGGCGATGGGGTTCACCGGCTATCTGCTGCCGTTTGACCAGCAGTCCTACTGGGCGACGATCGTGGGCGTCAACATCAACGGGACCGGCCCCTTCATCGGGCCGTACCTGTCTGACTTCCTGCGGGCCGGTCCAGAGTTCGGCGCCACCACGCTGACGCGCTTCTACGCGATTCACATGATGCTGATCCCCGGCCTGATCGCCGCGCTGATCGGCGCCCACCTGTACCTGATCACCAAGCTCGGCATCTCGGCGCCGCCTTGGATCAAGGCCGAAGAGGAGCCTGAGCTCAGGGAAACTCGGGTATGAGCGGAGCGGGCGGTCAGTGAACCAGGCAGAGAAGGAGGCCTACCTCCGCGAATACTCGATCCTGAAGAATCAGGGCAAGCCGTTTTTCCCCTACGCGGTCGCCAAGGACTCCCTGATGGCGGTGATCGTGATGGTGGTGATCGTCTTCTTGGCGCTGTACTTCGGCGCCGAGCTGGGTCCGAAGGTCAATCCGACGACCACCACCTACGTGCCGCGTCCGGACTGGTACTTCTTCTTCCTGTTCGAAGTCCTGCGCGTGATGAAGAACGTCCCCAAGTTCACGGACATGGCGACGATCGGCGTGCCGACGATCTGCATGGTCCTGCTGTTCCTGCTGCCGTTCTACGACCGCAGCCCGGAGCGGCTGATTTGGCGCCGCCCGGTGGCGCTCGCCGCCGGCCTGGCAACGATCTTCGCAATGGCCTACCTGACCTACGAGGGCGCGAACACGAAATCTCCGAACTCGGTCGATCTGGCTCCGCCATCGAGCCTGACCGCGTCCGAGGCGGCCACCTTCCGCGCCGGCGAGCTCGTGGTCGGCCAGTCCGGGTGTCTGGCCTGCCACGTTATCGGTAGCAACGGGAACAACGGCCCCGGACCGCCGCTGACGCACATCGGCGCGATCCTGCGTCCCGCCGCGATCGTCCAGACGCTGCGCGACCCGACCCAGCCGATGCCGTCGTTCGAGGCAATGGCGCAGCAGTACCCGAAGAAGTTCTCGAACCTGGTCAACTTCCTCGCAGAGCTGCAGTAGGGGCTGGGCCCCATGTCCTCGGTTTCGCTGCCATGACGGCGAGCGCCAACTTCGCGCCGGAAAGCGTGTCCGGTGGGGGACCGTCGTCGTCCGGGACCCTGGAGGAGACTCAGGTCCGGGCGATGTTCGATCGCATCGCCGGGCTATATGACCGCATGAACACGGTCATGACCGCGGGCCTGCACCACCGCTGGCGCCGGCGCGCGGCCGATCTGGCCCAGTGCAAGCCCGGCGGCCGAGCGCTCGACGTGGCCACCGGGACTGGCGACCTGGCGCTGGAGATGGCCGGCCGGGTCGCTCCCGGCGGCACGGTGATTGGCGCCGACTTCTCCGAGCGGATGCTCGCACTGGCGCGCGCCAAGCCGAGTCCCTTCGCGGTCGGGCGGCCCGGAGCCGGTGTGACGCTGCGCTTTGAGACTGCCAACGCGCTCTCACTCCCCTACGCGGACGACGAGTTCGACGCCGCCACCGTCGGCTTCGGTGCCCGTAACTTCTCCGATTTGGAGCAGGGCCTGCGGGAGATGGCCCGCGTGGTCAGGCCCGGAGGACGGGTCGTGGTGTTGGAGATCACCAACCCGCAGCGCCCACTGCTGTCGACCTTCTTCGAGCTGTGGTTCGATCGCGTGGTACCGGCGCTGGGACGCCTGGCCGGCGATGCGCAGGCGTACAGCTACCTGCCTAGCTCCGTGCGGCGCTTCCCCGGTCCCGAGGCGCTGGCCGGCGTCATGTTCCGCTGCGGCCTGACCCGGATCCGGTATCTGATTACCGCTGGCGGGATCATCGCCCTCCACGTCGGTGAGGTAGGTGAGACCGCTGAGGCTGCTGAGGCCGGTCGGGCTGCTGAGGCCGGTCAGGCTGCTGGCGCGGCTGAGGCTGCTGAGGCCGGTCAGGCTGCTGAGGCGGCTGAGGCTGCTGAGGCCGGTCAGGCTGCTGAGGCCGGTCAGGCTGCTGAGGCGGCCGGACCAGAGCGGGGGCCGTCATGATGAGCGCGGTGAGAGCCGTGGTGCAGGCGGGTGGCGAGCCCGTCACCCGGCTGATGGAACGAGTCGAGGCGCGCATGTTCGAGCTGGCCATCGGCCACGGGCAGCTGCTGGCGCTTCATGCCGGCGACACGATCGCCGCCGGTGGCAAGCGGTTGCGGCCGCTGCTGCTGTGCCTGGCCGCCGGTGTCCCGACACCTGAAACCGAGCGTCTGGTTCGCGCCGCGGTGGCAGTCGAGCTCGTGCACGGCGCAACCCTGGTCCACGACGATGTGCTGGACGGATCTCCGCTGCGGCGCGGCCGCCCGACCGTGGTGGCGGCGGCCGGCCGCCGTCTCGCCACGGCCACCGGTGACCTGCTGTTTTCCCGCGCGTTCGCCGAGCTGGCGGGCGGATCGCTGCATTCGGTCCGCGTGCTCTCACGGGCCAGCTCGGAGCTGGCTGCCGGCGAGCTGATGCAGCGCCACGACGCCTGGAATGTCAACGTGGAGTTGGAGCGTTACCTGGAGCGCTGTCGGCTGAAGACCGCCGTGCTATTCCGCGCCGCCTGTGAGCTAGGCGCGATCGAGGGTGGCGGCGAGGTAGGCGCCCTCGGCCTGTTCGGCGAGCAGATCGGCCTCGCGTTCCAGATCCTCGACGACGTGCTCGACGTCGCCGGGCCCCCTGAGCGGACCGGTAAGCCACAGGGCGCGGACCTGCTGGACGGGACCGTGACGCTGCCGCTGATCATCGCCCGAGCTCGCGATCCGGAACTGGCTCGCATTGACATCCGCGGCCTCACCGGAGTCGATGATGCGCGTCAGGTCTGTCAGCTGATCTCTGCCACCGGCGCGTTGGCGAAGGCCAAGGACCAGGCGCTGGAGCTGGTCACGGGCGCCAAGTCGATGCTCCCGTCGCTGCCCGATCGCCAGCGAGCCGCGCTGGAGTTGGTGGCCGACGGCGTCGTGGAGCGATATTCGTAGGCCAACAGGACGTGGCCCGGTCCACAGGACGTGACCGAACCGCCAGCGGCGGTCTGGCGGCGACGGGCGGGTTAGAAGTCCTCAGGCAGGATCAGGTCCGCGCACAGCGCGCTGGTGAAGCGCTCGATCTCTTCTGACAGGTTGGCCTGGGTCATGCGGCGCAGGTCGCGCAGCATGTCGGCCAGTCCGTCGTCGAGCTTCTCCTCGAGCTGATGCACCTGCTGGGACTCGAACACCCCTTCGGTCAGCCAGCTGCAGTTGGGGCACTGGAGCGTGAGCTCCCAGCGCTCGTTGGGTGCCTCGGCCCAATCGACCGGCTGAACCAGCTCGGAGGCGCATTCCGGGCATTCGTGCAGCCCCCGCTTTGCCGTCACCTCGGACTCGTGGAATCTGACCACTTCGATCGACTTACCGCTAGGCAGCACGATCCGGCGAACTGAGTGGCGTTTGGGATTCTGGTTCATCGATCCTCCTGGCCCAGATATCGGCCATCCACCGGTGAAGCTTGAGCGTCGATTAGCCCAATTCAACGCGCGATCGCTACCCTTCGAGGCCCCCACCCGGAGGCATGAGGAATGTTCCGCAACCCCACCACCGATCTCCTAGTAGTGCTCCTGATCGTGCTGCTGATCTTTGGGCCCAAGCGGCTGCCCGGCCTGGGCAAGCAATTGGGGACCGGGCTGCGCGAATTCAAGGAGTCGATCACCGGGGATTCCAAGGACGAGGACGAGGAGCAGCCGGCGCGCCAAGCGCTCCCCCAGAGCGCCAGCGTTCCCGAGCATCCGGCCGCGGATGGCGCTTCTCCGGGAGAGCGCTCGGCCCCGGACGCAGCGCCCGGGCGCGAGTCGGCTGAGGTCGGTTCTGAGCGCAGCTCCTAAGTCCCGGCCGGAGCGCAGTCGTGTCTAAGGTAATGCGGCGTCCGATCGGGCACGAGGATCGCCTGAGCATCATCGATCACCTCGACGAGCTGCGAAGCAGGCTGATCATCTGCGTCATCGCACTGGTGATTGCCTTCGCCGTCTGCTTCTGGCAGAACCACGCGCTGCTCAACGTGCTCAACCAGGCGCTGCCCGCCTCGCCGTCGACCAGCAGCAACCACCTCTCAGGTCTTACTGGCGACACCGTCAAGGAGGCGCGCGATCTGGCCGCCGCCGCCGCCGCCTTCAAGAGCCTGTCAACCGCGTCGGCCCGATCCTTGCAGGACCGGGCGCTGTTCGCATTGGCGGCGCACAGCCTGGCGGACGCCTCGAAATCCCTGCCGCAATCAACGCCGAAGCGCCTCCCGATCACGATCGGCATCGGCGAGCCGTTCACCACGACCCTCACCGTGGCGGCCTACTTTGCGTTGCTGCTCACGCTGCCGGTCCTGATCTACCAGGCGTATGCGTTCGTGATCCCGGCCCTGAAACCCAACGAGCGAAGAGTCGCCTTGCCGGTGATGATCGCCGCGCCGGTCCTGTTCATTGCCGGCGTCGTGTTCGCCTACGCTGTCGTGCTGCCGCCTGCGGTGCATTTCCTGCAGGGCTACAACAGCCAAAACTTCGACATCCTCGTGCAGGCCAAGACCTACTACACGTTCGAGATGCTGACGATGATCGGGATCGGGCTGGCCTTCCAGCTCCCGATGGGACTACTTGGGCTCCAGCAGCTGGGCGTGATCAGTGGCAGCACCTTGACGGGAAACTGGCGTTACGCGACGGTGATCATTGCCGTGATCGCGGCCGCGATGCCGGGAGTGGATCCGGTCACCACCGGGCTGGAGATGCTCCCGCTGGTGATCCTCTTCCTGGCCAGTATCGTCTTGCTCAAGTTCGCCGATCGACGCAAGGCCCGGCAGGCAGCGGCCGAACTGGCCGACATCGAGACCCAGTTCCACGACCCCCCAGACAATGCTCTTTGACCTTCGTAGCCGCGGTCGTCGCCGGACGGTACAAGTGGTGTACCTCGGTCTCGCGCTGCTGATGGGCGGCGGGCTGGTGCTGTTCGGCGTCGGGTCTGGCAACAGCATCGGCGGACTCCTCAACGGGTTGACCGGCAATGGCTCCAGCGGCGCTCAGACGCAGGTCGTCAGCCAGGCCGAGAAGGCCGCCCTGCGCCAGACCAAGTTGCACCCCAGTGATCCCGCCGGATGGTCGGCGCTGGTGCAGGCGCGCTGGACCTCCGCCGGGCAGGCGGGCGACTACAACGCCACCACCGGCGTGTTCACCGCCAGCGGCAAGAAGGAGCTGGCGGGGACGACACAGGCCTGGCAGCACTACCTCCAGCTCATCAAGAGCCCCGACCCTAATCTGGCGATCCTCGCTGCGCGGGCGTACGCCGCCCTGGGCGACTACGCCAACGAGGCCAGCGCCTGGGAGATCGAGACCACCGCCAACCCCGGCGCGGTCAAGGGTTACGAGTGCCTGGCCGTCTCCGCCTACGCCGCCAAGCAGACGCGCAAGGGCGACCTGGCGGCGGCTAAGGCGCTCAGCCTGGTGCCCAAGCTGCAGCGCACGACGCTCAAGCAGCAGATAGACGCAGCCAAGACCCAGCCCTCGGTGGCGCAGTCCTGCTGAGCGCCGCCGTGAAGGCGGCCGGGGTAACATCGGCGCTCGAGGGCCGTTAGCTCAACTGGTAGAGCAGGGGACTCTTAATCCCAAGGTTGGAGGTTCGAGTCCTCCACGGCCCATTCGCAAATCCCCGGCGACCGCCGGATCGAACGGCTGCTCTCGGCCTCCACCACCTGCCGCCCACAACACCGCTCGCTGTTCGCCTACCTCGCAGAACATGCTCACCGGCCACTCACGCGGCGACCCCGTCCCCAGGCTCGCCTGAGCCAGGGAACTGAACGCCGAAACCCTGGAACGGAGCGGGACCCGATGACGTCGAGAGTGAGCCAGACTGGGACGTTCCAGGACCCCCAGTAGGGGGTGTGATGCTGGTTGGTGGCGCCCATCCATCCCGGCAGGATCCCAACGCCGCCGCCATCGCTGGCGCCGCCGCCTGCGATGAGTTTCGCCGCGCACGACGGTCCTAACACAGCGGTGGACCAGCCAGATGGCGCGCACAACGATACGAGGGAGCGGATGAGCATGATCGGAACGGCACTTTCCACTTCCCTCGATGGGTTCATCGCGGGTCCGGACGGCGACACAGGAGCCGTACTCCACGGCTGGCTTACAGCTGGTGACACACCCAGCCGGATCAACCCTTCTTACAAGATGTCGAGGCCTAGCGCGGAGTTCTTCGACGAGGGTGTCGGCGGAACCGGCGCGGTCATCGCAGGGCGCCGCACCTATGACGTATCCGACGCTTGGGGAGGGCGAGGCCCGATGCCCGGGCTGCCCCTGTTCATCGTGACCCATCGCGTGCCCGAAATGGTGCCAGCCGGCGACCCGCCTTATACGTTCGTGACCGATGGAGTCGAAGCTGCGGTCGAGCAAGCGCGAGCAGCCGCCGATGGAAAGAACGTCCATCTAATGGGGGCAAGCATCGTTCAGCAGAGCATCCGGGCTGGGCTGCTCGACGAGCTCGTCATCAGCCTTGTGCCGGTGGTGCTAGGTCGCGGCGTCCGCTTACTCGACGGTCTGGATCCCAACGATGTCAAGCTCGACCTGATGGGGGTTGTCGACGCCCCGGGCGTCACACATCTCACCTACAGGCTCAGAAAGTAGTTCGTCGCAGATCGGCGAATCAGCTAACGAGCGGACGGCGGCACTGAGGTCGCCGGACAGTCAGTGCAGCCTTGCTCGCTTGACTGCTCCTGGCGGCGCAGCCGCGCGCGAACGGGGCTCTCTGGGTGGTGGGCAAGGCCGGAGACCGGTTGTGTTCAGGCCGTCCGTATCGGCAGACAGGTAGGCATCGGGCGGGCCTTGGGGCTCGGATTGGCTTCAACGCGGACGTGGCGTCGCGCTGTACCTGCCATCCTCACCGGAGATGACCGACAGCATCCCGCAAAGAGACCACGATCACGTCCCCACGGGCGAGCTGATCCTCAGCGTCGGATGCCAGTTCGAGCTCGATGTCGCCCAATCCGTTGCTGCGGTCATGCAGGTCGCTCCGTGTCCGGCACCAGGAGTGCGTATGCAACGCGAGCACTGGGATACCGGCTCTGACCATCGCGAGTACATCGACCTGTACGGGAATCGTTGCGAGCGGTTCGTGGTCGATTCGGGCAGCTCTCGAATTGCTTACGAGGCGGAGCTGCTGCTTACCGATCCGGCCGACGTGATCGAGCCGGATGCTGCGGAGACACCGATCGCGGCCCTGCCCGACGAGGTGTTGAGCTTTGTGATGCCGAGCAGGTTCTGCCTGCCGGACGAGCTCGGCAACGAAGCTTGGCAGCTGTTCGGCGACCTGGCGCCAGGCTGGGGGCGGGTGCAGGCGGTCGTCGACTTCGTCCACGGTCACCTTGAGTTCACACCCGGCGCGTCCAATCCGTGGACCAGCGCAGCCGATGCGTATCGAGCTGGACGGGGCGTGTGTCGTGATTTCGCCCATCTTGCGATCACGTTCTGCCGGGCCCTGAACATCCCCGCCCGTTACGTGTTCGGCTACCTCCCGGACATCGGTGTTCCTCCGCCCTACGAGCCGATGGACTTCGCTGCCTGGTTCGAGGCGTATCTCGACGGTCGTTGGCATACGTTCGATGCTCGGAACAACACTCCGCGGATCGGACGGGTCGTCGTGGGGCGTGGCCGGGACGCGATCGACGTCGCGCTAATCACGTCGTTCGGTCCGCACACGCTGACCGGCTTCCAAGTCCGTGCGCAGCAGATCACCCCACCCGGAGATTGCTGACGACCATCACCTCGCGAGCCGACACAGATCGCCGGCGCGCGAGCAGGACGCGATAGCGCATATTCGCGTCGTACTGCCAGAACATCGCGCGGCGCACAGCGTCTCCGTACTGCGTGTAACCGCTAGTGACTCTTAATCCCAAGGTTGGAGGTTCGAGTCCTCCACGGCCGATCCGCGAATCCCCGCTCAGGCGGGGGGCGCTCCTAGCGGTTGAGCGTGAACGTCTTGAATGCAGTGATCGCGGGCCCGCCTGTTGACGTGAAGGTGCCTTCCGCGGTCAGCCGGAGGTGTTTGGCGCCTCTGAGGAGCTGCTTTCCGTTGCGGGTCAGCTTGACCTCGACTTGTCGCGTTTCGGCTTTGGCGAAGCTCGTTCTGATGGTCGCGACGAGCACGTGTTGCGGCTTGCTGCGGGTGAGATGAGTGCGTTTGGGTACCAGATACCAGGAGATCAGCAGGCGCCCCGCGTTCGGCGCTTTGAACGAGAAGCGGTAGCCCGCATGCCCGAGCAGCGCTGCGATCTCGGCGCCGTGTCCCGACGGGGTTAGCAGGCTGTGCAGCAGCGCCGCGATTTCCGTTGCGGTGGGAGGCGGACTGCCGAGCAGCAGGTTTCCGGCGCTGTCGACTGCTACGCATTCCGACTTGACGGGGCACGAGACGCCAGTGACGTACGCCATGCCGGCGTCGTCGTAGCCGACGGACCAGGCAGACACGCTCCCGGTGGGGTCAGTCGACGTGAACAGGCGCCCGTCCCCATCGAACACGAAGCACAACGACCCTGACGCGCACGACACCCCCGTGAGTTCGGCGCTCAGATCGATCGGAGCCATCGTGCGCGAGGACGGAGGGCCCGTCGGATTCCACGTCACGACATCTCCGGCGTAGTTATCGACCGCAGCGCATAACGACCTAGACGGACATGAAATCCCGTCATAGGCTTCGGACTCGGGAATGGCTGCGTACGGCGACGCGCCAGTCCACGCTGCCGCGCCGCCGGTAGGGTTCGTCGAGCTGAGGACGTTCCCGGCGGTGTCGACGGCGACGCACAACGTCGTCAACGGACACGAAACGGGCCCCAGAAGGGGCTGGCACGATGACCCGGAGCCGCCATAGTGGTAGCACTCGTAGGCGATCAGAGAGCGGCTTGACTGACCGTCGGCGTTAGGGCTGGGAGATGGTTACGTCTTCGATTGAACGGGCGAGGTGACGGACGTGGAGGAAAGGGAAAGCGAGGCTCGTAGGCTGCTGGCGACGGTGCGACTGCCAGCAGGTGCGACCAGATCGCCGGACGAACCGGCCGGGCGACCACGGGTCCCTAGCCCGGCCGTCAATCGGCTAGAGGTCATGCGGCCGGGCGCGCGGGCGTATCCCATGGGCGCGGACACCTCCTTGCGTCTGCGCTTCTACGGATCAACCAGGCAGAGCTTGTTGCTTGTTGTTTGACTGCTTTGGCGCTGCTCACCGATCACGCACGGATGACGGCTCACGCCTCGTCGACAAATGCGCCGACTCGGGCGGCGAGCGCCGCTACGGCTACGGCGAAGGCGTCCAGCTTCTCAGCGGTGTTGAAGCTTCTCTCCTCCCCACGGATGAACAGGGCTCCCCCTGAGATCTCGAAGCTCCCAGCTTGCGAGAGCGCGTTGCCCTGGGGTCCGTGCTTGAGATGCCACTCCGTAAAGTCCCGGTCTAGCAACCGCCGCGCGGACTCTTCGCAGCGCGGTGAGTCGATCGCGACCCGGTAGCTCCCAGTGAACGTGTCGTCGGGCAGCGTCAGCTCTGTGTATCCCGTTGGCACTTTCACCCTCGTCCAGATGCTGCGTCCCGACCTGCGCACCCACAAGCCGTCGATCACCTCGCGCAAGCCGGGGATTGCGAACTGGGCCACGGGCGGGCCGATGGCCCTGCCGCCAGTGCACTGGTAAAGAATCCCCTCGCGGCCCCCTGCAATTGGACCGATGATCGCGCCCGCGCAATGCAAGCCGGGCAGTGTCGGAGACGCACACGGCAGCGTCCAATTGAGATGGAGCTCCAAACCGCGGTCGTTCGCGTACGTCCGCGCAACCGCTGCCTGAGTCATTCATACCCCGGCAACGCTGTCGATCACGTGACCTAGGAGCTGCGTGCTCAGGGCCGTGAGGTGGCGGCGTGGAAAAGGCCGTCACGTGATCCTCCCGCCCAGCTTGGAGACGAATTCCTTGGCGTTCTTTTTGCCCATCTTCGGGACATCGAACTCCCACCGGACGCCGTTGGTGAAGCCAAGCTTGAGGTGAGAGATCATCTTGCCCTCCTCCAGCTCGATGTCCCCCAGCTCGCTTCGCGGCACACGAGCGAGTGCCTCGTCGGTGACGTGCATCTTGAATGGCCCTGCCTTGGTCTTGATCAACGCGACCTCGGTCTCGCTGACCGCAACGTAGCCGACCCGCCCGAACACCGGGACGTCTGGCGCGCCCTGATACAGCCCGCCCGTGGCGCTGCCCGCCGCGACAGACCCGACGATGCCTCCCAACTCAGCTCCAGCCGTCCGGATCGTCATCTTCTTGGTGAGGCCCTGCGGATTCACCATCGTGCCTGCAATCTCCGGCGCGCCGAGCGCAGCGGAGCCATCGCCAGCCATCTCCCAATCCTCCAGACGTAGTTCGTTCGAGCTACCGATTATGGCCGGCAGACCCGGGCGCGCCGCCAGCCGCATTGTATGCCTTGTGACCATGTTGTCTGACGGCTCGCCCGGTGTGAAGCGAGGACGATTCTTGGAAGCCGTGGACGACGGACGATCTGGCGCTGCAGGCCAGGACGTCGAGCTCGAGCGGCCGACGCGCGTCCTCGCCGCGGTCGCACGACGGCTCGTGCGACTCAGCAGCACGTCCATAGTTGCCCGCACGGGTCTGACTTCGTATTTTGCGCCCCAGCATAGGCCGCGGTTTTCCCTGCGCCCGATTGCCTTACTTCACAAACGCCGGAACACACGCCTCGCTCAGCACCGCGCACGATGCAAACGCCATGACAACTCCCGAGACAGCGGTGAACGTTGCTCCTGCAACACCCCCGGCCGCGCGACCGATTTCAAGCATCGAAACAGCCTTTTGGGCTTCCGGAGCAGGCGCGCCTGTTTCACCGCACGCAACGCCGGTCGGCGGATTGGGCCTCGCTCAACCTGACGAGGGCCGACTGCCGTTGCCTATCGCTGATTGTTACGGATGCCTGACGTGGATGCGCCCGGATGTCCGCGCCCGACGCGATGACTACGGTGGATTGCCACGATGGCGATTTCTGGCAACAGTGAGCCGGAACAACAGAAAGATGCCCGCGGGAAGCGAATGAACGACGCGGGACGAATCGAGGCCTCGGCCGGCGACCCCGAGCCCCAGGCTCTCTCGGGCGGCATGCTGCTCGCCGAGATCACCAACCGGATCGTCTCGTTCATGCGCGAGCACTACGGACGCGGGCCGCTCAGAGCCAAGACCTACGTCCTTGACAACCTCGTCGTATGCGTCCTGAGCGACGGCTTCACCGCGATCGAGAAGACGATGATGGAGAGCGGGGAACCCGAACGAGTGCTCGACATGCGTCGAGAGTTCCAGCGCTTGATGAAGATCCGATATAGCCAGATGATCGAGGAGCTCACGGGACGCAAGGTGGTCGCGTTCCTAAGCCAAGCGCACGTCGATCCAGACCTAACGATCGAAGTCTTCCTGATGGACGGGCCACTGGCCGGCTTCGGCGCGTTGGAACTCGTGGATACCAGCCGCAGCAAGAGCTAACACCGCGAGTGGCTGCGTCTCTCAAACCGCAAGGTCTTCTTCTGAGGTCACGGTTCACTTCGAGGGCGGTCGCTCCTGAGAATCGCGTTGCTCTCGCGCGTGGCGGCGTCCGGCATAGAGATCGGCGTCGGCGCGGGCGGTAAGCTCGTCGAGCGTCTCCTGGGTCTCGAGCGCCGCTAGCCCCGTACTCACCGAGGACCTGGGGCTCGTCGTCGTCAGGTTTCTGGCCACCTCGTCAAACCGCCGCCTGGCGCCTTCGATGTCGGAGTCCAAAAGCGCACAGAGGAACTCGTCGCCGCCGTATCGGACGACTAGGTCGTATGACCGCAGTCCGGTTCTCAGCGCCGCCACCACGTCGCGCAGCAGCCGGTCGCCGGCAGCGTGGCCCTGTGCGTCATTGATCGCTTTGAGACCATCGACGTCGACGAAGGCGAGAACGAGTCGGCCGTTCGAGCGCCGCGCCCGATCAATCTCTCGTTGGAGATCAACCATGCCGCGGTCTCGTTGAAGCGCTCCGGTCAAGCCGTCAACGCCCGCCTGCGCGCGGTCGCGGGCCGCCTGCCTGCGATCGTGCGCCGCCCGCTCACGATCGCGCGAACCCTCGCCTCTGTCGCGGGCCGCCTCTTCGCGGTCGCTGGCTGCTTGCTCGTGCTGGCTGATCGAAAGACCGCCATCCCGCTCGCGCTCGCTGGCCGCGCGGTCACGGCTTTGCGCCGCAATTTCGCGTTCCTCGGTCGCGCTTTCGCGCCTTTGCGCCGCGTGACGGCGATCGGCCGCGCTGTCGCGCTGGTCCTCATCGTCGGTTGCGGTGTCGCGCTCGTCAGCGGCGGTATCGCGCTCGTCGGCCGCAGTGTCGCGCTCGTCGGCAGCGCGGTCGCGGTCGTCGGCCGAGCGGTCGCGCTCCTGAGCCGCAGTGTCGCGGTCCTCGGTCGCGATGCCGCGCTCATCCTCATCTTCGGTCGCGGTGTCGCGCTCGTCGGCCGCGCGGTCGCGCTCGTCGACCGCGCTGTCGTTTTCGTCGACCGTCATGCCTTTCTTTGGCAAACCTACTAATTCCTCGCGAACCACGCTAACCCGGCCGGATACAGGAAACTGAGCTCGCGCTGAAGAAGGCGAGGGCGCGAAGTTGTCTGGCCGCAGGTCCTCCACGACCTCAATCAACGCCGCGCTCAGGACATCCTGAGCGCGCGCCTTGACGGCGTCAAACGGTTCCCCGAAGCGATCGAAGCCGTTTTGTCAACGGCCGGCGTGGCGATTTCGGCCAGGAGTGCCTTGATGGCTTGGGGGTCAAACTGCTTTCCGGCGCACGATCGGAGTTCCTGCTGGGCGCGCTCAAGCGTCATCGCGGGACGGTAAGGGCGGTCGCTCGTCATCGCGTTCAGCGCGTCGCAGGCGAGCGTGATGCGGCTCGCGAGCGGGATCTGCTCGCCGACCAGACCGTCCGGATAGCCCCCCCGTCCCAGTGCTCGTGCTCGGCGCGCATGGCCGGCGCAAGGTGCGATAGCCCGGGTATCGCGTTGCTCGCGGTGGCAGGCGTCATGCTTGGCTTAGCGGGGACGCGGGCTTGGGGGGTGTCGTGCCCGTCATCCTCGCTGTGCGTCGCGGTGAACGGCGCTGGCGAGGTGGTCACTACGAGGCATCCGGCTTTCGGTCGCTCAGCGTGGACCAGTGCCGCCGTGGACGGGAGCAACCATCTGGCCGGGGTCTCGTGTCCGTCACCGTCCTTGTGCGTCGCGGCAGACTGGGCGGGAAACGTGGTCACATCGACTGACCCAGCCGGCGGGACCGGCGCGTGGACGGTCGCCCATGTCGATGGCGCCAATGCCCTGTCCGGGATCTCATGCCCGTCGGTGTCCTTGTGCGTTACGGTGGACGAGGCAGGGAACGCGCTCACGTCAAGTAACCCCGCTGGCGTAGCGGGCGCCTGGACGTCTGAAGCTGCTGCTCGGCGAACTGAGCACTGATTGTCGGTCAGACCTTGCTCTGGCTGGGCGCAGGGACGAGCTGGGTGGCCAAGTCGGCCAGTTGCTCGGGCGTGAACGTCTGGGAGGTCATCATTTCGAGCTGAGGTTGTCGGCGCCGACGGCGGATGGGATACTCGCAACGCAGCCTATCGCCACATCGTCCGCTGGAGGTGAGTTACGTGTCCGAGCCAGCCCACGTCCTCGTCGTCGCCCATCAAACGGCGGCAACCGCAGGTTTGCTCGCTGCGGTGGGCGAACGCGCTCGCCGCAGCCCGGCCACTTTCCACCTAATAGTGCCTCGACAGCAGCACGGTATGCACAAGGTGGTCGATCCGCAGGACACCGGCGACAGCGAGGCGCGGGCCGTCCTCGTCGAGGCCCTGCCGATGCTGACCGCTGCCGCCGGCCACCCAGTCACCGGCAGCGTCGGTGACTCAGAGCCGCTGATGGCGATCCAGGACGCTATCCACCTCGGCAATTACGACGAGATCATCATCTCGACGCTGCCGAGACGGCTGTCGCGTTGGCTCAAGCTCGATTTGGTCAGCAAGAGCCGGAGTCTTGGGCTGCCGGTGACACATGTCGAGGACGCGAGTCGTGACCCGAGTGAGGTCGCCCCGGTCTCTTAGCCGACGAACACCCGCTGGTAAGCGGCACACCCGGCAAGGACGCCGACGACGGCAAGCGCTGAGGGGATCTCGATAGGATGCTACCGCGCTTGCGCTCGAGCACGTGACTGCGTGAGCACTCGCGTCACCCCCCGGTTGGACGAGGCGCGAGCTTCGCCTCCGCGAGGATCGGCTCGAAAAGCTCGATCGGATTGCCGGCTGGCTAGCCGACCACGACGCGCTGACCGGCCGGTAAGGCACGATTGCAGTCAGACGCCATTCCCGCGTTGCCCGGTGAGCCGAGCGGCGGTGGAATCCGTCATGTAGTCGCTCAGCGGGAAGCGCTCGAGACGGTAGACGCCGATCTGCTGGTCGCTGTCGCACCGGGAAGCCACCTGATCGCTGGCAACATCTCCAGCGGCGTTTAGACCGAGGCTGGAGCGCCTACCCGCCGGGCGCGACCAGCGTGAGGCGCAGGCGCCATCCCGCGAGCGCGGTCAGCGCCACGGCGAACGCCAACAGGACGGCGATATCGGGCACGACGGAGGCGAGATCGCCACCGTGTGACAGCAGCTTTGAGAAGGCATCGTTGGCCCACCCGTGCGGGGTGATGTGAGCAACTGTGCGCGCCGTGCTGGGAAGATCTCCAGCGGCGCCATTGAGCCGCCGAGCGCGGCGAGTCCGAGGCCGAGCAGCAGCGCTACCGGCCCGGCTTGCTGCTCGGTCGCGAACAGGGTTCCCAGCAGCATCGCCGCGCCGGTGCTGACCAGGGAGAAGGCGAGGATGACCGCTGCGGTGCCGAGTGGGTCGCCCCAGTTGACCCCGAACAGGATCAGCGATCCGAGCACGATGATGAGCGCCTGCAGAAGGGCGATCGCCAGCCGACCGAGGAGCTGTCCGGCGATGAGGGTTCGGGGCGAGGTCGGGGTCGACAGGATGCGGCGGGCAATGCCGAGCCGGCGGGTCTCGATCAGCCACGCGGCTCCATTGAGGGAGTTGAGGAAGATGAACAGCAACAGTTGCGTGCTGGCGCCGGAGCTGAACCGCCCGGCCGCCGAGGTGTAGGCACCGCCATCAGGTGCTGTCAAGCGGACCTCAACCAACGGCGTCATCGCGGCTGCGGCGTGCGCACGCCCTAACGCGTTCGGAAAGGATGTGTGCAATTCGCGCTCTAGGACTTGCGCCGCGGCTATCGTCCGGGCTTGGTCCGCGGCGACCGACTGCACCGTCGCCTGAAGCTGCTGGGCTTCGGAGTTGGGCCGCGCGAAGTAGCCGAGCGTGACGCTTTTGCCGTCGCCCAAGCGTGCGTCGTAGCTCGCCGAAATCAGCAGGCCGGCATCGAGATCCCCGCGCGCAACGGCCTTCTGCAATGCGGATGCGCTCGTGTATCGGAGCACCTCGGTCGACGGTCGCTCGGCGAGCGTGCCGACGAACTGTCGCGCAAGCTTGCCGCTCGAGCCACCGAGCACACCGATTCGCGCCTTCTGGGAGGCGGCCGAACGCGGCGCCCAGCAACAGAATGATCAGCATTGGCAACACGAACAGGAAGAACACATTCGCCCGCCAGCGAAGCAGCCTGCGGACCTCAGTCGCGGCGATCGTGATCATCCTCATCGCTCCACCAGCCTGTCGACGCGCGCGAAGCAAGCGAACCGGTGATGAGCGCGAATGCGAGCATCGCCGCCACCGGGCCGAGGACTGCGCTGGGTCCCGCGCCCCCGGTCATGTTCTCGATCCCGCGCAGAAACCAAGCCTGCGGTGTGGCAAGGCCGAGGGCGGCGAGCAACCCTCCGGCTTGGGCGACGGGGAAGAACGTGCCGCCGAGCATCCCGAGCACAAGCGCGACCATCCCCTGCCAGGACTGTGCCTGGTCGGGAGTGCGCGCCAGCGTCGCCACGAGCGCCATCGCGCACGTCGCCGCGGCCACGCCGGCGGCGATCAGCATCGCCACCCCGAGCGCGTTGCCCCAGTGGGCGGAAATCAGCAAGTGCGTCGCGACCGCGAGCACGACCATGCTCGCGAACCCGAGCACCAAGCTCGTGATCAGCTTGCCACCGAGCACGGCGCCGCGATGGATCGGCGCGACCAGCATCCGCGCGAGCGTCCCGTCGCGACGTTCCTCGAGCACGCTGGAGATCCCGAACTGGACGGTGAAGAACAGGAAGAACACCGCCATCCCCGCCGCATAGAAGGTGCCGGCGTCGAGCTGACGATTCTTGGTCGAAACGTCGGTGATCGCGATCGGAGTTACCGTCGCCGCCGACAGGGAGGCGGTGATCCTCGCTTGGAGCGCGGCGGTGAGCGCGATCCGCTTGGCATCGACCCGATCGGCGAAAGAGCGCGCGATCGACTCAGCGACCTGGGCCCCGATCGACGCATCGACGCTGCCGAGCACCGTGACGCCTGGCGAGCGCCTGAGCCCGATCAAGGGCACCGACGCCCCGCGTGCCACCACGAACGTCGCCGCCACCTTGTCCTGGTCGGCGTCGTTGCGCCCGGCAGCGACGGTCGGCTCGCGGCGGATCGTTATCAGCCCGCTGCGCTCCAGCGGCGCAAGAGCGTCGCTGACGAACGCCTTCGACACCGGTCCGTGGTCCTGATCGACCAGGCCGAATGTGAACGTGACTCGTCCACTGATCGCGTCGTGGAAGATCAGGCCGAAGATCGACGCGAGCACGAGCGGTACGACGATCGCGGTGAGCAGCGCGGAGCGATCGCGCAGCCGCTGTCGGAGATCCTTGCTCGCGATGATGAATGCCGCACGCACGCTCAGTCACGGAGCGCCTTGCCGGTGAGATGGAGGAAGACCGCCTCTAGATCGGGCTCGTCGACCTCCACCGAGCTCACCGCCACGCCGGCGTCGGCGACGACGCGCAGTAGTTCCGGCAGCACGGTCCGGGCCCGGTCGACGATCAGCGCGACGCCGCCTTCCTCCACTGTCGCCGCCCGCACGGCGACCAGCGCCAGGCAGGCCCGCGCGGCGTTTTGCAGATCACCGATTCCTTCCAGGCTCACCCGGTCGTGCTCGCCGACCAGGCCGACCAGCTCTGCCCTCGTTCCCTCGGCTTTGAGCTCACCGAGGTCAACGATCCCGATCCGGTCACACAGACGCTCCGCCTCCTCCATGTAGTGGGTTGTGTAGAGGACGGCCATCCCCTCGGCCGAGAGCTGCTCGACGCTCTCGAGAATCGCGTTGCGGCTCTGCGGATCGACACCAACCGTCGGCTCGTCCAGGATCAGCAGCCGCGGGCGGTGCAGTAGCCCGATCCCGATGTTCAGCCGCCGCTGCATCCCCCCGGAGTAGTTCTTGGTCTGCTCGCCGGCCCGATCTGAAAGGCCAATCACCCCCAGAACCTCTGCGATCCGCGCACGAGCGTCCGCCGATGACAGCCCGTACAACCGCGCGAAGAATCGCAGGTTCTCAGTCGCGATCAGGTCCGGATAGATAGCCAACTCTTGCGGCACGTAGCCGATCGCGGCCTTCTCACCGACGCTCCGCGTGGTGAGCGGCCTGCCCGCGACGATCACCTCGCCGCTGTCAGGCGCAAGCAATCCGCACACGATCGAGATCGTCGTCGTCTCCCCTGCGCCGTTGGGACCCAGCAGACCGTAGGTCTCGCCCTCACCGATCTCGAAGCTCACCCCGCGCACGGCTTCGAACCATAATTATGGCACGAACTTAAGACGCGGGACACTAGCTTGGTGCAGTGGAGTCCTGCCGCGCTTGCCGGCGGGCTCGATGAGCCCGATCATGCGCAGGCAGTAGGCGGTGCGTTGCGCCAACAGCATCCTGCAGCCAAGCAGCGACGCAAGCTCGCGGGTGCTGAACGGGTCCGGCGGAAGCGCAGGCAGCAGGCCGAGAGCTTCCTTGGGACCATGGATCTCGACACGATCGAGCACTTCAACCAGCCGGCGCTCACCCGGGTCGCGAGTCCGCCACCGGGCAGCTGCCGACGCCGGCGCCCGGATGTGGTCCTCGCGCAGCAAGAGGATCTCGACGGTGAGATTCGGATGCGAAAGGAGCGAGGGGAAAGCCACCAGCTTGTCGAACACCTCCAGCGCAGTCGCCCGCCGAGGAGAGCGACGGACCGACATGACCTCGCCGTCCGGGGCCACGCGCACGATCCGACGCTCAGCCGCAACGGGATGAACGATGCGAACGCGATACCGGTCAAGGAGCGTGTCGAGCTTTGCGGTCAAAGCGCCAAACCCGCCCGTCTGCACCTCGACAAGCTCGCCATCGACCCGAACCAGGTCAATTACGAACCGGTCGACCGGCACCTCCAGACGGTCACCGGGCTCGGCCAGCACCTCCTTGATCGAAGCATGAAGCGGACCCTCGCGCAGCACCCCGATGCCGGACACGACCACAGCCTAGAGTCCCAGCGCAGCATCCAGCGTTGCTTGATCGACCCCCTCGACTTCGACGAGCTTGTCGCGCGAACGCTGGCCGCGGATGATCGTCATGCTGGATGGGGCGACGCCGAGCTGCTTGGCGAGTAAGCGACACAGACCCCGGTTCGCGCGTCCGTCAAGCGCGGGCGCAGTAACGCGGACGAGCAGTACGCCCTCGCGAATCTCGACGAGCTCGTCCCGGCGAGCGCGTGCCTGAACGCGGACAGGGATCCTTGCGCTGGTCACGGCACGCATGATCTTCCCCCAGCCGGCAGCCGGGTGATCCGAAGGACGCCGGCGATGTCGAAGATCACCGACTCGTGCGCTTCGTGAACAGGTTTGCGCAAAGACGCAGCGGCGCTACAGGTATCCTGGATATGACCAGCCGGGGGAGCACAGTGGCGCGAAGCGGATGGATGTTCTTGTCACGGCGGAGCGGCGCGTTGGGAGGGCGCGGTCCGAATCGTCAGATCCGGGATCTGAACAAGGGGTAGCGGCGATGGTCACGTCCGACAGCCATCACAACGCGCAATCAATTGACCGCGGTTTGATCGCGGACCGTGCGGCTGAGCTGTTTGACGCCGGCGCCAGCCATGAGGCAGCCCTGCTGGCTGCGCTGCGAGGGTCGCCCGCGGGATGACATCGCGCTGCTCGCGCTGCGGGCCGCGCCGGACGATGCACCCATCTGACTAAAGCTGCACCTCGAACGCTAACGCGATCAAAACCTTGAGCATCCGGTCGCCTTTTGCATAATTGAATTCGGTAGGGATCCTGTGGTCGACCCGGCCATGAGCTTTGACTAGGCCCGTCGGGCCACGGCGCCAGGCCAACCTATTCGAGCCGATCAGTACCAGCGACGAATCGGGAGCCGGCGCGCGATGGCCGCCTTCCAGCCCGACACAAGACTGCCAGTGAGCCACCTTTCCACCTATGACCGGCGCCGCGGCTGGATCGCGGCCGCGGTCGCTGCCGTTGGCTTCGTCCTCTCCTGGTATCTGATCCACCACGGCTGGTACGGACTCGACAAACAATGGGACACGGTGGAGTACGCGCGCTACGGCCATTACATCGTCGTCAGGGGTCTGGTTCCGTATCGCGATTTCGCCCTCGAGTACCCGCCGCTGGCAATTCCCGTATTCGCGATCCCGGCGATGATCGCGGGCCGGCACTTCTCCGGCTACATGGAGGTCTTCGGGCTGGGCATGGCCATCTGCGGAGTGCTCGCCGTCGGATGTTCGGTGCTGGTCCTGGCAGCGCAACGTGTCGACACGCGTCGATTGATCGCCGGTGCCGCGCTCGTCGCACTCTCGCCGCTGTTGCTGGGGGCCGTACTCCTGTCGAGATACGACCTGTTCCCGACAGTGCTGACGGTCGCTGCGATCGCGGCTCTGTACTTCGGCTGGGAGCGGACCGGCTTTGTCCTGCTCGCGCTCGGGACGGCGGCCAAGGCCTATCCCGCGGTGATCCTGCCAATCGCCGCCGTTTACGTGTGGCGAACGAGCGGCAGCCGCCGGGCGATCGGCTGCTTGGCGATCTACGCCGCCGTGGTACTCACTTGTTTCTTGCCCTTCTTCATCATCGCCCCGCACGGGATCTGGTTCGCGATCCACGGTCAGGAGACTCGTCCGCCGCAGATCGAGAGCCTTGGCGCGGCAGTGTTCCTGGCCGCCCACCAGTTGCTCGGGACGCATGTGACGCTGTACTTCACGCACAGCTCCGACAACATCGACGGCCACCCGGCGATGCGGTTGGCGTCGGTGATGAGCCTGCTGCAGATCGTCGCCCTGCTGGGGGTATGGCTCCTGTACGCGCGCGGCCCGGCCACGAGGGAGCGTCTGCTGACCGCGGCCGCCGCTGCGGTGTGCGCGTTCATCTTGTTTGACCGGGTGCTGTCGCCGCAGTACTTGATCTGGCTCGCGCCGATGGTTGTGATGCTCCCCGGCCGGCGCGGCGTGGCAGCCATGGCGATGCTCGCTTGCGCCATGTGCATGACTCAGATCTGGTACCCGCTGCATTTCATCCAGCTCAAGCATCTTCAGCCCGTGGAGTCATGGGCGGTGATCGGTCGCGATCTGGTTCTGCTGGCCATGTTCGGCACGCTCGCCTGGCCCGACGTGCCGATCAGGCGTTCGGTGCGCAGCGCAATTGAGAGTTCGAGCGCTCCCGGCCAACTGGCGGGCGCAACGCCTGTCAGGGAAACTGTCTGAGGGCCCGTCCGGGTCTGGCGCATTGCCCGCCGGCGGGGGGCGCGCCCTGCTGTGATTTGAGCGGTCGCGGCGCTGCGCGACCGAGGATGGTAGGACGCCGTTCGGGCGTTGTCTCCCTCTCCGGGGTCACCCCGGGGATACTGATTGACCTTGCCAAGCGCATCGCGAGCCCTTCATTGCGTCCAAGAAGCAGGTCCGGGCTCGCACGACGAAGAGCAGTCGGCACGCGACGCTAGACCCGCGCGAGCGCAAGCTCGAATTCCATCGTCGCTTTGTTGGAGACGTTCACGAATCCGCCGACGCTCGGAGCGCTCATGTTGAATAGGCCCCAGGGGAAGGTGAGCGAGCCGACGGCCTGAATCTTTGAGTCCGACAGCCTCATCTGCAGCGGCACCGTCTCGCTTCTGGAGGTTCCGTGGATGTTGAACACTCCGGTGACCGACGTGTGAATTGTCTGGCCGTCGAGGGCGCTGGCCGGCAGGGTGACCGGGCGGGACAGCACGAATGTCGCCTTCGGGTAGGTAGCGCTCTGGATGCCGATCGTTTGGATGTGCTGGTCACGCATCGATTCGTTGCTCTTGAGTGTGTTGACCGCGACGACGAAGGATGCCTTGCTGATCGTGACGATGTCCTTGGACTCGGCCACCGTGGCGGCGCCGGTGATGTCGGACGTGCGTCCGACGGCGTCACTCTCCGCCGGCAGGAAGCCGAGCTTCTCACGGACGCGGTAGCCGGCCACCGAGCCGGGGGCGATCTTCCAGGTTCCCGCCAGGCGCGCCCCCGTGCTAACCGGCGTGGCGGCCGTGGACGCGCTGAGGGCCAGCGGCTTGGGCGATGAGGTCGGGAACAGCACGAAGTAGATGAACGCAAGTCCGATCACGGCGACGACCACCAGGCCTCCGCCGATCGTGAACAGCATCCCGCGCCTGGTCTTTGGGCGTGAAGGTCGCAGCGACACGCTGATCAGCTCCTGTTCATGCCGGCATCCGGCTCCGGCTGGTCGATCGATTGCACAGTGCGAGTCTCGCGTCCGTCCATAAGGCCTGCGTAGGACCGCCTCGGAGTCCCGCGGGACGGACCCCGGCCGCCGTTCCGGGCCGGGACCGCTGCCGGAGCGCTCAGGCCCCACGACGACCCCTCAGTCGGGTAGCAGCGGGACCCAGGCCCCGGGATCGCGCCCGATCAGTACCCCGCGCATGATCGCCGCGGACCCGAACCGGGTGCGCGCCTCGTCGAGCGTGAGGTCGAGATCCTGGGCGCGATCGAGCGGCAGCATGAGTTGGATTGGCGCATCATCGCCGAGGTTGGCCAGCGCTACCCCGATCAAGGTCAGACCGCGGCGCTCGATCGTCGGCATCGCAGCCTTCAGGAGGGCGACGGCGGTCGCCAGCAGCCGCCCGGTCTGCGACGTGGGCTCGGGCATCGTGTGCGAACGGGTGGCCCGCGAGTAGTCGTCGAAGCGCATCCGCAGAACCACCGTGCGGCATACGCGCCGCGCCGCGCGCAACCTTTGAGCCACGCGCTCCACCAGCGCGGTCAGCGTCGCGGCGACCTCGGCCGGCGATCGGCGCCGGTGACCCAGCGCACGCTGGGCGCCGATCGAGCGTCGGCGCCGGCGGGTCCGCACCGGCCTGGGATCCCGGTTGTGCGCCAGCGCGTGCAATTGGCGGCCGGCCGCCCTCCCCAGCCATGAGCAGAGCGAAGCCTCGTCAAGCTCGGCAACCTGGCCGACCGTCGTGAGCCCGCGCTCGTGAAGCTTGGCGGCGGTTATCTCGCCCACTCCCCACAGTCGCTGCACGGGTAGGGGATGCAGGAACGTCAGCTCGCCGTCGGGCGGAACCATGAGCAGCCCATCCGGCTTGGCCACGGCGCTGGCCACCTTGGCCAGGAACTTGGTGCGCGCAACGCCGATCGTGATCGGGAGCCCGACCTGCTCGCGCACGGCCGCGCGCAACCGCCTGGCGATCTCGATCGGTGTGCCTGAGATCCGCTCCAGCCCGCGCACATCGAGAAACGCCTCGTCGATCGATAGTCCCTCAACCAGCGGCGCCGTCTGTTCGAACACGGCAAAGACCGCCCGGCTGGCCTCCGAATAGGCCGACATGCGTGGCGCGACCACCACCGCGTTGGGACAAAGACGCCGGGCCAGTCGGCCGCCCATCGCCGTGCGGACCCCCTGCGCCCGGGCCTCGTAACTGGCTGCGAGCACGACACCCGCGCCGACGATTACGGGGCGACCTCGCAGCCGGGAGTCATCGCGCTGCTCGACGGATGCGTAGAACGCGTCGAGGTCCGCGTGCAGGATCGTGGCTCCCGGCAGGTCAGACACGAACAGATGTTCGCAGCTGATCCGGACGAAATCAAGCAGTAAAGCGCGGCGCCGGCCTCAGTCCTCATAACCGTCGAGCAGCTTCAGCCACACCTCGCTGCGCGTCGGAAAGGAGGGGATCGCGTGCGTCAATCGGGCCAGGGGAACCTCACCGACGATGGCGATCGTTGCGGCGTGCAGCGACTCGGCCACCTCGGACCCGGTGAACGTCGCGCCGACGATCACGCCCCGCGATTCGTCGACGACGATCCGGGCGGTTCCCACCGTCCCCTTGCCCACGAAGCTGGCGCCGGCGGTGTTGCCGAATTCGGCGTCGACAGCGCGGGCCTCGATGCCGGCGGCCAGCGCTGCCTCCAGCGTGTGGCCGACGGCCGCCACCTGCGGATCGGTGAACACGACCCGGGGCGTCAGCGGACCGTCCCACCGCGCGTGCGCATCCCCGTTGAGGATCGTGTCGGCGGCGATCCGTGCCTGGTACTTGCCGGCATGGGTCAGCAGCGAGCGGCCGTTGACGTCGCCGATCGCGTACAGCCAATCGCGCCCGCCGACGCGCATCTGATCGTCGACGGGGATCGTCGCACCGGGCTCCAGGGCGACCGTCTCCAGGCCCAGCTCGTCGGTGTGCGGACGGCGGCCGACGGCGACCAGCAGCTGATCGCTGCGAACCAGATCGCCGTCCTCAAGCGTCAGCTCGAACACTCCCCACCCATCGCGCCCGACGCCGGTCGCCTTGACGCCGACGCGCACGCCGACGCCTCGTTCGCGCAGCCCCGCCGCCAGCTGCTCCCCGGCAAACGGCTCCTCACGTGACAGCAGCCGTGCCAGCGCCTCCACGATCGTGACCTCCGAGCCCAGCGAGGACCACGCCTGCGCCAGTTCGCAGCCGACGACGCCTCCGCCCAGGATCGTCAGGCGGCGGGGGACCACCTGTGCGGTGGTGCCCTCCCGGTTGGTCCACGGCGCGATCTCACGCAGGCCCGGGATCGGCGGCATGGCGGCTCCGCTTCCGACCGCCACCACGACCGCACGGCGGGCGTGGAGCAGCTCGCTGCCCACCCGGACGCATCGCTCGCCCTCCAGCCGTGCCTGGCCTCGCACGAGCGTGATCTTGCGTTGCTCCAGCCAGGGCAGCTGCCCCGAGTCATCGAGCGAGTGGATCACCTCATCGCGCCGGGCGAGCACGATCTTGGGGTCAAGCTTTGCGCCGACCGTCTCATGCGCGCCGGGCACGCGTGCCACCTCGGCGAGCAGCTCGGCCGGGCGCAGCAGCGCCTTGGAGGGCATGCACGCCCAGAAGGCGCACTCGCCGCCGACGAGCTCGCGTTCGATCAGCGCCACGTCGACGCCCCGTTCGGCCAGGCGCCCGGCGCATACCTCGCCGGCCGGTCCTGCTCCGATTACGATCACCTCGTGCTCGGTCATGGGCTGGGCGCGATCGCGCGACGGGTCAGAGGCAGCCGGCTCATCCGGCCCCAACCGTAGTGCAAAGGCGAGGCCGGACGGGTCGCTAGTCTGCCCGCCAGATGGTCCGTACTACGATCGATCAGTTGCTCCTCGAGTCTCGCGCGCAGCTTACGCGGCTCGATCCCCCCGACGCGCTGCAGGCGATGCAATCCGGAGCCACCTTGGTCGACATCCGCTCGGAATCGCAGATCGCCCGCGACGGCGAGGTGGAGGGAGCGCTGACGATCTCACGCAACGTGCTCGAGTGGCGGCTGGATCCGGCCAGCGACCACCGCCACCCCGATGCCCCCGGGCTCGGGGCGCAGGTAATCGTGATGTGCAACGAGGGCTATCAATCGAGCCTGGTGGCCGCGACCCTGCAGCGCCTCGGCTTCTCCGCCGCGACCGATCTCGACGGTGGCTTTCAGGCCTGGCGCGCGTGCGGGCTTCCGGTACGCCCGCCCCGACCGTCGTGAGCCAGGCGGGCCCGAAGGGCTAGGTGGACTCCAGGCCGCGCGCGCGTCGATCTGACCGCCCGGTCGTCAGGTGTAGCCTCGGATCGTGCTCGCGCCATATCGCTCCGTGATTTCCGTCGACGGCTCGCCGCGGCTGCTGGCCAGCGCGCTCGTCGGGCGTCTGCCGCAGGGCATGTCCTCACTGGCGATCCTGCTGCTCGTGCGCGCTACGACACATTCCTACGCCGCTGCGGGCGCGGCCGTCGGCGCCTACGCGCTGGCGAGTGCGGTGATGGCGCCGGTGCAGGGCCGCCTGGTGGATCGCTTCGGCCGGGTGCGGGTGCTGGCGCCCGTCGCCGTCGGTCAGGGTCTGGTGCTCGTCGTGCTCGTGCTCGTCGCCCGCAGCCAGGCGGGTCCCGCGGTGCTGGTGGCGCTGTGCGCGCTGAGCGGTGCACTGGTTCCTCCGATTGCACCTACTGTGCGGGCGCTGCTGCGGGAGGTGCTGGACGACCCGGGTGTTCGCGAGACGGCCTACGCGCTGGAGTCCGTCACCCAGGAGTTGGTCTGGATCACGGGGCCGCTGCTCGTCGCGCTCGTGATCACCGTGACCTCACCGTCGGCCGCGATCGTCCTGCTGGCGATCGTCTGCGTCGGCGGCACCATGCTGTTCGTTCGCTCGCCCCTGGCACGCGATCGCCAAGATCGCGTGGCGGCGCACCAACGGACCTCGGTGATGGCCAATTCGCGCCTGCTCGCGCTGCTGGGACCGATCGTCCTCACTGGCCTGAACCTGGGGGCGGTGGAGGTCGGGCTGCCGTCGCTCGCCCTGCACGCGGGATCGCGGTCGGCGTCCGGGATCCTGCTCGCGCTGTGGAGCGTCGGGAGCATGACCGGCGGCCTGTGGTACGGCTCACGTGCGTGGCGCTCCTCGCTGGCCGGTCGCTACCGGATGCTGCTCCTGGTCGCCGCGGTGTTCACCGCGCCGCTGATCTTGGCGCGTTCGATCCCGCTGGGGATCGTGTGCAGCCTGCTGGCGGGGCTGACGATCGCCCCGGTGTTCTCATGCCAGTACGCACTGGTCGGCCGGGCGGTCACGGCTGGGAGCGAGACTGAGGCCTTCACGTGGGTCACCGCCGCACTGGTCGCGGGTATCGCCGCCGGCTCGGCGGTGGGCGGGGCTGCGATCGCCTCAAGCGGCGTTGGCGCCCCGTTCGTGATTGCCTGCGTGGCTACCGCGCTAGCCGCGCTACTGGCGCTCGGGCTGCGTGGCCGCGTCGAGCAGCCGGCCTGACAGCCACCGTCGGCCGTTGGCAACCCCGACCGGCGTGACCGCCTCCTCCCGTCGGCGCCGTTGGCAACCCCGACCGGCGTGACCGCCTCCCCCGGTCGGCACTGACGGCAGTGCAACGCCGATCGGCCTGTCGCATCCATTAACCGCCACAGTCAAGTTGGCGTTAGTGGTTGCGCGCGTTAAGCACTGTTAGAGGTTCGCCGTTGTACGGACGAAGACAGGCTTCCGCTGGCCTACGCTCGGCTGGAGTGCCCACTCGGCGCTCGCGATCGAGATGCGTGCACACAGAGCCAGCTTCCAGATAGCGCCGCGATGCGGAGGCTAGGTCGACCGTGGCCAGCCGCCGCGATCGCGTGGCTCGGCGGCGCTGCAGTCTTCGCCGTGCTGGTGACGGTCGGACTTGCCGGCCTGCTTGGGTCCCGGGAAGGTGTCGTGACGAAGGCCGGCGTCGGCGCTGCGATACCCGGCGTCACGGCCCCGGTCCACAGGGTTCGCGAGCCCGCGGACCGGCCGAGGCGGGCACGGTCCAAGCCGGGCCGGGCGCAGTCGGCGACGGCGCAGCCGGCCAGGGCGGTGGTGGTGATCGGGCCCGGCGCGCACCTGCTGCCTGTGCCGCGCTCCTATCTCGGTCTCTCCACGGAGTACCGGGAGCTGCCGAGCTTCGAGCGGCGCTTGCAGATCTTCGAGCGCGTTCTGGCCATGCTCCACGTCCCCGGCGACGGCCCGCTGTTGCTGCGGATCGGCGGCGACTCGGCCGATCACTCCTTCTGGGATCCGAGGGGCGGCCCGCTGCCGAGTTGGGCAGTGAGGCTGAGTGGCGCGTGGCTGGCCCCAATGCGCCGGCTGGTCAAGCGGGAGGCAGTGCGCCTGATCCTCGATCTCAACCTGGTCACCGGCTCGCCGCTGATGGCGGCTCGGTGGGTGGCGGCCGCACGGCGTGACCTGCCGCGCCACGCGATCGCCGGGCTGGAGGTCGGCAACGAGCCCGACATCTACAGCCGCCTGTACTGGCAGGCGATCGTCTCACGCCGCGTGCCGGGGGAGCCGGCCCTCCCCGCCACGCTCTCAGCCGCCGGATACGTCAGGGATTTCCGGGCCTACGCGCAGGCATTGGAGCGGGTGGCGCCGGACGTGCCGGTGCTCGGACCGGCGGTCGCCAACCCCGTCAGGGACCGGGGTTGGGTTTCCAAGCTTATCTATGGGGCGCGATCAGAGCTGGCGGTCGTCAGCGCGCACCGCTATCCCTACTCGGCCTGCGCCCGGGCGAACTGGAGGGCATATCCGACGATCCCGCGGCTGCTCAGCGAGCGAGCATCGGCGGGCATGGCGAAGACGCTCGCGCCGGTGATCGGTCTTGCGCACCGGGCTGGGCTTCCGTTTCGCCTGACCGAGCTGAACTCGGTCACCTGTGGTGGGCGACCTGGGGTCAGCGACGCATTCGCGACGGCGCTGTGGGCGCCCGACGCGCTGTTTGAGCTGTTGCACTCCGGTGTTGACGGCGTCAACGTCCACGTCAGAGCTGATGCCGTCAACGGCGCGTTTGCCTTCGGCCGAACCGGTCTGGAGGTCCGTCCCTTGCTTTACGGCCTGGTCATGTTCAACCGCACGCTCGGTCGCAACCCGGAGCTGGTCGGCCGCACGCTATACGGCGGCCACGGCGTCGATCTGAAGGTGTGGGCCAGCCGAGCCGCGGGCCGCATACTGCATGTGCTGCTGATCGATAAGAGCAACCGCGCCGTGCAGGTGGTTCTGCGGCTGCCGGGCATCGGGGTGGCCAAGGTGCAGCGTCTGCTGGCGCCCGCGGTGGATTCGCGCTCCGGGGTCACGCTGGCCGGTCAGACCCTGAGCCCGACGGGGAGGTGGCTGGGACGGCGCATCACTCAGGCGCTGCAACCTCAAACCGGCGGGTATCAGGTGGCGCTGCCCCGCTTCAGTGCCGCGGTGCTCAGCGTCCGCCTGGCGCCGGGCGCGCTCGGTTGAGCATTCGGGCGCGTATACCGCCAGGCGGCCGCGGGTAGAGGTGAGCGATGACCGATTTTGGCTACACGATGATGTACGAGCAGGCCATTCCCGCTACGCGTTGTCGATCCTCGGGCGGCGGCCCAGGCGACCGAGCGGATTGGCCTGACGACCTACGTGACGTGCCCGACCCTTCGCTATCACCCGGCGATCGTGGCGCAGAAGGCCGCGACGATGCAGATCCTGTCCGACAACCGGTTCCGGCTCCGTCACGGCGCGCCCGCGCGGGTCAGGCACCGCGCTCCGACGCTTGCCCCCAGCTCGGCCGCCTCGGCCACCGACATCTCGCTGGCCAGGCCGAAGGTGAAGGCGGCGGCGAACGAGTCGCCGCACCCAAAGGCGTCATGCGGTGGCCCGGGGGGAGGCTGGGCCCGCCAGCGCCCGCCGCCGCCCGACGGCTCTGACCACGTGCCGCCCCTGGCGCCCTCGGTCGCCACTGATAGCCGTGCCCGGCCGGCGACCTGGCGTGCCCACTCGCACTCGTCCCGATCGCCTGCGCTGAACACGAGCGCGTCGATGCAAGGCCCGTCCGCCACCAGCGCCGAACGCGCACGCGGCGAGGCCACCAGCATCCGCGCTTGACGGGCGTGGGCGAGCGCCTGGGGATCGCCGGCGGTGAAATAGGCACCGTCGGCGCTGCGCAGACGATCCCAGTCAAGCTCGTCGCTCCCCAACGGCTCCAGGCGCGCTCCGATCGTGACGATCGTGCGCTCGCCGTCGGCCTGCAGCAGCGTGATCGCGCGCCGCGTCGGCTGGTCACGCCACGCGGGGATGACCCGCACGCCGCGCTGCCTCAGCTGTCCGGCGGCCGTCTCGCCGAGGCTGTCGCGCCCCAGCGCGCAGAAGAAGTCGACCTCCGCGCCGAGCTCGGCCATCACGACGGCGGCCACCCCGCCACCACCCGCCGCACGGGCGAACGCCCGCTGCGCCTGCAGCAGCTCACCCGGGCCCGGAAAGCGGTCGACCTCCAGGAAGTCCACCCATTCGACGTGGCCTACGACCGACATCCTCGGCATGCGGGGCAGCCTACCCAGCCGGCTGAGGTTAGCCCTCGGTCGGCGGCTCTTCCATTCCCGATCGGTCAACAAACGAGTCCGACAGGCGACCCGTGATATCGGCCACAATCTGAGCGGAGGACCTCAGCAGCCACGCTGCCGCTTCTGTCAACGACGACGGACCACCGGCCTGGTAGACGGCCAGGGATCAGCCGCCCGGCTTGGACCCGATGTACCCGATCATCCGGTTGGTCAGCGCCGTGGCGCGTCGAAGCTCCGGGGAGCTGGGCCGGGGGGCGGGGCCGAGCGCCTCGCTCGCTCTCCGGGTCAACTCTTCGTCTTCCACCAGCCTCAACGCCAGCCGCGCGGCGTGGTGGACGACGTCTGGCTCGGGGCTCCAGATCGCGTCGAAGATCCGGCTGGGGTGATCGAGCTCACTCGGAGTCCGCTCGCGACCGAGTACGCAGCCGGGCGGAGCGATCAGCGCCCATTCGCGCGTCAGCGGCGAATGTGCTGAGAAGCGAATCTCGCTCGGACCGCTGGACAGGACCGATCCCCGGCTGAAGTCGGCCATCGCGATCGTCGTGCGCATGCTCGCGGCCAGCTCCAGCCAGCGCTTCTGCACCCGGCGATAGACGTGCTCGCGCTGGAACGCGCCGATCAACAGCCCGGGGCAAGCACGGGCCATACATTCGTCCTCGATCGCGTGCGAGATCCGCGCCAGCAGCTGCGGGTCCATCGCCTGTACCTGGAGGTCGGGTCGCGCCTCGAGGAGCGTGGCAAAGATCGACTTTGGCTCCGGCATCTCAGACGGGCGGGTATCCGCCGACCGGGCCAGACGCAGGGCCGCACCCACCGACATCCCGGCCCGGCGGTGCTCGCAGGCGGCGGTGATGGTCTCAACATCGCTGCGCGAGTAGCGGCGATGGCCGTTGGACAGCCGTTGGGGCGCCGGCGTCCCATGCCGGCGTTCCCAGACTCGCAGCGTTGCCTCGGCGACGCCGGTGAGCGCGGCCAATTCGGCGATCGTGAGACGCTCGACTGATCGTTCAGACTCGCCCAACCGGCCGGCCGCAAGCCGTTCGTCTAGAGGTTCAGACTCGCCCAAGTGGCCAGCCTGGGGATCGCTGAGATAACGCCGTGGTCGGCATCGCCCACCAGTGCCCGATCACGCTGCGCGCCGGGCCGCCGGCACTTCGCGAATCCGCCGCGGCAGCAGCGGTAGCAGTCCGCGGCGCACGTACAGCGCCCCGGCGCTGACCAGCGCCTTGCGCACGGCTGCCGGGGGCAGTGGGAAGAATCCATACTGTTCGCGGATGCGGTCGGGCAACAGGGCGATCGTGATGAAGTTGACGGTCTCCAGCAAGGGCCGGACGCGGTCGGGCACCGGCGGCTCGAGCACGATCTCACGCGCCCGGCGACGTGCCCAGTCTCCCACTCGCAGCACATCACCGGCCAACATCTGGCGGCCGTAGTCGCGCAGGTCCTCCGCGCTGCGCGGCATGTCCGTTCGCCGTAGCCCGAACAGGCGACCGACCAGACGGTAGTCCTTCCACAGTGCTTCACGGTCGTCGGCCCGCAGTCGTCCCACGTAGGTTCGGTACACGACCTCGGTGGAGTCGACCAGCGTGTAGAGGATCCACAGCAGCAGCTCAGGGTCGTCCGCCCGATACGGCGTCCCGGCCGGAAAGCGCCCCACTGTCTCCGGGAGCTTTCCGCTGACCGAGCCGTGCATCGCGCGGACACGGCGGGTCAGGCGGTCGGCGTCGCGGCGGGCACCGAAGGTGATCACGTTCATCACCTCCGCCGTGCGAGCGAGCCGCACGTACGGATCATCGAGCGCGCTCGAGTGCGCCAGCAGGCCGGCGACGGCCAGCGGGTGGGCGGCCTGCATCAGCAGCGCCCTCGGACCGGACAGGGCCAGCGCCCGCTCTCGGTGCAGGCGACGGATCATCGAGTCGTCGTCGAAGTACCCGTGCGCCGGCAGGGCGGAGCGGGTTCTGGCGGCAGACGCGAACATCGACAACGCATTCATCTTACCTTGAACAACATGTCTAATTAGATTGTTTCCAATCGGATTGAAGCTCACCGAGCGGGTAACGAACTAGCTGATGGCGACAACTGAATCCTTCACCACATCCGCGTCTGAACCGCAGAAGTCCCTGGACTGGGGCAAGATCGACAACGTTGAATTGTTCAAGCGCTGGCAGCAGCGCCGGGACCAGCGTGCCTGTGAACAGCTGGTCTCCCGGTTCCTTCCGTTGGCCGCAAACTGGCGCGCCGTTACAGCGGCGCCAGTCCCGCGCGGGGCGCAGGAGCGCGCGTTCAAGGTCGAGGAGGCGCGCCAGCGGGTCAGTGCCGGCAATGGGCGGCCGCCGACGGTCAGGCGACGGTTTCGCCGGCAATTCACCCGCGCACTAGTCTACGGTTCCGGGCCAGCGCCGAACCGCGGATCGCAAGCCCTTTGCGCATAGGGTTTCGCCGCGCCCGACGCCGGGAACTCCGGTGAGAACTGATGTGATCGCAGAACCGCCTACCGTGCGCCTCGACCTCGAAAGCAGGCCGGAGACGCTGACCTTGGTGAGAGGGATGCTGGGAGGGATCGCCGAGTTGCTGGCGATCGATCCCGAGCTGCTCGACGACCTTAAGACGGCGGTCAGCGAAGCCTGCAACAACGTCGTCCTGCACGCCTACGGAGGCGAGGCCGGACCGATGCAGGTCCGGCTCTACCTGGGCGTCGATCGGATCCGGGTTGCCGTGCGCGACAGCGGCGTCGGGATCTCCCCGCGGTCTGCCTCCGAGCCTCGGCCGCCCGGCGTGGGACTTCCCGTGATTCAGGCGCTGGCCGATGAGGTGCAGTTCACGTGCCGGCCCGACGGTGGCACCGAGGTCGAGATGGAGTTCTCCGCCCAGCGCGACGGACGAGCCCTGTTCATCGCTCCGGGTGCGCCGGGCGACGATGATGGGCTACCCCGGCGGGCGCCCGGTGAGGTGGCGGTATCGTTGTCGCCGGTCGCGCTGGTGAGCGGCGTGCTGGGCCGCTTGGCCAGGGCGCTGGCGGCCAGTGCGCACTTTTCCCTGGACCGCTTTTCCGACGTCTACCTGATCACCGACGCCCTCGCCGCGCATGTCGCCGTGGCGGCCGAGGGTCCGAGGATAAGTTGCCGCCTGCTCGGCAGCCAGCGACGCCTGGAGCTGACTGTCGGTCCGTTCAAGGGCGGTACTGCCGAGCGGCTGCTGGCGAGCACGCCCGGCCGCCCGTCCGCGGCCTTGGTGCTGCTCAGCGACGAGCTGACCGCCGAGTCAGACGGCGACGGCGAGTTCCTGCACGTGGTGCTGATCGACCGCCGACGCTGACCCGCGCCCGGGCGTCGGGTGATCGCCGGTCGCGTGCGCCGCGGGCGCCAAGCGCGCAGACGGCTCAGGCTTGGTCGAGCAGCTCCTCGGGAGCATCGACCAGCGTCAGATGCTCGGCGACCCCGGTCAGGTCAAGCAGACGCTGCACCTGCGGGGAGCCCTTCACGAGCCCGAATCGCCGGCCCTCGTCGACTGCCTGCTGGTTGGCCTTGACGAGGATGCTCAAGCCGGTCGAATCCATGAACTCGAGCTCTCTGAGGTCGAGCACGACGAGCTCGACATCGCTGGTGCGAACGCGCGCCAACTCGTCTTCGAGTGCCGGACCCGAGGCCAGGTCCAACTCCCCGCCGACAACGATCACTGCCGCACGACCCTCACTACGGACTTCTACCCGGAACTGGCTCTGCACGCTAAGCCCGAGCCTACTGATCTCGGCGCGAGCGTGCTGAGGGGACACGTTGTAGCGATGACGAGCTGGTTAAGGTCACGCGGGGCGTCGCCTGCCGGCCGATGCTATCTCGGGCCGCGGGCTGTGGTTGATAAACCGCGTCTGCGACCTGTTCGAACTGAGCGGCGAGGATGGCACCATTCTGCGGATGCACTGCGCCGCCGCGGTTTGACACCGATCTGACCGGGTACTCGACCCGTCAATGACCGACCTCGCATTCATCGGTACCGGCACGATGGGCCATCCGATGGCCCGCAACCTGCTCGGAGCGAACTTCAAAGTTCACGCTTTCAACCGATCGGCCGCGCGCGCGCGCTCGCTGTCCGACGACGGTGCCGAGCTGTTTGAAGATCCGCGCGCCGCAGCGGACGGTTGCTCGTTGCTGCTGACGATGCTGAGTGACGCCGATGCCGTGCTGGAGACCGCCGCCCCGGCGCTGGAAGCGCTGCAGGGGGAGCGGATCTGGATCCAGATGAGCACGATCGGGATCGACGGCATCGAACGCTGCGCCGAGCTCGCGGAGCAGGCCGGCGTGAGCCTGGTGGACGCCCCGGTGCTGGGCACGCGGGAGCCGGCGCAGAAGGGCGCGCTCGTCGTCCTGGCCTCCGGCCCCAACGATGCGCGTGGGTCCTGTCAGCCGGTGTTTGATGCGGTGGGGTCAAGGACGCTGTGGCTGGGTGAGGCGGGGGCCGGCACCCGGGCCAAGGTCGTGGTCAACAGCTGGATTGTCGGTGTCGTCGCGGTGCTGGCCGAGACGATCACGCTGGCGCAAGCGCTCGACATCGATCCGCGGCAGTTCTTTGAGGCGGTCAAGGGAGGCCCGCTTGATCTCGCCTACGCCCAGATTAAGGGCGGCCAGATGATCGACAGATCATTCGACGATCCGGCCTTCAGGCTCGCCCTGTCCCGCAAGGATGCCGATCTGGTGCTGGCGGCTGCGGCGCAAGCTGGACTGGAGGTCCCGGTCATGCAGGCGGTGGCCGAGCGGCTTGCGCTCGCCGAGCAGGCCGGACACGGCGATGAGGACATGGCCGCGACCTATTGGGCGACCGCCCCCACTGACTGATTGCCCCCAGCGGGCCAGGGTAGGAGTCCCCGGCGGGAAGGTCGGGGGAATGGCGTCCCTACGGCTGGATGCGATCGGCGGTCATCTCGCGCAGCCGCTGCAGCGATCTGCGCAACAGGCGGGAGACCTGCATCTGTGACACCCCGATGCGGTCCGCGATCTCGGTCTGGGTGAGATCCTCGCCGAAGCGCAAATAGAGGATCTGCCGCTCGAGCTGGGACAGATGCTGTGCAGCGGCGAAGATCGTGGCCTGATCATCGACCGAACTGAGTCGCCGGTCCTCCCGGCCCGCGGATCAGGCCGATGGCACCCGCGAAGCGAAGCGTTGCAGTGCCGGCGAGCCCCGCTCGCCGTCGAGCAGGTCCAGCACCGCACGCTCCAGCCGTCTGCGGGCCGGTCGTCGGGACCGCTGAGCTCTCCGATCCGATCGAGCGCTCCTCCGATCGTCCAGCCCGACAGATAGCGGTCAAAGACCCGCGGATCGATGTAAGCGCGACGGGCCACGGCCGGAGTGTTGCCGAGCACCTCCGACATCCCGCTCACGGCGCCGTCGATCGAGCGGCGACGGGCGCGTTGGGAGGTCGCGCCGCGTCCGTCTGCCGCCAGCGCGACCGCGGCGAGCACGGTGGCGTTCCAGGTGCGGACGTCCTTGGCGCTGAACTCCTCGCCGAGCACAGACTTCAGGTAGTCGCTGATCTGCTCCGAGCGCACGTCGTGCCAGGCTCGCCCGGAGCGATACGCCAGCAGATGCTCACTACCGCCCCGACGGCGCTTGAGCGTGGCGACCACTTCACGGGAGAGCGGATCATCGATCGCCTGCACCCGCCGGATCCCGCCCTTGGCCAGGTAATCGAAGACGACAGCATCGCCGCGGATAGATACGTGCTGCTTGCCGATCGTGGCCAGCCCCAGGCCACCGTCGTCATCGGCGTACTGCTCGCTTCCGATCCGGAACAGACCGACGTCGAGATACTGCTTGCGGCCGGCCGCGTCGATTCCCGTCGCCTGCAGATGCCCGAGCTGATCCGGGCAGATCCAGACCTCCTGCCACGCCGGTGGGATCGCCAGCCGTCACGCGGAGCAGCTGGTCCGGATCGGTGATTCGCCGGCCGTGGCTGTCGACATAGCTGAATCCACGCCCGCGCCGTATGCGACGCAGGCCCTGACCTGAGCAGTCAGAGCGACCGGCTGCTCGCCAGCGGCCTGGCGTCCGCTCGCCATCCACGCTCGCCGGATTGGGCGGCCGCCACGTCATCCGGCTGTCTCGCCAGACTGGCCGGCGCCCAAGTCATCCGGCCTCTCGCCTTAGGATACTGGACCGATGGCTACCGCTTGCTACACCTCACCGCTGGCGCAGGAGTTGGCCCCGGGGCTGCTGGACCGCTTTACGCGCTACGTCCAGATCGATACCCAGTCACGCCGGGATCGCACCCGCTCGCCGAGCACGCCCGGCCAGCTGGAGCTGGGCCGCCTGCTCGTCGCCGAGCTGGCCGAGGCCGGGCTGGCCGATGCCAGCCTCGACGAGAACGGCTACGTCATCGCAACCCTGGCGGCCACCAACGGCGCCGATGCGGTGGTCGGTCTGATCGCCCACCTCGACACCAGCCCGGATGCACCCGGCGCCGGGGTGGCGCCGATCGTCCACCGCGACTACGACGGCGGCGTGCTCGAGCTCCCGCGTGACGGCACCCGCCTGGATCCCGCCTCCATGCCCGAGCTCATCGCCAAACGTGGCCACGACATCGTCACCGCCAGCGGCGACACTCTGCTCGGCGCCGACGACAAGGCCGGCGTGGCCGAGATCATGGCCGCCGTCACCTACCTGGCGGCCCATCCTGAGCTGCCGCGCCCGACGCTGCGGATCGCGTTTACGCCCGACGAGGAGATCGGCGAGGGCGCGACCCTGTTTGACCTTGAGCGCTTCGGTGCCGCCTGCGCCTACACGATCGACGGATCCGAGCTGGGAGAGCTGCAGGACGAGACCTTCACGGCGCTGGAGGCGATCGTGACGATCCACGGCGTCGAGGTGCACCCTGGACAGGCGACCGGCAAGCTCGTTAACGCGGCGCGTCTCGCCGCCCGCGTGATCGCCGCCCTGCCGTACGACACGCTCACTCCCGAGACGACCTCAGAGCGCCAGGGCTTCATCCATCCCTACGAGCTGACCGGCACCGCCGGAAGGGCCGAGATCCGCGCGATCATCCGCGATTTCGACGATGGGCTGGTGGCCGAGCACGCGGCGCTGCTGGAGCGTACGGCGCGTGAGATCGTCGGCGCCGAGCCGCGGGCTCGCCTCCAATTCGATCTGCGCCGTCAGTATCGGAACATGCGCAGCTATCTCGATGCCGTCCCACACGTGACCGAGGCCGCCGAGCGGGCGATTCGCGCCGAGGGAATCGAACCCCGACGCCATCCGATTCGCGGCGGCACCGACGGCTCGCGGCTGAGCGAGATGGGGCTGCCGACTCCCAACCTCTTCACCGGCGGACACGAGTATCACTCGGTGCGCGAGTGGGCCTCGGTGCAGGACATGGCGGCCGCTGCCGCCACGGTCGTGAGGCTGGCCGAGGTGTGGACGCACACCGGCGACGCGGCGGTCGGGCGATGAGTCCCTCGGGAGCCGGATCACTGGCCAGCCTGGACGGCACGATCACCGCCGCCGCCGAGGCGATGATCCCCGCCACCGACGAGGGGTTGCTGCGCGGCGACGGCGTGTTCGAGGTGATTCGCGTCTACGACGGCCGCCCGTTCGCGGTCGATCAGCACCTCGCGCGGCTGGCCCGCTCGGCGGCCAATCTACGCCTGGAGCTGGACTCCGAGCTGATCCGGGCCGAGGCCTACCGCCTGCTGGCCAACGCCGGCCCTGGCCCCGATCACGATCTGCTGAGGATCGTGCTGACACGCGGCGGCCGGCGGTTGCTGCTGACCGAGGCGCTGCCGCCGTCGCCGGAGCGGATCCGCCTGAAGTCGATCACCTATTCACCGACGCGGGTCCTGGACGGGGTCAAGTCGCTCTCATACGCCGCCAACATGCTGGCTGGCCGGCTCGCCCGTGAGCAGGGGTTTGACGACGCGCTGCTGGTCACTCCTCACGGCCGCGTGCTGGAGGCCCCCACCAGCTCGATCTTCTGGGTCCAGGGCCAGCTGGTGATGACTCCTCCGCTGGAGGAACACATCCTGGCCTCGATCACTCGCGCCGTGGTGATCGACGTGGCGGGGGCGCAGGAGCGGACGTGCACGCTTGAGGAGTTGCTCGCCGCCGACGAGGTGTTCGTGGCCTCGACCACGCGTGAGGTCCAACCGGTCGCCGCCGTCGACGAGACGACCTTCGCGCAATCCGGTCCGATCACCGAGCGGACTGCTTCACGGGTTAGCGCCGCGATCCAGACGGAGCTCGGATCCTGAAGGTCCTGACGGTAATCGGGAACCGCCCGCAGTTCATCAAGGCGGCGGCAGTTTCGCCCCGGCTGCGTGAGTCCGATCAGGAGGTGCTCGTCCACACCGGGCAGCACTTCGATGACGAGCTCTCGGCGGTGTTCTTCGCCCAGCTCGGAGTACCGGCCCCGGATCGTCAGCTGGGGGTCTTCGGGGGGTCCAACAGTTCGCAGACCGCACGCATGCTGGGTGCCCTGGACCCGGTCCTGACAGCGGAGGCGCCTGACCTGGTGCTCGTCTACGGCGACACGAACTCGACCCTCGCCGGGGCGCTGGCCGGCGCCCAGGCCGGCGTGCCGGTGGCCCACGTCGAAGCGGGGATGCGCTCGTTTGATCGATCGATGCCCGAGGAGCTCAACCGGACTCTGGTAGACCACGCCAGCGACCTGCTGCTCTGCTCCACCGAGGTCGCCTGCGAGAACCTGCGGCGCGAATCGGTGACCGGAAGGATCAAGCTGGTCGGAGACGTGATGGTGGATGTGGCGCTGTCGGTGGCGCCGTCGGCGCGGGATCGCACCGAGCTGCTGGAGCGCTACGGGTTGCGCTCCGGCGGTTACGTGCTGGCCACGGCGCATCGAGCCGGAAACGTCGACGATCCGGTCCGCCTGGCCCGGCTGGTGGATCTGCTGTGCGCAGTTCCGATGCCGGTTCTGCTGCCGCTGCACCCACGGACCGCCGGGCGACTGCGCCACGCCGGCCTGACCGATCGCCTGCAGCGCGACGGCGCCGTGACGCTCACCCCGCCGTTGGGCTACCTGGAGCTGACCACGCTGCTGTGCCACGCCCACGCGGTCCTCACGGACTCTGGCGGGCTTCAGAAGGAGGCCTACCTGGCCGGCGTTCCCTGCGTCACGCTGAGGGCCAACACCGAGTGGACCGAGACCGTCCAGGCGGGCTGGAACACGCTGGTCGATCTCGACCGGGCGGCCGCGCTGGCGGCGCTGCAACGGACGCCACCGCCGGAGCGGCCGTCGTTGTACGGGGATGGCCACGCCGGTGAGCGGGTGGTGGCCACGCTTAGACTGCTGTGCGGATGAGCGCAGAACTGCCATGAGCGAGCGGCTGATTTCCGTCGGCGTGGCCGGACTCGGATACTGGGGTCCCAATCTGGCCCGCAACTTCGCCGCGATCCCCGGCTGCGAGCTGGCCTACTGTTGTGACGAATCCGAACCGGCCCGGTCCCGGGCTGCCCAGAGCTTTCCGGGGACGCGGATCTGCGCCGACCTGGACGAGCTGCTCGACGATCCGCAACTGGACGCGATCGCGCTGGCCACGCCGGTTCCAACCCATGGCGAGCTGGCGGTGCGCGTCCTGCAGGCCGGCAAGCACTGCTTCGTCGAGAAGCCGCTGGCGCAATCGGTCGCCGACGCCGAGCTCGCGCTGGCCGCCGCGCGTGAGGCCGGACGCGTGCTGATGGTCGGCCATCTGCTGGAGTACCACCCCGGCGTGCAGAAGCTCAAGCAGCTGACCGAGTCCGGGGAGCTGGGTGAGCGCATCTACTACATCTACGGCAACCGCCTGAACCTCGGCAAGCTGCGCGCCGATGAGAACGCGCTCTGGAGCCTGGGCGCCCACGACGTGTCGGTTCTGCTCTACCTCGCCGGCGAGGAGCCGTCGGAGGTCTCCGCCCGCGGCGAGTCCTATCTGCGTGCTGGCGTCGAGGATGTCGTGTTCTGCTTCCTGCGCTTTCCCTCAGGCCTGTCGGCCCACCTGCATCTGTCCTGGCTTGATCCGCATAAGGAGCGGCGGTTCACGGTCGTCGGCTCCCGCCGGATGGCGACCTTCGACGACATGGAGCTGGAGCGCAAGCTCACCGTCTACGACAAGGGTTTTGACGAGGACGTGCGCACCTATGGCGAGTACATCACTCGCAGCGGTGACAGCTTCTCGCCGCGGATCGTCAACCGGGAGCCGCTGCGGATCGAGTGCGAGCACTTCGTCGAGTGCCTGCGCAGCGGCCAGACGCCGCGCTCAGACGGCGCCAGCGGGCTGCGGGTGGTGCGCGTGCTGGAGCGTCTCCAGCATTCGCTGGACGCAGCCGCGTGAGATCGATGTCCCTACCACCTGACGTTCACGTGTCAATCGCGCCGGGGGCGCAGCTCGGCGAGAACGTCTCGGTGGGGCCGTTCGCCGTGATCGGAGATCGCGTTCGGGTCGGAGCAGGCACGCGGATCGGCGCCGGCGCGGTGATCGGCGATCACGCCCGCATCGGGGCCGACGCACGGATCGGCGCCGGGGCGATGATCGGTGCCGACACCGAACTGGGCCCCGGCTGCGTGGTGGAGGAGGGCGCGGTGCTGGGCAAGCGCCCCCGGCTGCGAGCCGGGTCGCGCGCGGCCGCCGGCGCCGCCCTGGATCCGCTGGTGATCGGTGCCGAGGTCACGGTCTGCTGCGGAGCGGTCGTCTACGCGGGGGCGCGGATCTGCGCCGGCGCGATCATCGGCGATCAGGCGCAGGTGCGCGAGCGCGCCGTCATCGGCGAACGGTCGGTCGTGGGGCGTGGCTCTGCGGTCGATTTCGATTCCCGCGTCGGCGCCCGGGTCCTGATCCAGACCGGGGTCTACATCACCCACGCTGTGCTCGTGGAGGACGACGTATTCATCGGGCCCGGCGTCGTGACCACCAACGACGACACGATGGGCCGCCACTTGGGCGGCGAACCGCTGCGGGGCCCGACCTTCCGACGCGCCTGCCGGATCGGCGGCGGTGCGGTGCTGGTGCCCGGGATCGAGATCGGCGAGGAGGCGTTCGTGGCCGCCGGAGCTGTGGTCACGCGCGACGTCGGCCCCCGGGACGTGGTGATGGGCGTTCCCGCTCGCATCGTGCGCCGCGTGCCTGACGCCGACCTGCACGAGCACTGGAGCTGAGACCCCGCGTTCTCCCCGCCGGACGGGAGCCTTCGAGGGAATCCGAGGCCAATATGGCAGCAGATCCACCTTAGTACTCCTAACCATGAATACGATCCCATTCGAGCGGCCCCTGACGGGAACCACCCTCGGTGGGACCGTACTTATGGCGGGAAGCGCCGAGAGGGCGCGGGGTGGCGGGGGCTACGGGCGCGGGGTGGTCGGGCCGAGGCCGTTGCTGGCTGCGGTCCAGATCGTCTGCTCACGGCCGGCGCCGACGCCGACCAGCACGATCGGCACGCCGATGAAGTCGCCGACGAACTTCAGGTAGGCCCGTGCCGCCTCCGGAAGCTCGGCCTCGGTCTTGCACTGGCTCAGATCCTCGGTCCAGCCCGGCAGCTCCACGTACTCGCCGGCGGCGTGGTGCAGCACCGTCTGGTGGTAGGGGAAGTAGTCGAACTCGGCGCCCTCAGCGCCGCGATAGCGCGTGCAGACCCGGATCGGGTCAAAGCCTGACAGCACGTCGAGCTTGGTGATCGCCAGCGAGGTCAGCGAATTGAGCCGGGAGGCGTAGCGCAACGCCACCAGATCGATCCATCCGACGCGCCGAGGCCGGCCGGTGGTGGTCCCGTACTCGCCGCCTCGCTCCCTGATCTCCTCGGCCAGCTCGCCTTCGAGCTCGGTTGGGAACGGGCCGGCTCCGACCCGGGTCACGTAGGCCTTGGCCACGCCCCAGACCTCGGAGATGTCCTTGGGCCCCACGCCGGCGCCGATGCACGCCGCCCCGGCCACGGGGTTTGACGATGTGACGAACGGATAGGTCCCGTGGTCGATGTCGAGCAGTGCGCCCTGGGCGCCCTCGAACACGACCATCTCCCCCTCGTCGAGCTTGTCGAGCACGATTCGGCTCGTGTCGGCGATGTAGGGCTCGAGGCGATGACCATAGGTCAGGTAGTCGTCGGTCATCGCCTGGAGGTCAAGCCGGGGATCCTTGGCGAACGGCCGCAGCGAGAGCCGCTTGGGGTCGAGTGCCGCAACGATCTTCTTCTTCAGGATCTTCTCGTCCAGCAGGTCCTGCATCCGGATGCCCAGCCGCGCCGCCTTGTCCGCGTAACAGGGTCCAATGCCACGCCGGGTCGTCCCGATCTCCAGCTTGCCCAGCTTCGCCTCGCCTGCGTGGTCGAGCATCAGGTGGTAGGGCATGATCAGATGGGCATTGGCCGAGATCCGCAGCGCCCGGGTGTCGACGTGGCGACGGCGTAGCTCGTCGAGTTCGTCGGTGAGCACCTTGGGATCGATCACCACCCCGTTGCCGATCACGCACAGCTTGCCTGGGTGAAGGATGCCCGATGGCATCAAGTGCAGCTTCCACGTCTCCCCGTTGCGCACGATCGTATGCCCGGCGTTGTTGCCACCCTGGAAGCGCACGACGGCGTCCGCCCGCTCGGCGAGCAGGTCGGTGACCTTCCCCTTGCCTTCATCGCCCCACTGGGCGCCGACGATCACGATTCCGGGCACGGCTGGGTCAGTTTACGTGGGGCCAGGACGATCGCCCTTCGTGGCGCCACGAGCGCTTGACACTTAGCAATACTATGTATAGGGTTACGAGGTATGAAAGCTGAAGCGCTCAAAGGTCATCTGGATGGGCTGATCCTGGCGATCGTGGCCTCGGCCCCGATGCACGGCTACGCGATCATCGAGGAGCTCAAGCGGCGCAGCGGCGGCGCGCTCGCCCTGCCCGAAGGCACCGTGTACCCGGCGTTGCACCGCCTGGAGCACGCCGGCCTGCTGTCGAGCGCCTGGTCGGACGGGGGCCGCAAACGACGCGTCTACGAGCTAACCCGCAAGGGGCGTGGCGAGCTGGGCACCAAGCGCAGCGAGTGGCGCGACTTCGCGCGCGCGGTCGATGCGGTGCTGGCGTGAGCTATCTCGATGAGTGCAGCCGCGCCCTAGGCGCCGTCGGGATCACCGGTCGCCTGCGTGCCCGGATCCTGGTCGAGTTGGAAGACCATCTCGCCTGCGACCCTGGGGCCGAGCTTGGCGCCCCGCGCCAGCTCGCGTGCCGGTTTGCCGATGAGCTGGGCACCTCTCGCGCCCGGCGAGCGGCAATCGCCAGCTTCGCGGCGCTGGCCCTGGCCGGCGGGCTGTTCACCGCCACGTTCCTCACCGCTCCTGCCGGTGCCCTGGTCGGCAGGGGCCACGCCGCGTCCCCCTTCCTGGGCGATCTGGGCAACTTGATGGCGATCTTGTTCCCGCAGCTGGCCTTCGTCGCAGGGGTGCTGGCCGGCCTGCGTGCCTACCGGCGCCGCGGCCGGCCGGTGCTGGCCGGCGCGGAGGCGGCGATGATCGTCCGCCGGGCGGCCGTGGGCGTGGCCGCAGGTCTGGCCACGATGATCGGTCTGGCCCTGATCGGGATCGAGTATCGCGGAGACCTCTCCAGCTCGTGGCTCACCCTCAACCTCTTGGCGGCGGTCGTCGGAGGTTGCTCGCTGGCAGCCGTCGTCCCTTCGCTGGTGGCCGCCGTGCGCGTCAGATCAACTGCGCCGGGGACGGCCGGGAACGTGTTCGACGATCTTGGTGATCTGGCGCCGCGATGGTTGTGCGGCCGGCCGTGGCGCTTCGCCTACGTGGTGTCAGGCGGCCTCGTCGTCCTCGTCACCCTGCTCGGGATCGCCCAGAGCGATGGTTACGACGGCGCCGCCCGTGGTCTGGCGGAGGCGGTGGCGTGCCTGATCGGCTTCGCGACGCTCGGACGCTTCCTCGGCCTGCGCGGAGCCCGCGGGGACGATTCCCCGGCTGACGCCTAGCCCGGTGGCCTGAACCCCCGGGGCGAGCCGCGCGATGACGAACGACAAAACGGCGCCATGAAGAGCAGGGGCTTTTGGCGTTCGCGGGGCGGTGGATCACCGGCCCGGCGGCGCTGGCACGGAATCACGCGTCAACGCCAGGAGCCCCCCAAGTCTCGATCGACGCTCAGCGCAGCTGCGCCGCGCTGAGCGCCTCTAGTTCGCGCGAGCTGAAGTTCGTGACCAGCAGCTCGCCTCCGCCGGCGGAGGCGGCCATTTCACGCGGGAACTGACCGGAGGCGACCGAGCCGATCAGCGCCGGTCGACCGGTCAGCGCGGCCCGGGTGTCGAGCACGGTCAGCTGGGGCCGTCGCCCGGGCGTGTGCTCGAAGTCTGAGTCGGCCACGACCAGCCGTGCGCCACCGTCGGTCAGTGCCAGGCCCAGCGGCGCCTCGCCGACTCGGACCGCCGCCAGCAGGGCGCGACGCGGATCGCGGCGCAGCTCGGCGGCCGAGTAGGCCAGCAGCTCGTCGCTGGCCCTGGCCGCCACCCAGACGACCCGACCGTCGCCTGACACCACGGTGCGGACCGGACTGCAGCCCGCGCTCGCCCTGGCGAGCACCGACTGCGCCGGTGCTCGCTGCGCGCGCGCCACATCGATCACGCTCAGGGTACCGACGCCGGCGGCACCACCGAGCGTTCCGGAGGCGGACTCGCTGGTCGCGTACAGCCAGCGGCCATTCGGGGAAACGGCCAAGCCGACCGGCGCGGTCCCCACGCCAATCGTCCCGACCAGGCTCCGAGCGGCGAACCCGTCGGCGAGCGCTGCGCTCAGGTCGAACACGGCCACCTTGCCGGCGTACTCCAGCGACACGAACACGAACCGACCGCCGGCCGAGCCCGCGACCTCGAACGCGCCGCCGGACGACGCGGATCCGCGGGGCACAGACGACAGCGTGCCGAGCACCGCAGCGGGCGCTCCGCGCTCCAGGCGCGCGACGGCCATCACGATCGCACCGCTGCCGGCCGCGACCAGCAGATACCTACCGTTTGCGGTGAGGGCCAGACCGGCGGGAGCGCTCGTGGGAACCGACACGGTGCGGACCAGCGCCGCCGTGAGGCCGCGATCCGAGATCACCGCGACGCTGCCCGTCGGCCGACCCGGAAGCGAGACGAACGCCCAGCGTCCGTCAGCCGTGACCGCCACGCCGAACGGGTGACCGGGCATCGCCGTAAACGACGGGCGAACGCCGGGCAGTGCGCGCTGAGCAGCGCTGTCGGTCGTGCAGGCGGAGGGTCGCGTCACCGCCGACGCTACAGGGGCCGGCGCCGTGGTCCGCCGACCCTGAGCATGAGCGGAGCGCGCCGGCTGGCCGCCGCAGGCGACGACCGCGACGGCGAGGATCACCGCCCCCGCCAGCCGGGCCGCGTTCACGCCGAGCGGAGATCCATGCGGCGGTCGTGCCCCAGCAGCGGGAGCTCGTCGCACATCTCCGTCAGCCGTGAAACGGTACGAGCCGTGATCTGCTCGCAGAGCTCGTCACGATCGAGGATGTTGGTGGTGATCACGATCGAGCGCTGGTCCTCATAGCGTGCATTGACGATCGAGTAGAGCTCCTCCAGCACCCAGTCGGTCTTTCGCTCCGCGCCGACGTCGTCGATGTGCAGCAGATCAACGGCGGTCAGGCGATCGAGCAGATCGACGTGTGAGCGCTCGCTGCGATGGGTGTCGCGGATCTCGTTGAGCAGCCGCGGCAGCGAGTAGATCGCCACCGATCGCCCTGCCTTCAGGGCCGCCTTGGAGACGAGCATCGCCAGCGTCGTCTTCCCGGTGCCGACCGGGCCCATGAACCACAGGCCGCGGCCGTGGTCGAGCTGTGGTTCGATCTCGGCCGCGAACCGCTTGGTCGCCGCCACGATCTGGGGCTCGATCTCGGTCACCGGCGGGCGCTCGAAGGCCACGTCGCGGTAACGGC
>OCTA010000219.1_pt1 | contig 53555 bp, 63 predicted proteins | sample 1538991 | NCBI WGS metagenome assembly OCTA01 (sample SAMEA3539302, study PRJEB22396) | soil metagenome | biome: tundra; feature: field; material: soil | place: USA | collected 2010-05 | depth 0.15 m
TCCACGAGTAGCCAAAGCCAAACCAGCCCGCAACAACCGAATCCCGCACCACCACGCGGGATTCAACATCTCAACCACGAAAACTTCCGGCTAGTGATGCGTTAGGCTGTATGCATGAAGCGAACGACGATCATGCTGCCTGACGATGTCGATGCCCGGTTGCGGCTCGAGGCGCGCCGGCGCGGTCTGTCGATCGCGCAGGTCGCCCGCGAGGCGATCGAGCGGGAGCTACCGCCGCCCGGTGACGGCCGCTTGAGCTTCTTCGCCGTCGGCGACGGCTCGCCCCGTGATGCCTCAGAACACGTCGATGAGCTCGTCGCGGGCAGCGTGCAGCGCCGCCGCGGGCGCGAGTAGGTGTTGATCGTCGACGCCGGGCCGCTGTACGCGGCCGCGGCCAGCCGCGACAAGCATCACGCCCGGTCGGTGCAGCTGCTCTCGAGCGCTGAGCGGCCGCTGCTGGTCCCAGCGCTCGTGCTGACCGAGGTCAGTTACCTGCTCAGCGACAGGATCGGTCCTCATGCTGAGCTTGCGTTCGCCCGCTCGCTCGCCGGCGGCGAGCTCGTGGTCGAGCCCGTGCTCGACTCTGACTGGGCAAGGATCGCCGAGCTGATGGAGCAGTACCTCGACCTGCCGCTGGGGATGGTCGACGCCTCCGTCATCGCGCTGGCCGAGCGGCGCGGACTCGAGGTGATAGCAACGCTCGATCAGCGCCACTTCCGCGCCGTCAGACCGCGCCACGTGCAGGCGTTCACGCTGGTGCCCTGAGCTTTCCCGTGGCACGACGTCCGGAGCGCAACCCTGCGTTGCGGGAGCCGGGGCGCAATCTGCGCGGGCAGCGGCTGACTGCCGCACTCCTGCTCGATAGCTCCCACTCGGGAAGACCTCCGGGCAGCGTAGGGACAGACGGCGGGAAACCCCTGGAAATGGTGAGTTCTGCGGTTCTGCCGGTGTGAGGTTAGCGGGCCGCGGCAGCGTCACTGCCCAATCCCTGCCCAACCCCACCGACTCGGGCCCCTGGTTTGGGTAGCCCAGCGATCAGAACGCTCGCGATAGCGGCGTTCGCGCGCTCCACGGAGAAGTCGAGGGGATCAAAGTCGCAGGCACGCTCGATGCCCAGCCACTCGAGCGCCTCAGTGTGCCCGTCCTCCCCAGGGGCGGCGAGCACACGCCGGAGATCCTCGTAGCCGCGGATTCCGCCGACGTCCTCGGGCGGGCATCTGCCCGCGCCGTCGGTGCAGGACGGGCCGTGATCGGCTTGCTCGACTGCTTCGAGCACGATCTCGTGCTCCCAGCTGTCGCCGAAGTCGTACTCGCAACGCAGCTGATCCCCTGGCTCTACCAGCAGCGCCCCGAGCGCTACCTCGCGGTCGTCGCGGATGCTCAAGTCCGAGTCCGGGAATCCGTAGCGGTCCGACCCGTGCTCGAACATGTGGAGGTGGGAGTCCTGCCATCCCAGTACTGCTCCGAGCACCTGATGGGACCGGTCCAGACGGATGTCGGCCGGCACGCGCAGGCGCCGCCAGATCTCCGGATCGGCCGATCCCTGGAGCGTGACCTTGACGCTCAGCACGCCGCTCGTCGGCGTTCCGAGGCCCAGCCACGCGGCGACGCTCCGCGATCCGAGCGGCGTGAGCTCGATCAGGCCGTCGGCCACCGTCAGCACGCCCAAGCCGGCGACGGCCTCGAGGATCCTGCGGAAGTCGCCATTGCTGCGTCGCCGCTGGAAGTCGATCTGCAGCTCGGTGGCGTCGGGAAACTCGTAGCGGGACATCGCGGTGCTCCAGGCGACCTCACATGCGTGCTCCAGCGACAGACTGCCGCCGTGTCCGATCAGCTCGCCGAAGACCGCCTCGACGGTGTGGACCGCGTCGACGGCGACGACTGAATGCCCCAGCTCGTGAGTGAGCCGTGGGATCGCGGCGAGCATGTGGCCGACGAGCTCGACCGGCTGCTCGAGCAGCTTGGCGTGCTTGCGCACCGCGACGATCCGTTCGCGCGCAACCCGAACCAGGCCACACGCGTTCGCCCACTCGACCAGCAGGGTCAGGTGGTAGAGCTCGGTGCTGCTCTGGATCGGGAAGCGTAGATCGAGAACGTCCCCGGTGTCCAACAGCTCGACCAGCGCGAGCGCGTCCGCACGGCGGAGCCGACCGGTTTGCGTCAGCGCGCAACCAGCGCCGACCCAGTCCACGAAAGCACGCACCCGGACGACGGTCGGCGCGCGGGCGGCGATCGCCGCGAGATCGTCACGCGTCGTGCAGCTCATCTGCTCCGCGACCTCCAAGCTCATGGGCCGAAGCCTGCCAGGTTCGGCGGACGGGATGCGCGCCGGCGCCGGGGCAGCGTCCCCGGCGGGGAGCATGCCGTTCGCGCCGGGAAGCCCTTGCCGCTCGCGTTCCGTCCGGCGCGACGGTCACGATGCCTCGGGTGACGAGTCGTGACTGATCGCGCGGCCCGGTCGGGCATCGATGGTCTCAAGGTTCCGCCAGCATTGCGGTCCGACGTCGAGCAGATCGTCGCCTTGACGGATGGGTTCTGCGCCGAGCATCTCGATGCGGAGTACGCCCGGCTGTGCGCGCGACTGGTCGCCAAGCTCTCGCGCAAGCGTCCCTCGCCCCTGCTGCGCGGCGATTTGCGGATCTGGGCGGCGGCGACGATCTACACCGTCGGGAGCGTGAACTTCCTGTTCGACCGATCTCAGCCGCTGCACGTCAGCGGCGAGGAGCTCAGCGATCTGACCGGTGTGCCCAAGAGCACGATGGCGAACAAGGCCAAGCAGATCCGAGACCTGCTCGGCTTGAGCCGCTTGGATCTGGAGTTCTGCCGCCGCGATCTGCTCGAGCGCCACCCGTGGGCGTGGCATGTCCAGGTTGACGGCGTGATCGTCGACGCGCGCATGCTGCCGGCCGCGCTGCAGGAGGAGTGCCGGAGCCGCGGGCTGATTCCCGACCTCGCGGCCGGCACGTGACCCAGATCGGTCGCAACGCGCCGTGTCCGTGCGAGAGCGGACGGAAGTACAAGCGCTGCTGTGGCGCTGCGCGGACGGAGATCGATCCGCGTGCGCTCTCGCACGGCGACATGGCGGTCGGCGACCGGATCCAGCAATGGGCGTATGCGCACCATCCAGACGAGATGGACGCGGCGCTCCGCGAGCTGGTCGGCGATCCGCGCCGGCTGGTCTTCGGCGACACCGACGTGCAGCTTCTGGCGTCGTGGCAGCTCAACGACCGTGAGCTTCCCGGTGGCGGCACGCCGGCGCAGCGCTACGCCGAGTTGGACGGGCTCACCGATCCCGAGCGGGCGGTCGCTCGCCGGATCGCGTCCGCGCACCTGGCGCTGCTGCGGGTGCGCAGCACCGAGCCCAGTCGCGCGATCGAGATCGAGGATGTAACCCGCGACTGCGCGCGAGCGCGCGTGGTCAGCCACGACGTCTCCTCGTATGTTCACACCAACGACATGTTCGTCGGCCATCTGATGCCAGGGCCGCCGGCGATGTCGCTGTGGGGCCCGATGGCGATGCTGGACCGGCGTACCGGACGTGAGCTGATCGACCTGCTGGACGAGCGCATCGCGCTGCTCGGCCTCGACCCTTACGGCGACCACGCCCTCGGGGTCGCGATGCGGTCGGCGGCGCTCGAGGTCACGAGGATGCTGATGCCGGCGCTTCGGCGCGGATCCCGGCGCTCATGGCGCCGCGCGGCCCGCGCCGCGTAGTGCAACTGTACGAACACTCTCAGCGACGACGGCTCTGCTTGCGCGCTGAGCGTTGCGCCTTGCGCTTGGCGCGGCGCCGGCTCGTGGCGTCGCCGTGCGGGCGGTGGGCGGCGGCGTGAGTGCGCAGCATCTCGCAGGCGTGCTCGAGGTCGGGCAGCGGGTCGCCGCTGAGGCTGCCGCGGTCGGCGAGAAAGCGGATCATGGCCAGAGCGCAGTCCGGCGCTGCGGTCCGCGCGTCGTCGTCAAGCCCGCTGCTGGACGAGACGTGCTCGATCAGGAACATCGCGAGATCCTCGACCTCCCAGCGCCCGAGATGGCCGTCGCCGGTGGCGGCCCGCCAGCGCAGCATCTCGCCCCCGACCGCACCGGCATGGCGCCGGACCGAGCGGTCCGGTGGGCACCGCTCGCGGATGTGCTCCTCGAACTCGCCGCATAGCCGCTCGATCAGCTCGTCGGGATCGAGCGCGTCGTCGAAGATCGACAGCTCGTCGTCGTCCTCCTCCCGCGGAGCGAGCGTCTCGGGCCAGGCGACCGCGTCGCCGGCGCCCGTGAGAGCGCGGGCGATGATCGGCAGGACCGGCGCGGCGTCCGAGCCGAGTGCGATGCCGAGATCGCGAGCGCGACCAGCGGTGGCGATCACGCGCGCGGCCAGCTCCTCGGTCGCCAGCGGAGCCAGCGGCGGCGCGTCCGGGTGGTTCGTTGGCTTGCGCAGCAGCCGCTCGGCCTCACGACGCGGGAGCGGTGGCGTCAGCATGCACTCGATCAGGGCATCGTTCGCCACATCGATGCCGACCACGACCACCTGCCGGTCGCGGCTGCCGGGCCGTGCGAGCACGGCGACGATCATCTCCGTGTCCTCGTCTGCGCCCGCGGCGGCCGAGTCCACCGACAGCGTGCCGATCCGCGCGACGGACGGGTGCGTGACCCCGCGGCCCGCAAGGCGGACGGCGGCCCCGTGCGCATAGGCAGCCAGCGGCGAGGGTGCAAGCACCGCGAGCGCGGCGAGCGCGGCGGAGGCGATCGGATCGGCGCGTGCCTCGATAGCGTCGATGACTACGCGCCGCGCAGGCTCCGTGACCTCGGCGATCGAGATCGGCAGCAGCAACGTGCCTGCGAGCAGCTCGAGGTCGGCCGGGTCGTCAATCTCGAACGCGTCGTCGAGCAAGCCGACCAGCTCGGCGACGAGATGCTCGGGCGGCAGCTCGGAGCGGTGGCTCATGTCCGCCACGATACGGGCTCAGACGAGAGTGCTGAATGCTCCCGATCGCCCGGCGAACGCCCGACACGGGACCGTCACGGCTGCGGCTCGACCGCGCGAGACCCTCTCCCGCAGACGATCTCGACGGCGCGTCGGTCGAGCGCTGGAGCAGCCGCTCTCACGAACTTCGAGTACGCCAGACCCGGGTTCCGCAGCTCGTTTCTGTCGCACGATGCGTTACACTGTCGGACATGACTGCTGCGCGCCAGTTCTCCGCTCGGTTGGACGCCGGCGTCGTGGATCGGCTTGAGCGCCGCGGGGCTCGGTCGGGTCTGAACAAATCGCGGCTTGCCGAGCGTTACATCGACGAGGGGGTGCGGATGGACGACCACCCCGGGATCGTGTTCCGTGATGGACCAACCGGTCGGAGGGCGGGCCTTGCCGCCGGCCCGGACGTCTGGGAGGTCATCATCGCCGTGCGCTCGACCGGTCTCGAGGGGGACGACGGGATGCAGGCGGCGGCCGAATGGTCGGGTCTTACGGTGCGGCAGGTGCGTGACGCGGTCGGCTACTACAGCGAGTACCCCGCTGAGATCGACGAGCGGATCGGCATCAACGAGGAGGAGGCGGACGCGGCCGAGCGGCGCTGGCGTGAGCAGAGCCGCACGCGGTGAGGCTGCTGCTTGACGAGATGATCTCGGCGGTTGTGGCCGAGCAGCTCCGGGCACGCGACCGCGAGGTCGAAGCGATCGGTGAGCGCCGCGAGCTTCGGGGTCTTGCAGACGAGGACGTTTTCGCGTACGCCCAGGCGACCGAGCGGTCGCTGGTGACCTACAACCGGCACGACTTTCTTGAGCTCGATCGCCGGTTCCGCAGTCAGGATCGCCCTCACCACGGGATCGTCATTCTCAACCCGAATCGGTTCCCTCAGGGCACGGCCTCGATCGGTCCTCTCGTCATCTCGCTCGACTGGCTGATCGCTTCCGGGCCGCCGTACGAGAGCTTCATTCACTGGCAGCAGTGATCGGCGCGCCAGCCATTTGGGCAGCAACTCGACCTTGCTGCCTAAACCCCGGTAATCGACCGCACAATCCGAGGATCTGAGAGGAGGTGAAGAGGACTCTAACAACGCGATTTGCAGGGATCTTCGATTCGTGCTCCGGATTTCGCCCATAATTCGGGTCGGTGAGGTCCCCGGTTCAAATCCGGGCGCCCCGATCTGTCGAAAGCCCCGCGGCTCGCGGGGCTTTCGCCGTTGTTGGGCGCTTCAGCTTCCAGGCGTGGCTTGGAGTTCAGAGAGCAGGCCATGGACGCGACGGTCGATCTCGTCGCGGATTACGCGAACTTGGTCGGTGGGCTGACCGCTCGGGTCAGCGAGGTTCCAGTCGATGTAGTGGCGGCGGGGGATGAAGGGGCATTGGTCTCCGCAGCCCATGGTGACGACGGCGTCCGCTTGCTCGGCGAGCTCGCGCGTGAGTAGCTTCGGCTGGCAGCAGGAGAGGTCGAAGCCGAGCCCGGCCATTGCCTCGATTACCTCAGGATGAACGCGGTTGGCTTGGTGTGGTGCCGGCAGAGAGTGCGCGGTGCGCTCCGCGCTGGCGCGGTCGAGGAGCGCTTCGCTCATTTGCGAGCGGCCGGCGTTCTTAGGCACACAAAGAGGACGGTCGCCACAACGGGCACACTCGTATTACATTGACATCCATCAGTTCGATTGATATTTGTAGATTGATGGCCGTCGATCTAGAGCTCTCGCCGAAGACCAAGCGGCCGGCCGGCGAACCGTGCTGTCAGCCGGTGGTCTATCCCGACGTGGAGCGCGATCACGCCCGGCGCATGGCTGAGGTGGCCAAGGCCCTGGGCGATCCGGTGCGCCTGCAGCTCGTCGATGTGCTGCGAAAGCACGCCGGAAAGGTGTGCGTGTGCGAGCTGGTGCCGCTGTTCGATCTTTCCCAACCGACCGTTTCACACCATCTCAAGGTGCTCCGCGCAGCCGGGATCGTGGGCTCAGAGCGCCAGGGCCTGTGGGCCTACTACTACGTCATCCCCGACGCGTTTAAGGAGCTATCTGCATGGCTGAGCTGACCGACATCCGCGAGACCGTCCGCGAGCGCTACGCCAACGCCGCTAAAGCCGCCGCGAGCGGTGCCTATGACCAGGCGCGCGCGCTGGAATCCGCATCGGGCTGCTGTACCCCCTGGGTCGCCGGCTGGCAGCCCGAGGGATGAGGCCGGCGTCTTCGGCGCCTCGCTGTATGACGAGGTCAGCCGGGAGGACGTGCCTGAGGCGGCCGTCAGCGCGTCACTGGGCTGTGGCGTGCCGACCGCAGTCGCGCAGTTGCGCGACGGCGAGACGGTGCTGGACCTCGGTTCGGGGGCCGGCGCTGACGTGTTGATCTCCGCCCGCCGGGTCGCCCCCAACGGCAAGGCGATCGGGCTCGACATGACCGACGAGATGCTCCAGCTCGCGCGTGCCAACGCCGCCCTGGCCGGCGTGGAGAACGTCGAGTTCGTCAAGGGATATCTCGAGGACATGCCACTCAACGACGCATCTGTCGATGTGGTGATCTCCAACTGCGTGATCAACCTCTCCGGCGACAAGCCCAAGGTCATCACCGAAGCGGCGCGAGTGCTGCGTCCCGGCGGGCGTCTAGCGGTATCCGACGTGATCGCCGATCCCGACATGGACACGGCGACCAAGGCCGACATGGCCGCCTGGACCGGTTGCGTCGCAGGCGCGCTCACCGAGACAGAGTTCCGTGACGCGCTAAGCGCGGCGGGGTTTGAGGAGATCGAGATTCAGCCGACCCATCAGGTGCACGAGCATGCGTCCGCGGCGATCATCCGAGCGCGAAAGCCGGCGGCCTGCTGCAGTACCCAAACCCAGGCCACCTGCTGCGAGCGCGCCGCCAAGGCCGAGTGCTGCAGCAGTGATCGTGCGGCCGGCTCCTGCGGCTGTCAGCCGACTGAGGCGCGGTCCACCTGAACGCCCATCGATGGCGTGCGCGGCCTCGCGCAACTCGCTGGTCGCCTCCCGCTATCTCTCGATCACCCCGGCTACGCCGAGCATGCCCGAAGCGCCAGCTCCAGCGCCAACGCAAGCACGAGCAGCAAGCGCCCACCGGTCCAGCAGCCGCAGCGCGCTCTCGTCCAGGGGATCGCGGAGATCGCTCAGCGAACTCGGCCCGATGGCGACCGATTCTCCCACCGCGCACTCAGGCCGCAATCCCTGGCTTGCCTGGAGCTCTTCAGTCCTCCGAGTGACGGACGCGACGGATGCGTCGCCGGACCTCGCGTGGCGCGCGGAGGCTGAGCGGTTCGTTGCGGGTGCGATGAAGGATGATGAACGTGGCGGTGCCCCACATCGCCGGGATCCACAGTGCGATCGCGTGATAGACGACGGTCGCGGCGGTGGAGATCGCCGCCGGGACTCCGTAGAGCACGAACATGCCCACCAGACTGCCGTCCAGGACCCCGATCCCGCCGGGAATCGGGATCACGTTCGAGAGGTAGCCGATCTGGTAGGCCATCACAATCACCGCCAGCGGGGGCGCGTGGCCGGCGGCCGCAAAACAGGCGGCCAGCACCGCGATGTCGCACCACAGAAATGCGATCGCGCCGATGATGCGCCAGTCGGCCGAAAACAGGACCCGCTCGGTGAGGCGGATGCTCGTGGCCAGCTGGATCAGCACCGCGCGAAGGCGCCCCTGCGATCGGCCCTGCGTCAGCCGGTCGGTGAAGCGAGGGAGGAGCAGGAACAGAACGAAGGCGCCTGCGGCGACCGCGGCCGGAACGACGCTAAGCAGGGGGTTGCGAGGCCCGGGAAGCACGCCGATCCACAGTCCAAGACCGGCCAGGAAAAGCGTGATCACATTGATCGCGCTGGTCAGAAGGAACAGCACCGCTGAACGTTGCGCCACGAGCGTCGGCTCTCCCCCGCGCTCGACCAGCAGCCACGCACCGACGGCGATGCTGCCCGCTCCCCCCAAGGAGACCGCCGACCCGAAGGCAAGCTCGCTGAGTGCTACTCGAGCTCCGAACCGGAGCGGAGCCCGGTCGAAGACCTGCAGGAACGCGAGTACGTAGCCCAGGCAGGAGAGGACCTCCAGCGCCACGGCAACGGCGATCCAGCCCAGGCGCATATCACTGACGTCATCGGCGACTCCGTGCAAGCCGGGGATCGTCAGTAGCGTCGCGGTCACCAGGACGACCAGCAGAACCAGAGAGATCAGCCCGCGCCGGAGGCTGCGGCTGGCTGCAGCGGCGTCAACCTCCGGAGGCTCGTCCCGCGGCGGCCGGGCGTCGTCGATCATCGCCATGTTTGACTATTCAAGCAATGACGCGGATCGAGTCTCCGGGATACCCGCTGGTGGGCATCCGCGCTGACAACCCAGGCCGACTGACGCTGAGCGGAACCAACTCATGGATCGTCGATCGTGACCCTGCCTGGCTGGTTGATCCGGGGCCCGCGCTGGCGGAGCACGTCGCCGCCGTCGTCGCAGAGCTGCGCCGGCTGGGCGGGCTTGGTGGCATCGCGCTGACCCACGACCATGTCGACCACTCCGAGGCGGTTGCGGCGATCAGGGAGCGCTTCCCCGGCGCGCCACTGGCGGCGGCTCGCGGCGACGTCGACGTGCGACTCGTCGACCATGCTCGCTTCGGGCCGCTGGAGGCCATCCGGACTCCCGGCCACTCGATCGACCACCTGGCGTTTGTCAGCCACAAGATCGGGCTGACCGGCGACGCCGTGCTGGGGGAGGGGAGTGTGTTCATCTCCCCTGATCCCGGCGCGCTCGCCGGCTATCTCGACGCGCTGAGGAGGCTGCGACGGCGCGGACTGACGATTCTCGCTCCGGGACACGGGCCGCTGATCCACGATGTCGACACCAAGCTCGAGGAGTACGTGGCGCATCGCCTGGATCGTGAGGGCAAATTGATCGCGGCCCTCGATCGAGGTAAGCGCAGCATCGATGAGCTGCTCGACGCTGCCTGGGACGATGTGCCCTCCGAGCTGCGCCCGGCGGCTGCGATCACGCTCGCGGCCCACCTGGACAAACTCGATGCGGAGGGGCGGCTGCCCGGTGGCGTGGAGCGCCCACCGGCCTGGACCTAGGTCGCTAGCCAGTTCACGCCCTCGGATCGCGCTTCGTGTCGGTCCCGATCCCGGTTGCGATCGTCTCGGCGCCGGTCCCGGTTGCGGCCTCGGCGATGCGCAGCTCGGCCAGCGCCATCGCTGCCGCCAGCGGCGTCTCGCTGGCGGCAGCGGCACGATCGAAGATCTCACGCACCGTGTCGCCGATCCTCCGGACGCGGCGGCGTGCAGTAGCTGGGTCATAGCCGTCGAGCTCTTCGGCGATGTTGATCAGCCCGCCTGAGTTGGCGACGAAATCAGGCGCCCACAGTATCGAGCGTAAGGCGAGCTGCTCGGCGATCCGCTCGGCGGCCAGCTGGTTGTTGGCGGCGCCGGCGATGACGCGACAGTTCAGTGCCGGCACAGTCTGATCATTGAGGATCCCGCCCAGAGCGCACGGTACGAGCACGTCGACGTCTGCCTCCAGCGCGTCGCCGGGGGCGAGCCAGCGCGCGTCCAGCTGCGCGGAAAGGGCGCGCTTTCGCTGGTCGACGTCGGCCACAGCGAGGCGGGCGCCGGCCCGAGCGCAGCGTTTGGCTACCCGCGAGCCGACGTGTCCGAGCCCGATCACGCAGATCGTCCGGCCGCGCAGGGAATCCGAGCCGAAGGCACGCTCGCAGCAGGCCCGGATCGCCGCCTCCACCCCCAGCGCGGTGAACGGACTGGGATCTCCGGATCCGCCCAGGTTCCGGGCGAGGCCTGCCACATGGGGTGTCTGGCGGGCGATCACGCTCATGTCCCGCGAGGACGTGCCGACGTCCTCGGCGGTGATGTACCTGCCGCCGAGCGTCTGAACCGCGTCGGCGAAATCCAGCAGCGCCGCGGTCCGCTGGCTGGCGGTGAACTTCACCAGCGCCGGGAGCATGATCACTCCCTTGCCGCCGCCCAGCGGTAGGTCGGCGACCGCGGCCTTGTATGTCATCGCCCGCGACAGCCGAAGAGCATCCCGCACGGCGGCGCGCGCGTCCTCGTAGGACCACATGCGACAACCGCCCAACGACGGTCCTCGCGTCGTGCAATGGACGGCGATGATCGTGTACAGCCCTGACCGCCGCCCGCGCCGAACGAGCAGCTCTTCGTGTTGGAGCGTCTCGAGGTAGGGCTCGGTGGTCGTGCTGGTCCTTGCTTAGCTACCGGTCACCGACGTGCCGGTGCTCGTGCTGGAGGACGTGGCTCCAGAACTGGTGCCCGTCGACGCGGTCGCGGTGGTGGTGGTCGCGGGGGTTACGCTCGTATCCGCGCCAGCGCTCGGGGTCGAAGTCGACGTGTCGGTGGAACTACCGCTCGTGGGCGCAGTCGAGCTCGGATCCGACGACGTGCCCGTGGTCGTTGACGCAGGTAGCTGCGAGTCGGTCGCCGGCGCGGAGGCGCCACTGGTACTCGTGCCGCCAGTGCCCGTGGAGGCCGATGCGCCGCTGGGCTCGCCGTTGACGGGAGTGGAGCTAGTGGAGACGAGATCGGTGGTGCTCGACGATGGCTGGGTGATCGCGATCAGCTGCGCCCGTTGCACCGGGTGACGGGTGGGGGAGGGGGCCGGCACCGATGGCTGGGACGCCGGTGTGCTCTGGTAGGCCGTCGTTACCGGAGCCTGGGGTGCCACATATGCCACGGCGGGAGCGGATCCCTGACCGGCGGACACGACATGGTGATGGTGAGCGTGACGAACGGCCGGTGTGGCGATCGTGTGCTGGATTTCCGCCGCGCCGCCTGCGGTCACCACGGCGGCAACCAGAAGTGTGGCCACATGTCCGGCGCCGGTAGCGAATATGCCCGCCGAGGCCAGCGCGCCGCCGGTGCTGACCACTCCACCGGCCGCTGCACCGCCCACAGCCGCTACTCCGCCGCCGGCGGCGGCACTGCCACCTGCCGCCGCGCTGCCGCTCGCCCCGGCGCCCCCACCGATACCGAGCAGATTGGCGATCACCCCAAACGGCCCGAGCGCGGGCACGAACGCCGCCAGCTGGCGGCTGACCCCGCGCACCTCAAGGCGGAACTCGCGACAGCTCGGGCAGTCACGCAGATGGCGCCGGGCCAGGCCGCTGGCTCGGACGCCCCGGTCATGGGCGAGGATCAGCTCCTCGCGGATCTGCGAGCAGGCGGTCTCCCGCGCCTCGCTGGCCTGGGCCAGACTCACACGCGCGCGCACCAGCAGCGACTTGACCGCGGGTACCGAGACACCCAGCGCTTCGGCCAGATCGCTGTAGGCCATCCCACCGAGCTCGCGCATCAGCAGCGCGGAGCGCTGCTGATCAGGGAGACGCTGGACATCAGCGATCAGTCGTCTGAGCGCCTCACGCTGCTCGGCCTTGGCGGCCGGATCCTGGGCGAGCCCCGGCAGGTCCTCGAGCCTGTCGGCGGTCGACACCAGCGGGCGGCGCAGCTGGTCGACGCAGCGATTGTGAGCAACGCGATACAGCCAGGCGCGCAGCGTCAACTGACGGTCGCTGCAGCGCAGGCCCGCGTAGGCTCGCACGAAGATCTCCTGCACGGCGTCCTCGGCATCGTGCGGTGAGCCGCCGAGCATCTGACGCGTGTAGGCGAACAGACGCTGGCGATAGCGATCATGGATCACCCGGAAGGCATCCTCGCTGCCGGCTCGGAACAGCAATACGAGCTGGTCGTCGCTACGTAGCCGCAGCAGCGAGGCGCCGATCGAAATCCGAGTTCGCGCCAGGCTAACTGGGGCTGGGAGTGCGGAGGCTTCCACTTGAACCCTTACACCACTCTAACGAGTCATTCGGGCGAAAGTTGCGTAACCGTCCGCGCTGGCCGTCCGCCCGGCCCACTGAATCTCAGGCCAGCGAGATCATCACGTGCTTGACCTCGGTGTAGTCCTCGAGGGCGTACATGCTCAGATCCTTGCCGTAGCCGGACTGCTTGAAGCCACCGTGCGGCATCTCCGACGCCAGCGGGATGTGGTCGTTGATCCACACACAGCCGAAGCGCAGCGCGTTGGCGACCCGCATCGCGCGGCCGATGTCACGCGTCCAGACCGACGAGGCCAGCCCGTACGGTGTGCCGTTTGCCCAGGCGATCGCCTCTGCCTCGTCGGAGAACTGCTGCACGGTGATCACCGGCCCGAAGATCTCCTGCTGGATCATCTCGTCGTCCTGCCGCAAGCCCGCCACCACCGTCGGCTCCAGGAAGAAACCGGGCCCGTCGAGCTCACGGCCTCCGGTCGCGATCTCCGCGTGGGCTGGGCGGCGCTCCAGGAATCCCTCCACACGCCCGCGCTGGCGCGCGGAGTTCAGCGGGCCGAGCGTTGTGTCCGCCGACCGCGTGTCGCCGAGCACCAGGCCCCGGGCCTGCTCTACCAGTCCGGCGACCACGTCGTCGTGGACCTTGGGGCCGGCCAGGACCCGGGTCGCCGCGGTGCAGTCCTGTCCCGCGTTGTAGTAGCCCGTTCCGGCGATCGTCTCAAGCGCGGTCTCAAGGTCGACGTCATCGAACACCACGACCGGCGCCTTGCCGCCCAGCTCCAGGTGGACGCGCTTGAGCGTGTCGGCGGCGGCCTTGGCGATCCATTTGCCCGTCCCGACCGAACCCGTGAGCGAGACCATGTCGACGTCGGCGTGGGTGACGAGCGCCTGTCCGGTCGGATCCCCGTGTCCGGTAATGACGTTGAACACGCCCTTGGGGAAGATCTCCGCGGCATATTCGGCGACCTTGAGGATGCTCAGCGGCGTCGTCTCGGCCGGCTTGAGCACAACTGTGTTGCCGGCGGCCAGCGCCGGTCCGATCTTCCACACCGCCATCATCAGCGGGTAGTTCCAGGGCGCGATCTGACCGATCACGCCGATCGGCTCACGGCGGATCACCGACGTGTAACCGCTGGTGTACTCCCCGGCGGCCCGACCCTCCAGACAGCGGGCCGCACCGGCGAAGAACCGCAGGTTGTCGACCATGAACGGGATCTCGTCGTCGCGGAAGGCGTTGATCGGCTTGCCGGCGTTGTCGGACTCGAGCGCTGAGATCTCGTCGGCGTGCTCTTCGATGGCGTCGGCGAGTTTCAGCATCGCCGCCGCGCGCTCGCCAGGAGTGCTGGTTCCCCAGCCCTCAAACGCACGCCTGGCCGCGCTCACGGCGCGATCGACGTCCGCCGCACCGGAGAGCGGCGCGTGCGCGATCACCTCGGCGGTGGCGGGATTGAGGATTGGTTCGGTGTGTCCGTCGGCGGGATCGACGAACTCGCCGTCGATGTAGTTCTGGAGTGTGGTGGCGGTCGCAGTCATCCTGCGCGTCAACCTACCACTCTGAGACAGGGACGGCGGGGAGCATCTGAAGGCGCTCGCTGCGACGCTCCGGCCCCCTGGGGTCAGGCACGGCGCTCAGACGCCGCTCGGGCGTGAAGCAGATTTCAGAGAACGGTGCACTACTCTCCCCTAGACATGGATCCAGCTTCGGGAGTCGGGATTCCGGTGGCTTTCGGCGCGGGGCTGATCTCGTTCCTGTCGCCCTGCGTGCTACCGCTGGTGCCGGGCTACCTCTCGGCCGTGGCCGGCGTGGCGCCTTCGGAGATCAGGACACGTCGGGTGATCGGCCCAAGCCTCGCCTTCGTGGGGAGCTTCTCCGTGATCTTCATGGCCCTGGGGTTGCTCGGCCAGCGCGCATTGCGCAGCACCCTCACGGGGCCGGCGGCGCTGAAGGTGTCTGGCGGACTGATCATCGTGATGGGTGTGCTGTTCGTACTGGCGCCATTCGTGCCGTCGCTGAGCCGCGAGTGGCACGTGGGCAAGCTGATGCAGCGAGCCGGGCGAAGCGGACCGGTGCTGACCGGCGCCGCATTCGCGCTGGCCTGGACCCCGTGTACGGGACCGACGCTTGGAGCGATCGTCACCGCCGCCGGGACGTCGTCGTCGGCTTCGCACGGGGCGATCCTGCTGGCCTTCTACTGCGCCGGGCTGGGGGTGCCGTTTCTGATCACGGGGCTTGCGTTCGGCACGGCCACGGCGGCCTTCGCGGTCGTCAAGCGCCACTACCCGGTCGTGATCGGCACCGGTGGCCTGGTCCTGATCTCGATGGGGGTGCTGATCTGGACCGGCGAGTTCACGCAGCTCAACATCACGGTGAGCCACTGGATCCAGGGCCTGGGACTGCCCGACCTCAACGCCGACACCTGACCCGGCTCCACCAGCCAATCCGGGCTAAGGGCTCGCGGCGGAATTACTGACGGCTTGTCCGGCCCTCGAGCGCAGCCTGCTCGGCATCCAGCCTCGCGGCTCGGCTGCGCTCGAGTCATCCGGCTGCAGCGCTGGACGCCACCCGCGATGCTCAACGTGCCAGAGGCACGCCCGCTCGCGTGCGACGCAGCAGCCTCCACGGGTCTCCGGTCCAATTTCGCCACTAATTTCGCCGCGAGCGCTAATTACTGCATCTGGGCACATTTCGACCTGGTACGCTGGCGCGATCCGCAGACTTAGGGTTCCCTAACTCCCAGCGCTCTTGTCCTTCGTCCAGACCGTCGCGCTCGGCGCCCTCGCCGGGTTCACCATCTACATCGGCTTGCCCGTCGCCCGGTTCCAGTTGCTGGGCGGCCGTTCGCGCGTCGCGCTGGCGATGTTCTCGGTCGGCGTGCTGGCGTTCATCTTCGTCGACGTGCTCTCCAACGGGATCTCGATCGTCGATCACACGCTGCAGGCGGTCAAGCATCATCACGGTTCGGCCGGGTATCTGGTCTGGCTGGTCGTGCTGCTGGGGGCGGGCTTTGCGGCTGGGAGCGCCGGGTTGGCCACGATTCAGCGCCGGATCCGGCCACTCGGGGCTCGCACTCCGACGATCGCCGGTGGCGCTCCGGCGGTGGCGCTGGCCGGCTTGGAGCCCGACGCGGTGGCGGCCGAGCTCGACGCCGCCAGGCGCAGTGCGCTACGCACCGGGCTGACGATCGCGGCCGCGATCGGGGTGCACAACTTCGCTGAAGGGCTGGCGATCGGCGTCTCGGCGCGAGCCGGGGCGATCAGTCTGGCGACGGTGCTGATCATCGGCTTCGCGCTGCACAACGCCACGGAGGGGTTCGGGATTGTCGGCCCGCTGGGCGACGTGCGGCCTTCCTGGCGATGGCTCGGGCTCGCAGGACTGATCGGCGGAGGCCCGACGTTCCTGGGATCGATCCTCGGCTACGCAGTTACCAGCAACGCGCTCGAGTTGGTCTTCTACGCGATCGCGGGCGGCGCAATCCTGTATGTGATTGGTGAGATCTGGAACGGAATGCGCCGCTACGGCTACCGAGAGCTCGAGTTGCTGATGGTCAGTGCCGGATTCCTGGTCGGGGTGCTGACCGATCTGGTCGTCACCTACGGCGGCGGCTGACCGCGGCACTGGCCGGACCCCGGTCCTGCCACCGGCGCAGCGAAGTTCAGTCGTCGTGCTGCTCGTGCCAGCGCAGCGAGGCTGCCTCCGCACTGGCCGAATGTCGCCCGGGGACGACTTCATCATCTTCGGGAATCGCCGAGGGAGCTGGGTACTCGGCAGCCTCGTCGGGATGCGTGTCCTCCCAACGCGCGGCAGCGCCATCAACGCTCCAGGAATGGCGATCCGGGCGTTTGCTTTCTTGGTCGTCGGACATCTCATTCTCCTCCGTGGATCTTCGACACCGTAAGGCTACCCGTCTGAGTTTGCGGCATGCGCCTTTGACATGACGCGGACCGCACGGCCGGTTAGGCTGCGCTCGCCATGTGCCCGAGCATTCCCATTCCCCCACACGACGTCCCGCTCGTCGGAGGCTCCCCATTTCCCCCGATCGCCGACTACGCGTTCCTGTCTGACTGCCACACCGGGGCGCTGGTGGCGCCCGACGGGAGCATCGAATGGATGTGCGTGCCTCGCTTTGACTCGCCGAGCGTGTTCGGGTCGCTGCTGGATCGCCGCGCGGGCTCGTTCAGGCTCGGTCCCTACGGGATCGTGGTGCCGCTGTCGTCGCGCTACCTGCCGGGCACGCTGATCTTGGAAACGACCTGGATGACCCCGTCGGGCTGGATCGTCGTGCGCGACGGCCTGGCGATCGGGCCCTGGCACGATCAACATGCCGACGAGGCTTCCCACACGCGGCCGCCCACCGATCACGACGCCGATCACATGCTGATCCGCACCGTGCAGTGCATCCAGGGAGAGGTCCAGGTCGAAGCGGTCTGCGAGCCGATCTTCGATTACGGCCGGACACCGGCGCGGTGGGAGCGGCTGAGCGAAGATTGGAGCTCTGCCGACGCCACCGACGGGGCGACCACGCTCAGATTGATGTCGGACCTGAGGATCGGGATCGAAGGCAACCGGGCGCGGGCCCGCCACACCCTGGTCGAGGGCGAACGACGGTTTGTCGCGCTGGGCTGGACCCATGGGGCGGCCGGACCGGCGGACCGCGACGACGCCTTCCGGCGCCTGGACATGACCGCCCATTACTGGCGCAACTGGCTCGCCGGCGGGCGCTTTCCCGACCACCGCTGGCGCCAGCATCTGCAGCGCTCGGCGCTGACGCTCAAAGGGCTCACCTACGGCCCGACCGGGGCGACGGTGGCCGCCGCCACCACCTCGTTGCCCGAGACAGTGGGCGGTGAGCGCAACTGGGATTACCGCTTCTGCTGGATGCGCGACGCGACCTTCACGCTCTGGGCCCTGCATGCGCTCGGATTCGATTGGGAGGCCGATGACTTCATGCAGTTCGTCGCCGACCTCGCCCGTGACAGCGATGGCTCGTTGCAGATCATGTACGGCCTGACGGGCGAGCGCGACCTGGAGGAGCACGAGCTTGAGCATCTGACCGGTTATGAGGAGTCAGTGCCGGTCCGAATCGGCAACGGCGCCTACAACCAGCGCCAGAACGACGTGTTCGGCGCGGTGCTCGACTCGGTCTATCTGCACGCCAAGGTCGGCGGCCACATTCCCCAGCGCTTGTGGCCGGTGCTCAAGGATCAGGTCAACTGCGCGCTGACGGTCTGGTCCCAGCCTGATCAAGGAATCTGGGAGACGCGCGGGGAGCCCAAGCACTACGTCTCCTCCAAGCTCATGTGCTGGGTGGCGGTCGACCGCGGCGCCCGAATCGCCGAGCTGCAGGGCGAGGTTGCGCTGGCCAAGGAGCTCACCAAGCGTGCTCAGGAGATCCGGGAAAACATTCTGGACAAGGGGGTCAGCGAACGCGGCGTGTTCAGACAGCATTACGACACCGACGCACTGGACGCCTCGACGCTGCTGATCCCGCTGCTGCGTTTCCTGCCGGCGACCGACGAGCGGGTGCAGGCGACCGTGCTGGCGATCGCCGACGAGCTGCAGGTCAACGGCTTCGTGCTGCGCTACGACGTCGACGAGACCGATGACGGGCTGTCAGGAACCGAGGGCACATTCCTGATCTGCTCGTTCTGGCTGGTGTCGGCGCTGTGCGAGATCGGAGAGATTGACCGAGCGACGACGATGTGCGACCGCCTGCTGGCTCACGCCTCACCGCTGATGCTCTACGCCGAGGAGCTGGACCCCCAGAGCGGGCGTCACCTGGGCAATTACCCGCAGGCGTTCACCCACCTGGCGCTGATCAATGCGGTGATGCACGTGATCTCGGCCGAAGAAGCGCCCGACTGACGCGCGCCGAGGAGGCGGTCGACTGACGCGCGCCGAGGAGGCGGTCGACTGACGCGCCCGCGCCCGACGGCGTCGAGCTGATGTCGCTAGCGGATCAGCCGCTCGAAGCGTGCCGCGTCGACCATCATTTGCAGAGTCTCCCGCGCATCGTGGCGCGGTCGCCAGCGCAGGTCGCGACGCGCCTTGACGGTGTCCATCAGTACCGGCCTGCGCAAGCTCTCGATCCACTGCGCCTCGGTGGGCACGAACGGGAGCCGGGCGACCAGCTCGGCGGCCGCATCCATCGCCAGCTCCGGCAAGGGGATGCTGTACCAGCCCAGGGCGTCGGCGAGATCGGACATCGTCAGCGTGCCGGGGCCGGCCAGGTTGTACACGCCCGGCTCGCCCCGGCCGAGGATGGCGGCCCGCAGCGCGGTGGCGACATCGTCGTGATGGACGAGCTGAAACGGAACGCCGGGATCGGGGATCACCGGCTTGAGGACGGGCAAGAACTCCAGAGCCCGCAGCATCGCCGCCGGCATCCGCTCCGAGAGCTGGATGTAGGGGATGCTCTGCACCATCGTCATCGCGTCCGGCCCGGCCACGATGCAGGGCCGGAACACGTACGCCTCGGTGCTGGAACCCTGCAACAGCTCGATCAGCGTCAGCTCCAGCTCGGCCTTCTGGGCGGAGTAGTAGTGACGCTCGGTGCCGCGCGGGATGACCTCTTCGGAGAGCAGCTTCGGATTGTCGGAATGAAATCCGTAGGCGGCGACCGAGGAGGCGTAGACAAGCCGCTCGGCGCCCGCGGCGACGGCCGCCTCGAACACGTTGCGCGACCCCTGCAGGTTGATCGAGCGCGTCTCCTCCAGGCCGCCCATGATCAGAAACGCCAGGTGCACGACCACGTCGGCGCCGGCGAATACCTCCTGGACCGCCCCTACGTCCAGCACGTCGGCTTGGCGATACTCGGTCTTGCGCAGGCCCTCGGCGGCCGGATCGAAGGGACGCCGGGCCATCGCCCGAATCCGGCCGACCTCGCGGCTGGCTTCTAGCGAGCGCAGCAGCGAGCGCCCGATGTCGCCCGTCGGGCCGGTGACCGCGACGGTGAGCTTCGACGACCGTGTGGCTGTGGAGCGGCGGCTCGCCATCATCAGACCCGGGATCGGAGTGGCGCCGTCTTCACGGCGCGAGTCTAGGGGCTCGCGACGAAATATGTGGCGAAATTGGAACCTCGGTCCAGCCCGGTCCGAGGCGCAAGCGCTCAGTCGTCATACCCGGGTTCGCCCGGAAGCACAATCCGCGCCGTCTCGCCAAAGCTCAGCACGCGCGGCTGCACCGGTGCGACCGTGTGTGCGCGGGCATGCTGGAGCAAATCGCGCGCGGAGGCAAACCCCGCCAGCTGCTCGAGATGCTTGATCGTGGGGAACACCAGCAGGATCTGTCCGGCGGCGGCGTCGGCGAGCGCTGCGTCAGGCGAGTACCAGCGCGCATCGACCACTTCGCCACCGTCAATTCGCGCTTCGCTGCCCTCCGGCAGCAGGGCGAGGAAGAACCAGGTGTCGTAGCGGATCTTCACCTCGGCCGGCGTGATCCAGCGTGAGAACGCCACCAGCTCGTCGGGGCCGGCGAGCCGAACTCCTGCTTCCTCGGCGAGCTCGCGCAGGGCCGCTGAGCGAAGTGCTTGGTCTCCTGAGCCCTCGGCGCGATCCACCGCGCCGCCGGGGAACACCCAAGCTCCGGCCATGAAGCGCGATTGCGGATTGCGCTGGACCAGCAGCACCTCGACGGCGTCGGCCCCGCCGCGCAGCAGGATCACGGTTGCCGCCAGACGGGGGACCGTTTCAGGTCCGCTGTTGAGCTCCTCTCCGGGTCCGGGACGACCGGTCGACATGCCGCGACCCTATCGCGGCGGACATCGTGCGCGTCGGCGCATGACCCGTTGCACTACCCTTCCGCGCGTGAAGTGGATGTGCGAGTCATGCGGGTTCATCTATGACCCAGCCGAAGGCGACCCCGACGGAGGCATTCCTCCGGGCACGGAGTTCGAGGACATTCCTGAGACCTGGTTCTGTCCGGTCTGTGGCGCGCGCAAGCGCGACTTCACGCCCTACGAGGATTGAGCGCTTGCCGTCGCAGTCGCCTACGCCGCAGCGCCCGCAGTCGCCTGCGCCGCGCTGCGAAGACGTCCGCTGGTTGCCTCGGCGATCGACGAAGCGGTGATCGCGACCAGGCGGCGCAGGTCGGCCGCCGACATCGCGGGCGCGGGCATCAGCACCATCACGTCTCCCAGCGGCCGGATCATCGCGCCGCGGCGGCGGGCCGCCAGCATCACCTGCTGACCTAGACGCTCGCGCGTGGGCCGCGAGACCAGCTCGATTCCGACCATGAACCCGCGCTGGCGAACTTCGGCAACGCCCGGAAGGATCGCGATTCGCTGATCCAGCAGACGGGTCAGTAGCTCGATCTTGGGCGCCATCATCTCGAGCGTGCGCTCGCGCTCGAAGGTCTCCAGCGAGGCGATCGCTGCGGCGCATCCGAGCGGGTTGCCGGTGAAAGTATGGCCGTGGAAGAAGGTCCGAAGCTCCTCCGAGCTACCAAGGAAGCCCTCGTAGACCCGCTCCGTGGTGAGCGTCGCGGCCAGTGGCAGGTAACCGCCGGTGAGTCCTTTGCCGACGCACAGCAAGTCAGGGGTTACGTCCTCGTGCTCGCATGCGAACATCCGCCCGGTGCGCCCGAAGCCGGTCGCGACCTCGTCGCAGATCAGCAGCACGCCATAGCTGTCACATAGCTCGCGGACGCTTCGCAGGTAGCCGGGGGGCGCCATCAGCATCCCGCCCGCGCCCTGCACCAGCGGCTCGACGATCACCGCCGCCACCCTTCCGCGGCGCTCCCGGAGTAGCGCGTCGAGATGGTCGGAGTCACCCACCGGCGTGGGCCACGTTTCGAACAGCAGGGGCCGGTAGAGCGAATGGAACAGATCGATGCCGCCCACCGACACGGCGCCCAGCGTGTCCCCGTGGTAGGCATTGCGGAGACAGACGAACCCCGTCCGCTGGGGCTCGTCACGCTGGGCCCACCACTGGTAGGCCATCTTCAGCGCTATCTCCACTGCCGTCGAGCCGCTGTCGGAGTAGAACACGCGGGCCAGCCCCGGCGGCGCCACCGCGATCAGCTTCTCGGCTAGTTCGATCGCGGGCCGGTGTGAAAGTCCCAGCATCGTCGAATGCGCGACCTGATCGAGCTGGGTCCGGATCGCGCCGTCGATCGCCAGGTGGCGATGCCCGTGGACGTTGCACCACAGCGACGAGACGCCGTCGATGTAGGCGCGGCCATCGGTGTCGTACAGGTTGGTGCCCTGAGCTTGCTCGATCACGAGCGCGGGTTCGTCTTCGCCCCAGCCCTGCTGCTGGGTGAACGGATGCCACAGGTGGCGGAGGTCGGCGGCGACCAGATCGGCGGTGGAACGCATGATGAAAAGCTAGCCTCCGCCGCGGTCGGAACTCGTGTCACGCCTGGTCAGGCCAGCCAGCGCTCCAGCGGCAGCTGCTGCCCAGCCCGGGCGAGCAGGTCCGGATCGGCGCGCGCCACGTGGGGGAGCGTCGCCACCTCTACGGCGCCCAGGCGGGCAATCGTTTCCCGGTTGCTGCGCTGGATCCTGTCGGGCGCTTCGGGCCAGGGCGTCAGGACGACGCCGGCCACATCGAGCCCGGCGGATCGCGCCGCCTCCAGGGTCAGCAGCGTGTGGTTGATCGTGCCGAGCCCCGGCCGGGCGGCGACGACGATCGGGAGACCCAGCCCGAGCGCCAGATCGCGAACTGAGTGCTGCTCACTGAGCGGAACCAGCAAGCCACCGACGCCCTCGACAACCGCGAACTCGCCGGCGCCAACGGCGCTGACGATCGCGCTGATCAGGTCGCCCAGGATCAACGGGCGCCCGGACAGCTGCGCCGCCAGGTGCGGCGACGTGGGCGGCTGGTAGCCGACCAGCATCACCTCCCGCGGATCGCAGCCGGCGGCCTGCGCCAGCAGTTGGTGATCGTGGGGCCAATCCGGGTCGGTGGGATCGCGCAGTCCGGTGATCACCGGCTTCAAAGCTCGCACCCGCTTCCCCCGCGCGCGCAGGCTGGCGAGCAGCGCCCCCGCCAGCACTGTCTTGCCGACACCCGTGTCGGTGCCGGTGATGAAGCAGCCGCGCAAGCCGAGGGGAGGCTGGTCCAGCGCCGTCAGGCGGCGCGCCTGACGGTCTCTGACGCCTCGAAGTCGAACACGCCGACGCGCGGTGGTCCTGGGGGCGCGGTCTCTTCGGCGGGGGCCGACTCCGGCGCTTCGAGTGGCTCGGCGGCCGCTGGACCGAGGTGCATGCGCGGTTGCAAGCCCGCTGCCCGCGCCACCTGCGCCAGCGTGCGTGCCGCGGCGCGCAGCTCCTCCTGGCGGTGCGTCGCCATCACGGCGAGACGCAGCCGGGAGGTCATCGGCGGCACCGTCGGCGGCCGGATAGCTTGCGCGAACACGCCGCGCATCAGCGCGGCCTCGCAGATGCGCAGCGCCAGCTGCGCATCGCCGACGATCAGCGGAATGATGTGGGTCCGGGAGCCGCGCAGGTCAAAGCCCTCCAGTTCGAGCTGGTCGCGAAGCGCCGCGGCGTTGGCCGCGAGGCGCTGCACACGCTTCGGGCTCTCCTGGATCAGTTCGAGCGCGGCCAGCGCTCCGGCCACTGCCGGCGGGGGAAGGGCCGTGGAGAAGATGAATGTCCGTGCCGCATTCACCAGGTAACGGGCCATCGGCTCGTCGCAGGCGACAAACGCCCCGTAGGAGCCAAGCGCCTTGCCGAGCGTGCCGACGATCACGTCGACCTGGTCCTCGATCCCAGCCTCGGCCAGCGCGCCCCGTCCGCCCGGCCCGAGCACGCCGGTGCCGTGGGCCTCGTCGACCAAGACGCGCAGGTCATGCTGCTGGGCCAGTTCGACGATCTCGGTCAGCGGCGCGATATCTCCGTCCATCGAGAACACGCTGTCGGTCGCAATCAGCGCTCCCCGGCCCTCCGCCTTACCGATCCCCCAGTGCAGGTGCTCGACATCGCAATGGTCATAGACGAACACATCGGCCCGTGAGAGGCGGCAGCCGTCGATGATCGACGCATGATTCAGCTCGTCGGAGAAGACCACGTCGCCGGGGCGAGCCAGTGCGGCGATCACGCCGGCATTGGCGAGATACCCGGAGCCGAACAGCAGCGCGCTCTGGCGGCCCTTGAACTCGGCCAGCCGCTCCTCCAGCCGACGGTGGATGGTCATCGTCCCTGACACCAGCCGCGAGGCGGCCGCCCCGACGCCCCAACGCATCGCGGCATCGGCCGCGGCCTCGCGCAGGCGCGGGTGATCGGCCAGCCCGAGATAGTTATTGGAGCACAGCAGCAGCACGGGCTTGCCGTCGAGCAGGACGTGGGGTCCCTGGGGTCCGCTGACGAGGCGCATGCGGCGGTTGAGGCCGAGCGCATGAAGCTCGTGCAACCGCGCCTCAATCTCGATCATGCGCCCACGGCTTCGGTCATGCGCCCACGGCTTCGGTCATGCGCCCACGGCTTCGGTCATGCGCCCACGGCTTCGGTCATGCACCCACGGCTTCGGTCATGCACCCAAAATTCCCTCATTGGCGTCCGGTCTCGGTCATGCCGCTGCCCGTCCGCGTCCCTTGTTCGCCGCGCCGTCTGGTCGCGGCGGCACGCTGCGCTTGGCCGCGAAACGCAGCTGGGTCGAGGGGTCCCAGAGTCGGATGGGCAACTCGGCGATGGGCTCTGATGCCGGCGCCGCCGCCTGGGCTCGCTGCGCAAGTGCGTCGCCGATCACGTTGGGCGTCTCACCCTCCAGCCAGCCGGAACGGTTGTCAGGACGCGGGTTGGCGCCATTGTCGGCCTGGCGGGCCACGTTGAGGCCCAGGTTCTCGAACATCGCCCTGTCCTGGTCAGGCGTGTTGCCGAGCGTGGTCAGGAAGTTGCCCATCATCACGCCGTTCAGACCGGCCTTGATCGCCGTCGCCTGTAGCTCGCCCAGGTTCTCCACGCGCCCGCCACACAGCCGGAACAGAGCCTCGGGCAGGATCAGCCGGAAGATCGCGATCCACTTGACAACCTCCCAGGGGTCCATCAGCTGCCGGTCGCCGAACTTCGTTCCGGGCCTGGGGTTGAGCAGGTTGATCGGCACGCTGGTTGGATTGATGGCCGCCAGCTCAAAGGCCATCTCGACGCGCTGCTCGCGCGTCTCGCCGAGGTTGAGAATGCCGCCGACGCAGGTTTCCAGTCCCGCCTCACGCACGGCGTCGATCGTCCTCAGCCGTCCCTGGTAGCGGACGGTGGAGGAAACCTGGGGATAGTAGGACTCGGCCGTCTCGACGTTGTGATGCACGCGCTGGATGCCGGCCCGTTTGAGCGCCAGCGCGCGTTCGCGCGACATGTGCCCGATCGACGCGCAGCGCTTGAGGTTGGTCTGTTCGGCGACGAGCCGGGCGCCGGCCAGCACCTTCTCGAAATCACGCTTGGACAGCCCCTGACCCTGGGTGACCATGCAGAACCGGTGTGCCCCCGCCGCCTCGGCCGCCTTGGCGTGCTCGAGGATCTGCTCGGGCTCCATCATCGCGTGCATTGGCGTATCGGCCTCGGCGTACTTGGACTGCGCGCAGAAGCCACAATCCTCGGCACAGCCGCCGGACTTGGCATTGACCAGTGAGCACATGTCGGTCGCGTCGCCGAAGCGCCGCACGCGCGCCTGCCAGGCGCGCTGCACCAGAGCCTCGATCTCGCGACGGTCCTCAAGCTCGCCAAGTCGCAGGGCTTCGGACGGCGTTATCAGGGGTGGCACGCCCAAGAAGCTAAACCCCGGCCCGGACGGCTAGACGGCCTCGGCCCGGACGGCTAGACGGCCTCGGCCCGGACGGCTAGACGGCCTCGGCCCGGACGGGCGGCGGGCCCGGTCCGGACGGCCGGGATCGGGGCCCACGACCTCCTAGCGGCCCTTCCACTCCGGCGGGCGCTTCTCCGAGAAGGCGCGCACGCCCTCACGGAAATCCTCGGAGGAGAAGCACGCGCGGCGCATCTCGATCAGCTCGCGCTCAACGCTGGGTGCCAGCTGCGCCTCAGCGTCGAGCACGGCGCGGATCACCCGCTTGTTGCCGAGCTGCGCCAGCGGTGCGTTGGCGGCGATCTCCTGAGCCAGGTCGAGCGCCTGCGCCATCAGCTGATCTGGCTCGGCGGTGCCGTTGACCAGCCCCCAGGCGCTCGCCGTCTGAGCGTCGATCCGGCGCCCGACGAGGAACAGCTCCCGCGTCCGCGCAGCGCCGATCGCGTCGATGAACCGGCGGATCCCGGTGTGGGAGTAGACGAGGCCGAGCTTGGCCGGCGGCATGGCGAGCGCGATCGTGCTGGCCGCCAGCCGCAGGTCACAGGCGAGCGCCAGCTCAAGCCCGCCGCCGATCGTGTGCCCGTTGAGCGCCGCCACCGTCGGGTAGGGGTAGGCGTCGATCGCGTCGATCGCGGCCGCGAAGGGATGTGAGACGAGCTTTTCGGCCTCGTCGGCGAACACGCCGTCGGGCAGGTCGCCGATGTCGTAGCCGGCCGAGAACGTTCTGTGCTCGCCGGTCACGATCACGCAGCGCGCGTCCAGACGCGGCATCGTCGAGGCGAAGCCGCCGAGAATCTCGTGATCGAGTGCTCCGCGCTTGCCCGGGTTAGAAATGGTCAGCCGCGCTACTCCGGGCGCGGGCTCGTCGACCAGCAGTCGGCCACCTCGGCCGGCGCGGTCTCCGGGCTCAGTCCAGGACAACGAGCGTGTCGCCCTCGGATACCGACTGGCCCTCCTGGCACAGGATCTCCTTGACCACGCCCGGATCCTCGGCCTCGACCGGCATCTCCATCTTCATCGACTCGAGGATCACCACGGTGTCCCCTTCCTTGATGTTGTCGCCGACCTCGACTTCGATCTTCCAGACGGTGCCCGTGATATGGGCCTCAACGTCGGGCAACTGAGCCTCCTATGCCGGGGGTGGACGGCCAGGAGGATAAGGGCTCCCGGCGACACCAGGGGCGGAATTGGACGACCCATAATGTCGCCGAAGCCCAAGCGCCCGGTCGACGCATGGGTCAGGAGCGCTGGCGGCGCCAGCGTAGCCGGCGCAGCTCCGCGGTGACCAGGGCGCCCAGCGGCCGACTGCTCGCCAGCTCATAGCGCCGCGGGGCGTCCGGGCGCTTCTGAGCCCACCCGTACCAGGCGTCTTCCCGGACGAAGTGCGTGAAGGAGGGGTGTTGCTTGACGATCAGCTCGAAAACGGCTAGCAGGTGCGGTTCGCTTCGCTCGCTGTCTGACATCGGCCCCAGCGGCCGGCCGTTGGCCTCGGGGATGATCCAAGGATTGCTGTCATAGGTCCACTCCAGGTCGTCCATCAGCAGCCAGCCGTCGGGTCGCAGCAGCTTCTCGATCAGCACGACCGCCAGCCCATCGAGGTTCCAGTTCTTGGAGCCGTCCAGGTAGCAGAAGTCGTAGCGGGGGACGCAGTTGCCGGCATCGTCTGAGGCCTGCTCGATCTGTTGCTTGAGAAACCAGTTGTAGGAGCTGTGGTCGCGCACGATCGTCACGCGGTGGTCAAGCCCGGCATTCCGCAGCACGACCTCCGGGGCAGGGTCGTAGGCGGCGCCCCGGTGATCGACGGTCGTCAGGTGCCCCTCGCCGTTGGCCTCCATGGCGGCTGCGATGTAGGCGGCAGAGACGCCGTGGGCGGTCCCCAGTTCGAGGGCCTGCTGCGGACGCGTGGCGCGGATGTGGTCATAGACCCGGCGCCCAAGTGAGGGACTCATGAACGGAATGCCCTGCACCGACCTCGCCACGGCTTCGAATTCCATGGCGGGGATCTTGGCATGGCGGCTTGCCCCAGGTTCTGGGCGATCGGCCGCTCTGTGAACGCGAGCCGGGGGGCATTACCATCTGTGGTGAGCGAGCTCAGACCTGAGACCGCTCACCACTTGAAATGACCACTCAGCGCTTCAGAGCCGTGACGGCGTTCTGCATCGCCCTGCTCGCCCTGACCAGCTTGATCATCGTTGCCGCCCCGGCCTTCGCCCGCCGGCGTAACGCGATTGCTCTGGTAGTCCCCAGCCGCGTCAAGCAGCACAGGCAATACGACATCTCGATCAGCGGTCTGGCCCTGCGCAAGGCGAAGGCCTACCTGTTCGTCGACTACGGACGCTGTGCCGCCACATTCGCCGCCGAGAACCGCATCGCCGTGGGTGAGTCCGTCGACTACACCGTCTCCGGAGCGTTCGTCGAGACCTCGGCATGGAAGACATCCCTGATAGAGCCCGGGGCGCCGGTGCAGTCAGACCACGCCTGCGCGTATCTCGTCAACCCGCGCACGGGACGCGTGCTGGCGGCCGCGAAGGCCACGTTCCCAGTCCACTGACCAGCGCGCGCCGGGCCTGGTGGAGGCGTACGCTGGATCGCGATATATGGCTGAAGAAGACACGCCACTGGATATCGATCTGCTTACCGCGTCGCTGCGTGCCGACGCCAGCGACCTGGGGGCGTTTGTCGAGGCGCTGGCCGTCAAGCTCGAGGATGCGGCCCCTGATCGCGTACGGGTCGATCGCCGGCGCGAGGGCATGTTCGGACGCAAGCTGGTGCGCCGAATATCGCTTGAAGCGGGCGACCGGCGCCTGGAGCTGCGGTCTGAGAACGGCGCCATCGACACCCGTGCCTCCCGCCTGTCCGGGGGGATCGTTCTGAAGAACGACGCACTTGAGGTCGACGCCTGGCTGGCAGCCGTCGGCGAGGCGCTGGCCGCCGAGGCTCAGCGCAGCCAGAGCACCCGGCGGGCGCTGCAGCGAATGCTGATCGGCGGCGCGGATGCCGAAGCTCCGGATGCCTGAGACGAGATGATCAGATTCCAAGCGCGGGCCATCGAGCCTCGCGAAAACAACGAGGAGGCACGATGGGCTTCTTGAAACGCGACGGGGACGGCGAACAGCAATCGGCGCAGGCCGAGGAGGTGGCGACGACCGAGGCTCCGCATCCCGCCTCGTATCAGTCGGGCTCGCTGGCCGGCATCCCGGCCTCGGGCGTGGAGCGGATCGAGCGGATGAAGCAGGAGGTCGCCCGCGGATTCTTCACCAGCGACCTGTCGGTCAACGAGTTCCTGCTGGTCAAGCAGGCCGGCTTTGAGCCCTTGGGGCTCGTGCTGGGTAGCTCGATCTACCACATCGGCTTTCAGCAGGCGAGCTGGAATCAGAATCAGGAGATGGGCGTGCTCACGCAGGCTATGTACCACGCGCGCGAGCTCGCGATGACGCGGATGGAGGAGGAGGCCGACGCGCTCGGCGCCGACGGGATCGTTGGCGTGCGGCTGGAGATCGGCCGCTATGAATGGGGAGCCGACCTGGCCGAGTTCATCGCCGTCGGCACCGCGGTCAAGCATCGGGAGGGCGAACTCCATCGCGCGCCCAACGGCCGCCCGTTCACGTCCGATCTCAACGGGCAGGACTTCGCCACGTTGCTGCGGGCCGGCTACCGGCCGGCGGGCTTGGTGATGGGCAACTGCGTGTATCACGTCGCGCGCCAGGGGATGCTCGCTTCGCTGCGCCAGCTCGGGCGCAACATCGAGATGCCGAACTTCACGCAGGCCCTGTATCAGGCGCGCGAGTTGGCGATGGAGCGGATGCAGAAGGAGGCCGATGAGCTGCAGTCCGGGGGGATCGTCGGCGCGCGGATCGTCGAGCGCAGCCATGGCTGGGGCTCGCACGTGATCGAGTTCTTTGCGATCGGCACCGCTGTGGTCCCGACCAGCGCCGAGCACGAGATCGAGAAGCCCGCGTTCGTTCTACCGCTGACCGGTTGAGCGAGCGGGTGCCTATCCTGGGGTGCAGCCTGAGATGAGCCAGACAGACGACGTCGAGCTGCGCTCGAAGCGTTATAAGGACGCGCGGCCGCCGGAATGTTTTGCGCCGTTCCATGAGCGCGTGCGCACGCAGGAGCCTGAGGCGAAGGTCTACGAGGCGGTGCGCATCGTCACGGCGTTGCACGCGCTGATCACCTTCCGGGCGCGCTACATCGACAGACAGAATGTGCCCAACGGCCCGTTGATCCTGGCGCCGAACCATGCCTCGTTCATGGATCACTTCTTCGTCGCCGCTTTCATCCGGCGACGGGTCCAGTTCATGGCCAAGTCGCAGCTGTTCGGGCCGGCGGTGAGTACGTACATCTTCAGCCACGGCGGCGTGTTCCCGGTGCGTCGCGGCCACGCCGACGAGGAGGCGTTCATCACCGCGTTCCGGATCCTGAAGCGCGGCGGCGCGGTGGGTATGTACTGCGAGGGCACGAGGTCCCGCAACGGCAGGATCGGGGAGGCGGCGCGGCCCGGAATTGGCAGGCTGGCGCTGGAGTCCGGCGCGTCGGTGGTCCCGGTGGCGATCCTCGGCTCCCACCAGGTCAGCAACTGGAAGCGGCTGCGCTTCCCTCGCATCACCGTCCGCTACGGCGAGCCGATGAGGTTCCCGGTCACGTCCGAACCAACTCGCGAACAGCAGCAGCAGGTGGCCGATCTGATCCTGGAGGCGATCCGGGAGATGCACGAGGAGATGGAACGCCTGGGTCACCGGGGGTCCGTGCGAGCCGCGGCCGCCCGACGCGAGCGCGCCCGGCCGGCGAAGGCCCCGACTTAGGGTTTGCGATGGCATCTGTGCCGGACAAGCTGCCACTAATGTCGTCTTGGGCCCTTCGCCCTCAGATCAGGCGGTGGCGCTCGCTGCCGTGTCGGCGAGCCCAGCTCTTGAACGGCCACCTGGCGCATCCGTTACTTCTGCACCTTGCCGGTGGCCGTCGACCGCCGTGACCCTGCTACGCGACGATCTCCTCAGCGGGCGGGCGATCGTGCTGGCCGGTGGCGGCCGCGACCGGCCCACAGCCGGTGGCGGGCGCGAACGGGCCGCACCTGCCGGGTTGGGCGAGCGGATGTCCGGACTCGGAGCGCGGGTGGAGTACATGCCTCCGGATTCGAGCACCGAGGAGGACAGCGCCGAGGCGTGGGCTCGCGCGCGGGCGCCGCTGCATGCGATCGTCTACGACGCGAGCGCCAGCTTTGGGGCGGGCGGGCAGGACGCACTGCAATCGACCGTGGCGCAGGCCTGGCTGGCGACCCGAGCGATCGCCAACGGCGCGCTGATACCCGGCGAGGAAGGCGGCAAGGTCCTGCTGGTGGCTCCAGCACCGGACGCCGGCGCCTACGCCCGGGCCGCACGGGCCGCGCTGGAGAATCTAACGAGGACCCTCTCGATCGAGTGGGCTCGCCACGGGATCACCGCGGTGACGATCGCGCCGGGAAGCGATACGACCGCTGAGCACTTGACGACGCTGGCCTGCTTCCTGGTCTCGCCGGCCGGCGACTACTTCAGCGGGACCCGGTTCGATCTGGGTGCGGCCGACAGAGCCGGTCTCATACGCGCTTCTTAGCGGTCTTTCACCTCGTTGATACGGGCGGGGTTGATCCTGATCCCATCGCCGTTCATCGCACTGAAACCGAGGAGCCGACATGACCCCGATAATCGCCGACAGCCTCCGGGCCCGCGGCGCAGAGCTCCGCCAGGCACGAGCCGCCCGGACGCGGACGATCCGTCGCCGCGTAGCCGCGGGCGCCGTCTCGCTGTTCATGGCCACCTGGCTGCTGATCGCCGTGGTGCTGGTCTCTGGGCACGATCCCGCGCTCGCCGCCCGCAAGGTCGCCAGCACATCGACCGCGGCCGGCACGACCACCACCTCCAGTGGATCCACCGACACCACTGGCACCACCGGCTCAGGTACCACGAGCTCAGGTACCACCAGTTCAGGCACCAGCGGCTCGGGCACCAGTAGCTCAGGTACGACCTCCAGCGGAAGCAGCGGGCTGACCACCCGGCAGTCATGACCGCCTCCGCCCGCCCCGAGGCTCAGCCCACCGCCCACTTCACCGCCCACCCCGAGGCCCGGCCCACCGCTCCGGTGAGCGAGCATCGCAAGACGTTTGACTGCTTCGGTTCGCAGTGCACGGTGATCGCCGCCGACGCCGCCCGTCCCGCCGACGCGGCGGCGGCGGTGGCGATGGCCAAGCGGGCGCTGCTGGGGTGGCACCGTCGGTTCTCCCGGTTCGATCCGGCCAGCGAGCTCACGCAGATCAATCGCGATCCGAGCCCGGTTGTCCAAGTCACGCCGCTCATGCGCCGGGTGATCGAGGCCGCGCTGGACGGCGCACGGGACACCGACGGCCTGGTGGATCCCGCGCTGGGCGTGGCGATCGAGCGAGCCGGCTATGACTCCCATATGGAGGGTGACGGAATCCCCCTGTCGCTGGCCCTGTCGCTGGCGCCGCAGCGGCGGCCGGCGACGGGGGACCCGGCGGCGCGCTGGCGTCAGATCAGGATGGACCCCAGTACCGGGACGGTCACGCGCCCGCCCGGGCTGGCACTCGATCCCGGGGGTATCGCCAAGGGCGTGTTCGCCGACGAACTCGCCTCGATGCTGTCAGGCTTTGATGCGTTCGCGCTGGACTGCTGCGGCGACATACGACTGGGCGGAACCTCACAAGTCCCCCGCGAGGTCAGTGTCAAGAGCCCATTTGACAACGCCGCGCTAACCATCCTGTCCGTGGCCGAGGGCGGTGTGGCCACCAGCGGGATCGGCCGGCGCAGCTGGTTGATGAACGACGGCCGCCCGGCCCATCATCTACTCGATCCCGGCACCGGCCGGCCGGCGTTCACCGGCGTAGTGCAGGCGACGGCGCTGGCCCCCACGGCGACCGAGGCGGAGATCCTCGCCAAGGCCGCGCTGCTGAGCGGGCCCGAGCGCGCCACGAAATGGTTACGCCACGGTGGCGTGCTCGTGTTCGAAGGCGGCGGCCACCGGGTGATCTAGCCCGCCGAGGCGCGGGCCCCACAGCTGCTAGCCCGCCGGAGGCGCCACCGCGGCCGGCACGAGGCGCGCCGAGAGCCAGCCACACAGCCGGTCGATCACCTGTTCGTGCTCGGGCTCGTTGAGGATCTCGTGATACAGCCCCGGATACGCTAGGACCGTTTTGTCGACGGCGCCGAGCCGCTCGCCGAGCATCACGCTGCCCGCCGGGGGACACAGGGCGTCATCGGTGCCGTAGGCGATCAGCGTCGGCAGCGTGATCGCCTGCACGGCGTCAGGGAACAACTCGATCGCTTCCGCGATCTCGGCTACGGTGCGCGCCGGGAGCTTTCCGTGATGCACGAGCGGATCTGACCGGTAGGCCTCAACCACCTCGGGATCGCGGCTGATCAGCGCCGGGTCGATGTCGATCAGCGGTATCCGGGGCGCCAGCGCCGAAAGCAACCGGCTGGCGATCCGCAGCGGAGCCGGCGTCGCGGGCAGCGCCGCCAATGGTCCCGACAGGATCATCCCCGCGAGGCGCTTCTGGTGGCGCAGCGCGTAGCTGAGCGCGATCGTGGCTCCCATACTGTGGCCGAGTAGGAAGATCTGGGCGCCGGGATGCTGGGCGGCGGCGAGCACGACGAGCGCGTCGAGGTCCGTGACCGTGTTGGCAAGCCGGTCGATCAGCGCGCGTGAGCCGTCCGAGCGGCCGTGACCACGATGGTCGATCGCGTAGACGGCGTAGCCTTCCGCCACCAGCTTGGCGGCGACGTTCAGGTAGCGGTTGCTGTGCTCGCCGGCGCCGTGGGCGATCACCACCGCCGCCCGCGGATCAGCCTCGGGCAGCCACCCCTGCCAGTAGATCCGCAAGCCGCCGACTCCGGTCAGACGGCCCTCCCGGTGCGTCAAGGAGAGCCGTCCTCTGCCCAGGGCACGGTAACGGCGTCCTCATGAGGCGAATTGCGGGCGACCACATATTCGGCGACTTGACTTAGGGACACGTTCTCCAGCACGTGCGTCTCCCGCGGGGGGACGTAGACGAGGTCGCCCGGCTCAAGCGTCAGCTGATTCTCGAGCCGGTCGCCCCATCTGACGCGCAGATTGCCCGACAGCATGAGCACGGCGCTCTCGCAGACCTCGTGATAGTGGGGGCGCGATCTGGCGCCGCACGGGACGCGGAACACACCCATGTAGATGTCCTGCGCCCCCGCGGTGGCCTGTGAGATCTCGGCCCCGCCGACCACGCCGCGCGGTACGTCGCGGTCGGGGCCGGGCTTGACGACCCTCATCCGCCGAGTGTACGTCCTGGGCCCTTACTCACGGGCCTGACCTCGATCTGCAGCGGCGGCTGCGGCGCCGCCTCGTGATCGACCTGGAGCGTGGTATGGCGCACTCCGAAGCGTTCCTGCACGAGTTCCTGCAGCGTGCGGCGCAGCTGGTGGCAGTCATCGCCGGCGCGCGCGACGACATGGGCCGACAGAGCCGGGAAGCCCGAGGTGACCTCCCAGACGTGGAGATCGTGAACCTCCACAACCCCGGGTTGGCCCGCCAGCGCGCACCCGATCTGCTCCGGGTCCAGTCCCGCGGGTGCCGCTTCCATGAAGATCCGACCGGACTCCTTCAGCAGGCCGTAGGCGGCGTGCAGCATCAGCGCCGCGATGATCAGCGACGCCAGCGGATCGGCGCGTGAGAATCCGGCGACGATGATCACGATCGCCGCCACGGCGGTGGCAATGAAGCCGTACAGATCGGTCAGGATGTGGCGGTAGGAACCCTCGATGTTGAGGCTGCGCTGCTCACCTGAGCCGCGTGCGAGCACGCCGGCGGCCACGAGGTTGACGACGATGCCGGCCAGCGCCACCACCAGCACGGCTGGGCCGTGGACGTGAGGCGGTGAGGCCAGGCGCGAAATGGCGTCGCCGAGGATCAGCACGGCCAGGATCACCAGCGTCACGCCGTTGGCCTGGGCGCTGAGGATCTCGGCCCGGCCCATGCCGTAGGTCATCGCGCCGCGGGCGGGTCGGGCCGCCAGTCGGGCCGCGGTCAGCGACATCCCCAGCGCGAATGCGTCGGTCAGCATGTGAGCGGCGTCGGACAGCAGCGCCAGCGAGGACGCCAGCACGCCCACCACGACCTCCACGATCATGAAGGCCAGGATCAGGGTCAGCGCGGTGAGCAGCGCGCCCCGCTCGGCGTCGCCGCCGTGAGCATGGCTGTCCCCGTGCCCGCGGCTGTGGCTTTGGCCCTGCTCGGGACTGTGGCCGGGCTCGTGTTCGTGCGCCATTGCCGGATCGTAGGACCCGCGGCACACGTCGGTGGCCGAGCCCTAATTCACCGACGGATCGGCCGGCATCCGCGCGATCAGCGCGTAACTGCCGCCCTTGCGCGTGAGCACGGTCGGCCAGAGATCCATCGGGCTTTCGGCGAAGGCGTCCGCACGGCTGGCGGACTCCAGGATCCAGTCCCCGCGCTCGATCTCCGAATCCAGCTGACCCGGCCCCCAACCGGAGTGACCAACGAACGCCCGGCCGCGCCGGACCCCGGCCGACAGGTCCTCCGCGGACGCTTCGCTGGCCAGCACGCCGACGTCGTCGAACGCGATCAGCGCGGCATCGGTCGGATCCTCGAACTGCGCCAGGATGATCACCGCCGATGGTTGGACCGGCCCGCCGATGAACAGCCGCTCATCGAGATCCACGAGCTCACCCAGTTCGGGCACAGCCTCGCCTACGCTCGTCTCCGACGGCCGGTTGAGCACCAGCCCGAGCGCGCCTTCGTCGTTGTGCTCGACCAGCAGCACGACGGTCCGCCAGAAGTTCGGGTCCAGTAGCCCGGGCCCGGCGATCAATAGCTGTCCGCGGAACGACTTCATCAGTCGAGCTCTCGCTGCGCTCGGTCGGCGAGGGCGACAGCCTCGGCGGACTGCGAGGCGTCCTCCAGGTCAAGGCCGGCGAGTTCGGCGATTACCTCGAACAGGTCAACCGCCAGACAGATCTGAGGTTCGTTCACGGCGTCCGGTTGTCGAGCGTAGAACATCCCGTCGTTTCTCCACACGACGACCGGCACCTCGGTGGTTGGAGTGAGAGTTATGTTCATCTTGCCGCCTCCGTGCCGCCTTACTAAGTAAGCCCAGCGAATTGTGCCGACGGCCTGGACCGGTGCGATGCCGCGCATGTCACATACGCCTACCAAAAGCTAACAAAAACGTATTCGGTTGCCTGACCGGCGGTGATGCGATCTCACAGACCCAGCGAGCGACCCAGGATCTCCTTCATGATCTCGTCGGTCCCGCCACCGATCGGTCCCAGCCGGGCGTCGCGCACCGCGCGCTCGATCTCTGACTCGACGGGCGCCCCACGGCTGCCGTGGATCTGCAGACACGAATCCATCACCTCAAACGCGGTTCGCTGCGTGGCAAGCTTGGCGATCGTCACCTCACGCACGGCGTCTTCGCCGGCCACGTGGCGGCGCAGCGCGTGATAGGTGACGTCGCGCGCGGCCTCGATGCTGACCGCGATCTCGGCCAGCTTGTGGCGGATCACCTGGTGGTCCTGCAGGGTGTGCGCCTGGCTGTGCTGCCGGCTGTGCCCCGGGTCATGCTGCCGGGCGTGCGTGAACGCCAGCGTCCGCTCGAACGCCAATTGCATCGCGCCGATCGCCCCCAGCGCCATCAGCAGCCGCTCCCATTGGAAGTTGGCCATGATCATGTAGAACCCCGCGTGCTCGTCGCCGAGCAGGTTCTCCTGAGGCACAAAAACATCGTCGAAGGTGATCAGGGCGGTGTCTGACGCGTGCCACCCGAGCTTGCGCAGCTGGCTTGACTGCACGCCCGGACCTCGGTCGACTAGCAGGAACGAGATCCCGTGATGACCTCCCTGGGGCTTGGTCCGCACCGCGGTGACGATCAGGTCGGCGCGGACTCCCCCGGTGATGAAGGTCTTGGCGCCGTTGAGCAGGAATCCGCCATCGATCCGCTCGGCGTGGGATCTGATCGAGGCGACGTCCGAGCCCGCGTCGGGCTCGGTGATCGCCAGCGCCGCGATCAGCTCCCCGGCAATCCCCGGGACCAGATAGCGCTGCTTCTGCTCTTCGGTGCCAAAGCGCCAGATCGGTGGCAGCGCGATGCCCGAATGCGCTCCGATACCTGCCGCCAGACCGCCTGAACCGCATCGGGCGAGCTCCTCCGCCAGCACCGCATCGGCGACCGTGTCCCCGCCGCCGCCGTAGGCCGGCGGGAACTTCAGTCCCAGGTATCCGTGCTCGGCCAGGCGCCGGAACACGTCGTTGGGAAACCAGCCGGCCTGCTCCCACTCGCCGGCGTGCGGGTAGAGCTCGGTCTCGACGAAGCGTCGCACCTCGGCGCGCAGCGCTTCGTGCTCGGCGGTGAACGGCGGGACGGACCGGGCGGAGACCGCAGGCGGCAGACCGGGGCGGGGGAGGGCGGGCATCGCGTGGCCGTCGGCCCGTCGGCTCGGAGGGGCGGGCGAGAGGTCGCTCGAGGGCTTGGAGACGACGGGCTACAGGCCGTACGAGCGGCCGATCACGTCAAGCATGATCTCGTCGGTTCCGGCGCCGATCCGGTTCAGGCGCAGGTCACGCCAGGAGCGCTCGATCCCATACTCCTGCATGTAACCAGCGCCGCCATGGATCTGTATGCACTCGTCGGCGACCTCGACCGCGATCCGCGACGCATACAGCTTGGCCATGGCGATCTCACGAACCGGGTACTCGCCGTTCTGAAACCGCCACGCGGTTGTGTAGACCATCTGGCGGGCGGTCTCGATCTTGGTCGCCATGTCGGCGAACTTGTGGCGGGTCACCTGGAAGTGCCCGATCGCCCGTCCGAACGCCTTGCGCTCCTTGGCGTACTCCAGCGTGCGGTCGAACACGTGCTGGGCGCCGGCCACCGCTCCGGCGGCGCCGATCAGCCGCTCGCCCTGGAGCTCCCACATGATGTGGTAGAAGCCCTTGCCGATCTGGCCGAGCACCGCCGACTCCGGCACGCGCACGTCCTGGAAGGCCAGCAGGGCGGTGTCGGAAGCGTGCATGCCCAGCTTCTTCAGGCGCTTCTCCCGGATCACGCCGGGCGTGTCCATCGGCACCAGGAACAGCGTGAAGCCGTCATAGCCGGCGTCCGGATCGGTCTTGGTCACCAGCACGATCGCGTGGGCGCGGTAGCCGTTGGTGATGTAGGTCTTGGAGCCGTTGATCACGTAGTCGCCGGTGGCCTCGTCGCGGACCGCGCGCGTCTTGATCCCGGCGACGTCCGAGCCGGCGTCGGGCTCCGTGATCCCGATGCAGAGGATCTTGGTGCCCTTGATCGCCGGCGCGGCCCACTGCCGCTTCTGCTCCTCGGTCCCGAAGGCCAGGATCGGGGGCATCGCCATGTCGGTCTGCACCGCAACGCCCATCGCCAGGCCGCCACTGTGCGCGTGGGCCATCTCCTCGGCCAGCACCAGCGCGGAGTAGTAGTCGCCGCCCTGGCCGCCGTACTGCTCGGGCTTGTCCAGGCCCAGGAAGCCCAGCTCGCCCATCCGCGCCAACACCGAGTCCGGGAAGGTCGTCTCCTCCCACTCCTCGGCGTGTGGCTGGAGTTCCTTGATCACGAATCGGTGGATCGATTCGCGCAGCTGCTCGTGCTCGTCGGTGAAGATGAAGTGCTTGCGCTGGCTGGCGAAGTCGGGTTTGAGGATGTCGGCGGTGGCCATGGGTGGATTCGTCTCCTGAACGTCGCGGCTCTCGGGCTCGCGATGGTGTGAGCCCGGACCGTAGCCGAGCACCGGCCGAAAGTAAACAGTAGAGCTTCCTACTTCTCACTTCCACGACGGTTTGGCGGAACCTGGCCGTAAAAGCGAAACCTACGTGCGCTTTTACGGCCAGGTTCGGTAGGGCCCGCCCGCGCGGCGCAAACCTGCGTAGGCTTCCGTCGCCCGATGCCCTCCTCTTACGAAACCCTCCGCTACGAAGTCGCGCCGACCGGCGTGGCCACGATCGCGCTCGACCAACCTGAGACCCGCAACGCGCTCTCCGACGAGCTGCTGGGCGAGCTGATCGCTGCGCTGGAGTCCGCCCGCGACGACGAAGCCGTGCGCGTCGTCGTGCTCACCTCAACACACGAGAAGGTGTTCTCCAGCGGCGGCAACCTCGGCGGCTTTGCGGCCGAGACCCCGCTCGTGCACAAGCATTTCGCCACCGAACGCTTTCCAAGCGCCTTCCGCCTGCTGGGCGAGCTCGGCAAGCCGTCGATCTGTGCAGCCAACGGACACGTCCTGGCCGGAGCGCTGGGCCTGGCGCTGGCCTGTGATCTGATCGTCGCCAAGGAGGGCGCGCGGTTCGGCACCCCGGAGATCAACGTCGGCTTGTTCCCGTTCATGATCATGGCCCTGATCTACCGCAACGTCCCCCGCAAGAAGGCCAACGAGCTGATGCTCCTGGGCGAGCAGATCTCCGCCCAGGAGGCCGAGCGGATCGGGATCGTCAATCGGGTCGCCGCGGCCGAGGATTTCGACGGACTGGTCGACGAATGGGCGCAGAAGCTGGCGCGAAAGTCCCCGGTGCTGATGAAGCTCGGCAAGGACGCGAGCTTCCGGCAGCAGGACATGGCCTTCGCCGACGCGCTGGATTTCCTGCGCTCGCAGCTGACGATCGCCTTCTCCACCGATGACATCCAAGAGGGTGTGCGCGCTTTCTTCGAGAAGCGCGAGCCCGATTGGAAGGGGAGCTAGCGCTCTCTCTCAGATCGAAGAAGTGACCTGCTTGGAAGTCGGACGCGGTGCCGCCGCACTCGCCGCCGCCGGCTCTGGCTTCGGTGAGGTTCTCGCCTCGGCAAACGTCACCATGCGCCCGCTCTCCTCGTCCCAGAGCTTGAGGCGCACCGCGCGCATCCCGTCCCAGAAGCTGAGCGTCGGCACGTCGTGGAATATCTCGTTCTCGTCGTGCGCGCGCTGGAGGTTGTAGTTGGGGACCCGCGCGTTGAGATGGTGGACGTGATGCAGGCCGATGTTGCCGCTGAAGAACTGCAAGATCTTGGGCAGCTTCAGGTAGGAGGCGCCGCGCAGCGCGGCCTCGGCGTAGCTCCAGTCCTCCGTACGCTGCCAGTAGGCATCCTCGAACTGGTGCTGGACGTAGAACAGCCAGATCCCCGCCGAGCCCGCCAGCATCGCGGCCGGAGCCCAGACGAGCAGGAAGCTGGCGGGGCCCATCGCCCAGCACAGCACGCCGACGATCACCACGAGCGCCAGGTCGGTCGTAAGCACGCTGTTGCGCATCCGCGGGCGGGCGTTGCGGGCCACCAGACGCGGTCCGATGATCATCGCGAAGATCGGCCCGATGCCGAACATCACCAGCGGGTTGCGCAGCATGCGATACCCCCGCTGCCCGCGTGGCGTGCGGGCATCGTACTCGGCGACGGTCAGCGTCAGTACGTCTCCGACGCCGCGGCGCTCCAGATCGCCCGACGACGCGTGGTGAACGGCGTGGTCGTGTCCCCAGCGCCGGAACGGGGACAGGACGAACAGCCCGCAGACCGTGCCGACATGGTGGTTGGCGCGCTTGGAGGCCATTAGCGAGCCGTGCGTGCAGTCATGGAACATGACGAACGTGCGCACCAGGAAGCCGGCGGTGGGGACGGCCAGGGCGAGCACCAGCAGGTCTGACACACCCAGCAGCAGGTACATCAGCACCGATAGCGCCAGATACGGCACGACCGAGGTCGCGAGGTCGAGCAGGCTGCGACCGAGGCGCGGCTGTGCGTAGGGGGCAAGTACCTGATTCCAGGCAGGACGTTTCGAGGGTTGCGACATGTACGCTCCGAGTGCGAGATGAACGTTGCAGACGCAAAGCCCCCGCGTGTGCCGTAATCGGCCGCTGCGAGCGCAGGCTGCGTCAAAGTGTCGAGAGCATCCATGAGGTCGCCACGGGGGCTCGGTCATTCGTGCCTCGGCAGGTTGAGACTAACCGGATTCGGAAACCTTTGCAATTCCAACCGCAAAGCCTTCGCAAACCGCCAACACGCAGGCGATCTCGCAATGGCCGCGCCGAGCATCGCCGCGCAGGCGAGGCGAGGGAGCTGGCGCGGTGGATCCTCTCCCGGATCCAGTGGTCTGCAACGCGCCCGGCCGTCGGCCCCCGCAAGACTTGACGCGCGCCCGCACCCCGTGCCAAAGTAAGAAGTAGTACGTCTCACTTTCTGCACGCGTCCCACGGGCGGCGGCGGGCCGCCACCCAACACCACACCTTGGCCACCGAAGCTTCCCCCATCAGCCTGTTACGACCGTTGGCCGAGGACCTCCGGGCTCGCCGCGCCAAGATCGCCCAGGGTGGCGGCGCGGAGAAGATCGCCGCCCAGCACGCGGCCGATAAGTTGACCGCCCGCGAGCGGCTGGAGCTGCTGATCGACGCCGGGACGTTCGTCGAGCTCGGCATACACGGCCGCCCGCACTCCTCCCAGCGCGCGATGGACGGCCGAGAGGCCCCCGCCGACGGAGTGATCACCGGTTACGGCAAGGTCAACGGCCGGCTCACCGCCGTGGCCGCCTACGACTTCACGGTGATGGCCGGCTCGATGGGGATGACCGGCGAGCTCAAGGTCACGCGGCTGCGCGAGCTGGCGCTGACCAAGCGGATCCCGCTGATCTGGCTGCTGGACTCCGCCGGGGCGCGGATCCAGGAGGCGGTCGGGTCACTGTTCGCGGGATCTGGGCATCTGTTCCGCGAGGAGGTGATCAATTCGGGCGTGATCCCGCAGGTCGCGGCGCTGATGGGGCCATGCGCCGCGGGGACCGCATACATCCCCGGCCTCGCCGACTTCGTCCCGATGGTCAAGGGCCGCGGCTCGATGGCGCTGGCCGGGCCGCATCTGGTCAAGGCCGCGGTGGGCGAGGACGTGACCCAGGAGGAGCTCGGCGGCTCGCGCGTGCACTGCCGCAGGTCGGGCGTCGGCGACCTGGAGGTGGCCGACGATCCCGAGTGCATCGAGAAGATCAAGCAGTACCTCAGCTTCTTCCCGCAGAACTGCGAGCAGCCGCCGCCGATCACCCCCACCAGCGACCCGATCGACCGCGCCGACGAGGACTTGCTCGATGTCCTGCCGGAGTCCAACCGCAAGCCGTATGACATGTACGAAGTGATCCGCCGGATCGTCGACGACGGCGACTACTTTGACCTAAAGCCCCAGTTCGCCAAGACGATCATCACCTGCCTGGCCCGCTTCGGCGGCCGCCCGGCGGGGATCGTCGCCAACCAGCCCAAACAGCTGGGCGGGATCCTCGACAACGACTCCGCCGACAAGGCCGCCCGGTTCATCAACCTGTGCAACGCCTACGGGATCGGACTCGTCTACCTGATGGACGTGCCGGGCTTCATGGTCGGCAGCAAGGTCGAGCAGGCGGGCATCATCCGCCACGGTGCCAAGATGCTCTACGCCACGGCCAACGCCACGGTCCCCAAGATCACCGTGGTCCTGCGCAAGGCCTACGGTGCCGGCTACTACGTGATGTGCGGCCGCGCGTATGAGCCAGACTTGATCGTCGCCTGGCCATCGGCCGAGATCAGCGTGATGGGCGCCGAGGGGGCGGTCGAGATCATCTTCCGCAAGCAGGTCTCCGAGGCCGAGGACCCGGCCGCCAAGCGGGCCGAGCTGATCGCGCAGTTCCGCCAGATCATCGACGTGTACATCGCCGCCGGCAACGACATGATCGACGACGTGATCGACCCGCGGGAGACCCGCGCGACAATCTGCCGCGCGCTGGAGATGTCGGCCGGCAAGCGCGTCGAGCGTCCCTGGAAGCGTTCGGGGGTAGTGCCCGTATGAGTCTGGAGGATCCCGCGATCATCACCTGCGCGATCTCCGGCGCGATCGCCAACCGCGACCAGTGCCCGGCGATCCCCTACACGCCGCGGGAGTACGCGGCCGAGGCGCGGCGGATCGTCGACGAGGGCGGCGTGCACATCCACATTCACGCCCGCTCGCCCGATGGAGCTCCCAGCTACGAGGCGCGGGACTTCCAGGCGATCAAGGACGCGATCACGGCCGAGGTTGGCGACCGCGCGATCATCAACTTCTCCACCGGCACGATCGGGGTGCCGGTGGCCAAGCGGATCGCCTACCTGGAGGCCGGCCGCCCCGAGGTGGCCGCGCTCAACATGGGCTCGCTCAACTACGCCAAGTACTCGCGCTCGCGCAAGGATTTCGTGTTCCAGTTCGTGTTCACCAACCCGTTCGATGAGATCATCGAATTGCTGCAGGCGATGCGCCGGCTGGGCATCAAGCCCGAGCACGAATGCTTCGATCTGGGGCACGTCGGCAGTCTGGCGCCGCTGGTCGACATGGGGTTGCTTCACGCGCCGCTGCACGCCGACTTCGTGATGGGCGTCGTTGGCGGGGTCCCGGCGACCGCGCGTAACCTGGCGGCGATGGCCGACAACCTGCCTCCGGGCAACCATCTTTGGGGTGTGATCGGGATCGGCCGCGTGCAGTGGATGCTTGTATCGGCAGCCCTGAGCCTCGGCGGCTCGATCCGCGTCGGACTGGAGGACAACTTCTACCTCCCCGATGGCGAGATGGCCCGCTCCAACGGTGACCTGATCGCCAAGGCCCGGCAGATGGCGCAGGACGTCGGCCGGCGCCCGGCCACCGTGGAGGAGGCCCGCGGGCTATTGGGCATCGGAGCGCCCCAGCCCCAGCCCCAGCCAGCATGACGCTCGCGCTGGAGAACCTGAAGGTCCTCGATCTCTCGAGGCTGCTGCCCGGCGGCTTCTGCTCGCTGATGCTGGCCGACTTCGGAGCCGACGTGGTCAAGATCGAGGACACCGGGATGGGTGACTACATCCGCTGGTCGCCGCCCTTCTACGAGGGCGCCGAGTCCAGCGCTCGCAGCGCGCTGTTCCTGGCGCTCAACCGCGGCAAGCGCTCGATCCGGATCGACCTGAAGACCGAGGCGGGCAAGCGGGTCCTGCTGGCGCTGGCTCGCGACGCCGACGTGCTGCTGGAATCCTTTCGCCCCGGGGTACTCGATCGCCTCGGCGTCGGCTACGAGCGCCTGCGCCAGGAGAACCCCGGCCTGGTCTATTGCGCGATCACCGGCTACGGCCAAGACGGACCCAACCGCGACCGCTCGGGACACGACATCAACTACCTGGGCCTCAACGGGATCCTCGGATTGTCCGGCGAGCGCGACGGGCCGCCGGTCCAGGCGGCCGGGCAGATCGCCGATCTCGGCGGCGGCGCGCTGATGGCGGTGATCGGGATCATGTTCGCGCTGCGCGAGCGCGAGCGCTCGGGCCAGGGGCAGATGGTGGACTGCTCGATGTTCGACGGCGCGCTGTCCTGGTTGGCGATGGTCGCTGCGCAGGGGTTCGCCACCGGCCGCTTCCCGCGCCGCGGCGAGCTGCCGCTGTCAGGCGCGCTCACCTGCTACCGGCCGTATGCCTGCGCCGACGGCTACGTAACGCTCGGCGCTCTGGAGCCGAAGTTCTGGCGGGCCTGGTGTGACGGGGTCGGTCGCTCGGACCTGCTCGAGCACGCGTTCGACCCCCCCGGATCGGAGGCTCAGCAGGCCGTGGCCGAGATCTTCGCCGGCCGCGCGCGTGACGAGTGGAACGCCTTCGCGGCCGAGCACGACTGCTGCCTGGAACCGGTCTTGGAACTGGAGGAGGTGCTGAAGTCCGAGTTGGTGGCGGCGCGCCAGATGGTGATTGGCATTGGGCAGCCCGGCGCGAGCCGGCCGATCGACCTCCTGGGCGTGCCGGTCAAGCTGAGCCGCACCCCCGGGGACCCGACGCGTGCGCCCGGTCCCTCGCTGGGTGAGCACACCGACGAGGTGCTGGCCGGTGCCGGCTTCGGCGAGCTGGAGATCGCTGCGCTGCACGAGTCCGGGGCCGTCGCGGGCCTCAGCGAGGGCGTGCCGGGCCGGTTCATGAGCGCCTGATGGCCGAGGCGCGGATGCTGAAGATGTCTGAGCTGGCCCAGCGCTCGGGGGTCAGCGCCGGCACGATCAAGCACTACCTGCGGGAGGGCCTGCTCGGCCCCCAGAACGATGTCCTGCGCACCAGCCGCAACATGGCCTACTACCCGGAGGACTTCGTTGTGCGCCTGCAGTTGATCAAGCGTCTGCAGGAGGAGCGCTTCATGCCGCTGCGCGTGATCCGCCAGGTGATGAGCGAGGATCCTGAGCGGGCGGCGCGGCTGATCGAGCTGGAGGACCGGATCCTGGAACGCGCGATCGAGGCCCGGGAGACGAGCCGGGTCTCACGGACGCGAGTGCGCGAGACCTACGACCTGCCCGGCAACGTGCTTGACCGGCTGGAGGAGCTGGAGGTGCTCACTCCGGGGCCGCGCGGCTATGACGCTGACGACGTGGCGATCATCGAGGCGATCTCACGCTTTCGCGCCGGCGGCTATGAGCAGGCGATCGGCTTCACCGTGTACGACACGCTGCGCTACCGCCAGGCGCTGACACCGCTGGTCGAGGAGGAGGTCCGCGTGCTGCTTGACCGGCTGGCCGGCGAGGTGGAGGTCGACCGCGCGGTCGAGATCATCTCGTCCGGAGCCGAGCCGCTGCGCGAGCTGATCGGGGCGATGCACTCAAAGCTGCTGCTGGCCGAGCTGCGCCGGCAGCGCGGCGGGGCTGGCTGACGGCACCGGGGCTGAGGGCTCGCCGGTCATCGTGCCCTGACGGGCCCGGCGTGGCAGCGGCGGCCAGACGACCAGCATCACCACCACACGTCGTGGTCCTCCATCACGCCGTAGCCCTCGAGCAGTTCGAGCCCGCCGGGCAGCGTTCCTGAGAAGCTCCCAAACGGCTGGCGGTAGGAGCTTCGCAGCAGCAGCAGGTTCTGGCTGTGCTCGCGAGTCGCCTCGGCCGCGAATCGCAGTCCGCCGACGCCGGCGAGGTCCGGCGCGAACGCCACGGGCTCGGCCTCGTGCGGCTGGCCGTCGACCCAGACGGTCCGCTCGCTCTCCCGCGGCGCGTCGTTGACGCCCGCCACCAGGTTCCAGGCCAGCTCACGGCCGTCGCGGCTGTGACCGACGCCGGCGCTCCACTGCCAGCTCGTATGGCGCTCGTAGTAGGCCGCGGTGTCATCGATCACCGCACGAGCGTCGATTGTGCGCGGCGGCCCATCGGCGAACCGCAGCGTTCCTCGCACGGCGATCCCGCCCTGCTTGCGTGTCCACGCGTAGCTCTCGCCGCTGGAGCTCACCGTCTCCACCCCGGCGGTCTCCTCCAGGCGGAGGTCGAGCGCCAGGGCACGGTCCTTGACGCGCGCCCGGCCGCGCTCCAGGACGACTCCGCCGCCGCCGCCGAGCCGCGTCCGCTCATGGAGCCTGCGCGCGGGGCGATCCCAGACGGCCCAGAACGACTGGCGCACCGGTCCGATCCGGACGTCGGCGAGGCACAGCATCAGCTCGGCCCCGAACACGCCGACGTAGCGCCACGCCTTGAGCGGGCGCAGGCCGTCGCGAGCGGGCATCGGGCGGGGAGGGAGTGCCAGCGCGTGCAGATCGGGCGGCCGCGGATCGCCGAAGCGGCCGCGGTAGGGGAGTGCGATTGGGCGCTCTTCAGCGGCCGTGGTTATCTTCGGGCGGAGGGACGTCATTGGGGGGCGGTATTCTTTGATAGCTGACTGACTAGTCAATCAGGAGCGAAGCGTGCGCGTAGGCGCTGTTCAGCTAACCGCCACAGAGGACATCGATCACAACGTCGCGACCGCCGAGCGCCTGGTCCGCCAGGCTGCGGCCCAGGGCGCCGAGTTCGTCTGCCTGCCGGAGAAGTGGACCGCGATCGGCACCGATGAACTGCTGGAGAGGCGGGCCGAGCCACTGGACGGGCCGATCATCAGCTGGGCTCGCTCGCTTGCCCGCGAGCTGGGGATCGACTTCGTCGCCGGCTCGATCGTCGAATCGACCCCGGGGGAGAAGAGCTCGAACACGAGCGTGCACATCGGACCGGACGGCCAATGCCAGGCGGTGTATCGCAAGCTCCACATGTTCGACGTCGAGGTCGACGGAGTCGCCTACCTGGAGTCTGCCACCGAGCGCCCCGGCGAGCAGATAATCGTCTCGGAGCTGGCCGGCGGCACCCGGCTGGGGATGACCATCTGCTACGACCTGCGCTTCCCGGAGCTCTACCGGATCCTGGCGATCCGCGGTGCGGAGATCATCGTCGTCCCGTCCGCGTTCACGTTGGCGACGACGCGTGATCACTGGGAGGTGCTCGTGCGCGCCCGGGCGATCGAGGATCAGTGCTTCGTCGTGGCACCAAACCAGATCGGCGACCACCCCGGCGGTTATCGCTCCGGGGGGCGCTCGATGATCGTCGACCCCTGGGGGCTGGTGCTGGCCAGCGCGCCGGACAGCGAGTGCGCGATCGTCGCCGAGCTCGATCTGAAGAGCCTTCGCGGCTTCCGCGAGCGGATTCCCTCGCTCGCCAACCGGCGCCCCGATGTATACGAATGGGACGCGAGTTGACCACGCAGGCGACCGACAAGCGCCGTTTGATCCTCGACGCCGCGGTGCGCGTGTTCGCCCGCCAGGGCTTTCACACCTGCCGCGTGTCGGACATCGCCGACGAAGCCGGCGTTGCCTACGGTCTCGTCTACCACTACTTCTCCTCCAAGGAGGAGATCCTCGACACTCTGTTCCTGGAGCGCTGGGACATCATGCTCGGCGCGATCGCCGAGGCCGACGCCTCGCAGCGCTCTCCTCGGGACAAGCTGTTCGCGATCGCCGGCTTCATCATCGACTCCTATCGCCACGATCCGGAGCTGATGAAGGTGATCATCGTGGAGGTCACGCGCGCCGCCAACACGTTCGGGCTCACGCACCTGGCCAAGATCCGCGACGCCTATTCCCAGATTGCCGCGATCGTGGAGCACGCACAGCAGGACGGAGCCTTCCGCACCGAGGTGACCCCCGAGTTCGCCGCCCAGGCGTTCTACGGCTCGATCGAGCAGGTCCTGACCGGCTGGATCTTCGACAGCGTCGCGGTCGACGAGTCCGAACTCGAGCGCGCTAAGACGCTGATCGTCGAGACGATCTGCCTCGGTCTGGAGCGCCGGTGACCTACAAGCGTCGATCACCGCGGCCAAGTCTGATTGAATGCGGCCCCTGATGACCGAGAGCCCGTTGGTGAAGAGATTGCTGTGGTCGGGAATGCTCGCCGGGATAGGCGCGCTGGCCAGCCTTGCATCAACACGCGTGGCGGCCTTGATCTGGGTGCGCGTGTTCGGCGAAGAGCCGCCCGAGTGACCGACCAGCCGCAGACTCCCGGCGAGCGTCCGCTGACGCCCGGCGATGAGCCACCGCCGCTGAATTCCGCCGGCGACCAGCCGACGGCTGTCGAACCGGTGATGCCCGCCACCGCCGATCAGCCGACGATCGTCGAGCCCGGCGTGTCGGCGCCGCCCGAGCCCCCGGCGCAGGCCGCCTCGGTGCGCACCGAGCTGCCCCCGGCTCCGCCGCCTGCGGTGCAGCTGCCGCCACCGCTTTCGCCTGCCGAGCCCGCCCTTTCCGGAGCGGCGAGCGCCATTCAGCAAAAGCCGGAAATCGCCGTCGGCGGCGCCTTCGCCGGCGGTCTCGTCGTCGCCCTGATCCTCAAGCGCCTTGCCCGCTGACAACGGACAGCCAGAGAACCTCGCCACTGCGGTGACCGAGGTCTCCGAGCGGATGTCGGTGCTCGTCCGTGAGGAGATCGAGCTCGCCAAGGCCGAGGTGACCACGAAGGTCTCTAGTCTGGCCCGCGGCGCCGCAGCGGTCGCGGCCGGCGCCGTGTTCGGAATCTTCGCCGTGATCTTCTTGCTGCTGACGCTGGCGTGGGTGCTCGATGCGATCCTCGTAAGCGGCGCCGGCGACATCTGGATCGGCTTCGCGATCGTCCTCGCGGTGCTCCTGGCCGCCGCCGTCGGCGCGTTCCTGTTCGCCTGGCGCAAGCTGAAGGTCGGAGCCCCGACTCCGACGATGGCGATCGACGAAGCGAAGAAGATCCGCGCCACGGTCAGCGCCAAGCCCGGAGCCGATCGGTGATGGCGACCCGCACTCCCGAGGAGATCCGGGCCTCGATCGACCAGAACCGGCGCGAGCTCGGAACCGCGGTCGAGAAGCTGCGGGTGGAGGTCGTGCAGCTGACCGATTGGCGCTCGCAGATCCGCCGTCATCAGCAGCAGGTGTTGATCGGCGCTGGTGTTGCCGGCTTCGTTCTCGGTGGCGGCATCGCGGCGCTCGGCGCGCTCACGTTCGGCCGCCGCCGCCGGCGCCAGGGCTGAGGGCTAAGGGCTAAGGGCTCACGACGATTTCGCCGCGAGCCCTAGCGAACCCGGGCGCATTGCCTCGCGTCGGCTGCGGGTAGACCAGTCGTCATGGAGATCGTCAGAGCACATACGCGCCGCAGCGATCGAGGCCCGGAGAACTGGTTCTCAGGCCCGGTCTGGTTGGAGCCGATCGTGCAGGCGCCGGCCCCGGCACGAGTGCGCGCCCTGCGCGTTACCTTCGCGCCCCGGGCGCGGACGGCCTGGCACCGCCATCCTCTCGGTCAGGCGCTGGAGATCGTTTCAGGCCGGGCGCTGGTCGGTCGCGACGACGGCACGGTGGAGGAGCTCACGGGCGGGGACACCGTCTGGTTCGAGCCCGGAGAGCGCCACTGGCACGGTGCCTCCCCCGACGGCGTGATGGTCCACATCGCCATCCAGGAGGCCGACGAGGATGGGCAGCAAGCCAGCTGGGAGGAGCACGTCACCGACGAGCAGTACGGCCACTGAAGCGGTTCGCGGCCCGCCGGGGGCCGGTACGCGGCGGTCCGGGTACTAGGACGACAGGAAGGAGCTCGGCAGACCGCCGGCCCCCAGCAGGCCGGGACCGACATGAGTGCCGATCACTGGTCCGATCTCCGAGATCAGCTGGGGCTCGCAGCCGAAGATCTCGATGCCGCGGGCGGCCAGCGCCTCGGCCTCCCGCGGGGCCTGGATGTGCTGGACCATCCACGCATCCGCGCCGTCTTCCTGGCAGCTGCGCAACAGCTCCACCATCCGCTCGAACGCCCGGCGGGACGTGCGAACGCGTTCCACCGGCGTGATCTCTGACTCGACCGTGAGGATCGGCTTGATCCTCAGCGCCGACCCCAGCCACGCCTGAGCGCCGGCTATCCGGCCGCCGCGGCGAAGATATTCGAGCGTGTCGATCGCGAACCACAGCTTCAGCTCGGCGCGAGCCCGGTGGACCCGATCTGCCACCGCCTCGCCGTCGGCGCCACCGCGCGCCGCGGCCGCCGCAGCCAGCAGCACGAGTCCCTGGCCTCCACAGGCGGATCGAGAGTCGATCACATGAACTCGGTCGGCGCGTTCGCCAAGCTGCTCGCGCGCCTGCTCGGCCGAGTGCACGGTGCCCGACATCCCACCGGCGAGATGGATCGAGACCACGTCGTCGCCTGCGTCCAGCAGCGGCTCGTACACGGCCAGGAAGTCGCCGATCGACGGCTGGGAGGTGGTCGGCAGCTCGGCGACCGTTCGCAGCTGCTCGTAATAGGCGTCGTAGTCGGTGATGTCGCTCTCGCGCCGAGGACCGTCCGGCATGTGCACGTACAGGCTGACCTGGTGGATGCCCTGCTGGGCGACCAGCTGTGACGAGAGGTAGTGGCACGTGTCTGAGACGATCGCGACGGCCATGACCGCGGCACCCTAGCAGCGGCCCGGTCCAAACCAGGGCCACCACGAAATTATTTTGACGGCTTGTCGGGCACTGATTTCGTCGCGAACCCTAGACTCTGCGTGCTCAGGTGTCTCGTACGCTAGTCACAGGCGCGACCGGCTTCGTCGGCTCGCACGTCGCACGCCTGCTCATCGAGCGCGGGGACGAGGTGCACGCCGTCGTCCGAGCGGGAGCCAGATCACAGGCCCTGTCGGGACTCGAGCTGACGCCGGTGACAGCGGACATCCTCGACCGACGCTCGATCCGCCGCGCGATGCGCGGGATCGAGCGCGTGTTCCACATCGCGGGCACCACCAACCTGATGATTCCCCGCGCTCAGGCGTTCGCGACCAATGTCGAGGGCACGCGGCTCGTGCTAGAGGAGGCGCTGCGGGCCGACGTGGAGCGGGTTGTCCACACATCGTCGGTGGCGGCCGTCGGACCTGCACCGCCCGGCACCAGCTCCGACGAGACCGCAGTCTGGGACGCTGGGCGCCACGCAATCGCCTACGTCGACTCCAAGCACGAGGCCGAGATAGTGGCGTTGCGCCTGCTGGCCCGCGGCCTGCCGCTGGTGATCGTCAATCCCGCGCACGTGCTGGGCGCCGGGGACCCAGGCCGGTCGTCGACGGCGATCGTCCGTCGCTTTATGCGCCGGCAGATCCCCGCCTACGTGGATGGCACGCTCAATGTCGTCGGCGTGCAGGACGTGGCCCGGGGGCATCTGCTGGCCGACGAGCTGGGCCGCGTCGGCGAGCGCTACATCCTCTCCAACCGCAACTTCACCTTCGATCGTCTGTTCGCCGACCTCGGCCGGCTCACCGGCGTGCAGCCGCCAGCCGTGAAGCTCCCGCTGCCCGTCGCGCTGGCCCTGGCCAAAGCCGGCGCGCGGATCGGCGGCGAATCGATGCCCCAGCCTGCCGAGGTCCGCGCTGCATCGCTGAACTGGTCGTTCGTCAATCGCAAGGCCAAGCGCGAGCTGGGCTGGAAGACATCCCCGCACGAGGATTGCCTGGAGGAGACGATCGCCTGGTACCGCGATCGTGACCGCCGCCTGGTCGCCCCGCCCGGCACGCGCCAGCCCCTCGCGCTGCGCCTGGCGGGCGGCGCGCTGCGGCGCGCACCTCTGTGATCAGCTCCGGCCGGCAGACCCCGGACCGTTGTGTGGCGAACTCGAACCAGGCGCGGTCGAGGGCGCGAAGCTGCTCGATCGGGTCTGCGGAAGAGTTAGGGTCTGCGCACCTAATTCTTGCAACGCAGCTTGGAGAATCGTGATGGGACATCTAGGGGGCAGCGCCAGCGTGGAGATCGACGCCCCGCTTGAGGACGTGTGGGCGGTGGTCCAGGACGTGTTGGCAGCACCGGAGTGGCAGGGGGGCCTTGACAAGATGACCTCGCTCGAGCGCGACGCAGACGGTCGCCCGACGCTGGTCGAGATCGAGAAATGACATCAAGGTCAGGCGGGTCAAGGCGCGTGTGCGTGTCCACTACCAGGGGCCGACGCGCCTGTCGTGGACGCAGGAGAAAGGCGATATGAAGTCGGTCGAGGGTGTCTGGGAGCTTGAGGATCTCGGCGACGGGCGAACGCGAGCGAGCTACCGGCTCGACGCGGATCCCGGACGCCTGCTCGGATTGGTCATTCGAGGGCCGGTGGAGGCGGCGACACGGGCGATCTTTGTCAACGGTCGCCCCGGCGAGCTCAAGCGGCGCGTCGAGCGCGGCTGAGCGCGCCGGCCCGCTAAGGACCCACGACGTGAGCCCTAACGTGCCGCCGAGGTCGCGAGCGCCAGCGCCGCCAGCTCGCGCAGGGAGGTCACAATGCCGTCTCTGAGTAGATCGAGGTCGGGCACACTGGCGCGATCGGCGTATAACCCGAACGTCACTCCGCCGGCGTAGGAGACGACCGCGATCCCGAGCGCGTGCTCCGCCGCGAGCGGCACGATCGGCATGATGTCGACCATCGGCGCGCCGAACGCATACAGGCGACGCGGCGAGGCGGGGACGTTGGTGATCGTGACGTTGAACAGTCGCTTCGCGTACAGCGAGCGCGCGAAACTGGCGTGCAGGACGGGGGGCGCGAGTTCGGTAAGGCCGAGTAAGGCGCTGGCGCCGAGCGCTTGCCCGCTCGCCTTCCGCTTCTCTGCCGCGGCGCGAACTTGCTCGTAGCGGCGCAGCGGATCGGCCTCGGCGACCGGCAGCTCGACGAACAGCGAGGAGACCTTGTTGCCCAGCTCGCCGTGGTCGCCTTCGCGCCGGATGTTCACAGGCACCATCGCGCGCAGGCCCTGGCGCGGCGGGTCCTCGCCGCGAGCGAGCAGCAGCTCGCGCAGCCCGCCCGTAGCCGCACACAAGACGACATCGTTGACCTTGCCGCCAAGTGCACCACGAACTTCCTGGAGCTCCTGGAGCTCGGCGTGAACGGTCGCGATCTTTCGTGTCGCGCCGATCGGCACGTTCAGGCTCGAGCGTGGCGCGGCGATCAGCTCGTCACGGACCAGCAGGTCGATCATCGCCCGCGATCGCTCCAACGCCTCACGCGGATGCATCAGCGCGTGCGCGCCAGCGCGAGCGGCCGCGAGTCCCGCGTCGGCCGCCTGGGCGACAGACGCAGGTGGATGAGGGAGCCACTCGTGCGAAGTCTCGACCGAGGCCAACTCGCGCGCGGGGTGGGGCGCTGACGTCTCGCGCGGCGCGGGCTCTGCGTCAAGCATCAGGTCGGTGACGTCGACCGAGCCGACGCCGTCGACCAGGCAGTGGTGGGTTTTCGTCACCAGCGCCCAGCGGCCGTCTTCCAGGCCGTCGAGCAGCACGATCTCCCACAGCGGACGGCTGCGGTCAAGGCGGTGCGAGTAGAAGTCCGAGATCCAATCCAAGAACTCGGGCTCGGTACCCGGCGACGGGAGCGTTGCGTGCCGGACGTGCGCTTCGATCTCAAAGCGCTGGTCGGGCTCCCACGACGGCCAGGAAAGCCCCCCGGTGCGGGGCGCGCCGAGCTTCTGCCGGTAGCGCGGCAACCGGTCCAAGCGCTGCTCGAGGTGCTCGCGCACCTTCCCGATCGCCGGCGTTCCACCGCCGGGAAGCGCCGCGAACAGAAGCGCTGCGCCGATGTGCATCAGCGCGCTGTCATCGGTCTGCTCGAGCTCCAGGAACGTGGCGTCGAGCGCCGTCAGCTGGTCGTTCGCGGGCATCGTGGCTCCTCCGGTCGCTTTGGAGATTACGCTAGCCCCCGCTCCGCTGCCTGGCATCGGTGAATGATCGCGCCCTCGTGCGTAGGAGCTACGCGCCCGGCCAGATCAGTGCTGCTGGCTGGAGTGCTGTTCGATTTGGATTGCGAGTCCGCCGATTGTGGATGCGAGGCCTTGGTAGTTTCCGATCAGCAGGCATAGTTCGATCGTGTCGC
>OCTA010000220.1_pt1 | contig 53246 bp, 39 predicted proteins | sample 1538991 | NCBI WGS metagenome assembly OCTA01 (sample SAMEA3539302, study PRJEB22396) | soil metagenome | biome: tundra; feature: field; material: soil | place: USA | collected 2010-05 | depth 0.15 m
CTGGCCGTGCTGCTTGCCACCGCACTGATCCCCGCCACGGTTTACGCACAGGCAGCAAACACGCCGCCGCCGGCGGATCAAACGCCGCCGCCGGCCAATCAGCCGCCGGTTGCCGTTGCAACCGTCGCGGCGCCCGAAACCGAGGGCGAGACGGTCCGGCTGACCCCGTTCGAAGTCAACGCAGACCAGGCAAAGGGGTATTTCACCCCCAATACGACCACCGGCACCCGGCTGGCCAATAACATCGGCGACATTCCCTCCGCGGTCACGGTCATCGACAAGCAGCAGCTTCAGGACACCAATTCGCAGAATATCAATGACATCATGATGTACGAGGCGGGCACGGAAGGCTCGCACACGTTCACACCGGTGACTGGGTTCAGCGAAGCCACCCGTATCGACGACGCGCTGGCCGGCTCGAATGACGTCGCCAACGCAATAGGCGGCGCCAATACGCTGAGCACCCGGGTCAACGGCCTCGGGGCGCCCGACAACGAAGTGGACGATTTCTACGGCATCTACCGGATCCCCTTCGACACCTACAACGTCCAATCGATCGAAATCGACCGCGGCCCGAATTCGCTGATGTTCGGATCCGGCTCGGCGGCGGGCATTGTCAACTCCAGCAGCACCCAAGCCCAGATCAACAAGTTTACGGGCGACTTCAGCCTCCAGGCCAGCAGTTTTGGCGGATACCGCGAGACGGCCGACGTCAACATCCCCCTGATCAAGAACCACGTGGCCCTCTACCTGGCCCAGGAGTACACATCGGTGGGTGAGCAGCGCCAGCCCTCCAGCAACCTGACGCGCAGGCAGTATGCCACGATCACGATCGACCCGTTCAAAACGCACAAGACGAAGATCACCGCGTATGCGGAATTCTGGAACAATTATGCGAACGATGAGAATACCCTGCTGCCCACCGACTTTGTCACCCCGTGGCTCGCTGCAGGCAAGCCTCTGATGAACCCGATCACCGGCATGGTCACGTACCTGGCCACCGGCAAGGTGGAAGGGCCGTATGTCAGTTCGACCACAAGCCCCAATTACGTGGCGGGCGAACAGACCGGCACGGGCGCATTGACGAGCGTCGCCTCGCCCCTGTTTGTGCCCGGCATGACCGCATTTGGAAGCCATCTCACGGAAATGTACGCCAATGGCCAATTCCTGTATGCCTTCCAGCCACAGCAAACCCTCGGATCGAATTACGGCGGCCTCATCGCCGCCCAGGTGCCGACGACCCCACTCACTGTGGCGCAGGCGATGGTCCGATCGGCATTCATAACCGATTCCGCCCAGCTCCCGATTCCTGGGGTTGGCACTCCCGGCGCTCCTGGCGGATACGCTGCCTACCTGCAGCCCGGCGTCGTCAACCCGAATATCTACAATGCGCAGACGGGGCCGAACATCGACGGAACCGATTACACAAACACTCGGGCGCGTACTTATCACGTTGATTTGCAACAGAATATATTCTCCGACACCAAACTTGGATCATTGGATTTGGACCTCGGCTTCTTCCGGCAGGAATACCGCGACCTGGAGGTCAACCCGGACAATCAGCACAGCAACGGCGGCAACGCAGCGCTGAACTCCCTTTTGGTGGACACGAATGCCTACCTGATGAATGGGGCGCCGAATGCCTATGCCGGTTCGGTTTTCCTGACCGACTACCAGGGCGACGCCTTTCAGCACCCGGAATTCAACCAGAACTGGCGCGGGATGCTGACATACAGCTTCGATCTTCGGGACAAGGTCCCGGGCTGGCTGAAGTGGCTTGGACATCATAGGATCATGGCCGAGGCCTCCACGCACGACGATGTGCAGCAATCGATCCGCCTGCGCACGATCATCGACGGCGGCGACGGCTCGTACACATCGGAGCTGTACCAGTTGAACAATCAGCCCGTGATTCCCGGCAACTTTAACATCGACACCGAAGGACAGAACCCCGACCGCTGGCAGTACCTCAGCTCCCCGGGGAGCACCGCGGCCACGAGCCGCGTCTCGTATCATGGCCTCCCGACCTTCGGCGCGCCGACGAGTTTCACCGCCACCACGTACAACTACTACACGCAATCCTGGGTGAACAGCGGATTGACCGTATCGTCGCCCGCATTCGGCAGCTACCCCATCAGCGAAAACGTCCAGGACCAGAAGACGTATTTCTGGCAGAGCTTCTTCTGGAATGACCGAATCGTCGGCACGCTGGGAATCAACGACGACGTCGTCAAGAACCGCAGTGGCGCGACCATCTACAACGCGGTCATCAACGGCGTTCCGACGGCAACGACCAACAATGCGGGTCTGGTCACGTACACCAACGGTGTGCTCAACCCCAACCTCAAGTACGCCCTGGGGCCCTGGAATCCGACATCGATTGCAGGCCAATTCCAGCCGGGAACAAACCAATTGGCGATGGAAAGCCTGGGAGAAATCGGCGGCAACACGTACAGCGAGGGCTTTGTGATCAAGCCGTTCGAAAACTGGTCCGCGATCGACGCGGCGGCCAATAATGGCAACATTATTGCCGGCGTCGCCCGCACCTTGGGCTTCACGTTCAACAAGTCGGACAACTTCAATCCCCCGGCCAGCACCTATACCGACCTGTTCGGCCAGCCGCTTGGAAAGCCGACGGGAACGGAAAAGGACTATGGCCTGGAAGTCGCCACGCCCGACAAGAAACTGTATCTTCGCATGACCTGGTTCAGGAGCAACAACTTGAATAACGTGACCGGCGTCTCGCAGACCGTCAACGGCCGATCGCTCTACATCGATCAGAATGAGTTCAAGAATTGGGCGAGGACGATCGTCGACCTGCAGTCCGGAGAAGATCCTACTTCGACGAATTTCGACAACACGACGCTCTATCCCATCACGCAGGCCCAGTATCAAACCATGGCCTCGATGACGGGATTGAATATCAATTATCTCCAAAACGGCGGGGCTCCGCTGACCGGCGGATATATCAACGCAGAGGCTTCGAATGCGACTACCGCCGGCGGCTACGATCTGGAACTGACTTACAATCCGCTGCCGAACTGGACCATGAAGATCACGGGCGGCCGGCAAAGCTCCGAAATCACCTCCGTCGATTCGCAGGCGGCGGCCTACATCGGCGCCCGGATGCCGACTTGGCTGGCAGCCGCCTCTCCCGCGGCATACTCGGGAGTATACACGAATTGGAAGGGAGCGGGGTCCTCGGCGATCACCTATCTCGGCAACTTCTGGAATTCGTACGGCTACGACAGTAATACAAACGCCACCGGGACCAACGGCGGGGCGACGACCGTCGGGGCGTACTTCTCAGGCGCAGTGGGCGTGCCCCTCGTGGTCGATCAGGCGGCGCTAAACACGGACGTTCCGGAAGAAGCGACCTATTCCTGGCGCTACCTCACCAATTATTCATTCGTGAGCGGTCCGCTCAAGAATCTCAGCGTCGGTGGCGGCCTTCGGTGGCAGGGTCCGACCGTCATGGGCTACTACGGCAACACAAATGCATACGCCCTGAACGCCTCGGGACAGGTGGCGGGTTCCAATGTGGCCTTGCCCATCTACCAGGCGCCGCAGCTCCACGTCGATGCCTGGATCAACTACGCCTTCAAGTTGCCGTGGGACAACGGCAAGATCAAATGCAAGGTGCAGCTCAACTGCGTCGACCTGACGTCGAACGGCTATATCCAGGCGATCGCATACAACCTGGACGGGACGCCGGACACCTGGCGCATCGTCCCGCCGCGGCAGTGGGCGCTGACGACGACGTTTAGCTTCTGATCCCCCGGAGTCGCTCCATCCGGCCAATTGGATGGAGAGAACCTGAGCGACGGCGACCGCAGAAATGCGGTCGCCGTTTCGTTTTCGGGACTCAAAGCAGGCAGCTTCTCGCAGTTTGCTGCGAGGCTGCGTCATCGACCGCCAGGACGCCGTCCGGGAGCGGCGTTCAATCGGAAGGCAACCACGCCGAAGCCGGCTACCGCCGCCTAACGCTCCAGGGAAGGAGGTCCCGGCCGCTTTTCTCGCACAAGCTCGAGGTTGCGGCGCGCGTCCTCAAACCCAGGGCGTAATCCAACCGCACGCCCAAAATGCGCCTCGGCCTCGGCCATGCGGCCCTCCCTGGCCATGACGATGCCAAGGTTGTTTTCCGCCTCGGCCGAGTCCGGCCTCATGCCAATGGCTCTCCCCAGGGCTTCCTCCGCCTCGTCCAGCCGCCCGCACCCTGCCAGCGAGGCGCCGAGTTCGTTGGCTGCGTCGGCGTCGGAGGGTTCGAGTCGGAGCGCCTCCCGGTATTGGCCGATCGCCTTCTCCAGTTTGCCCTCCCGGGCCAGCCCCAGGCCAAGGTTGTAGTGGGCCGCCTCGAAATCGGGCCGCAAGGCAAGCGCCGACTCGAATTGCCCAGCCGCCTCCGGCAGGCGGCCGGCCTTGAGCAGTTCAACGCCAAACCAGTTGTGCACGGTCGGCTCCCGGGGATTGATCCGCAGGGATTCCTCATAGTGGCTCACCGATTCCGCCTGCCGCCCCGTCCGTCCGAGGATGGCCGCCAGATCGGCGTGGGCTTCGGCGTAGCGGGGCCGCAGCCGCAGGGCGGTCTCGTACTCCGCAATCCCCTCTGCCGTGTGCCCCGCGGCGATCAGCGTGTCGGCGAGATTGGCGTGTGCTATGGCGTTTTGCGGGCGCTTTGCCACGGTATCCTCCCAGAGGACGCGCGCATCGCGATAGTCCTGGTTCCGGCGCTCCGTCAGCGCAACCAGGCCCAGAGCCGCAACTGCCGCAACTGCAAAGGATCGGACCATCGGGTTCCTTCGCTTCGGATCAGCGCCGCGGGGGCGATACCGGCTCGGATTGGCAAACGGCATCCGGCCAGCCCGTCCCCATGAGCGCGACAGGCCGCCCGGGACGCAACCCGATCCATAGCGATTCCATATGGCCAACCTGAGGCGAAAAACCGCGGAGCGAAAGCGGAAAGAATTGCCGGGATTCACCCCCGATTCGGAGGCGTTTCCGTTTGTTGACGAAATACCCGGAATCCGTTCGCTGTGGGATGCGTCTATCTGGTCTGACACCCCATATGCACAAGATAATCCTCCTGAAAACAGCGGCTGTTTTCGGCGCTGCTGCACTGTCGATCGCGCCTGCCTCAGCCCAAATCGGCCACCGTTCCCCTTCCGAGAAGAAGATTGTGATAGACCCGGTCACAGGGACACCGCTCACGTTTCTCACAAGCTCCCCTGTCGGCGATTCCAAGATCTACCAGACACATCCGGATTGGACCGCGGACGGCAAATGGCTCATTTTCCGTTCCAGCCGGGCGCGCGGGCAGGCATTTGCAGTCAACGAGGAGACGGGTGACATAGTCCAGGTGACCGAAGGCGGCTACATGGGCATGCTCTGCGTCAGCCGCCTTTCGATGAAACTCTACATCATGCGGGATGTAAGCGGCGATTCCAACCGGCGGTTTGCGATGATGCCCAATCCAACCGACCCGCTGGCCCCACAGCCGCCCCCCGGCTCGCAAGGGGACAGGGACCAGGCAGCCGGTGCGCCCACTCCTCCTCCCGGTGCGCAGGCGCCCGGAGACCAGGCCAATGGCTCCCAAGTGCCTCCCATGCCGCCTGCCGGCCGGTTTCGCCCGCCGCGCGGCCCCTTCCAGATCGTCGAAGTCGATCTGGCGAGCATATTTGCCGACAGCGCCGCGGGAACAATGAAGCCGGAGTCCGCCTATGACCGAGTCTGCGGCACGACGCCGCCCGGCATGACCGCCGACGGCAACATGGGGCTCGATGCCAATGAAGACTTTGCCTACTTTCGCGTAGGCGGTCCCGAAGTCGCCAAGCTGCTGCCCCCCGACCAGAAGCCTGCAGAGCGTTTCGGCCCGCGCGGAATGGGCGCCGGCCCGACGGGGCTGGCCAGCATGAATCTCAAGACCGGTGAGGTGAAGAATATCGTCACGGTCCCATTCCAAATCGGCCACGTCCAGACCAACCCCTGGATGCCCGGCGAAATCGTCTTCTGTTGGGAAACCGGCGGCAAGGCTCCGCAACGTACTTGGACGGTCATGGCTGACGGCACCGGACTGCGCCCGCTCTACCCCGAGGCGTCCTATGAATGGATCACGCACGAAGCGGTCATCACCAAGGACGAGGTCGCCATCGCCATCCTGTACACGCATACGCCCCTCATGAAAGGCCCCCCACAGATGAGCGCGTGGGGCCCGGCCGGAACGGACGAGCATCCGACGGGCGTGGGGATCGTCAACCTGCGCACCCACGAGATGCGGATTGTCGGCCAGGTCCCGCTGGGCAACCCGGGCCGTTCCATCTGGCACGTCAACGGTTCGGCCGATGGCCGCTGGGCGGTCGCCGACGATTTTCGATACCGCCTGTGGATCATCGACCGGCACACGGGCGAAATGGCCCTGCTGGCGTCGATGGGCGAGAAGACCCAGGCGGCCGATCACATCCATCCCACGTTCAACGCCGATGGCACGGAAATCGAGGTTCAAACCGCGATGCTCTCGCCCGACAAGCCCTCCGCCCCGAATCCCGGGCCGAACGCCAATCGCCCGAGAATGGGCGCCATGGGCGGCCGCCTGCCGTTGAACATCTGCGTCGTACCGGTGCCAAAGGCTTGGCTCGCGCGGTCCTATGACGACAAGAACCGGCTTCTGGCACCCTAGTTCGGCGGGATAGTTAGCTTGCCCAATCGGAGCCGTTCGCTGTGCGCCGCCCGTCTCCAACCCGCTTGATGCGGGTTTCCGCCGCAGCCTCTCTCCGAATTGTTGCCGTGGCTGCGAAGAAGGGCCGCATCGGTTATATCGGGATTTGGGCGGCGCTGGCTGCAATCCTCTCCGTTTCTGCGTCGGCGCACACCCTCACGATCACGCAGGTTCTGGTCTCGTTCGACCAGCCGGGGACGATAGGCGTAAAAATCGACATCGATCTCACGAGCGCATTCCAGTCTCCCGAGGGCTATTACGCCATTTCGGTCGCCCAGCCCGATGCGCAGCGGCGCGCCATCGATCAGGTGCTGCCCGGCGTGCTGGAAAGCCTCCAGCTCTACGTCGGCAACGAGCGCCTGCGGCCCATCCTCCAACAGTTCAGCTTCCCCCGGTTGTCGCAGGAGGACTTCCTCGATCCTGCAACGGACCATTTCACGACGCTGAGTTTCATAGCGGTTCTGCCCGGGAGCCGCGAACCGATGAAGCTCGTCGTGCCGCCGGAGGCGAGAGTCGACTATCCCGTGGCCTTCATTGTCCAGATCCCATCGGCTCATGTTTCCGACACCTGCTGGATCGACGACACCTCCACCGAGAGCGATCCATTCGATTGGGCCGGCGTTGCGCCCCAAGCCGGTCCCGGCGGGACGGCGGGGCCGCCGTCGGGCGGGAAAACGCCGATTGCCGCCGCACCTCAACCGCAGGCGCAGGATGTCGATTCCATGCCCTGGACCCGGCAGCTCGGAATGTACCTTCACCTCGGATTCCGCCACATTGTCCCGGAAGGAACGGACCATATCCTGTTTGTGCTGGGACTCTTCTTCCTCGGCATCACCTGGCGGAAGCTTCTTTTTCAAACGACGACATTCACCGTGGCCCATGCCACGACCCTGTATCTGTCCACGTGCGGCATTTTCAGCCTGCCGAGCAAGTTCGTCGAACCGGCGATCGCGCTCTCGATCGCTTTCATTGCACTGGAAAACGTGATCCGTCCCCGGCTCGGAATCGGGAGGCTGGCCATCGTCTTCGGCTTCGGGCTGATCCACGGCCTTGGTTTTGCGAGCAGCCTTCGCGAGGTCCCCTTCCCCAGGCACCAGTTCCTGATCGCGCTCCTCGGATTCAATTTTGGGGTCGATTTCGGACAGCTCTTCATCATCCTGATTGCGTTCCTGGCAGTCGGCTGGTTCCGGAATCGCCCTTGGTTCCGGGCGCGGGTGGCCATCCCGTGTTCGCTCACGATAACAGCCATAGGTCTGTTCTGGATGGTGCAGCGAATCATTTACTACCGGCACTTTTATTGAGCCACTTTCCTCCTCCCCAAAAATGACGACAACCGCCCTCCCTTATTCCGGCGTTACCCCGTGGCGCCGGTTCGCTGACCTGGTTTCCGGAAAGCGCGCGCGCTCTCTCATGGTGCGATCGATTCTGTTCGGACTGGCCGCCCTGGCGCTTGTCATTTCGAAGGCGGCGGCGGCCCCCGGCGATCCGCCCGCGGCTCCCGCCGCACCCGCAGCCAATCCCAACCGGATGCAGGCAGCGTATCCCATCGCCTACGCTCCGCCCTCAGCCGCGGACATCAAGGCGGTGATGGACCGCGTGCTCCAGTATCTGGACAAGGCCAGCCCCATCCAGGTCGTCAATCTGGACACCAACGAACCCGTCGCCGATCTCGCCCACCTGCCGGCGCATTTCGGCCTGGCGCGCAGCGCCTTTACGCTCACGGGTTATGAGTGGGGTGTCACCTATTCGGGCATGCTCCGGGCGGCGGACGCGACGGGCGACGCGCGCTACCGCGAGTATGCCGCGGTCCATCTGCGGACCATCGCCGAGCTTGCCGCGCATCTGAAGGCCCAGCCGCAGCCGGCAGCAGGCGCCCCCGGGGATCAACGCATGTTTCTTCTGCGGCCCGTGCTCGATCCCCGGGCGTTGGACGATTGCGGAGCCATGTGCGCGGCCATGCTGAAGGCGAGCCGCGCGGGGATCAGCCCGGAGGAGCTGCAACCCTGCATCGACCGATACATGGCATGGATCGTTTCGGGCCAATTCCGTTTTGCGGACGGCACGCTCGCGCGCAACCGGCCCCTCCCGCGCACCCTTTGGCTGGACGACCTGTACATGAGCGTCCCCGCGCTTGCCCAGATGGGCGCCGCAACCGGCGAAAGAAGATACTACGATGATGCGGCGAAGCAGATCCTGCAGTTTTCCGCCCGCATGTTCGTGCCCGAAAGCGGTCTTTACCGGCACGGCTGGGTCGATGCCATGGAGCCGCATCCGTTCTTCCCATGGGCCCGCGCAAACGGCTGGGCGGCAGTGGCGATGGCCGAGCTTCTCGACGTCCTGCCGGCGGACCACCCGGACCGCGCGGCCATCCTCGCTCAGTTCCGGGCGCACGTTGCGGGTCTTGCCCGGGTTCAGGATCCCTCGACGGGTCTCTGGCACCAGTTGCTCGACCGGCCGGACACCTATCTCGAGACGTCGGCCAGTGCGATGTACGTCTACGCAATCGCGCTCGGCATCAACCGCGGGTGGCTGGACGCGGCGGCGTATTCCCCGATGGTCGCGGTCGGCTGGAACGCGGTTGCCGCCAAGGTGAACGCCCAGGGCCAGGTGGAGGGCACCTGCGTGGGGACGGGGCTCGGCTTTGACCCCATGTTTTATGCGTACCGGCCGGCCAGTGTGTTCGCAGCGCACGGATACGGACCCGTGCTCCTGGCCGGGACCGAGATGATACGGCTGCGCGCGGGGCGCGGGCTCGCGCTTTCCGTCAACGGCGGGGCCCTGCAGGACGCACCCGACCCTATGCGGCGCATGTAAGCCCGCTTGGGGCTTCCGGCCCGGGGCGCGCAGGCCGGCTGATTGGGCTTGCGCGGTCTTTGGTTTAGGTTTTCCGATGCCATGGCAAAACATCCACGCGCATCATGAAAACATCCCTCCATGCAAAGGCATTCGCCCTGCCGGTCGCACTCATGGGCTTTGCAGCAACCGGCGGTCTCCTCGGCGGCTGTGTGGCGACGCCCACGAGCGACAGCACGGGCCAATACGTCGACGACACGGCCATCACGGCCAAGGTGAAGGCCGCCCTGTTGGGCGACCCGGTCGTGAAATCGTTCGAAATCAAGGTCGAGACCACAAAGGGGGTCGTGCAGTTGAGCGGCTTTGTCGACACTTCCGTCCAGAAATCCGCCGCCGAGAAGGACGCTTCGGCCGTAAGCGGCGTGAGCAAGGTCGTCGACAGCCTCATCCTCAAGTAACCCTGGCGATTTAACGCGCCGAAATCCACATCCGCCGGCCCCGACGGCCGGTGTTCCGTGAGAACCATGGCCTTGGTCGCAATTCGTCGGGTTGCGTGCCCGGCGATTGAATGTCCGTGGACGGGCGGTGGCAGCCTGCTGGGACCCGGAAAGGCCCGCGCGAAAATGTCTGGCCATCGAGTTTCTTCCGGCAAAAGTCAGTGGCATGGTTCCCCACCCTCCGTTGACCCGACATTACGCCAGCGCCGAGGGAAAGCCGGCGTTCGTTCGGGGGCTGTTCGACGCAGGGGCAGCCCATTATGACTCGGTCGTCGACTGGGGTTTTCTCCGGAGCGGGGCGTGGTACCGCCGCTGGACCCTGCAGCGGCACGGGCTCAGGCCCGGGCAAAGCCTGCTGGACGTGGCCAGCGGCACCGGGCTCGTGGCGGTGGCGGCGGCCCGGATTCTGGGAGGGGCGCAGGGCATCACATGCCTCGATCCGAGCGAGGGCATGCTTGCGGTCGCCAGGTCCAGGCTGAAGGCCAGTTTTGTCGTGGGCCGCGCCGAACAGATGCCATTCCCCGACAACTCCTTTGACTTTCTCACGATGGGCTACGCGCTGCGCCACGTCACCAGCCTGGACGAAACGTTCCGCGAATTCAGGCGCGTTCTCAAGCCGGGTGGAAGACTTGTCATCCTCGAGGTCACCAAGCCCTCCAACCGCCCGGGCGCCTTTCTCTTCGGGCTCTACTTCGGGAAAATCTACCCGTTTCTTGCGCAGCTCTTCACCCGGAGCCGGGCCGTCAGGGATATGATGGTGTATTTCTGGGAGACCATGGATGCCTGCGTGCCCCCGGAAACCGTGCTCGAGGCCCTTCGGGCGGCAGGGCTGTCGAAGGTGGAGCGCGTGAAGATGCTCGGGCTCTTTAGCGAATACATTGCAACGAAGGCCTGATCGAAGTCTTGCGATTCGCCGCCGACCAATTTCACTGACCTGCAATCCGCATGTCTGAGCCCCTTATCGCCCGGCTTAAAATCCTCATTGTCGAGACCCTGCGGCTCGACGATATCTGTCCGGAGGATATTCCCGACAACGAGCCTTTGTTCGGTTCCTCGCGCTTCGGCCTTGATTCGGTGGATGCGCTGGAACTCGTGGTCCGCCTTGAAAAGGAATTCGGCATCAAGATCAGCAGCAGCGAAGAGGCGCGCACGGCGCTTTCCAGCGTGGCCGGTCTCGCAGCCTTCATTCGTGCCCGGCAATCCGGCAATGCCGCGTGACTCCGGGCCCGCATGAGCCCGATTGCAGACCGTCTGCCGGTGGGAATTCAGTCCTGCGGGTGCCTGACCCCGTTTGGAGATGCCGGCGCCACCGTGGCGGCCCTGCTGGAAGGACGCCGCGCCCTGCAGCTCTTGCCCGTGCTCGGGCCCGACGGCGGCGATCGCGTGCCGCTCGCGCTCATGGATTCGCAGGACATGGCGGAATCCCTCCCGCCGCGCTGGCTGCCTGCGCTGCGGGCCCTGGCAATCGCGATCCCGTCCGACACCTGGGGTTCGCCGCGCCGTCCCATTGTCTTCACCAGCAGTAACTTTGGCGTCGGAAGCCTGTACGCCTATCACCGCAGCCACGACCCGGGGCATCTAAGGCATGGCGCGCCATTTGCCTGCGTGGAATTGCTCCAACGCGAATTCCGCTGGGGCGAACAGGTCCATATCTTTTCGCATGCCTGCGTGTCGGCCCATCTCGGACTCCTGCATGCGACCCGCCTTCTGCAGGCGGGCCTTGCCGACCGCGTTCTCGTCTTCACCTTTGATTTTGTGAGCCCGTTTGTGGCGGGGGGCTTCCACAGCCTGAAGATTCTCAATTCCGAGATGCCCGCCCCTTATGCGTCGCGCGCGATGGGCTCGATCGGCCTCGGCGACGGCGCGGCTTTCGCGGTTCTCACCCGGGAGTCCGCGCCCTTTCGCATCGAGGCCCAGGTCCTGCACAACGAGATGCACCACTTCACCGGCAACCAGCTCGACGGATCCGGCTTCGCTGCATGCGCAGATGCCATCGCCGGCGCGGCCGGGGGCCGCCGGATTTGGGTCAAGGGCCACGGCACCGGAACCCTCGAGGCGGGTCGGCTCGAGGCCGAGACGTACGCAAGGGCGCTGCCGGGAGCCCCGCTCGTTTCGTGGAAGGGCAGCCTCGGACACACCCTGGGAAGCTGCGGTCTCGTCGAATTGGCGTTGGCGATCGAAGCGGTGCGCCTCGGGCGCGCGCCGGGCACGATCGGCAGCCTTGCGCCGTGCTTCACGGACATGGTGGCGCTGGCGCCCTTTGCGACCGCCGGCTTCGACGGCGCGGTTGTCGCCAGCAACGCCTTCGGCGGCGCGCATGCCGCCCTGCTGCTCAGCCATGCTTGAACGCCACATTCAGTACACGCACGTCGAGCGCCCGGATCCTGCCGAGACGGCGGCCGGGGCCCGCGTCCGGCTGGCGGCCAAGTTTCCGAGAACAGCCCTCCGCCGCATGACGCACCTGGGCCTGCTCACAGGCGCGGCCCTCGACGGAGTTGCGGTTGGCGCGGACGACGCCGTGGTCTATGCGACCACCTTCGCGGAAACACGCGCTTTGGAGGATTTCCTCGCCAGTTTTCCGGCGGCGAGTCCCCTGCTTTTCCAATCGTCGATTCACCCAAGCGCCGTTCAGCAGGTGCTGATCGGGCGGCAGCAGCCGGTCCAGCGCTTCTGGCCGGTGACCGGGCGCCGGAGACTGGTCGAGTCGGCATTGCTCGCCGCGCTGATGGAGCCGGCGCCCCGCGTCGTGCTCACCGGCGGCGAGGAGCGCGGCAGCTGGTTGGCTGAGCGGGACATCGCCGCCAATCAAACCTTCGCGTTTGGGATCGTGCTGACGACAGACCCGGCCGGCGCCAGGGGAAAAATCCGCTTTCAGCCGGGCGAAATGGCCCCCGATGAGCCGTGCCCGACTCTCCCCGCATTCGCCGAGGCTGTTGCGCTGCGGGGTCCGCTGCGATGGCACGGTGCGGGTGGCGAATGGAGCCTGGAATGGACGTGAGCGCGCCAACCCAGTTGATGCGCAACCCCGGCCCAAGCTGGGGCTTCGCCTTCATCCAAAGCCTGGAGCGCCGGGTGCCGTGGCCGCTCTTTCGGATCATTCTCGGCCTCGGCGTCGCTGTGGCGGTATTGTGCATGCCTGAGCAGAGGCGCCAGTCCCGCGACTTTCTGACAGTGGCACTTGGCCGCCCGGCCCGCTTTCGCGAGATCTGGGCGCACTTCTACAGCTACTCGAAATTCCTGGTCCTGAAACTGCGCGTGGCCCGCGGGCTGCCCCATCGCGACCGCCTCGATCCGGCGCACGCGGGGGATTTCGAGGCCCTGATGAAGACGGGGAAACCGGCATTCTTCGGCGCATTCCACTTCGGCCAGTCAGACCTCCTCGGCTACTTTCTCGGCGAGCATTTCCGGCGGCATGTCTTCATGGTCCGGCTGCGGATCGGCAATGCGGCCGACACCGCCCAACTCGGCCGGCTTTTTGGACGATGGATCACCTTCATCTGGGTGAACCAGCCGGAAGACCTGCTGTTCGCGCTGAAGGATGCAGTCGCCTCAGGCGGGTCGCTGGCCATGCAATGCGACCGCCTCGAGTTTGCCGCCAAGACCGAGTGCTTTGAATTTCTCGGAGCGAGGCGGAGGTTTCCCTTTACCATCTATCACCTTGCGGTGATATTCGACAGGCCTGTGATTTTCTGCTTCGGCCTGCCCGGTGCCGCGCGCGATGAGACCGTGCTCCATTCCTCCCCAACCTTCGTCCCTGACCGTGCCCTGGGCCGCGATGCGAACTTGCAGCGGGCCCGCGAGCACTTTCAGGTCGTCGTGACGCACTTGGAAACCCTGGTCAGGCGATATCCCCAACTGTGGCTGAATTTCCTGCCGCTCAATCCTGCGGAGCCGTCCGGCACGGGTCGTTAGCTCCTGCCTCCCGGCATGCGTGTCATTCAAAAGGCCTTCCAGATTCCGGCGTATTACGCCTCGTTTCCGCTGTTCGCCGCGCTGTCTTTCGGCCTCAATTGCTTCTGCCTGCTCTTCGGCTGGCTGCCGGGCCTGGCGGGCCGCGAACGGTTCTTTCAGCGCCTGGTGCACTGGGATTTTGCGATTTTCGTCTGGTGGATTTCATTGGTGCGGGTCGCGCGTGTCCGGTACGAGGGATTCGCGCGCTGGCCGGAGAGATCGGGGCTGGTGGTCGTCGCCAACCATCCGGGATTGATGGATGCGGGCTGGCTTTTTGCCCGCGTTCGGGAAGCGATGTGCATCTACAAGCCGGCGGTCGGCCATAACCCCCTCTTCGGCGCCACGGCCCGCTGCGCGGGCTTTCTTGCCAACGATCGCGGCTACCATTTGCTGCGGACCGCCGCGGCAAAGGTTGCCGCCGGGCACACCCTGCTGGTCTTCCCGGAGGGCACCCGCACCCTCAGCGGCGACCTCAATCCGCTCAAGTCCGGGTTTGTCGTCATGGCGCGGGTGGCGCGGGCGCCGATCCAGCTTGTCCACATCGCCTGCGACTCCGCACTGATGACCAAGACGGGCAAGTGGTGGCGGGTGCCGCGCCTGCCGGCGACCGTGACTTTGACGCTGGGTCCGTGCCTGCCGCCTCCGGGCGATGACACGGCGGCGGTCGTTGCCGCAATTGAATCCTGGTTTCGCGCTTCCTCGGCCGCGAGCCGCCCTTCCTGCGCCCCGCAGGAGCCTTCACGCTTCCCCGCCCGGACCTGAAGCATGGAGCCCTCTTCCAGCCATATCGTTCTCCTGCCGAGCTACAACACGGGCCCGCGCCTTGCCGGCGTGGTCGCAGAGGCGCTGCGCCGATGGCGGCCCGTTCTCGTGGTTGTGGACGGCAGCACCGACGGCAGCGGACAGCCGCTTCTTGAGCTCGCGCAACGCGAGCCCGGGCTGTCCGTCCTGGTTCTTCCACACAATTCGGGCAAGGGCGCGGCCGTGCTGGCCGGCCTCGCCGCCGCGCGCGACCGCGGGTTCAGCCATGCACTGGTCATGGATGCCGATGGCCAGCACCCTGCGGACCAAATTGCGGAGTTCATGGAGCTTTCCCGGAAGCATCCGGCCGCGATGATCCTCGGCCGGCCTGTGTTCGGCGCCGATGTGCCGGCCGCGCGGCTGTACGGCCGCAGGATCAGCGTCGGCGTGGTGCGTTTCGAAACCATGGGGGCGGCCATCGCCGACTCCCTCTACGGCTTCCGCGTTTATCCGGTGCAACCACTGCTGGCGGAACTCGATCCCCGGCGGAGCGGGCGGCGTTATGATTTCGACACGGAGGCCGCCGTGCGGCTGTTCTGGGCGGGTGTGCAGCCGATCAACGTGCCCTCGCCCGTGCGCTACTTTTCCGCCGCCGAGGGCGGCATTTCCCATTTTCACTATCTGAGGGACAACCTCGCCCTGGTGCTCCTGCACACCCGGCTGATTCTTGAGTTGTCGTTCTTCCGCTGGCCAACCGTGCTCCGGCAGCGCCGCCGCTGGAGAGGATTGGGACGGGAGATTGCGCCCGTTCATCTCGGAGCCGCCCGCCAATGACCCGCCGCACGCTTTGCTTTGCATTCGCGGGCATTATCGCGGCGGCCGTCCGGGCGGATGAGGCGGGGACCCTGACGAACCCTGCGCACCGCATTGCGCCGGATGATCCCGTATGGAACGATCTGGCCGGGGAACTGAGGAAACAGCCATCGGTCACCGCCGATTTCACGGAGCGGCGCTTTTTTTCATTCAAGAAGACGCCGACGGTGCTGCGGGGCGAGGTGCGCGTCTCGGCGGATCGCGGCCTGAGCCTGCACTACGTCGACCCGGAGGATCACATCGTCGTCATCGACGGTCTCGGCGTGCTCCTTCGCTCCGCGGCGGGCGACAGCGTCCCTCCCGCGGATCCGCGCGCCGGCGCGGCCAACACCGCGCTGCTGCATGCGCTGCGCCTGGACCTGGGTCCGCTTGCCGAGGCGTTTGAACTCTATGGCCTGCGCGCGGGCGCAGCCTGGACGCTCGCGCTCGTGCCGCGCGCGGCTGATCTCCGGCGCACGCTCGGCCAAATCACCGTCGGGGGCGAGGGCGCGGCGGTGCGCCGCATCGAGTTCCGGCGCTCGGCGACGCAGCGCGTGGAAATTTCAGTGGCGCCGCCGCGCGCGACCGCGAGTTTCACCGCCGAGGAGTTGCGCCGTTATTTTCGCTAGCTTGAAAGCACACAGCCAGAACCATGGCACGCGCCATCGCCGTCGATGGCCTGCGGCGGCCGTCCTCGGTGCCGCGGCGCTGCTCGGCGCGGCATGGCTCGCCCGGATCGATTTTTCACGGAAGATTTCCCTCGATGTTCTCGATCTCCTCCCTTCCGGGGAGCGTTCGCCCGAAATGGGCATTGTGAGGCAGCTGGCAAGCGAGGCCGAGGCGCGCGTGATGCTTTTTGTGGTTACGGATGCCGCTGGCGCGGCGGCCCAGGATGGCGCCGCCCGGCGCTTTGCCGAAGAGCTTGCGCGCCAGCCTGTGTTCGCGGAGGCGCTGGCCCTGGAGGACCCTGCGCCGATCGATGCCCTGGGCCGCGAACTGTTCGATCACCGTTTCACCCTGCTTTTCCCGCTCTGGCTGCGCGAACGCTCCGCCGCCTACGCCGCGGCCGGCGGTGATTCCGTCCGCTTCTCCGAATGGCTGGCCGCCGACGCAGCCGCCCGCCTCGACCGTTTTCTCGCCACGCCTGGAGCCACGGCATTCCAGGATGCGCTGCCGGCCGATCCGCTGCTGCTCATCCCGGGCGCAATGGACCGCGCAAAAGGCGGGCTCGCACTGATCCAGCCGCCGGCCGGCTCCGCGATCGCAGCGCCGTCCCACGTCTGGGCGCGCATCGCCGCGTCGCCCTTGCGCGAAGAGGGGCAGGCGCCCGTGTTCAAGGCCATCGAGCGGGCGCTGGGATCGACTCGCGGGGAATATCCGGGCGCGAATGTCGCCTATACCGGGGTGAACCTCTTCGCCGCCGCAAGCAAGGCCAGGATCCGGCTCGAATTGGCGTGGTTGAACGTGCTTTCAATCGTAGCCGTGTGCGCGGTGGCCCTTGTCTTCATCCGCAAGGCGCGCCGCGCCCTGCACCTTGCGCCGCCAGTCCTGCTGGCCGTGCTCGGGGCGTGGGTGTGCACCACCGCGGCATTTGAGCGGGTTCACATTCTGGTCTTTGTCCTCGGATCGCTGCTCACGGGAGTTGCCGTAGATTATGGATTCTATCTCTTCATGCAGGCGCCTGCGGGGCCCGGCGAGGATTATTGGGCCAAGGTCCGCCGGCTGAGAAAACCCCTGCTTTCGAGCTGCTTCACGACGGTTGCAGGGTTTGCGCTGCTGCTCTTCTCCGAGCTGCCCCTTATCCGGCAGCTCGGCCTGTTCGTGGCGGCAGGGCTGCTCTGCGCCCTTGCGGGCGCAATTGTGTATTTCTCAATGCTGGACGATGCCTTCCTGGAGGCGCGCAGGTTTCCCGGCTTCCGGGGGCCGGGCTCCGGCACCCGCCGTATGGTGCGCCGCGTGCTGATCGCATTGTGGATTGCCGCCCTGCCCGGACTCCTGCTCGTCAAATGGAGGGACGATGTCCGGGATCTCGAGATCCCGGCACCAGCCATGCAACAGGAAGATGCGCGCATCCGCGCCCTTTTCGAAGGGTCGCCCGAACAGGCCGTGTACCTTACGCATGGCCGCAGCCTGTCCGAAGCCCGCGATGCCCTGGAACGGTTCGAAGGCTGGTTGCGTGCAGCCGGCAGCGGCGAGGAATTCGCAAGCCTCGGCGCCGTGGTCCCGACAGAAACCTGGCATGCCGAGGCGCTGCGCTTTGCGCGCGAAAACCCGGAGTTCCCGGCGCAGCTGCGTTCGGCGCTGGAAAAAGCCGGCTTTGATGCCGGGGCCTTCGACCCGTTCTTCACGGCCTATGCATCCTTCACCGCGCATGCGTCAGGCGCCGACCTGGAAGCCGCCGTGCAGTCGCTCCACGCCAGCCTCACCGGCCCACTGTCTCTTCTTCTCCACGTCGGCCGGCCCCTGAGCTGGTTTGTCACCCTGGCGAACCGCGCACCCGCAGGGACGCCGCCGCCCGGAACACGGACCGTGAACACCGACCAGTTGCAATCCCTCAACTTGGTCCTGGAGCGATACCGGCAGTCTGCGCTGCGGATCAGCCTTGCCGGGCTTGCGATTGTGGGCGCCGGCGTGTTTCTCGCCTATGGCCTCAGGGATGGCGCCAGGATCTTTTCCATCCCGTGCGGCGCCGCCCTCGGACTTTTCGGATTGTTCGGCTGGCTGGGGCTGCCGCTCAACATGTTTCACGTGCTCGGCGCATTTCTCGGCGTCTGCCTCACGCACAATTACTCCATCTTCTCGGCGACCTCAGCCTACCGGCGAGAACCTCCGCCCATTTCCGTGCGCCTCTCCGCCCTTTGCGCGGCCTCGTCCTTCGGAGTGCTCGCGCTCAGCGGCATTCCGGTCGTGCACGCGCTGGGCGAAACAGTTGCCATGATGGTCCTCACTGCTTTGCTGGTGATCGAGTTCGAGCATTTCACGCCGATCGCCAACAAATGATGAGCCACGCGCTGCTTCAGGCCTGGGACAAGACATGGCCGCGCCAGGGCGGAAACCGGGCGATCCTGCAGGCATCCGACCGGCAGGCCTGCACCTTTCGGGAGCTCGAGCGCCGAGCGTCGGACTGGCTGGCCGGGCACTCCCCTTCGGCGGCGCGGTCGCTTGGAGGCCTCTCCGTCGTGTTTGCAGCGCCCAATGGCATAGGCTGGTTCGAGATCTTTCTCGGGCTCATGCGGGCCGGCGCCGTGGCCATTCCCCTCGACGCCGCGGAGCCGCCGGCCGCCCAACGGGGCCTGGCCGAGTCGCTGCGCGCCGGTTTCTGGTGGGACGGCTCCCGGCTTGTTGCCCTGACGCGCTCCCACCGCTACCGCGATCCGGAGGTCTGCCTGGTGAAACTTACATCAGGATCCACCGGGCGGCCGCGCCCGCTCGCCTTTACGGCGGCGCAGATGCTCGCCGATGCAAGACAGGTCACAACGACGATGGGCATTGGGCAGCGCGACCTGAACTATGCGCTCATTCCGCTCGGGCACTCCTACGGACTGGGCAATCTCACCATCCCCCTGGTCGCGAATGGCGTGCCATTGGTATGCGGTGGGGCGGCATTGCCCCATGCCATCGCCCGGGACTTCATGCAGTGGCATCCGACCGTGTTCCCGGGCGTGCCGGCGGTCTGGCGCGCATTGGCCTCCGCCGGAGTCGAGCGCGCATCCCTCGCCAGCCTGCGCATGGCAATTTCCGGCGGAGCCCCGCTCGCTCCCGAGGTTGCGCGGGAGTTCGCGGAGCGTTTCGGACTCCGTCTGCACAATTTCTACGGCTCGAGCGAAACCGGAGGCATAGCGTTCGACCGGACCGGCGACGCCACCGTATTCGGAGGCGTCGGCCCGGCCTTGCGCGGCGTGCGCGTGACCCGGGGCCTTGGCAAGCGCATCCGGGTCTGCAGCGCGGCGGTGTTCACGCATGCCAACCGGCGGCGGCGCAGCCGATTCGGCTGCTGGATGCCTCCTGACCTCGTCACGGTCGACTCCCGCGGAATGCTGAGGCTCACGGGGCGCCGCGGCAGAACGGTCAAGATAACCGGACGCCGCGTGAGCCTTGGCGAAATCGAGTCCCGGTTGCGGACCCTCTCCGGGGTTCGCGAGGCATGGGTGGACATCGGCCCCGGCGCCCGCCCGGCGCTTGGCGCCGCGCTGGCCACGGACCGGCCCGTGTCGGAACTCCGAGCCGAGCTTCTCGCGGACACCGCGTCATGGAAGGTGCCGAAGAAGTGGCTCGTGATGCCCGCCCTGCCGCTGACCGGGCGCGGCAAGGTGGACACGCGGGCCCTTGCAGCCCGGCTCTTCTGCTAGAGAGGGTGCACGCACCCGCTATGCAGGCGCGCCCTTGGCGAAGAAAGTCAACGTCCCCTCAATCTCCACCAGCAGGTCCTTGCGGCAGATATCCGCCTGCAGATAGGAAACGGTGTCGCCGGACCGCAGCAGGCCGCGATTCAGCCGGGTCTGCGCGCACGGCAGGTCGGCCGGATTCCGCAAATAAACCTTGAAGGCGCGCTGCCAGCCCGCGAATGCCCCCAGATCGGGTCCCGCGCCCGCGGTTTCGCCCACAAGCAAAAGGTTCTCAAGCGTGCAGTCGAGCTGCCCGGCGAGATCCCCGCCGGCCACCGAAGCGTGGCCGCGGATCGCGGCCGTGCCGGAGATGAAGATCCACCGTCCTTCCCCGGCCTTCACGGCGGTGGCGCGGGAAAAGCTCGGCGGGCGGGGTCCGTATTGCGCCGGATACTCGAAGGCCGGCACCTGCCGGGGATTCTCGAAATGCCGCGGCACGGCGCGGCCGGCGAGAAACCCGATGGCGAGCGGGCCGGCCGCCGAGCCGACCGCGGAGGACGCCGGAAGCGCGCGCTGAAAGCCCCTGCCGAATCTCTCCTCGAATGCAATCGACCGGCGGCGGCAAAAGCGCTGGTAGTTGTCCATGTCCCGCGCAACGGCGTTAATCTGCGGCACGTAGTTCCACACCCGGTACAAGTGCAGTCCTTCGGCGGCCTCAAACAGCCCGCGATAAAGGCCGCCCGCCGCCGCCTCGATGTCTTCTCCCGGCGCCGCAACGGCAAACCCCGCCAGCCAAAGCCCGTGTTGAAAGAGCGTCCAGCCTTCGCGCGTCTCCGGCGCGGCGGCATCGCCGAGCAGTCGCTCCGCGGCGGCGCCCTCCAGCACGGGCAGCGCCACGCGCAGGGCCAAAATGCCATCCGAAAGATCCAAGCTGGCCGAGCTCCCGCCAAACAGGACGCGGCAGGCGCGGGAAGGGGGCGATGTCGGGACCGCGGCGCTCATGCCTGGGTCGCAGCCGGACGCAATTGGCCCGCTTCGGGCAGAACGCAGGCGATCCCGCGCGATGCGAGACCGTCCAGGACAAGCTCGATCGCGCGCACCCTCATGCGGCGGTCGAGGCCGGGGCCCTCGTGCATCAGGACGATCGAACCGGGGCGCACAACCCTCATCACCCGCGAAGCCGCCCGTGCCGGGTCGCGGCCAACGGCATCGAGGCCGCGCACGCTCCAGCCCACGCACCGGAGGCCGCGCAGTTCGAGCATTCCCGCGAGAAATGGATTCTTGATTCCCACCGGGGCGCGAAACCAGCGCGGACTCGCCCCGGCCGGCCGAAGCGCCGCGAGCGCGTCGTCGAGCTCCGCGCGCACGCGCGCCGGAGTCGCGCACCAAAATGTGCCCATGGGGTGCGTCTGGGTGTGGTGGCCGACCTCGTGGCCCCTGCGGACGATTTCAGCAACGAGCTGCGGAAACCGCTCCGCGCGCGCCCCGATCAGGAAAAAGGTCGCGCGAGCCCGATGCCGGTCCAGCAGGTCCAGGATGCGCGGCGTGTCGTATTCATCCGGACCGTCGTCGATGGTCAGCCAGATTTCCGGCCGCTCGGTCTTGAAGCGCGTGAACACGTGGCATACTCCCTGCGCCGACGGGACAAAAACCCCGCGAAGGATGAGCAGATCGGGAAGGAAGAAACACGCGGCCGCGGTCCATCGCCACGATGCAAAGGTCCAGAAAAACACGGCCGCAACCTTGCCGATCCCGGAGAAAAGCAGCAAAGCTCGCATGGCCACGGCGTAAGCACCCTCGATGGAAGGGCTACCGATTCCCTTCCGGCGCCTGGGGCGGATTGGCGGCGCTCCGCAGGATGCCCATCTCCTGCTGCATCCGCTGCAGCTTGGCCTCCAGCCGGTGTTTCTCATCGGCGTCCTTCGTCGCCGCCACGACGCGGTCCATCGCCTGGATCTGATCCTTCAGGACCGCGATGCGGTCATCCTCGTTCTGGGCCCGCCCGGCGGGCACGGCGCCCCACCCGACGGCGAACAAGACCAGCACAGTGTGCCAGCGAACGATGGAACTGGACCGGATCACCGCCGGAGCATCGCAATCCGCCCAAGGCCCGACAAGCGCAATTCCGGCTTGTTTTGCGCAACCTTGGGGTCAGAAAATCGTCTGGCGGATTGGCCCGGCGATCGGGAGTATGCCTTTGTTCACTCTTGATAGAATTCAGCCCGGCAGCCTGGCACGGGCCGGCTGCGCGCCACCCACCCCTTTTCTCCCATGAAACCTCAATCCATCCTTTTCCCGGTTGTGCTCGGCGCGCTGCTTGCCGGTTGCACCTCGACCGTCCAGACGCCATCCAAGAGTCCAGGCAGCGCAGCCGTCGGCGAGAAATTCTCCGCGCCGGCTTCGCCGCGCGCAGTCTACAATTTCAACCCCGGCTGGAAATTCTCATTTGGCGACTCGGCCGGGGCCGGCAAGCCGGAATTCGACGACTCGGCCTGGACCGCCGTCAGCCTGCCCCATACCTGGAATGAAACCGACTCCTACCGGGCGTTCATCAACCACAGCGGCGGCGACCAGAGCGAAAAGATGATGGGCATCGGCTGGTACCGCAAACACTTCAAACTGCCCGCAGGTGCGGACGGCCGGAAAGTATTCCTCGAATTCGACGGGATGAGGCAGGCGGGCCATTTCTTCCTCAACGGGCAGCCCATCGGAAAATATGAAAACGGCGTCACGGCCGTCGGTTTGGACATCACCAAATTCGCCAGGTTTGGCGGGCAGGACAATCTCCTGGCGGTGCAGGTGGACAACAGCCCCGGCTACAAGGAGGAGTCCACAGGCACGCAGTTCGAATGGAACGCAAAGGATTTCAACCCGAACTTCGGCGGGCTCAACCGGGACGCCAGGCTGATCGTGGCGGGCAAAATCTACCAGACGCTGCCGCTGTTCGAGAATCTCCAGACCTCCGGCGTGTATGTTTATCCGGAGGCCGTAGACCTCAAGAATAAGACTGTCGATCTGAAGGTCGAGGCGGAGGTTGCCAATGAAACGGCCGATTACGCCTCCATCACGCTTTCCGCCGTGGTGGTCGACGCCGACGGCGTCGTCCGCGCGAAGCTCGAAGGCAACACCTCCGACCTGGTCGGCGGGCAGGCGGAGGTCTTCACCGCCTCGGGCACGCTCTCCGGCGCGCGCTTTTGGGATGTGAACGACCCGTATCTTTACAAGGTCTATTCCATCCTCTCCGTGAACGGCGCGGTGGTGGACGTGTCCGAGTTGCAGACCGGCTTTCGCAAGACGGAGTTCAAGGGCGGCGCCGGCACGGGCGGCGTCTGGCTGAACGGCCGCTTCGTCTGGCTGACGGGCTACTCCCAGCGCGCGGCCAACGACTGGCCCGGCTTCGGCGGAGCCTATCCCGACTGGATGCACGATTTCACCCTCGCGCTGGTGCGCGCAAGCAACGGCAATTACATGCGCTGGATGCACGTCTCGCCCGAGCGCTCCGATGTTGCCGCGTGCGACAAATACGGCATCGTCGAGGTCTGCCCGGCGGGCGACAAGGAGCGGATGGTGACGGGCCGGCAGTGGGACCAGCGCGTCGAGGTCATGCGCGACTCGATGATCTTCTACCGCAACAACCCGAGCATCTTCTTTTGGGAAGCGGGCAACACCATCGTGACGCCCGACCAGATGGTGCAGATGGTCGCCTTGCGCAAGCAATGGGATCCCCATGGCGGACGCGTCATGGGCACGAGGGACAACGACTTGCCGGACGCCAATAAGGCCCTCACTCCGGTTTCGGAGTTTTATGGGGTCATGATTGGCCAGGCGCCCCAAACCGACAAGGTCGCCGGCGACGACATCTTCCGCGGCTACAGCATCGCCCGCCGCGACAAGGCGCCGCTGATCGAGACGGAGGACTTCCGCGACGAGGCCGGACGCAACATCTGGGATGAATTCTCGCCGCCGCACTTCGGCTTCAAGCCCAAGGCCGGCTCGATCGGCGGCCGTCCCGTTGACAGCTGGCATTGGAATTCCGAGACGTTCTGCCTCGCCGCCGCCACCCGCTACGCGAGCTACGTGCGCAACCGGATCGACAACCCCGATCCCGCCCACTCGAAATGGTCCGCCTACTCTTCGATCTACTTCACGGACTCCGACGCCGACGGGCGCCAGCAGGGCAGCTACGTCCTTCGCGTGAGCGGCAAGGTGGACGGAGAGCGCTTGCCGAAGGAGCTGTTTTTCGTCTCGCGCGTGATGCAGAACGAAAAGCCGGACATACACATCATCGGTCACTGGACCTATCCGGAGAACACCAAAAAGACCGTGTACGTGGCGGCGTCGCACTGCGACCAAGTGGAGCTGTTTCTGAACGGCAAATCCCTGGGCGTGCAAACCCAACCCACCACGTTCATCGACCCATTTAGGGGAGCCCGGCAGCAGGGCAGCGAGCTCCTGCTGGGCGTGGACACGGGCTGCGTCTACGCCTTTCCCGAAGTCGTGTTCGTGCCCGGCACGCTCAAGGCCGTGGCGACCAAGGGTGGCCAGGCGGTCGCGCAGACAGAGCTGACGACCGCCGGGGCCCCGGCGGCCATCCGGCTGACCGTTCATGCAGGCCCGCACGGCCTGCTCGCCGACGGTTCCGACGTGGTTCTGGTCGATTTCGAGGTCGTCGACGCGCAGGGGCGCCGCTGCCCGACCGACGAGGGGCGGGTCGATTTTGCGGTCACCGGTCCGGCCGTCTGGCGCGGCGGCTTGAACAGCGCCATGCTCAATTCGACGAACAATCTCTATCTCAGCACCGAGTGCGGCATCAATCGCGTGGCCATCCGCTCGACCCAGACGCCTGGAACGATCACGCTCAAGGCCACGCGCGACGGCCTCGCCCCCGCATCGGTCCAGATCGAATCGCAGGCGACGGAGATCGTGGACGGCCTCGAGACCCACCCGCCCCAGGGCTTTCACGGCCTCGCGCAAACGATCCCGGGATTGGCGCCTTGATGCATTGGAACGCCAATCCGTCGGCCTGAGAAGCGGCCGGGTTCGCGTGAGGCCTGGCGAAACCCCGAGGCATCTGATCGGGGCCGGGGTGACTTCGGCCACGCCTTGGAGCTGTTCAAACGTGTCAGGCCAACACCCCATAGCACTCGACCAACCGATTGTGCGATCATGGACGGTTAAGGAACAACCCAAACAGGAATTGTATTTATGTATAAACTCATCGTCCCATGCCTCGCCGCCGCCGGCCTTCTGTCATTCTCCGCCTGCTCAACAGTGAATGGGGAAAAGACTCCTGCTGCGGCCACCACCACCTCGTCTTCGCAGACCACGCAGGCTCCGCCCGTCACCACGACCACAACGTCGGAACAGACCACGCAGGCTCCGCCCGTCACCACGACGACAACGGAGACCCATCCTAATAATTAGGGTTCGGATTTTGGTTGCCTCCGGGTAAGATCGGACTCCGGGTTGGCCAAATATCCTTTGGCCAACGCGGTCCGGATTTCGCCATAGGATCTCAGTCTGCAGATCGGATTGATCTTTGGTTCAGCCGAGTCGGGCGGCGGCTTCGCGCATGAGATTACCGATGGGCAGCCCCCGCGGACAAGCCCCCTCGGCTGCCGCGTAGTCGAGCTTCGGAAGCGCCTCGCGCGCCGCTGGAGCGAGTTCGGCAAACAGGGCGCGCGCGTCGATCTCGGCATAGTGTTCATGGTACATCAGGCACCGGAGCACGTCCCGAACGGGAACCGCGCCGGCGAGCGCCGACTCGCAGAGGCGGCTGCACCCGGCGCAGTAGCCGCTGCGCGTGGCTTCGGCATGGCGCTGCAACACAATGCGCTGCGCGGTCGACAGCGCAGCCGGGCTAAGCGCCGCGGCAAGGTTCTCGCGAAACACCTTGAGGTTTGGCATCTGCACGCACGCAACGGAGATTTGCGAGTTGTCCATCACCAGCTTCAGCTTCGCCTGGCCCGCAGTTAAGCCCCCGCCCGTGAGCGCCGCCAGCAGCGCCGCCTGCGCGGGCGTGTCCTCGCCCTGCCGCTGGCCCTGCGTTTTCATCGCGGTCAGTCCGACGCCGGCGGCGGTGCACGCGTCGATTGCCGCCTTCATCTCCGGCGTGTCCATCAGATGGTAGTTATAGCTGAACATCACGCCATCAACCCATCCGAGCTTCGCCGCGGCGGTGAGACAGCCTTCCATGTTGCTGTGCGTGCTGAATCCAAAGAACCGGATCTTGCCGCTCTTCTTCGTCGCCTCGACCCACGCCCTGATCTCGGGCTGGTCGACGTCGCTGATGTCGTTCATGCCGTGCATGAAATAAAGGTCGATATGATCGGTCCTCATCCGTTCGAGCGACTGCGCGAGGCGGCTCGTCATGCCGTCCGTGTCCCGCGCGCCCGACGCCTTGGTGACGAGGAATATATCCTTTCGCACGGCGGGATTCTTCTCGAAAAACTCGCCGATGGCGGGCTCGCTGTTGTGGTAGCCTGCGGCGGTGTCCCAATACGTGATGCCGTTGTCGGCCGCCTGGCGGAGGATGACCGAATTTCGCAAAACATCGAACATGCAGCCGAGGCCGAGGACGGGCAGTTCGACGCCGGTCCTCCCGTACTTCCGGCGCGGTATCGATGGAGCCGGCTCGGCCGCCAAGGCGGCGGACGGCAGCAGCATGGCGCCGGCGCCCAGCAGCGCGGATGTTTGCAGGAATTGGCGGCGGGTGAGCGGGGTCTGATTTGTATTCATGGATTGGAGGGAAGGGACGGTTCCGCGGCATGCGCGGCAAGCAGGACGGAATGGCGCGGATCGCGCGATTCATTGTCGGCGGTGATGCGGATGGCCCGCAGGCCGTTCATCGGGCACTCGTGTTCGCACACCCCGCACCCGATGCAGAGGGCGGGATCCACGACAGGCCGCTGGAGCCGGATCTGCACCTCGACCCGGGTGCCGGGCGCGGGCGGTTCGGCAAAGGCCGCCGCAGCGTCGACCGTGATCGTGTCCTCGGCATTGGCGACGATCGCGCGTCCGCGCGGCTCGCCGGCAAGCCTGCACGAGTAGTCGCCCGAAGCGAACCGGCCTGGCGTCAGCTTCGCGCCGCGGATGCGGAGCGTCGGTCCGTCCACGGCGGCGATTTCAACCACGCCGTCGCGCACCGTCTGCTCTATTTCCGACACGGTGATCGCCTTTGGTGTGACCGGGCAGTTCTCCTCGCAGACGATGCAGGGCCTGTCCATCGCCCACGGAAGGCACCGGCCGCGGTCGACGCTGGCGAGCCCGATGCGCACCGGGCCTGCCGCCCCGAAGTCGCCCCGGCCGATCTTCTGGTCCAGCGAAAGCGGTCGAATCGCCCCGGTCGGACACGCATGACCGCACGCGATGCAGTTGAGCTGACAGCCGCTGGTGCCTATCCGGTTGTTGAGGGCGGGAGTCCAGAGCGCCTCCCAGCCGTGTTCAAAGGTGGCGGGCTGGAGGACGTTAGTCGGGCAGACGCGCACGCATTCGCAGCACTTGAGACAGCGCGCGAGAAACTCCTCCTCGGCGACGGATCCGGGCGGACGGACCAGCGCCGGCGACCACGCCGTTCGCGCGCCGCCGAGCCGCGCGAGAGGGACCGCCGAGAGGCCTCCCAGCGCCGCGACCAGGAAGCCGCGCCGCGTCACCCCGTGCGCCGTCACTTCCCCGCCCTGCGACGGCCGCTTCAGGTAGGCCAGCGGCTCCGCGCTCGGGCAGGTGTCGAGGCAGTTCATGCACATCAGGCACTCGCCCACGCGGATCGGACCCATGGGATTGCAGGCGCCCTCGCAATCGACGTCGCACAGCGCGCACTCGCTGCACTTCCGGCCGGTCTTCCCGATGCTCCACAGGGTGCGGCGTGCGAGCACGGCGAGCAGGGCCCCGAGCGGGCACAGGAACCGGCAGTAAAAGCGCGGCACCAAGAGATTCAGCAGGACGAAAGCAATAAAGAGGCCCCCGATCAGCGCCGCGCCCGAGGAGAATCGGCCCCCCGGAAACCATCGCTCAAAGGCCAGGTCGCCGGCCGGCAGCACGACGAGGTTGAAGCTCCGGTGCATCAGCGAAATCGGATCGAGCAGCCCGACATGCAGCCTGCCGACAAAGGAATTGGCCGAGGAAAATGCCGCGGCCCCAAGCAGCGCGATGAGGATGTAGAACTTGACAGCCTGCGCGGGCCGGTAGGCGTTGGCGGCGATCTGCTCCTTGGGGCGGCGGACCCGGCGGCCGAGCCACCCGACGAACTGGTGAATCGCGCCGAACGGGCACACAAACCCGCAGAACACGCGGCCGAACACGATCGTCAAAACGATCGTCGCCAGCGCCCACGCGAGCCCCGGATGCAGCGAATGCGTCGTCAGCGCAGTGCCGATCGCGGCCAGCGGATCGAGCTGCAGAAACCACGCGATCGGCCAGCCGCGCCATTGCGTCCAGCCGGTGCCGACGGTGGCGACGAGACAAAGCCATAGGAATGTTGCAAGAAAGAAAATCTGCGCCAGGCGCCGGGCGGTCGTGATCTTCATGAGACGGAGTCCCGCGCGGGTTTGAGTGCGTCGAAGTCGGTCGTCCCGCAGCCGAGGCCCGCCGCGCGGCCGAGGTACGGGAGGTCGCGGTGGGTCCTTCCCAGGAGCGTGGCGCCAAACGCGTCGGCCGCAACCGGGTCGGTGCCGACGATGAGGGTGTGGGTCGGCTTCAGGTCCGCGAGCGAACCGCCTGTCGGGCCGTTGGTCATCATGCTCATCGTTCCGTCCAGCACGACAAACGTCGGGCGCACAAGCTGCGCGAGTTCCACGATGATGCCGTTGATGTCCTGGTGAAACTGGTTCCGCCGCCCGCCGAGCAGCCCATACCAATTCTTGATCGTCATCGATGCGCCGGCGCGCGCGTGGTCCTTCACCGGCGCCACGCCGATGAGCTTCGTCACCCCGCGGAATGGCCCTTGCAGCAGGGGCCAGTCCCGAATCAGCCGTCCGCCGGGCAGAGTCCCCGGGGCAAAATCGCCTGCCCGCGGCATGGCCACCGTGCCGCCCGCGGCAGCCACGGCCGCGCCGATCCCTGAGAGCGCAAAGCAGCTTTCGGGATCGTTGATCGGGTTGTCCGTGACGACTACGGCCGATGCCCCGGCTCCCCGGCAAAGTCGCACAAGTTCCGCAACAACATCCGGATGCGTGGTCGCCGAGAGAATCGCGGGCGTTGCGAATGCGGCATTGACCTTGACCAGCACGCGGTCTCCCCGACTGATGAATCGCCCGATTCCGCCGAGCAGGTCCAGCCCCCGGCGAAGCGTGCGCACGCGATCGGCGCCAGTGACGATCGCCATCTTCCCGCCGTCGCCGCGGATCGAGAAATCCGGCAGCGACGAGGCGGGCCCTTCCCGGCCGAGCGTGCCCGGGGGATGGCGATTCCAAATAAGCGCGGCAAGTCCGCCCGTGGCGGCGATGGCCGCACCGGCCCCAAGGCCGCGCCGGATGAATGCGCGCCGGGTTGAGGAGCTGCCGGGCGGCGGAATTGGATCGGTCCCGTTCATGGCGTCACGGCGAGGTTCTGGTCGAGCCTCTTCATCCAGCGCTCGGCGCTCTCGCGGCTCGGCGCCTGGTGCACTCCGGCGAGGGACGCGCCCGCCGCGAACACGCCGTCGAACGATCCGCCCGAATCAATGATCACGGCGCCGGCAGGCGACGTGAGGCGTCCGATTTCCCTGCCGCCACAGTCGTTGACGAAGAACCGGACGAGCGCCGCGGCCGCCGCGCTCGCGTCCCGCGGGCTCCCGCGCCTGGCGACGAACAGGGTGAGCTCGTCGGCGCCATCGCGGTACTGCGCCGCGAACACGTCCTTCAGTCCGTCGAATCCGAACACGTCGGCGCTCAGCAGCGTCACGCTGCCGGCGACAAGCCCCTCGTGCGGGAAGAGGGCTTCGTCCGCTCCCACGTCCGCGTGCGCCGCGACCGCGGTCGCGCCGATGTAGGCCCTGGCGAGGGCGGTGGCGGCGGCGATCGTCGCGGGCGCTTCGTCGGTGGCGACGAGTTCGACGTAGAACCGGCCGTGCACAAAGGCGAGTTCGTTGCCCGCGCGATACGCGTAGTCACCGAGGCTTAGGTCGGTGACATCGGGGCGTCTCTGGGAGCTGAAGACGGAAAAGGCATTTGCCGGCTTGCCCATGTCGAAGACGAACGCCTCGAGCCACGTCTGGGGGGCGCCCGCGAGCGCCACGCGCTGGCACCGCAGGCTGACAACGCCCGCGGGCAGATACACCTCCGCCTTGCCGTCGATCTTGTCCGAAAGGGTTGTGGGTGAAAACACCTCGGCGGCGCTCATCGGCCGCAAGGCGCCGGGCCAAGGGGAGATGAGGTCCGGCTGCGTCGCGCGCCCGGGTGACGCCGCGGCGTTGGCGCCGGCCGCAGGGATTGCGATGCTGGCCGCGGGCGAGAACCGGGCTTGCGCGATGAGCAGCCAGAGGAGAACCGCGCCGAGAACAATGCACACGGCCGCGGCTGCGGAGGTTTCGCGCGCGGACGGACGGCGGCTCGACGATGGCGTGACCATGGAACGGGATCGGACCGGCCGGACCCGCAGCAATGCCCGGCTGGACACGCTCCCATTTTGAAGCGGAGGACCCGTGCCGACACCGCATTGATTGTCCAATGCGTGTCATAAATTGGCTTTCGCCCGGCGAAAGAACCGCGCGAATCGGCCGCCGGGAGCCGGAAGCTGGTCACCGGTTGTGACGGGCCATGGCGCCCGGGCAGGCGGCGTGATTGACCGAGGCGGGAAAGGCCGCTTCATTCCCACCCATGCGATCGTTGTCCCGCCGGGTTCTGCCCGCCCTTCATGCCGCGGCATGGGCGGCAACCCTGCCCTTCTCCGCCGCCTGCCAGGGGTATGCCGCTCCGGAGGGCCGGGCCACCCAGTCCCTCGGCGGCGAATGGCGGTTCGCCCTCGACCGCGCTGACGCGGGCGTGAGGGAGCGATGGTTTTCGCGGGATCTGCCGGACCGCATTTCCCTGCCCGGAATTCTGCAGGCGCAGGGATATGGCGATGAGATCGGCGTCGACACGCCCTGGGTTGCGGCGCTGCCGCGGGACATGCGATGGTACCTGCTTCCGCAATACAAGGCGTACACGCGGCCGGGCGCCGTAAAGGTGCCCTATCTTTCGCAGCCCCCCCGGCACTACCTGGGAGCCGCCTGGTATCAGCGTGATATCGAGCTTCCCGCGTCGTGGCGGCTGAAACGCGTTGTCGTGACTCTCGAGCGCCCCCATTGGGAAACCACCGTCTACATCGACGACAGGCCCGCCGGCTCGTGCCACAGCCTGGTTGCGCCGCACGCGTTCGACCTCGGCCTTCTGCCCGCGGGAAGGCACCGGCTGAGCATCCGCGTGGACAACCGGATGATCCTGCCGTACCGGCCGGACGGCCACAGCGTCTCCGATGCCGAGGGCGCCGCGTGGAACGGAATCGTGGGGAAACTGGAATTGGCCGCGACCACCCCGGTGTGGATCGAGGATGCGCAGGTCTATCCGGACGTGGAAAGGAAGAGCGCGCGAATCGAGCTGCTGATCGGCAACATCACCGGAAAGGCGGGATCGGGCACCCTTGCCGCAGGGGGCGCCAGCACGCCGGTGAGTTGGGACGCCGCGGGCGGCAGGGCCGGGATCGAGGTTTCCCTGGGTCCCGATGCGAAGACTTGGAGCGAGTTTACACCGGTCCTTCAGCACCTGGCGGTGAGGCTGACGGGTGGCGGGGCGGACGACATGCGCGAGCTGACGTTCGGCCTCCGCGAGATCAGGCGCGACGGAAAGCATCTGCTGCTCAATGGCGGTGTGATCGACATCCGGGCGACCCACGACGGCGGCGGCTTTCCGCTCACCGGCTATCCGGCGACCGACGTCGGCTCGTGGAAGCGGATCATCGGTATCTGCAAGGAATGGGGGCTGAATGGGATGCGATTCCACTCCTGGTGCCCACCGGAGGCGGCTTTCACGGCGGCCGATGAGCTCGGGTTTTACCTGCAGCCCGAGTGCGGAATGTGGAACGCCTTCGACTCCGGCGGCCAGATGTACGGCGTCCTGAATGACGAGACGGCGCGGCTCCTCAAGGCCTATGGCAACCACCCGTCGTTCATCCTGCTTGTCGCGTCCAATGAAGCGCACGGGGATTTTCAGAGGCAGCTGCCGCTATGGGACAGGAAATGGCGGGAGGCCGACTCACGGAGGCTGTACGCCGACAGCAGCGGATTTGTCGTGATTCCGGAGCCAGGCCGGCCGTTCCCGGCGGACTTTGTGGTCACATCCGGTTATGGGCGCATCGGCCGCGGCCGAGGCCCTTCCGGATGGTTCGGCGCCGATTATGAGCCCGCTTTGCACGCCATCGATGTGCCCGTCATCGCGCACGAACTCGGCCAATGGTGCGCCTACCCGGACTTCGCCGTCATCCAGAAATTCACGGGCTATCTCCGCCCCGGCAATTACGAGATCATGCGCGATTCGGCCGCCGCCCACGGGCTCTTGGGACAGAACAAGGAAGTCGCCCGAGCATCCGGGCGGTTCCAACTCGCCTGCTACAAGGAGGAAATCGAGGCCAACCTTCGCACGCCGAGCTTCAGCGGTTTCGCGCTGCTCGATCTGCACGATTATCTCGGGCAGGGCGGCGCTCTCATAGGCCTGCTCGATGTCTTTTGGGAGTCCAAAGGTTATGTCGCACCCGCCGAATTCCGCCGGTTCTGCAACACGACCGTGCCGCTGGCCCGCCTCAGGAAACGCGTGTACACAACGGCCGATTCGCTGGATGTCGACGTGGAACTGGCGCATTTTGGCGCGATGCCGTTGGCGGCCGCAGTGCCCCAGTGGCGGCTGGAAGACGGGGGCGGGACGGTCATCGTAAAAGGCGAATGGCCCGCCCGGGCGATTCCCATTGGCAAGAATCTTCCGCTGGGAAAGGTCAATGCCGATCTGTCGGGGTTGCGCGCTCCGGGCGAGTATAGGCTGGTCGTAGGACTGCGCGGCACGGATTTTGAAAACGACTGGAATTTCTGGGTCTACCCCGCACGGGTCGACGATTCCACTCCCAGGGAGATTTTGGTCACCGGTGACTGGCCCGAGGCAGAGGCGCGCCTGGCCGCGGGCGGCAGGGTCCTGTTCCAGCCGAGGCCGCAGGACCTGGACTCGGCTGATCCGGCGCTTTCAACAGTCCCGATATTCTGGAACCGCCTTATGAATCCCGGCGGCGCGTGGATGCTGGGACTGTGGTGCGATGCGAAGCACCCGGCGCTGGCCGGCTTCCCAACCAAAGCCAACTGCGATTGGCAGTGGGTGGATCTGGTGCGCGACGCCCGAGCTCTGGGCATGGATTCCCTTCCCAGGGATCTTCAGCCCATCGTCCAGCCCATCGACGATTGGAACCGGAACTGCAAGTTTGGGCTTCTGTACGAATGCCGGGTCGGCGCCGGCCGGCTGCTCGTTTGCAGCGTCGATCTGGGCAGCGGACGGCCTGGCGCAAGATCCCTGCGGCGGTCGTTGCTCGACTACATGGCAGGCGGGCAATTCCATCCGGCCGCGGCGGTGTCCGCAGGCGATTTGCGAAGTCAGTGGGCGACCATGCGTGGAGGCAGGCAGGGGGGGGTCGGCGTGGCACAGCCCCTGCCGCCTTCGGCGCCGGAAGTGGACGCGCCACCGGGCGTGCAGGTTCCCGCGACGAGCGGAGCACCGGGATCATCCAAGTGATGAACGGACCCATTGTGACTGTCCGAATGCGGCCAACTTCACAGGACACGTGACTTCAACAATCCTCCGCATGACTACCCCACAAAGGCGCCTTATGAAACCCCTTCGCATGCTCCTCGCGGCGCTGGCCTTTTTCGCCTGCGCCATTTATTCGGCCCGGGCACTGGACCGGCCCGACGTCACGTTCAAGGTCTTTCAGTTTCCGCAGGACAAGATTCCGCGAATCGATGGCGATCCGGGCGACTGGGCCATTGTTCCTGACACCTATGCCGTCGGTTCAGATCAATTGATTGACGATTACAACGACCACGCAGCGCCCGATCCGAAACAGTTCAGTCTGAGGGTGAAAATCGGCTGGGTGAAGGGGCTGAACCGGCTCTATTTCCTCTACGAGGCCGACAAGGCGTACTGGGATTTTGCCCGTCCCGATCTCCACAACGACACCTTTGAAATCGTGGTGGACGGCGATGCCTCGGGCGGTCCGCTGATCGACAAGGGCCACAAGGAATTCTGGACGAACGAACACGTAGGCCGGGATGCGGCCGCCCCGGACGATCGCATCAGCGTCGACGAGGCCAATTGGGCGATCCACGGCGTCCAGGCTCAGAACTACCACATCTTCACTCCTGCGGAAAACAAGGACTGGTGCATGGCGTGGGGCGCGCCGACCTGGACCAAGGAGTTCCCGTTTGCCAATGCGGCCACCCATTACACATTCCGGCCCGGCCAGGCCGGTCATCTGGTCCTGGAATTCTGGATCACGCCATTCGACTATGCCGGCCCCGAGGGTCCGCAGCGCGCAGTCGAGTCCGACCTGCGCGAGAACAAGATCATCGGCCTATCCTGGGCGATCATCGATTACGGCGACATCAATGCCCGCGTTAACCACCACTTCTGGAATCTCTCCCGCCACCACCAAATGTACGGCGACGCCTCGGAATTGTGCGCCTTCCGGCTGATGCCCCTCGAGCCGCAGTTCCAGAAGCCGATCGAGGCCCAATGGTCGTGGAAGGTCGTGGACATGGACCGCCACCTCGTCGCGTTCAAGGACCTCTCCGCGGGCCAGGTCTCCTCATGGCAGTGGGACTTCGGCGATGGCACGACGTCGACCGAGCAGAATCCAATCCATGCGTACAAGAAGACCGGCAGCTTTGTCGTCATCCTCGATGTCGAGGGCCCGGCGGGCAAGTCCCGCCGATCCAAGGTCTGGGACGTCCAGCTGCGCTAACCCCTAAATCCCATGAATTCCAAGGCGTTTTCCGCCGCCGCGGCTATCGCGGCGACCGTTCCTTGCGCGCCGGCCCAAACCGAGCCTCAACCAAACCAATCACTCTTATGAATATCCGATTGTTGTCCGCCTGTGTGGCGATCGCGTCGATGGCCGTCACGGCCTCGTCCCAGACCGATCCCGGCATCGCCCATCTTGAAAAGCGCGGCAGCGCCACCCAGCTGGTCGTCGACGGCCGGCCGGTCCTTCTTCTCGCGGGAGAGCTGGCAAACACCGCCTCCTCGAGCCTCGATTACATGCGGCCGGTCTGGCCCCGGCTGGTGCAGATGAACCTCAACACCGCACTGGTCGGAATCTCATGGGCCCTGGTCGAGCCCGAGGACGGAAAGTATGACTTCTCGCTCGTCGACGGCCTGCTCGATGCCGCGCGCAGCAACCACCTGCGCGTGGTCTTCATCTGGTTCGGCAGCTGGAAGAACGGAATCTCGAGCTTCGCACCGGCCTGGGTCAAGGCGGACCAGGATCGCTTCCCCAGGGTCAAGGTCCGCTATGGCCACTCGATCGAGGTCCTGTCCACGCTGAGCGATTCGAATCGCGAGGCAGACGCGCGCGCGTACGGCGCGTTCATGAAGCACGTGCGCGAGGCCGATTCCCAGCAGCACACCGTCGTCATGATCCAATTGGAAAACGAGGTCGGCGTGCTGGGCGATTCGCGGGACCGCTCCGCGGCCGCCGAGGCGGCCTTCGCCGGCCCGATGCCGGCGGAGCTCACGGCCTACCTGGCTGCAAACCACGAGCATCTTCGTCCCGAACTGCGCAAGGCCTGGGAGGCCGCCGGCTCGAGGACTGCCGGGACATGGGAGGAAGTCTTTGGCACCAGCCCCGCGACCGATGAACGCTTCATGGCTTGGAATTACGCCCGCTACATGGACCGAGTTGCGGCGGCGGGCAAGGCGGAGTACCCGATTCCGGTCTTCACAAATACCTGGATCGTCCAGCCCGAGGACAAGGTGCCGGGCGATTACCCGAGCGGCGGACCCGAGCCGCACGTGCTGGATATCTGGCGCGCCGGAGCCCCGCACATCGACATCAACGCGCCGGACGTCTACCTGCCCAATTTCAACGAATGGGTGGCGCGCTTCAACCAAAACGGCAATCCCCTCTTTGTCCCCGAGTCCCGCGGCGATGCCGGCGGCGCGGCGAATGCATTCTACACCATTGGCCGCCACCTCGGCATCGGCTATTCGCCGTTCGGCATCGACAACACCGCGCGCCTGGTTGCCTTGCGGCCCGATCCCGGCCAGGCCGCGCCGACCGCGCTCGCCGACCAGCCTCTGCCCAAGGCCTACGCGGTGCTGCGGCAGCTGACTCCCGTCATCCTGGAGGCCCAGGCCAAGGGCACGATCACCGCAGTCTCGCTCACGAGCGCCCAGCCCAGGGAGAACATCCAGCTCGGCGATTTCACCGTGCAATTCGATCTCGTGCGCAATTTCCGGAACCCCGAGCTGGCGCCGCCCGCCGGCTACGGCCTGGCCATCGCCACCGGTCCGAATGAATACCTCGTCGCGGGTTCCGAGATTCAGGTTACCTTCGCGCCCAACAAGCCGGGCCCGCCGATCGTCGGGCTTGCCAGGGTCGAGGCAGGCGAGTTTGCCGATGGCCGATGGGTCCCGAGCCGGATTCTGAGCGGCGACGACATCCTGTTGAACTATCATCTGGCCGAAGCCGCAGCACAGGGCCAATCCGGCAGCGGCCTCAAGTTTCAGAACCCAGGCGGGCCGACAATCCAACGGGTCACATTGTACCGCTATGGTCCCTGACCGGCGTTGCAGATCCCTTAATCATTTATAACTGATTCAACCGCATGGTCCGCGAGCGGATTACCCGATCGTGCAGCCGCAGGGCGCAATAGGCGTCGCGAATCGGGGCATACTGCCCTAAAATATCGCATCCGGCCGGGAACAAGGCTGGAAAAAACAAAGATGCGAACCGACTACCTCCAAAGCGCGCTCAAGATCATCGACGATCCCAACATCCTGGTTAATGTAGTCTCCCGCCGCGTAAAGCAGCTCAAGCGCGGCAATCGCGCCCTGGTTGAATCGCTGGAGAAACTTTCCGCCGAGGACACGGCGCTGCGCGAGATCGCCGAAGGCAAGATCAGCTATGAATTGGCCACGCCTGAGGAGCTGGCCGCGGCCAGCTATACCCCCTTTCGGGATTCAGTCTACCAGCCCCGTGAGAAGATAGGATCCGGACAGCGCGCGTAGCGCCCTCCCGCGTTACAATCCGAACGGCAGACACATCTTCAACGCGGCGGCATGGCCCGGCGCAACGAGCTTGTCGCGCGAGGCACGGCGTTTGGACTTGGTGCTCTTTGAGCGCAGCAAATGCCTGAATCCGGGCGTCCGGCGCACGAGCTTGCCTGTGGCCGTCAGTTTGAACCGCTTCGCGACGGACTTCTTTGTCTTTTGCATGGGAGTTGGGGCTGAATGTGACAAATTAGAAGCGTTTGGCCCCAATAGCGACGCATGGGGCGGGAAAAGATGGGCACCGGAGGTAACCTGACCCAGGCCATGCCGTTCCGCCGATTATGTGCGCACCTTTTCGGACTGACACCGTGGATTGGCACGCACGAATCCTCCGGTCAGCCCTGGAAATCGGATTCGCCGTGTTGCAACGGTCCCGGAATCACCAAACACTTCTGCCAATGTCCGCTTCAAAAGGGTCCCGCGCGGTCGAGAACCAGTTATCCCTTCCGCGGTTTGCCGTCACGGTCGCCGCGTCGCTCGGCTTTCTCGTCGTCCTCGTGAGGCTGTTGGCGCCCCGGGCTGTCTGGCTTGCGCAGACTTCGGCGGCGCCGGCCCGTTTTGCCTCCGCGTTTCTCGCGATCACGCTCCTCAACTGCTTCATCGAATACTTCTTTCACCGGTACGTGCTGCACAAGCCCGTCGTGTCCTTCCTCGGCCGTTTCTACAAGCAGCACACGCTGCACCACAGCCTCACGCGCATCGGACGGCGGCGCACACCGGGCGGCCGCGAGGTGCCGTTCGTGGAAAATGTCTTCCCGATCACGACTTCCGAACAGAACGAGGCCTCGTTCTTCCCCTGGTACACGCTTGCGGTCTTCGCCGCCATCGTCACCCCGCTCCTCGCCCTTTGCCAGTGGCTCGCACCGTCGCTGCCTTGGTTCTTCGCCGGTTATGCGGCTCTCGCCGCTTCGCTTGCCTTGTATGAGGTATTCCACGCAATTGAGCACTGGCCGTTCGAAAAATGGGCGCCGCTCATCGAGCACCGCCGCCTGGGATGGATCTGGCGCAAGATCTACAGCTTTCACCTCAGGCACCATGCGGTGATCGACTGCAACGAGGCGATTTCCGGATTTTTCACCCTGCCGGTCGCCGACTGGGTGTTTGGCACGTTCGTTTTGCCGGCGACACTCTACGCCGACGGCGGCGACTGGCGGCCCGCCGAATTCTCCCGTCCCCATCCGGTCGGGCTCATCCGCTGGTGTGACGCCAAGGCGGATGCGATTGTGCGGCGCCGGCGGGCGTGCTCCCAGGATGCCGATGTCCCATCCGCAGCAGCGGCGCCGAGTCCCTTCACGCGCGCCGAACGGATCACCTGCACCATGACCCACGGAGCCGGTCTGGCGGCCAGCATCGCCTCCCTGGTCCTGCTGTTGGTCCTCGCCTGGTCGCGCGGCAGCGCATGGCACATCGCGACCTTCGCTGTTTTTGGCATCAGTTTGGTGTTGCTGTACGCCGTCGTCGCATTCTCCGGGCCCGAGCGGCGCGCTCACGGACGGAAGCTCTTTGACCGCTACAAGCATGCGGCGCTCTTCCTTCTGATCGCGGGCACGGCCACGCCGTTCCTGCTGGCAAACAGGCGCGAGGCGTGGGGCTGGAGCGTGGCTGGCATTGTCTGGGGCCTGTGCCTGGTCGGCGGCGCGGTCAAGCTTTGCAGCCCCGTGAAGCTCCAGGGAATCGCAACCGCCGCCTACGTGATGTTGGGATTGCTCGCCCTGATCGCTGCCAAACCCCTTCTGGCAATCGTGCCGCCCGGCGCACTGTGGCTCCTCCTGGCGGGCGCGCTATGCTATGCGGGCGGAACAGTCTTCCACCGTTTGCAGCGAATGCCCTATCACCTGGTCGTGCGCCAGGTATTCGCCTTCGGCGGCAGCGCCTGCCACTTGATCGCCGTATTGGTCTTTCTGCTCCCGGCCCGATAAGATCCTCCGTTGCGCCCGCCGGCTCGCGGGGTTCAGCCGCCGGAGTCGCGCGATGCGTTCAGCGCCAGCATGAATCGGCGCACCCGCCTCGGATCCACGGCGCCGGCCCAATGGCCGCCGACCTTGAATTCCGATCCCACGATGAATCCATCCGCCTTGCCAAGAAACGCGCCTGCGTTCTCCGCCGTGACTCCCGAGCCCGCGTAGACCGGCAGCTGCGTCGCCGCCTGCACGTCGTCCAGGTCCGCGGCATCGGGCGGGTCGCCGGTAACGGCTCCCGTCACGATCACGGCGTCTCCGCGCATGAATTCGACGGCCTTGGCCGTCGCTCCAATTCCCACGTCGGCGGTGATGGCGTGCGAGCTATGTTTCTTTTTGACATCCGCCCAGACCTGCACGTGCCCGGCGCCGATCGCGCGCCGATATCGCAGCAACTCCGCGGCCGATGACTGGATCAGCCCCTCGTCGGCGACATGCGCGAAAACAAATCCCTCCGCCCGGATGAAATCCAGGCCGGCCGCCAGGGCCACGGCCAGCGCCTCGCTGTTCGCGCCCGCAAGAATCTGCACGCCGCAGGCAAGCCCCGTGCAGTCCTTCACGCCGCGCGCGATGACGGCCATGGCGGCGACAATCTCCGGTCCCACCCAGGCGCGGAGATAAGGCGTGTCGTGCATATTCTCGAGCATGACGGCATCGACGCCCGCGTCGCGGTAAAGGCCGGCCTCGCGCACCGCCCGCGCCTCGATCTCGCGCAGGCTGAGGCGGCTCGCCGGAGTGCCCGGAAGAGCGCCGACGTGGACCATCGCAATGACAGCCGGCGAGCTGCGAAAAAGACGTTTTGGAACCGGCATGGCCGACCATTCAAAAACCATTGCAGAGAGGTGGCAAGTGTGCCGATGAACCCTTGGTTCCGCTCCTTCGGCACGAAAGCGGGTCGGTGCGCACCGGAATTGACTACCAACTGATTATTAGTAATTTGTGAGCATGAGCAAGATCCTGGTGATCGACGACGATCCCAGCCTCCGAAAGACGCTCGAGGCTGCGCTCACGCATTTCGGCTATGAAGTGAGCGTCGCCGCAACCGGCGATGAGGGAGTCTCGCGCGCCCGCGAATGGAAGCCCGACCTGGTTCTTTGCGACGTCAACATGCCCGGGATGGACGGCCGCGTCGTGCTCCAGACGCTGCGCAACGATACCCAGCTCGCCAACTGTCAGTTTGTGCTCATGACCGGCAATCAGGATGCGCACCCGCTGCGCGAAGGGATGAATCTGGGCGCGGACGACTACCTGCCCAAGCCCTTCGGAATTGCGCAACTTAAGACCTGCGTCGAAGCCCGGCTGCGGCGCGCCATGACGTACCGCCGGTTGGAGGAGGGCATGCTCAGCCGTCACGGGGAACTTTTCAGCAGCACCCTGCCGCACGAATTCATGACGCCGCTCAACGGCATCCTCGGCTTTGCGGAAATCCTGAAGGAGGACATCGGCCGCATATCGCGCGAGGAATCGCTGCAGATGCTTTCGGACATCGAAAGCTGCGCGCGCCGCCTTCACCGCACGCTCATGAATTACATCACGCTGGTGCAAATAGAGAACACACCGGCGCAGGAAAAGGCGGGCCCCAGGCCTGCGCTTGCGCCGGAGCGGGTCGTGCAGCTCGTGCACGCGGCCGCCAACAATGTGGCCCAGCAGTGCGGCCGCGAAGCCGATCTGAAGACCGAACTCGAACCGATCGGCCTGTGCTGCGATGACGGCGACTTGCAGAATATGGCCGAGCGCCTCATCGAGAACGCCTTCGGCTACTCCGCACCGGGCATGCCGGTGGCCGTGTCCCTGCGGCTTCAAAACGCCCGGCCCACCCTCGCCGTCCACGATCGCGGCCGCGGGATGAGCCGCGAGCAGATCCAGCAGATCGGGCTCTTCACGCAATTCGACCGCAAGCGCTTTGAACAGCAGGGCCTCGGCATTGGGCTCGCGATCGTCAAGCGCCTGCTCGACAGGAACGGCGGTTCCATTGAATTTGAGAGCACCCCGGACGCGGGAACGAAGGTGGCCGTGGCGTTCGAGTCCTTTGCCGCATAGACCACGTCCAAAACCGCTTGCTCTGCGGTCCGCCAGGCGTACAAGCGTGACCATGTCCCCATCCGACTTTTCCGGGGGCGCTGCTGGCTTCCAGCCGAATTCTTCGGGCCTGGCCCGGACTCCGCCTTCGCGGCGTCGGCTGCCCCGCGGGCTTCGCATGATCGCGTGACAGCGCATGCCCTGAGGATTCCGAACGCGCCATGCTCCTCAAAAGACATTTGCATTCTGTCCCGATCGCGGCGGCCGCGATCTTTCTTCCCGCTCTCGCCCTTGCGGCGGACATGCCCCTGGGCGCGCCTGCTTCCGCCGATTTGCTCGTCGGGAAGGTGCGGGCCGCCGCGCTTGCGATGCAGCGCAAGTCGTGGGAGCAGGGCGTGCTCGCAACGGCTTTTCTCGAATCGGGCGACGACACCCAGGTCGTGCAGATGGCCCGCGCCAGCCTGATTTGCCCGGACAAGAACGGTCTTGTCGCCGCGCTGGGCGGGGCGCCGGTGGATCCGCTCATGCTGGGCGAGTCCCTCTGGCACGCCGCAAAGGTCGCGGACGATCCAGAGATCCGGCAAGCCGCCCAGGCGATGCTCGACTACACCCTCCACCGCGCTCCGCGCGCCGCGGACGGAACCATCTTCCACACGGGACGGACCATCTGGTCGGACAGCTTTCACACGAGCCCCCCGTTCCTCGCCTTCGCAGGATATCCCGCCGAAGCCGTACGGCAGATCGACGGCCACTGGAAGCGCCTTTGGAATCCGCAGCGCAATCTGCTCGCCCACATCTGGAATGAGGACCGGCAGGCATTTGACGACCCTTCTGCCTGGGGCGGCGGCAACGGCTGGGCGGCCGCCGCGCTTGCCCGGGTGATCCGCGCCCTGCCCGCCGACGCAGGCGTCGAGAAAACGCGTCTCGCCGCAATGGAAAGGCAGCTGGTTGACGGCTGCCTCGCGCACCAGCGGTCCGACGGCCTTTTTTACAACGTGGTGGACGATGAAACCACATTTGTTGAAACGGACCTCGGCCAGATGCTCGCCTACGCAATCTACGAAAGCGTCCGTGGCGGCTGGCTTCCGGATGATTACCTGGCGGCCGCCGACCGGATGCGGATCGCGGCCCGGGCAAAGGTGGACGAGGATGGATTCGTGCGCGGCGTCGCCGGGGCGCCGACCTTTCGTTCGCCCGGAGTGTCGCCGGAGGGACAGGCCTTCTTCCTGATGATGGAAGCCGCAGCCGCCAAGCTCGGGCGGCCCGCGCCGGCCGCCTCCCCGGTGGGCGGTCATCCGTTCGTTTGCACCGATTACACGCAGGGAAAGGTGTTTGTCGTCTCGGCCGGCGGCCAGGTGGAATGGGAATACCCGGCGCAATCGTGCAACGACATCTGGGCGCTGCCCAACGGAAATTTCCTCTTCAACACCGGCCACGGCGTGAAAGAGGTGACCCGGGCCAGGCAGGTCGTGTTTGCCTTTGAGTCAAAGAGCACGATCTATGCCTGCCAGCGGCTGGCCAACGGCAATACCTTCATCGGCGAATGCAACAGCGGCCGCCTTCTCGAGGTTGCGCCCGACGGCCGGATCGCGAAGGAAGTCCGCCTGCTGCCCGAAGGGCAGGACGGGGGCGGCGCATTCATGCGCAATGCCCGCCGGCTCGAGGACGGCCATTATCTGGTTTCGCACTACGGGCTCGACGTCGTCCGCGAGTACGATGGCTCGGGCAGGACTGTGCTTGAAATTCCGGCGCCCGGCGGTCCGCACAGCGCGATCCGCCTGCCCGATGGCGACACCCTGATCGCCTGTGCAGACCGGACAAGCGGGCGGCCGCATGTTTTCGAGGTCGACCGCACAGGACGGACCGTCTGGGAAGTGAAGGCGGATGACCTTCCAGGCGCACCGCTGATGTTCATGGCCGGACTCCAACGCCTGCCAAACGGGAACACGGTGCTCACCAACTGGCTCGGACACAATCACTTCGGCGAGGCGCCGCAGGTGATCGAGGTGACGCGGGACAAAAGGGTTGCCTGGTCCTTCGCGGGACATGCGACCATGCGCACCATCTCAAGCATCCAGCTTCTCGATGTGCCCGGGGATGCGACCCGGGGCGGAATCTGGCATTGAACATTCAGGGCCCGCCATGGAGGCGAAGCCGGAAGTCGATCATTCTTCCAGCCAGACGTTCTTGAAGCGCACGAAACCCAGCTTCGAGGGCGGCCACCCGTGCACCGATGGCTGGATCAAATAGGGCTGCTCTCCGAAATACAGCGGGATCAACGGCGCCTCCCCGAGAAGGATCGCCTCTGCTCTTTGAAACAGCGCGAAGCGGGCGCTGCGGTCCGCAGTGCCTGCCGCCTGGTCGATCAGCCGGTCGTAGGCGGGGTTGCTCCATCCGGCCCAGTTGTTTCCCCCGCCCGTCACCATCATGTTGAGAAAGGTCGACGGATCCGCGTAGTCCGCAATCCATGCCGAGAACGCAATCGAATAATTCCCATCCTGCTGGTTTTGAAAAAGCGTCTTCTGCTCCTGGGGCGCGATCGTGATGTGGACGCCGAGGTCGCGCGCCCAGCGCGACTGTATGACCTCCATCGTCCGCACGGCTGTGTCGACCGAGTACGACTGGACCTCAAATGAGGGAAGGCCCCGGCCGCCGGGAAACCCGGCCTCGGCCAGCAGGCGGCGCGCCTCGGAAACATCATAGGGCACCTCGGTCCGGCACGTGTAGCCCGCACAATCGGGAGGCGTGAAGAACCGCGCCGGGCTGCGCGAGCCCTCCAGCACGTCGCGCGCGATCGTCGTGCGGTCGATGTCTAGCGCGAGCGCCCGGCGCAGCACCGGATTGTCCAGCGGCGGCTTCCTCACATTGATGAACAGGTAATAGGTCGCCAGGCGGGAATCGATCCGGAGCAGCTCCGGGTGTTCACGCCGGTAGTAGGCAATCTTCGTGATGGGAAGGCCGTACGTGACCAGCAACTGCCCGGAACGGAAGGCGGCCTCCTCGGATTCGGAGTTCTCGATGGGGAAGAACTCGATGCGGTTGAGCCGCACGTGGGCCGCATCCCAGTATCGGGGGTTCTTTTCGACGGCGATCCGCCCGTTTGGAATCCACTCTTTCAGGGTGAAGGGGCCGTTGCCGACCAGGTTGCCAGCGCGGGTCCAGCGCGTTCCCTTTTGGTCGAAGCGGCCGAATTTCTCGATCGTGGCGCGGTGGACTGGAAGCCAGGTCGTGTGGGATGCCAGCCCGGGGAGGTAGGCAGTCGGCCTTTCCAATGTGATTTGCAACGTGGCCGCATTAACCGCCTTCACGCCAACGAGGGAAAAATCGGCGATCTTGCCGGCATTGTAGGCTTGCGCGTTCCTGATCGGCCAAAGCATGTAGGAATACGTGGCCCCGTACGACGGCGTGAGGATCCGCCGGAACGAGAATGCGAAATCATCGGCGGTCACCGGATCGCCATTCGACCAGCGGCCCCCGGGACGCAGGTGAAAAGTGTAAACAAGGCCATCCGGCGAAACCTCCCAACTCTCGGCGGCCGCGGGCACCGGTTGCGTCGTCTTTTCATCGATCAGGGTCAGGCCCTCGAACAACGCATAATCCACGTTGCTGTCGGTCCAGGCGTCGACGGCATCCGGGTCGAGATCGGCGGGCTCGGCCGCGTTGCCTAGGAGAAGAGTATGCGAGCGCACGGACGCTGCCGCCTCGTTCCCGGACCGGCTGCATCCGGCGACGAGGAGAAGCAAAGGGAAAAGAATGAGCGCGCAGGTCCGGGATCCGGCGCAGCGCTGGAGCGAGAAACGCATGAAGGAATCATCATGGACCGCTTCTCCGTTTTTGCCAGCGAAAGCCCGGCAATCGGAAACTCATCCTTCCGATTCCCTTCTGTGGCCCATTGAAATCGCGCCCGGGTTTCTCCATCATTCGGAAGCCATCTTCACGGCACTCCCCATTGCCTGGGCGCCGGTGCGATTGCCCGCCATGCCAGCCAACACTTCTTTAGCAGGCCAGCCGGCCCCACGGCACAGCCCCGATTGGCGGGCGCATTGGCTCGGTTTGCTGGCAGGGGCCATCCTCGCGATTGGGACGATCGCGGTCTACAGCCGAACCTTTTCCGTGCCGCTGCTTCTCGACGACAGCGCTTCCATCGCAGACAACCCGACCATCCGGCATTTGTGGCCGATCGGGCCCGTCCTGGCGCCTCCGTCCGGCGGAATCACCGTCAGCGGACGGCCCGTGCTCAATCTGACGCTGGCCATCAACTACGCGCTGGGCGGAACCCAAGTGCGGGGCTATCACGCCGTCAATCTCGCCATTCACATCATGGCCGGCCTGACCTTGTTCGGGATCGCGCGCCGGATCTTCCGCCCTGACGCGACCGTGGCCTTTGCCACCGCGCTCCTCTGGACTCTGCATCCTCTACAGACCGAGTCGGTAACCTACATCATCCAGCGGGCAGAGTCGCTCATGGGCCTGTTCTATCTCCTGACGCTTTATTGCTTCATTCGCCACGCCGAAAGCCAGGACAACGGACAACCGGCATGGCGGATTCGCCTCTTTTCCGCGCTTTCGGTCTTTTTCTGCCTGCTGGGAATGGCAACCAAGGAGATCATGGTTTCAGCCCCGATTGTGGCTTTGCTGGTTGATCGCACATTCCTGGCGGGAAGTTTTCGGGAAGCGTGGCGCAGGCGGCGAATGTTGCATCTGGGACTGGCCTCAACGTGGGTGCTGCTGGGCTATCTGGTGATCCGTGAAGGCGGCAATCGCAGCGGTTCCATCGGATTTGGCGTGGGGGTCTCTTGGTGGGCCTACGGGCTGACCCAGTTTCAGGCCGTCGCCCACTATCTGCGGTTGGCGGTCTGGCCTCATCCCCTGGTGTTTGAATACGGAGTCCTCCAGGCAAGGGACATCGGGCAGGTCGCTCCTTTTGCCTGCCTCATCGTGCTCCTCGCAGCCGTAACCATCCTGGCTCTGGTGCGCTGGCCGGCCTGGGGCTTCCTGGGCTTCTGGTTTTTCGCCATTCTGGCCCCCACAAGCCTTGTTTCCGGAGCGACCCAATCGATCGCCGAACACCGCATGTACCTCGCATTGGCTCCGGTCCTGATGGCGATCATCGGCGGAGGCCATGCGCTGATGCGGCTCAGCACTGGGGCACAGAAGGCATCCGCCCCCCAAGGACCGGCGACCTTCCCGGCCCCTGCTGCGGCATCGGGGCGCCGCGGGCCGGGCGCCGCGCCCATCGTTCTGATCGTCCTCGCCGGGGCGTGCGGCGTCATGGCCGCATGGCGCAATGAGGACTATCGCAGCGCACTGGCCCTCTGGAGCGACACGGTGTCGAAGCAACCCGACAACAACCCGGTGGCGAACAACAACCTGGGCGCCGCCTTGGCCCGGATGCCGGGGCGCCTGGATGACGCCATCGCCCAGTTTGAAGAAGCGTTGCGGCTGAGGCCGGATGATGCCGAAGCGCATTACAATCTGGGCGGCGCCCTGTCGCAGAAGCCCGGGCGGCTGGATGACGCGATCGCCCAGTACCAGGAGGCGCTGCGCCTGAGAACGGCCCTCGCCGAGAAGCAAAAGGATTTTGCCGACGCGCGGGATGATTTCGCCAAGGCGCACAACGGCTTGGGATTGGCCTGGTCGAATCAGCCGGGACGCTCGAAGGAGTCGATCGCCCAGTATGAGGAAGCGCTCCGCCTGAAGCCGGATTACGCCGATGCCCACAACAATCTTGGCGTGGTCTTATGCAATGCCGGGCGGGTCAGCGAAGCGTTGCCGCATTACCAGCAGGCCATTCGGATCGACCCCTCGTATTACGAAGCCCACTACAACCTGGGATCCGCCCTCTCAAGCCTTGGGCGGACGCCGGAAGCCGTGAGCGCCTTCCAGGATGCCGTCAGACTGGCGCCGGCGAAAACTGCGGCCAGGAATGCCCTGGGAAACGCCCTTTACGCTTGCGACCGGTTTGACGAAGCCATGGAGCAATTCAGGGCTGTAACCCGCCTGGACCCGGGAAATGCCGATGCCCACAACAATCTCGGCACTTGCCTGGCGGCAAGGCAGCAGATTGATGCGGCGTTGGTTGAGTTCAAGACGGCCGTCCGACTGCGCCCGGACTTCGCGGCCGCGGAGATCAATTGGGGCCACTGCCTGGAAGCGCAAGGCAACCCCGAAGCTGCATTGGAACACCTGCGGCGCGGCGCCCAACTCCAGTCTGCAAGATAAGCCTTGTGCGGCCGCGCGACCGCATCGTGGGACGCGCAACGGCGATCATCGCCTCGATCGATCTGGACCGCTGGGGACAGCCGCGATTCGGCAGGTTCCTAACGGAGATGCCTTAGAACTGGTTCACCTCAGCATGATCTTCAGGACCCGCTCGACGACTTTGCCGAACGGCGGGCGCAGCAGGCCGACGGCGCTAAGGCGCGATTGCAGGAACACGCCCTTGCGCTTGGAAAACGTGTTGAAGCCCTCCTCGCCGTGGTAGGCGCCCATGCCGCTCGACCCAATGCCGCCGAAAGGAAGCGCCTCTTGCGCGATGTGAAAAATGGTGTCGTTGATCGTGACTCCCCCAGATAGCGACTCGGCGAGGATGCGTCGGATTCGGGCAGGGTCGCGGTCGAAATAGTACAGGGCCAGCGGCCGCGGGTGGTCAGCCAGGTAGTCGAGCGCCTCGTCGATCGTGCGGTAGGTCTTCACAGGCAGCACGGGCCCCATGATCTCCTCCTGCATGATTCTCATTTCTTCGCCGACTCCCATGACGAGAATGGGGGCGAACTTGCGATCGGACGCGGAAGTTCCGCCGGCGAGTTCGATCACCCGCGCGCCCTTCTTCACTGCGTCGTCCACGCACTCCCGCAGGCGCTCATAGTGACGGGCATTGATGATCGCGGTGAAATCGGGGCTCGCGGCGCCGCCGGGATACAGCTTCCCCACCGCATCGCGGGCGGCGGCGACGAAAGCCTCTTCCGTACCCTCCGGAATCAGCGCGTAATCCGGAGCGATGCACGTCTGGCCGGCGTTGAGGCATTTGCCGGCAAGAATGCTCTGAGCCGCCGTTTCGATCGGAAAACCGGGGGCAACGATGACGGGGGATTTCCCCCCCAGTTCGAGCGTGACAGGCGTGAGATTCGCTGCGGCGGCGCGCATCACCTCGCGACCGACGGTTGTCGAACCGCTGAAAAGCAGGTGGTCGAACGGATGGGCGGCGAAAGCCCGCGCCAATTCGATTCCGCCGTTGACGACCGCCACGTGGTTCCGGGCAAAGTGGCCGGCGATCAGCCGGGCAAGCAAATCACCGAAATGAGGCGTGAATTCGCTGGGCTTGATGATCACCCGGTTGCCGGCCGCAAGCGCGGAGACGAGCGGGGCCACCGACAGGTAAAGCGGATAGTTCCAAGGCGCGAGCACGCCGACCACGCCGAGTGGCTGCTTTACCACCTCCGCCCGGCCGGCCCAAAACCAAAGCGCGACGGGTTTGCGCTCGGTGCGCATCCATCGCGCGACATGGGAGCGGGCATGCTTGGCCGCCTGCAGGGAGGGAAAGATCTCCAGCAGCTTGGTCTCGTGCCGGGAACGATGCCCGAAGTCCGCATCGATCGCCGCGGACGCGGCATCGGCATTTTCGGCCAGCAGGCGGCAAAGGGCTTTCAGGTGGGCCTGGCGCTCGCTTGCGCTCGGATTTGGCTGGCGCCGGAACGCAGCGCGCTGGGCGTTGAAAACGCTTTGCAGTTCGGCAAGCTGCCGGGCGGTTTCCGCCGGGGTTGGCAGATCCAATTCCATTGCCCGATTGTTAACACAAAAGTGAGCAAGATCGACCATCAAACAGCGGCCTGAGTGGGGTTCACCGCTTGCGTGGAATGCCATTTCCCCAAACGCGGGTTGCCCTCCGGCCTCGTTTGCTCCTGAGTGGAAAGCGTTGCCGCCCAAAAACCGCCTGGTTTCGCGAACCCCATGCAATATGACTATGACTTTGTCGTGATCGGCTCCGGTTTCGGAGGCAGCGTTTCCGCGCTGCGCCTGACGGAAAAGGGATACCGCGTCGCCGTGGTCGAACAGGGGCGGCGCTGGACCGAGACCAACCTTCCCAAGACCAACTGGAATCTCGCCAAATGGATATGGCGGCCCTCGCTGGGATGCCACGGCTTCTTCGCCATGCGGTTCTTCAAGCATTTGGTGGTGCTTCATGGAAACGCCGTGGGAGGCGGATCGATCACCTACGGGAACGTGCTGCTCGTTCCGCCTGACAGCGTGTGGGGGCAAGGCAGTTGGGCGGGGCTTAACGACTGGACGCAGGTGATGCCCGGCCATTACGCGACCGCCAAGCACATGCTCGGCGTCACGACAAACCGCCGGCTCGGGCCCGCCGACCGGCGTTTGCAGGAAATGGCAAAGGAGATTGGCGCCGAGAACTCCTTCTACCCTACCGAGGTCGGCATCTTCTTCGGCAAGGATGCCGATGAGCCCGGCACGACCTATGCCGATCCCTACTTTGGGGGTGAAGGGCCCTCGCGCCAGTCCTGCATAGCCTGCGGCGGTTGCATGGTTGGATGCCGGCATGACGCAAAGAACACTCTCGACAGGAACTATCTCTACCTTGCCGAGAAGAAAGGCGCCGAAGTAATAGCAGAGTCGAAAGTCGTCGACGTGCGCCCTCTCCTGAACCGGGCCGATGGATCTGCAGGCTACAGCGTTCACGCGGTATCGCTGGCCAAGGGATCTCGCGGACGCAGACAGGCGGTTGCCTGTCATGGCGTCGTGTTTGCGGCCTCTTCCCTGGGCACGCAGGACATGCTGTTCCGCCTGAGGGAAAAGAAGTCGCTGCCGCGCATTTCCGAGGCGCTGGGCACCTGCGTTCGCACCAATGCCGAATCGCTGATCGGCGTCAGGTTTCCAGGTTCAAAGGTTGATCTGTCGCAAGGCGTCGCCATCGGCTCGGGCATCTACGCCGACGATCATACGCACATTGAGGCAGTTCGTTATCCAAACGGTTCGGACGCCATGGGCCTGATCGCGACCGTGATGGCCCGCAGGCGTCCGGGACGAGCGCCACTGCTAACCTGGCTGGCCACGCTGTTCCGCCTGCTGCTCACGAGGCCAATCGCCACCCTTCGCGTTCTTCTCCCATTCGGCTGGGCCCGGGAGACCATGATCTTCCTGTGCATGCAAACGGTGGACGGCCACCTCACAATGCGCCTGAAGCGGCGCTGGTTCTGGCCGTTTTCCAAACAACTGACGACTCACGGAAGGAAGATCCCCGCCTACATCCCAACGGCGCACGATTTTGGCCTCAAGGCGGCGGAGGCAACGGGCGGCATCCCGATAACGGCCATTCCCGAAATGCTGTTGAATGTGCCGATGACTGCGCATTGCCTGGGCGGAGCCGCGATGGGACGCACCCAAGCCGATGGCGTTTGCGATTCCAAGAACCGCGTTTTCGGCTACCAAAACATGTATATCTGCGATGGATCGATGCTGGGAGCCAATCTGGGCGTCAATCCGGCCCTCACAATCGTTGCCCTGACCGAGCACGCCATGAGCCATCTACCCGGGCAGGCTGGCCAGAAGTGGCTTGCGACAGCCGGTGAAAAGACTGCAGAGGACCCATGAAGGCCCCATTGGAGCCGTGTTTTCCGGGCTCAGATCCTGCCTCGATTTGCTTCACCCTGGAGGGAGCCATGACGCTGCCGCAGGCCTGACTGCCATTGCATTCTTTCCCGCCACACGATGAAAATTCCAGCGCTTCTTGTCCTTGCCTGGCCGGCCTTCTTGGCCGCAGATCCCGATGCTGCGAACACGCCCGTGCCAGTTGCCGTCTGCGATTTCGAAACGGAACACGGCGTCGATCCCGCGCTCGGGCCGGCGATCGCCGAAATCGTCAGGTCCAATCTCTCGGTGCTGCCACGACTGTATTCGGTCAACCCGAAGCAGAGCGCGAACTTTCACGCTCCGAAATTTGAGGAAACGCCCGGCCCCAAGTTGGCAGCCGAGATCGGCGGCCATTTGGGCGCCAAGGCCCTGGTAACCGGAAGGATTTCCAAGGCGGGATCCTCCCTCACCGTCGCGGCCAAGGTCGTTGAAACGGACACGGGGTCGTCCATTGGCGTCGCGGTCAACGGGAGCGCCTCCGAGCCGATGGCTGATTCGGTGTCCAAATTGGCGATCAAGATCGGGGCCGCCGTGCTGCACCGCACCGAATCCGAAGCGGCCCTGCTTTGGACGCCCGCAACCCTCCGGGGTTCCGATCGGGTTAGCGGCGGGGCTTCCTTTCTCAGCCTGCACGAAACGGCATACGTGAGCGCGGTTGATGGACGCCCGATCGCTCGCGACCGCGAAAACTGGGCCAAGGACCAGCCTCTCGCGCCGGGCCGTCACGGGGTCGCCGCCGCCTACTATGACGGGTCAAAGATCGCGGGCTGCCTTCTGTTCTTCGTCGCAACGCCGGGAAGAAGCTACGAGCTGCGGTCGGAGGACCGATCCAATGACAAGGCGCTTCTTTGGATCGCTGACGCGGAGTCGGGCAGGCCTGTTACGGTCTGGGTGAGCCCCGCCAGGTCCAAAAAGCCCCAGCCAACCAACTATCTGGAGGTGGAAATGGGCTCACGGCAGGATGCGATCATCGGTTCGAGCCGCGGCTTTGAGTGGGTGCCCGGACGGGCCAACGGCCTTTTTGGGCAGTGAACCCGCACCAAATCATTGCACCGTCCGGGATCGCGCAGTTTCCCTCGATCGGCCTGAACCCCGGACGATGGCCCTGGGCCGGGCGCACCTAAATTCGACAACGCTCGGTTGCGTTTTGTCATTTCGTCTTAAGGTGGCACGTTACCGATGTCGCTTCTGCCGAATCCTCCCCGCCAATCGGTTGCCGCCCCATCGGGGGCGGCGGACACCCTGTTGCTCGTCGCGCCCGGACTCATCTGGGGCGCTTCATTTCTATTCATCGCGGAAGGGCTGCGCATCATCGGTCCGAACGGAGTCACGTTTGTGCGCATCCTCATCGGTTTCGTGACGCTCTCCCTTTTTCCAAAGGCGCGAAAGTCGGTAAGCCGTTCGGATTGGGTGGCCATCGCGGCAGTCGGCGTGCTGTGGCTGGCGTTTCCGCTGAGCATGTTTCCATTCGCCGAACAGCACGTCTCCTCTGCCGTCACGGGGATGCTGAACGCGTCCAATCCCCTGTTCACCGCGATCGTGGCCGCCGCCATTGCTCGAAGCGCCCCGTCGCGCCGCGTGCTGGCCGGCCTGGCCATTGGGATGATCGGAACGGTCGTGACGGCCCTGCCGTCGATTGGCGAGGGGCACAGCAGCGTCGCGGGTGTCGGGCTGATCCTCGCCGCAATGGTCTCGTACGGATTCGCGCTCAATATAGCCAGGCCGCTGCAGCTGCGCAACGGAGCCTTGCCCGTCATCTGGCGCGCCCAGATTGTGGCGCTCGTGTTGACGGCGCCGTTGGGGTTGCCCGACCTTTTCGCGGCCCGATGGATGCCCGGCCCCGCGGCCTCCCTTCTTGCGCTGGGCGCCCTGGGCACCGGCGTGGCCCACGTGGTCATGGCGGTGGCGGCCGGAAGGCTGGGCGCGACGCGCGCCTCTGCGACGACGTTCCTGATCCCGGTCGTGGCTCTCGTTCTGGGCGTGATGGTCCGCCACGAAAGAGTGGCGCTGCTGTCGGTGCTCGGAAGCGCGGTTTGCCTTGTCGGCGCCTGGATCATGCGGCGGGCCAAGAGCCCGGACGCCGGAAAGTCCGTGATCGCGACGGGCGCGCCGTCGCTGTGCCGGCCTTCAGAGTCCAATCCGTAATCCACCAGTTGAGGCGGGACTGCCAGTCCCGCGAAGGTTGCGCCAGAAGCTCTTGGCCGCCAGTCAACGATTGCCCGGGTGAAAGCCTTCGAACTCATCACAAACTGTGACGAGATGGACGGAAGCTCTTCTGTCGTAATCTGAAAACAAAAGCCTCAGGAAAACCGCCCGGCACTTCGCTTCACCGTTTGATTGAAGCGAGACGCTGACTGGAGTTGCCGGGACTGGAGGAGGGAGCGAGTTAGTTGCCCTTTCGATCGGTCACAGGCTATACGCCAGCGGATGCTTGGGCTCATAAAGCATGATGTCGTCCGCGCCAGGTACGGCCATCATGACCACGAGTCCGTACC
>OCTA010000221.1_pt1 | contig 53151 bp, 44 predicted proteins | sample 1538991 | NCBI WGS metagenome assembly OCTA01 (sample SAMEA3539302, study PRJEB22396) | soil metagenome | biome: tundra; feature: field; material: soil | place: USA | collected 2010-05 | depth 0.15 m
CTTCGCTTCATCTCAATCGCAGAAGGAGGCAGCACCTAGAAAAGATCCGGAGAGCCAATAATAAGGGTTGCGGGGTCGTTCCATATCAACGCCTTGCCGTTAAGCGGTGGGCGGCCGTCCGCGGCCGACCATCCGCTTCAACGGCTTATTAGATGGCAGCACCCCGATTGCCCTTCTTCACGGGGATCGGAACGATGCGGTGGCTTCGCACGAGGTTTATGAATGCTGGCAACGACCGCTCGTACGCCTGGCGGTCGCGCGAGGATAGGACCACGAGGACCCACACAGTGGGAGCCTCGATATATGCGATTGATTCGATGTTGCCCCACTTGTCACCCGACAGGTGATTCACCGGTGCCTGCTTACCACCTCCGATTGCGATAGGCTCACCAGCGACAACCTGTAGGTTCGGTGACGCTGCCTTTTGGCGCTTCACATCCCCCTGGATAAGGTGCTCCAGCGTGGGGTCGCCTGACTTTAGCGCCGTGTTCACATACATCATCGCGGGAGACGAAGACCACGACGAACCAACGGGATAGAAGACAGCGTAGAGACCCTGTGATTGACCGCTCTTGGTATCAAGAGTCCATCCTGGAGGTGCCTTGATCGTGAAGGCGTTGCCAGGGCCGTACATTAGGCCCGTGCCCTCCTCGTGCCCATTCACGGCGCTTGCTGATAGCGAAACGACCATCGCAAGGACGAGCATCCGGCTTCGAGCGGTAGTCATAGTGGTTGTCCCTCTTTGTCCATCTAACGGTTTGCCGTTCAGCGGCGAGCCCGCCGCACGAGCGGTTGGTTGATGTTACACCAATGTCCCTGCGGCGGGATCGTCCGCTGCAACGGCTGGTTCGACGGCATGGCACAGACCACTGCGACTCGTCCGCGAGAGCCATTCCCCAATCGTCCAACTTCGCCACCGATCTTGCGATCACAGACTCGCTGACCTTCCCGCATCACCAGCCGCGAGCCCGCATCGCCGCGAGTGGTGCGCCGGGCGCCGTCAGTGCGCCGGCCGCCGTTGCAAACACATCGCCGCCAGCGAGCCTCCGAGGAACTTTCCCGAAAGCCGCGACTGTCCGTCGAACGCCTTGCCGTTCAGCGGCGAAGGCCGTACTTGATGGTAGATAGTAGCACTGCCGGGGCCGCGCGGCAGCCGCCGACATATTTGAAAAGCCGCGCGGCCCCGGCTCGTTGACCATCGACCGAGAGCTGACAGGCCTTCGTCCGCTGCAACGGCATGTTGGGCAGCTTCGCGCTAGGACGGCATCTTTAGCGCGTTCAAGTACTCGCTCGTGAAAGCCTGACGACGAAGGCGGTCACGGTCTATCTGGCTGGTATTCTTTCTTATTGCATCATAGGCTTCCTCGAACAATGCAAGGGCTTCCGTTGGCTCCCATAACCGGCTCAGAAACGCTTCGCAGTGCTTTTCCTGCTTCTTCCGACTTTGATTGGAGGGGAGTTTCCCAGCAGCGATTCGCCTTGCCGCCGTGAGAACATGCCAGTAGAGGCGGGGCTGTGGAATCTTGAGTCGACCTGCCAACTTGAGCAAAACGAGACGGTAATGTGCGAATGCTGCGGCGTAGTACATATGTGGTGAGTCGTTGTCGCGGAATAGCCGATCCCGAAGCACAGAGAATGCTTGATTGGGCGAACTTGCTACAAGGTGTGGCTCCTCGAGGAAGACAGATCCGAAGGTTCTGGCTATGTCTTGAATCGTAACAACGCGCGTGTTTGATATTCCGATTTCAGCAAATTCGGACTTGCGCCGCTCGAAGTGCAGGCGGTGATTGGGATCTTCAGGGTACGAGCGAAAGAACTCCTGAGTTTCTACTGCAAGTTTGCAATTCGCGACAAACTGATAGGGAGGCACAGAGGTCTGGCTATTGGTCGCCTCAACAACGTCGTCAAGTATTCCCGAAACAGCAGTTTGAATTAGCCGCACCTGGAGAAGGACGTCCTCCGTAAGTTCATCACGGGTGCGATCGAGGACATTGGAGGTCTGGCAGCCGTTGATGATTTGATAGTTGCGCAGCACGTAGCTGTCGGCAGCAGGTGCCATGTCTTTGGCGACGATGGTCACGCCGTTGTTCATGATCCCGAAGCGCCGCCTTGTGTCCGGGGAAGAAACCGTAGACCGGATCTTTTGATTGACCGGATTGCTAATCCCCTCGAAGTCTCGAACATTCTGGTCAAATATACCTATCCGCACCTTGCCGGACTTGTCGCGGATAACCTTGTCCACGAAGTCCTGCGCCCGCACGAGTGCCACGACTGCGTTGTCGACTCCTGGCATTGCTGGAAACGGAAACCTTGCAACGGTCGGCAGCGTAGCCTCTTGTGCTCGCATGGCATCATTCCACAGTTCCCTAACGCCATTGCGGTCCACCGGGTCGACATGGACTGTGGAAAAGAACTGAGCCTTGTCGATGTCGTTCTTCAATTTCTGAATGGCAGCTGCGGGGTGGGGCTGGTTCTTCCACTCCCCAAGGCAACAAAAATAGGCGCGGCAGACTGCCCGCGCGAGGTCAAGCTTCGCGGCGTTGGCAAGCAGCGCGCGGTAGATGCGTCCAACCTCGACCATATACGTATCCTGAGGTGTCGGGACATCCTGGTCCGTGAGCGTCTCGACCACTGCACCTCCAAAACCAAGGATCTCTTCACGACTGAAAGACTGCGACAGCTTTGCCTGAAAGAACCCGACTTCCGCAACCACCGAGGAGGACGGTTTGTTGGCGAGGAACTGCTGGGCGTCTTCGGCGGTCAGGATGAGGTTGCCATCCAGGACAACACAGGCGCCGTCTACACCGGTTTCTCCAGGGCCGGTGGTCACGTCTCCGGTACTGAATCGGTCATGGATTGACGGACGGAACAAGAGGAACGAGAGCAGATGCTCGAACTGTTGGCTCTCGGGGAGATCGCGAAGATCGTTCTTTTCGGCGAATTCTCGGATAAAGGAGGCGATCACATGCGGAGTTCCGGACATGTCGAGGAGCGTACCCGCGATGTGATGTCCTGGCAAGGTCGCGGCTGCCTCGCAGCCGCGACCTTGTAGACACCAGCCTGCTGGCTGCAGAATCGTGCCTGAATGAGACCACCTAGCACGGCAGCGTCGAGTCCAAACCCGTATATCGCGTTGGGATGGCTTCAGCCACAACGTGCGAAGAGTGAGAATCTCCAGGTACTTGCCTGAAGACCGGGGAGGCGGAGGGCGGCGGCAGCATCGACAGCGACGGAAGGATTCGATGCGCCTGTACTAGTCCGCCGAACTAATAGGGTTTGCTGGAACGCAGGATCGCACGAGATAGCTTGGCCGTCCATCGGGGGCTGGCGTGCGAGCCACACAGGCCGGGGAGCCTTCCAGCAAACCCAAGTTGGACTAAGCCGCGGGTTCGAGGCTATGCAGAAAGTGATCTCCCGAATGGCCGACGAGAAGGCGGATGCGATATGGGCGGTGGAGCGGATGCCGACGGTGAAGCTTGGGGTGGGGTGCGGAATGGAGGCCCGAGAGGTGGAAAAGGGTGCCGCGAGTGGCGAAGGGCAGACGTGTCCCTGCGGCGGGGCCGCTTTGGGCGCGACGGGCGACGACGGCGACGGTCATGATGTGTCGAGCCTGCCAAGGTTGGAGGCGCGAGGTTGCAGGGGGCGCCTCTCCATGGCTCGGGCGCCACAGATCGGACAGACCAGGAGATCGATGCCGGTGAGCGCGAGGAGCAGCTCACGCCAGGAAGTTTGAGGTTGGGCGGCGGGGGCTTTGGGGGCCTGGTCATTGTCGGGAGCTTGAAGACAGCGGCGAGCGACTTCGAGCTTGGTCGCGAGGTTGGCCGCGGCAAGGAGGCCATAGTGACGGATCTTGACGAAAGCGGTGGGCAGGACGTGCAGGAGGAACCTGCGCACGAACTCGACGGCGTCGATGGTCGTGGTCTTGCCATGTTTGGTGCGGAAGCAGACCTCGTGTCCGTCGAAACTGACCAGGCGCTGATTGGAGAGACCCACGCGGTGGGTGTAGCGACCGAGATAGGCGAAGACCTGCTCGGGCCCGCCGAAGGGCTGCTTGGCGTACACGACCCACTCCTTCTGGTACAGGCGGGTCAAGAGCTTGGCGAACGTCGCAGGTTGGGCGAGGTCGGCACAATGGCCTTCGAGCGTGAGTTTCTGCTTCTTGTTGAGTTCGGCGAGGCCATCGAGGAGCTTGCCACGAAATACCTTGGACATGGCCTTGACCGGGAAGAGAAAGCGACTGCGGGCCGGAACCCAATGGCCGTCGTCGTCGAGGCCGCCCGCGGTCACGATGCAATGGACGTGAGGATGGAAGTGCAACTCGCGGGTCCACGTATGTAGCACGCAGGTGAGGCCCACCTGCGCGTGCAGGCGGCTGCGGCCGAAATCGAGCAACGTGCACGCGGCCGACGCGAGCAAAAGGTCGTACATCTTCTTGGGGTTTTTGCGTGTCAGCGAGCGCAACTCCTGCGGCAGCGTGAAAACGACGTGGAAATACTTGGTCGGGATGATTCGCTGCCGGCGCTGTTCGAGCCAACGCGCCTGGGGCAGGCTTTGGCATTTCGGACAGTGGCGATTGCGGCACGAGTTGTACGCGGGCATCTCGTGGCCGCACGTCTTGCACACGTCCAGGTGACCGCCGAGGCTTGCGGTCCGGCACAGCATGATGGCAAGCATCACCTTGAGCTGGTCGCGGGTGGGCACGTGCTTTTCGCGAAAGGCCGCCACGGTGGCGCGAAAGATGTCGGCGACTTCCAGACGCGGCCGTGCCAGCCCGGGCTGGGCAGAACAGGGATCCATGGCGAATGTCCGCTACCCGTGCGCGGCGGACTTGCTCAAGACGAGGCGGTCGAGCGGGCTCGTGACCTGCTGAAAATTCCGCGTACTGACCCGCGTGTAGTGCGCCGTCGTCGTCAGGCTGGAATGCCCCAGCAACGCTTGAATCACCCGCACGTCGGTCCCATCCTCCAGAAGGTGGGTCGCAAATCCGTGCCGAAATGAGTGCAGCGTCACTCGCTTCGTGAGCCCAATTTCTCGCACCGCTGCCCGCAACGCCCGGCGGATCACGTCGATATGCACGGGCCGCCCCAATCTCCCTGTAAACAGGTGCGGTCCTCTCGGCCGATATTCCAGCCAATACTGCCGAAGCGCCCCCAGCATCTGCGGACTCAGCAGCACCAGGCGATCTTTGCCATGCTTGGCACCGCGGATGTGCATCACCATCCGCTTGCTGTCGACGTCCGTCACCTTCAGGTGAAGCGCCTCCGAGATGCGCAGTCCGGCCGAGTACGCCATGCTCAAGATCGTGCGCAGCTTTGCTGACCGAATCGCTCCCAGCAACTGCCACACCTCTTCCCGATCAAGCACATCTGGAAGAGTCTTGAGAGTGCGCGGACGTGCCAGGTCGTCGACCACGCCCGGCAGTCGCATCACATGCCGATACAAGAAGCAAAGCGCCGCGATGTACACACGCACCGTCGACGGTCCGGCTTTCCGCTCTCGCAACAAGTGCAGCAGAAACAGCTTGAGCTCCTCGGCGCCGAGTTGCTCCGGCGATTTCATGAAATGCGCCACAAACACCCGGCAGCACACCAAGTACGACTTCTTCGTCGCTGGCGCCATCCCTCGCAACTCCATCTCCTCGATCATTCGCTCTTGAATCGCTCCCATCGTGGTCCTCCTTTCGCGACTTCTCGTCGCAAGGAGATCGATGGTTTCAGCTCACAGCCTCGCCCGCCACCCCCAACCGCGCGCGCCAGCGCGCTTAGTTCAACTACCTATTAGCCTGCGAAGGATAACATTAGCGCAGCGGCGGGTGGTGGGTTTTGCGGGCGAGTCATCCCTGCGATTTCGCGCTGTTGGCGGCCGCAGTTTGGTCCTCGGGCTCCCGTGGCCGCTTCGTAAGCAGGATTCCGTCCGCGCGTGAGCGCTGCGTTTTAGCGGTCGAGTGGGCTGCGTACGCCAAGGCCGCGGCGATTGAGGACGTGGGTGTAGATCATGGTCGTGCTCACATCGCGATGGCCGAGCAGCTCTTGGATGGTGCGGATGTCGTAGCCGTCTTCCAGCATGTGGGTAGCGAAGGAATGCCGCATGGTGTTGGGGTGACGGGCTTGGTGATGCCTGCGGCGATGGCGGCTTTGCGGACGGCGCGCTGGATGAGGGTTTCGTGAAGGTGGTGGCGGCGCACCTCGCCTGTGGCGAGGTAGGTGCGCGTGGCGGGGAAGACCCATTGCCAATTCCATTCGCGAGGGGCGCTGGGGTACTTGCGGGCCAGGGCCTCGGGCAGGACAACGGTGCCTGCGCCCAGGGCCAGATCAGCGTCGTGCTGGGCTTTGACGGTGGCAAGGTGGGAACGCTGCTTTTCGACCAGCGTGCCGCGCATCGAGGACAGTGCTCGCGCCTGCGCGACTTGCCACGAGACCTCGTTCTCCCTGCGTCGCCGAGGCCAGGCGCTCGCCGGCCCGGTGACCATGGAGCGCATGAAGAAGGGTGAGCTCTGCGGCGCGTGCCACGACGGCAGCAAGGCTTTTGCCGTCGACGAGTGTACCAGCTGCCACCAGTAGGCCGGTGGCTTCAATGCACCTTCAGGACCACCTTGCCCATCGGTCCCGCGGCCAAGCGTGCGAAGGCCTCGGGTAGTTGTTCGAAGGGAAGGATGCTGTCCACCAGCGGACGCGCGCCCGTGTGCGCGAGCATGGCCAGCACCTGCTGCCAACCGGCGCGGCTTTCAGTGTTCGTGTTTGCGCCGACAGCGACGCCTCCCAAGCGGATGCGCCGGAAGAACAGCGCTGCCGTGTTGAACGACGGCACCGGGCCCGCCAGACGACCGACCAGACTTACCTTTCCCGCGTCGCCGAGAGTGTCGATCACCTCGGGCAAGAGCGCGCCGCCGATGTTGTCGATGGCCAGGTCGACCGGACGCGAGCCCAGGGCCTTCTTTACCGCCAATCGCCATGCCGATTCCTCGGGGTCGAAACACAGGCTCGCGCCGAGCTGGCGAAGTCGTTCGCGTTTCTCCTCGCTGCGCGAGAGCGCGACCACGGTGAAGTCCATGGCCGCGGCCAGCTGCACCGATGCCACGCCCACGCCACCGGACGCGCCGGTCACGAGCACGACCGACGATGCGGGAAGCGCTCCCCACATGGTCAGTGCTTGGTAAGCCGTCAGATAGACCAGCGTCGCGCCGGCGGCCTCGGGCTCGTCCCAGCCTGGCGGCACTTCGACCAGGCTCTCCACCGGAACTGCCACCCGCTCCGCGAACGTACCTGCCCGCTCGACACCCACGTCACCGCGCAAGACGATTTTGCGCTCACCCACTGCGATTCCAGTCACGCCGGGTCCGACCTCGACCACGGTTCCCAGGCCATCGCGGCCGAGAATGTGCGGCAAGGGCGGCTTGGCCGGATACTGCCGCTCGGCCAGATACCGATCGGCGGGATTCAAGGCCGCGTAGTGCACGCCAAGAATCACCTCGCCGGCTTGTGGCGTGGGATCGGGAACCTCGCGAAGTCGCAAGGCCGCGACGCCGCCGAATTCATCAAGTAGCCAGGCGCGCATGTCCTGAGAATGGCGGCAAAGTCCGTCCTGTCAAGGCGATCGATTCGGTCTCACCGACCATAGCGCAGGAACAGGTGGGATTCGCGGCGGCGGACGCTCAAGAGGTTCATGGCGAGTCCGCGCACCCTAGAAGTGATCCTCGCTGTGGTAGGAAGAGGTCGACGCGGCATTGCGGGCCGCGATGGCTTCGTCCCAGGGAGCGACTTGCCAGTTATCCAGTTTTCTTTCGGCGTGCTGCCATGGCGGCAGGGCAATCAGCAGACTCCGCGCCAGTGCATTCACGTAGGGCTCGTACATCGCGCGCAAAGTTGCCAGCTTTTCCTCTGCTTCGATTCCCTCGCGCAGGATGAGTTTCTTGTCCGACAACGCTTTCCGCAGCCGTGCTAGCTCCGCGCTGGGCAAGCGATCCGGGAAGAGAGGGTCGTATTGAGTGATCACCGCCTGCGAAAGATCCACGACCGCATGTCTCGCCATGGCGAAGGTCATCTTGGCCTGTTCACTCTTGATACCGTCGACGCCCACGATGACCAGCGTGGTCGCATCCAGAATCGTGGTCAGCGCCGCTAGCCACGATTGGTTGTTGTGTTGCGAACGGAAGAAGCTGAGCACCGGATAGGACAGATGGCTTTCCAAAACCTCCGCGGACCAGCGCTCCCAAGCGTGAAAGATCCGGTCCAGCCCGTCGTGAGGCGGGCATTGGCAATAGCGCCGCAGAAGCTCGGCGGCTGTCGGGGGAGATCCAGCGCGCGCGTCGAGCAGCGAAATCTCGATTTCGCGACGAGAGAACGCAGAATAGATGGTTGGCAAGTAGCCGACGACGATACCCAAGAAGGCAAAGCCCATCCCCGCTTCCAGCACGGCCAGGAAGCGCGAAAAACCCGAGTTCGGAACAATGTCTCCGTAGCCCAGCGTGAAGAACGTCTCGCCGCTGTGATAGAGCAGGAGGCCAAAGCTCAAACGAGCGTTCGACAGAACCAGATGCCCACCCGTCCCGTATTGCACGAGCGCGAAACCCAAGATGAGGCCGGCTGCCCAGAGCGCGAGCAGGAAGATCAGAGAGAGCGGCCCGAAGTAGCCAAGCACGGCTTCGCGGCGGCCCTGCGACTTGATCCGCCTCGTGATCCCGGCCCATGGGCCCCAAGTCAGTCGGTAGTACCAAGCGGTCAGCCCGAAGAGGCGGCGCACCCTCCGAGGCAAGACCACGGTCTCGAGAGCGTCGAGCAAGACAGCCCAAAGGACGAGCAGCCCGGCAAGAATGGCAACGATGCGGAGGACGAGCATGAGCGTTGCCGAATGCTAGCAGGCCGAACCTATGATGCCCCCGCCAATCGAAGAGGTCGAGTCGCTGCCCGTCTGGCGGGCAGGCCTGCTGACGAACGGTTTGGGTCGCTGGTTCGCGAGTCCCTGGCCCGTTCGGTGGTCTAGCGCGGCCTTGCGGGCGCCGACGCCGGTGCGTACACTGGCGTGTCCCCTCGGAGGAATCCAACATGCGCATCTATTCCAAACTGCTCTTCCTGCTCGGCATCGCGAGCGCCGTGCTGCTGCTCGGCGAACCCGCGGCTTTTGCCCAGAGGCCCTACTACGGCCGTGGCTATGCGCCACCTCCTGGCTATTATCCCGCGCCGGCCTACGGTTCGTGGTACGGATACCACCAGCACGACGGATTCTACATGCGGGTCAGCGCAGGTCTTGGCTACCTCAACGCCTCGGAGACAGTCGGTGGCGTGACCCAGACATACTCCGGCCTCGGCCCGACTTTCGGCGCTGCGTTCGGAGGCGCGATCGCCCCCAATCTGATCCTTTATGGCGAATTCCTGGGGACTTCTGTTACCAACGCATCGTGGTCGTCCGGCGGCGTGACACAAACCTATTCTGGCACAGATGTCACTCTGTTCGGTTTTGGTCCTGGCCTCGCCTACTACATCGAACCCGTCAATCTGTATCTGTCTGGCACGCTGACTATTACCGAAGTCTCCTTCAGCGACACCGCCACGTCGAATCCCATCGACAGTACCGATCTCGGTATTGGGCTGAGCTTCATGGTCGGCAAAGAGTGGTGGGTCACCCGCGACTGGGGCATCGGCATCGCCGGACAACTCCACCTCGCATCCATGGGCGACCCCAACTACGACACCCGCATGCGCGCCGCCGCGTTCTCGATGCTCTTCTCGGCTACCTACAACTAGAGGCGGTGGTGGGTGCTGGCGCACACTCGCAGCATGCGCCAACGACCTCAAAGCTAGGATAGACAACTCCCTTCGGCAGGTGTCCTGCCGCGCTCGACGCAACCATCACACCTGAGTGAAGCGATTCGATGCCTGCTCAGTCGTGGGCCAAGGCCTACGACTCGCGGTGGTTCGATGCGGCCACCATGGCGCCGAAGGGTGCGCCGACGATCGCGCCTAGAGCGGCCATCACCGCCGCGACAATCTCGCCGTGGGCGAAGCCCAGAGCACCGCAGACGGCAGCGGATGCGAGACCGCCCACGACGGTGGCTACCGGGTGGTGAGCCATGCGAGCGGCCATCCCATGCTTCTTCAGGCTAACGCTGTTTTCCATCATGCACCTCCATCCATCGTCGAGCCTAACTACCGAACGAACCTGAGCCTGCGTAGATTCGAGCCCAATCGCTTCCGCGGTCAAGCCCGGCACCTATGCATGCCCATACCGCCGAAATCGCTCCAATGCAAACCGGTTCGCCGACCAGATCCCTTCTGATGGCGGACATCAGGTTCATTGAAGGTTTGTCGTAGGTGGCGCCATAGCCTTAGAGCAATGATCAAACTGCAATTCGGGAAACTTGGCTGGCTGGGCATGCTCGTAACATGCCTAGGCATAGGTTGTAGCAGCTCGGACGGAGGCCGCAGCCAGACGGGTGGTTCGCTGGGCCAGGTCGGCGGGAGCACAAGCTTGGGCGGGGCCTTGGCCGAAGGGGGTTCAAGGGCAACCGGAGGCGAGAATGGAGGCGTGAACGGGGGCGCTAGCAGCACGGGCGGAAGTTCGGCCGGCGGAGTCGCGGCGAATGGCGGGTCTTCTTCGACGGCCGGGGCAATGGCTGCAGGTGGTGCAGCAGGCGGAATGTCGGGAAGCACGGGCGGCGCTGCGGGCGGAGCAACGAAAGGCGGGACAACTGCCGGGGGTGGAACCTCGGGCGGCACGACGGGAAGCATGGGCGGCGCAGCGGGCGGCACGACCGGGGGCAAAGGCGGCTCGTCGGCCAGCGGTGGCACCACCGGCGGTGCCACCGGCGGCGCGCCTGCAAGCACTGGCGGCAACGTCGGTGTGGGCGGCGGCGGGGGAACTGGCGGCACCACAGCCACGAGCAGCCTGCCTCCTCTCCATGTCGAAGGCCCCCTCATCAAGGATCCAAGCGGCAAGACCATCGTCTTGCGCGGCTATGCTCTGATCGATATCGGCGCGCTCTATCTCCAAGCCAACAGCGCCACCGGGATCACCAAGCGAATCGACGCCATCGCCGCCGCCGGACTGACTGGCCACGTCGTTCGCATGCCAGTCTACCCACGAACGGACTTCAACGGCGGACAGTCCTACTATTCAGGCTTGCCTTACCCGGTCGGCACCGCGGCCCCGGCGGGACAGAAAGTCACCGTCATGACCGGCCCGGACTATATTAGCAAAGTTCTCAAGCCGGCCATTGACTACGCCACGTCCAAGAACATGTACGCCATCATCGATCTTCACCAAATCGACGACACGGCCGCTTCCGCCACCAAGGATTCTGGCGGCGCCGCGACCAGCTTCTGGACCGATATCGCCCCGGCGTTCAAGGACTACGCCAACGTCATCTACGAACTATTCAACGAGCCGATCAACGGCGGCATGCCGTGGGCGACGTTCAAGCCGCAGGTGCAGACTTGGATCGACACGGTCCGCGCGGCAGCACCGAGCAATCTCATCATTGTTCCCTCCATGAGCTGGGACCAGCACCCGGGTGACGCCGCCAGTTCGCCTCCGCAGGGCACGAATTTGGTCTACACGGCCCACATCTACTCCAACAATTGGAACGCCGGTTTTCAAAAGCAAGTCGCGACCGCGGTGGCGGTGGCCCCCGTGTTCATTACCGAATGGGGCTACTCTTCGCCGCAGACCAGCGCCAACTGGGGAACTCCATTTCAAACCATCGTGGATGGCGACGGCGCCAGCTGGACCGCGTGGGTGACCGACAACTCTTGGGGGCCCGCGATGTTTTCCAACGGGACGCTGACCGCGCTGACGGACTTCGGCACCCTGGTCAAGAATTGGCTGACGGCCAAAGTGACCCAAGACTGGGTCCAGTAGATCAACAATCAGCGAGATCCGGTCATCTCCTCCGGCCTGACCCACGCGTCGAACTGCTCGCCCGTTGCGAGCCCCAACTCGATGGCTGCCGCACGGAGTGTTAGCCCGTTCCTGAGCGCGTGCTTGGCGATCTTCGCGGCGTTGTCGTAGCCAAGGTGGGGATTGAGCGCCGTCACCAGCATCAGTGAATGGTCGAGATTGTGGGCGATGCGCTCGCGGCAGGGCTCGATGCCGGCGACGCAGTTCTCGCGGAAGCTGTCGCAACCGTCGCTAAGAAGGCGGGCGCTTTGGAAAAAGTTGTGGGCGATGAGGGGCTTGAAAACGTTGAGCTCGAAGTTGCCCGACATGCCGCCGATGTTGATGGCAACGTCGTTGCCCATGACCTGTGCCGCGAGCATGGTCATGGCCTCGCTCTGTGTGGGGTTGACCTTGCCGGGCATGATCGAGCTGCCAGGCTCGTTCTCGGGGATTGCGATCTCGCCGATGCCACAGCGCGGGCCGGACGCGAGCCAACGCACGTCGTTGGCGATTTTGTTGAGAGAGGCGGCGATGGTCTTGAGCGCACCGTGTGCGCTGACCAGGGCGTCGTTGGCGGCGAGCGCCTCGAATTTGTTGGGCGCCGTGACGAACGGATGGCCGGTCAGTTCGGCAAGCTTGCGCGCGACGCGCATCGCATATTCGGGATGCGCATTGAGGCCCGTGCCCACGGCCGTTCCGCCGAGCGCAAGTTCGCACAGATGAGGAAGCGCCGCCTCGACGTGCGCAAGCCCTTGATCGAGCTGAGCAACGTAACCGGAGAATTCTTGGCCAAGGGTGAGCGGAACCGCGTCCTGCAGGTGCGTGCGTCCGATCTTGACGATGTCGCGAAAGGCTTCTGCCCGGGCGTGGAGTGCTTCGCGCAGCCGCCGCACACTCGGCACGAGCCTCTCGCGGATGGATTGCACGGCGGCAACGCTCATGGCCGACGGAAAAGCATCGTTCGACGACTGACCGCGATTCACATCGTCGTTGGGATGAACGAGCCGCCGTTCACCCCGTTCGCCGCCGAGCAGCTCGCTCGCGCGGTTGGCGAGCACCTCGTTCATGTTCATGTTGGTCTGCGTACCGCTGCCGGTCTGCCAAACCACAAGGGGAAACTCGCCATCGTGCTTGCCCGCGAGCACTTCGTCCGCCGCCGTTGCGATAGCGTGCGCCTTGTTGGCGTCGAGCGTTCCGAGATCGAGGTTCACAAGCGCAGCCGCCTTCTTCACCAGTGCCAGCGCGTAGAGGAGTGCGGCAGGCATGTGCTCGCCTGAGATCTTGAAGTTCTGAAGCGAGCGCTGGGTTTGCGCTCCCCAGAGGCGATCAGCGGGAACCTCGATCGGACCCAAGGTATCCTTTTCGATGCGAAAAGCGGGTGTTGTCATGGTCATGCTTCCAATCGTAGCAGCAGTCCACCTTCGGCGCGGGTAGTCGCACGAATTCCCACGGGGCAGTTGCCGACGCCGCTTTTCAGATCTTTTTCCGGAGCGTCGCAGGCTTGCCGGCATAAGCGGCCTTGAGGGCCTTCACGTTCAGCTTCACCATTCCCATCATGGCCCGCATGGCTCGCTCGGCCCCCGCGCGATCCTTGCCGCCGAGGCACGCGCCCAAGGCCTCGGGTACGACCTGCCAGGACAGGCCGTACTTGTCCTGCAGCCAGCCGCACTGGCTGGGTTGGCCGCCTTTGAGCAGCCTATTCCAGTAGTAGTCGACCTCTTTCTGATCTTTGCAGCCGATGAAGAAGGACACCGCGGGATTGAACTTGAAATGGGGCCCGCCGTTGAGCGCGTAGAACGTCTGGCCATCAAGCTCGAAGGTGACGGACATGGGCGAGGCGCTGTGGATCTTGGATTTCTTGAAGATGGAGCAATAGAACTTGGCGGCCTCCTCGGCCTTGTCGTCATACCAAAGGAAGGGCGTAATCCGGTTCATTTTCACGGGCAGCTCCTTGCAGATTCTCGTCGCGGGTCACTTGGGTGCTGCGGTCGACCCAGGCCGGCTTCGCATGAATAGGCCTGTCGCATCCGCGGCATGCCTATCTGATGGTCTTCCTTTGCTATGGTTTCATGGCGGGGCAGCGCGAGCCTCTGGGACACGAAGACAAGGTAACGCATGGGGAGACACGGTTTCGGCAACCGATGCCCCATGTTTGGTGGGGGGCCGATCGAGTAGACTTCAGACGGTGGTCGACACGGCCTATTCCAGACACAGGTTCCGAGGCGCAAGTCGCGCCGCGGGACGTTGGGGCTTGCGTGTCGCTGCGTTGGCCAGGGAGAGCGGGGATCTTCGGTCCCCAGAGACATGAACAGTTTCCCGATTCCATGCCACTAATGAAGGAAAGCTCATGAATACCAAAAAGTCATGGTCGCAATCATTGCAGATGCCGAGGCAGCCGCTTCACTTGAAAGCGGTTGCCTCGCTGTCCGCCAGCGTCACTCTACTCTGTGTCTTCCTGGCGAGCAGTCGGGCGTCGGCCGCGGAATACTATGTGTCCCCGACCGGCAGCGATTCGAATGCCGGGACCCAGGCGTCGCCCTTTGCCACTGTTCAGAAGGCAAACAACTCCGCCGCGGCGGGCGATACCATCTGGATGCGCGGGGGAACCTACTCCACCACGGGCCAGGTCACGCTTTCGAAGAGCGGAACGTCGGACACCAACCGCACCAAGATTTGGGCGTATGCGGGCGAGGTGCCCATTATCGACTTCTCGAACTACTCATTGGCCAGCTCGGGGTCGGACAATCCAGCCATCACTGTGACCGGGAGCTGGATGCATCTCAGGGGACTTGAGATCGCCAACGGCAAGGTCGGATCCAGTGGCTCCCACTCCTATTCCATGCTCCGCACCAAGGGGGCAAGTAACAACACGTTCGAGCTGCTCAACATCCACAACGGCTTCGGGCCGGGGCTGTTCATCGACACGGGCAATGGCGGCAACCTGATTCTGAATTGCGATTCGCACGACAATTACGACATCAACGGCAGTCAGGGGGATGGGCAAAACGGCGACGGGTTTGGCGTCCACTATCAGACGAGTGGTCCCAGCACGACTGTTCGCGGCTGCCGCGCATGGCACAACTCCGATGACGGGTACGACCTCATCTACCAAGAAGTCCCCGTCACGGTCGAGAACAGCTTTGCCACTGGGTGCGGATACGGCGGCTCTGGCAACGGCAACGGGTTCAAGATGGGAAGCAGCGGAACCGGTATTCGGCATCTTGTCCAAAACAACGTCGCGTGGAAGAACTCGGCGGCGGGCTTCTATGCCAACCATTCGTCGGGCGGTAACACCTGGTACAACAACACGTCGTACAGCAACGGCACCCAGTACAACATGCTGGCCTCCTCCTTTGCTGCCGACGGTAGAACCATCGCGACGGCTGTCATTATCCTGACGGGCACCAAGGTGCACATCATGCGCAACAACATCGGCTATCCCAACAAGAACTCCAACATGACAGGGGTCGACACTGCGAACAATTCGTGGGACTTGGGCATTACCCCGGCGGCATCCGATTTTGCCAGTATCTCGGACACCGGCTGCACCGGTCCGCGCGAGGCCGATGGCAGCATGCCCTCGGCTTGCACTTTCATGCATCTGACTGCTAGTAGCGCAATGATCGATAAAGGCGTGGATGTCGGTCTCCCCTTCGTGGGCAAGGCCCCCGACCTTGGCGCCTACGAATTCGGCGCCGTGACGACCGGTGCCGGCGGATCTTCAGGAAGCACCGGCGGCAGCCCAGGCAGCGGCGGAAGCACGGGCAGCGGTGGCAGCCTGGGGACCGGTGGCAGCACTCGAAATGACGCCAGCCCAGGGACCGGTGGCAGCACTCGTAGCGACGGAAGCGTGGGCAACGGCGGCAGTACGGGCAACGGTGGCAGCACGGGTAACGGCGGCAGCATCGGCAACGGCGGGAGCACGGGCAGCGGTGGCAGCTCAAGCAACGGCGGGGCGTCGACGGCGGGAACGACCGGATCGACTGGAGGCACGAGCAGTGCGGGAGGCAGGGTCATCGCGGCGACAGGCGGCGCAACAGCAGCCGGCGGCATTATCGGCACAGGCGGTGCCAGCCAAGGTAACGGTGGCAACATCGTTGCCGGCACAGGCGGCTCAGCCAGTGGGGGTGCGGCGGGCACGGGTGGAGCTCCGGGAACGGGCGCCACCGGCGGATCGTCCGCTGGGATCACTTCGAGCGGCTGTGGATGCGCCGTCGGATCGCGTTCCCCGCGCAGCGGAATGGCGGCCTTCTTGATGGTGGGAGCGCTTGCCCTGCTAGCGAGACGTCGACGGAACAGGATCTAGAACCGTCCGGCGAGACCGATTCCGGCACCCTGCCGATAGGGGACCAGTCCGGCGCTGAATGACAGGCCCGGCGCTTTGGCAGCCGGACGGTCTTCTGCCGGATGGTCGAGTACGCATTCCTTGAAAATCTGGCATGATTCGTTGGCAGCGATTTCGCGCTCGGGTCAACGTCAAGGGAGTATCGATGTTCAGTCAGATCCATTCGTCATGCGGCATACGCGCCAGCGTCATGTGCCTCTTGATTTTGCTCGGGTGTGCTCAGGCGAAGGTCGGAGTTGGTGGCTCCGCCGGCGCGGGCGGCGGTGGAGGCGCGGGCGGTGGTGGCGGCGATGGCAGCGGCGGCGCGATAAGAATCGATCTCGACGCACCCATCGTCTCGATCCCCGGTTCCCCCGACGCCGCGCTTGGGCCGGATCTTCCCCCGCCCATCACGGATTTTCCAGCCGATCCCATCTTGAACGGTGCGAACCTTCCCACCAATGTGCCAGATCTCTTCGCGAACACCCCGCAGCGCACGAACGGCGCGCCTTGTATCGTTTCGCCCGAGCTGAACACGCTGGTGCCTAGAAATTGGCTGCGGCCACGCTTCGAGTTCTATGTCCCGGCCCAGGAGAACACCTTCGAAATCATCCTGACCGTGGCTGCCTTCGCCCATCCTTTGCGCATCTACACGGCGGGGGACGCCACACACGCTTGGCACAATCTTGACCAGACCTACGCCTTGCCGCGCAATCTTTGGGACGAGCTTCGCGCTTCAGTGCCAGACCAGACCATCACGGTGCAAGTGCGGGCCATGACGTTGACCACGAACGGCACCGTGCAACTGCAACCGTCGCCACCGTCTACCAGCACGTTCACCATTGCGCCGGTCGACGCGCCAGGGAAGATTGTCTATTGGTCGCTGAGCGACACGGGACTCGGCTCGCTCAAGGGCTTCGGCATCGGTGAGGAAGGCGTTGCCAGCGTTTTGGTTCCGGCTCAAGTCCAGGCCAGCGATCCAGCGGTCGACAACTGCATCGGCTGCCACAGTGCCACCCCGGATGGCTTCGGCGCGGGCATGGTGTTGGCGCCGACCAGCAACGCCGGGGATGCTTTTTTTGAGAGTCTGGCCGACATTCGGCCCGCGACGGTCGGAGCGACGCCGTCCTACGTGAACCCCGGCGCGCTAACCACGATTCGCCAGCTCAAAGGCGGAACGCCGACTTACTCGCTCTCTCACTGGCTGGACGGCGACTACATCTCGCTGACCAGTAGCGCGGACGGTGCCTTGACTTGGGTTCAGCTGGATAGTCCAACGGCGATGGGGATCTTGGCCCGCACCGGGGACACCAATGCCATCGCCACAGAGCCCACGTTCAGCCACGACGGCAAGACCGTGGTCTATGTTTCGGGGTCGTCGATCTACGATGGCCGGCTGGCCAACGGCCCGGCCGACCTCTATTCCGTGAGCTACAACAATCGCCAAGGTGGTACGGCGACCCCGTTGGCGGGCGCTTCGTCGCCCGACAATACCGAGTACTACCCGGCATTCTCACCCGACGACGCCTATATTGCCTTCAGCAGCTACGCTGGGAACGGCAATTCCTACTCCAACAATCAGTCGGAAGTCTTCGTGGTGCCGTCCGGCGGTGGCACGGCGATAAGACCGGTCGCCAACGACGTTCCTGTGTGTCTCAACAATGCCGGGGTTAGAAGTCCTGGGATAGGCAATGATTGGGCCAAATGGTCACCCCATGCAGTCAGCGCCAACGGCAAAACCTACTATTGGCTGACCTTTTCATCCTCGCGGTCGGGCAAGGCCCAGCTCTATGTCACAGGGCTTGTCGTTCAAGGCGGCAAGATGACGACCTATCCCGCGGTCTATCTGTGGAACCAACCCCTAGACGAAGGCAACCACACCCCATGCTGGGATGACTGGCAGATTCCGCCGGTTGCTATCGTCTATTAGCCCCATGCGCGCGCGACACGTCTTTCAGGGCGGGGTGGGCGAGCTCAACCTGATTGTGAACCTGGGCGCACTCGGCGGCCGTGCAGAATCGCGTCCCCAGAATGCCCAATAGAAAGCGTCACGTCGGCCTCGGCACCTGATCTACCCCCCCTACCCAGCACGAGAGCGAGCGCGAGAACGAGGATCGACGCAAGGCCGAATCCCGGCTTGTCGCCTCGGGCGCTCAGATCGCACGAGCAGCCCGCGTCGGCGGGAGTGCCCTGCGCAAGACCGGGCCCGCCATCGTCTGCTGGCACCGTGGCGCCACCTGAGCCGGCCGACGCGCCGCCGGTGCCACCCGCGCCGCCGGTGCCAGCGGCACCACCCGCTCCTGAAGCGCCACCAGCCCCGGCCGATCCCGCACCGGGTGCGCCGCCATCGGAACCCGCAGAACCCCAGGCGCCGTACGCCGCCTGCATTGCCTCAAGCCACCACTTGACTCCGGCGTCCGGGTTCACGGCCGTGGTATTGGCGTTGACGTCCGCGACGTTCGAGTATCCGCCCGGAGTCATGAACGGGCCGCCGATGCCCTGCCCCGGTCCGCATTGCAGCCACGTCGATGCGAGCACGTAGCCGGCGTTGTTGTCTATAGCGGCCTCCGCATCGCTTATCGCCAACGCCTTGTACGCAGACGTGTAAAGGCCAATCCGTATGTAGTTGTAGTAGTTAGCGGTCTTGCTGTAGGCGCCCCAGTAGTTGGCAGCATCGGGAACTCCCTCGCTCTCCAGCCACGGCTTGCCCGCAACCTTGGCGGCATAATGGATGTTGAGGTCGGCGCTCGCTTGGCAATCGGTTGGGCTTCCACCACCCACGCTCGAGGAACCTCTATTGCACGCGATAATGATCGAGGGATCGACGGCATGCCCGGCGGCGATCAAGGGGGCGTCCGTGAACGGGGACATGCCTTCGTTGTCGGGGTCGAGGAAGACATTGCGGTAGCTGTTGGTTTTCAGCCACGTCACGGTGTTCGCGATGGCCTGATTCGCCTGCGTTTGTGTCCATCCGACCAGCCCATCCATTGCGGTCGAGGTGCCCCAGTAGAGGCACCCCACCAGCACGACCATGCCGCGAGCGTCTGCAGCCTCGATGATCTTCGCCATCCGTGCCGCGTAGGTGGGGTCGATGGTGGCGTCCGGAAGGTAGCCTTTGACGTCTCCGAAGCGCGATCCCATGAAGAACACGCTGAACGTGTTGATGCCGTAGGATTTGAACACGTCCAGATTGGTGATCAGCTCTTGCGTCTGGGCGTCGCTGACCAGGCCGTTCGAGAGCCGCAGGCCGATCACCTTGAACGGCTTGCCGTTGATCTGCACGTTACTGCCCGAAACGGAGAAGACGCTCTGCCCAGCCGCTGCTTCGGCGGCGAACCCGGCAATTGCCAGAGAGAGCATCGATGCGTGCAGTACAAACGAAAATCTCGCGGTCATTTTGGTCTCCGAGCGGCGAACCCACCTGCCCCAGTATGTCCGGATCTTCCCGCGTTGATCACGGACTTTGTTAGGGGCAGTGCAAGGAGGATTGTCGGCGAGCGACTGACCTTGTTGCCTGAGGGTGGGAGCGCTTGCCCTGCTAGCAAGACGTCGACGGAACAGGATTTAGAACCGTCCGGCGAGACCGATTCCGGCACCCTGCCGATAGGGGACCGGTCCGGCGCTGAATGACAGGCCCGGCGCTTTGGCAGCCGGACGGTCTTCTGCCGGAGCGGTCTCAATTGGCTTCCAGGCCATAATACCGTCGTCAATCACCGTAGCGATCACTGCGCCTAAGAGCAGTCCGGCGACAACCGGCGCCAGGCCACATAGTTCGTTGTCATTCCGCTGGCAACTCGCGGCACTGTCCGCCGAGCCAATTAGTCCGCCCAGAACAGGGAGCACAAGGCGAAGCGCCACGCTGATCCCAGCATTCATACCTTGATTGTTGCTGCCGTGGATCAAGGCCGGGGTCGCAGCATAGTTCAGGACTGAGAGAAGCGTCCCGGGACCTGGTATGAAAAGCAGCAGAAGGGAGCCAGCGTCCGCAATCATGAGTTTCCAGCCGTACCAACTCGTGCCTGGTGAAAGCCGGGGAGCGGGCAGCTCGAATCCCGGTAGGTCCGCCGGACAGGAAAGCCCTTCGGTCATCCAAACGAACATGGATTCAAGGTTCTGCCCGGAAGCGTCTCTGAACACAACCGACGCCGCGCTTGTACCTGTCAGAAATCGGACGCCTGCCACCAATTGCGCGGAGTTGTCCTTGCACACCTTGGCGGCATATTCGTCCGCCGAAACACCAGCTGATGGCCAAGGGAGGTTCAAGATGACAGCTTCGATCCCGCGCTTCTTGGCCTCGCCAGCAAGCGCGGCGGCTGCTTGACGGGCCTCGGGACCGGGGTTTTCCACTTGGATTACGAGTCGTTGCACCTTGTTCACCGTGAGCAGTTTCTCTGTCGTGGGCGCGGCGAAATCGAAACAGCGACCGCTATCGGCGACCGCCTCCCGCACTTGGAAGACCGCAAGCACGGCCAAGCCACAAGTCATCAGCCCTCGCCTGGTGTTCATGCCCGTGTGTTGTGCAACCCTTGGGCCAGCTGTACTGCCTAAGGAACTCCTAACGCTGGGACGCCCCTTCGAGGGTTACCTCGGAAGCCGCTTTGTCCTCGCGCAGGCCCACGAAAGTTGCATGGCGAATCAGGCCGTCTTGGGTGAATCCCGCGAAGGAAACCTCGGCCACAAGCCTGGGCTTCACCCAGTGGACGGCGCGCACCTCGGCGCCGCTAGGCGCACGCGCGAGGGCGGGCTGGCTGCCCTGCAAGGGGGCGAGCTTGCGCTGAAGGTCGCGCAGGGAATTTTCGCCAAAGCCCGTGCCCACGCGTCCACGGTACACGAGTTCGGTTTCCGTGTGGGTGGCAAGCAACAGCGCCCCGAGGAGACTGCGCGACCCTTTCGGATCGGTGAACCCGACCACGACGAATTCTTGCCGCTGGCTGCATTTCACCTTCAACCAATGGCGACTGCGCCCCGAGCGATAGGGGGCGTCCAGTTGTTTTGAGACGATGCCCTCCAGGCCCATGCGAGCTGCCTGTGCGAAGAAGGCCGGCCCTTGACCAATCACATGGTCGCTCAGGCGAAGGGTGCTGGCGGCTTGTGGTGGAACGCGGGCAAGCGTTTGACCAAGCAACGCCTTCCGCTTGGCCAGGCCCACGCCGCGCAGATCGACGCCGTCGAGGTACAGCAGATCGAAAGCAAAGTAGACGAGAAACGAGACTTGGCGGGCTGGCCCGCAACTGAGCGCGTCCTGCAAGCGTTGAAAATCGCTCATTCCGCGCGCATCCAGCGCCACCAATTCGCCGTCGAACAGGGCGGTCTTCACCGGAATGGTTTGCATCGCCTCCGCCAGCACGGGGATGCGCAAGGTCCAGTCGTTCCCCCGGCGCGTAAACAGCCTCACCTTGCCCTGGTCCACCCTGGCAAGGATGCGATACCCGTCGAATTTGATCTCGTGGACCCAGTCTCGCCCTGACGGGGGCGCTGCCGCGAGCGTGGATAGTTCGGGCTCGACCCAGTTGGGCAAAGGTGCCGCGACCGCGCCGGAGAGGTTCACCGCAGCCGTGCTGCCGATGCCGCTTTTCGCTTCCGCGACCTTCCGGTTTGCCGTTGCCATGGCTACCCTTGCACGGGCGACAGCTCACGGGGCGCGCGCCCGAGCGCGGCCCGCGCGGCCTTGATTTTCGCCGCGGTCAAGCGCTGCCGGATCTTGCTGTAGTTCGACCATGGATCTCGATCTTGGTACCAGGATCCGACATTCCCGACGTGAAAGGCGTCGTCGCGCGTGCCGAAGCCAAGCTCGTCCCAAGCGACGGGAACCGACACGGTGGCTGTTGCTTGCGCGCGCGATGACAGCACGCTCACCGAGGTGGCGCCACGACGGTTACGTAGATAGTCGACGAAGATCTTGTGGGTGCGCGGCGCCTTCGCGAGACCGGCGGAGAAACGCGCGGGCTCGAAGCGCGCCAGCGCCTGGGCCATGACCCGCGAGAACTCGAGCGTGTCCTCCCAAGTCGCGGCGGGCGTGAGGGGAACGACCACGTGCAGACCCTTGCCACCGGTGGTCTTGACGAAGCTTGCCAGATCGAGCGTCTCGAGCACGTCGCGGACGCGCTTGGCGCCCTCGATGACGTCGGACCACGGAACCTCCGGCCCCGGATCCAGGTCAAACACGATGCGGTCGGGTCGTTCAAGGTCGCTGGTGCGCGCGTTCCAGGGGTGGATTTCGAGGACGTTCATTTGCGCCAGGGCGACAAGGCCGCGCAGATCGTCGACGATCATGGACGTGCCCGCGCCGGTGCCGCCGGTAATCTCGAATTGCCTGAGCTCACGCGGAGCCCAGTCGCCCGCGTGCCGGACGAAGAAACGCTGTCCACTCATGCCGTCAGGCGCGCGCACGAGGGTGAGCGGACGATCGACGAGGTAGGGCAGCATGCGCTCGCCGACGCGTTCGTAGAAACGCGCGAGGTCGAGTTTGGTGATGCCGACATCGGGGTAAAGCATGCGCTGGGGATGGGTCAACTTCACGCCCGCGATGCGAAGTTCAGAGGGTGTGCCCTTCTTGACTATCGACACCGGCGGCGCATGCTCGCTCTCGTCCGTGGCAGGACAGCGGACGATTCTCCAGGCCGTCGCTGGCGGTGGATAGCGACTGTGGATCTTCTTCGATACGATTCCCACTGCCCCGAGGGTGCTAGCGTGGGCGAAGATCTCGGGGCCGCGACCCAGGACATGGTCGGCGTAGCGAAGCCCGGTCGCGGTGCCGGCATTCGCCTTGGCAACCAAGGAAGCCAGCAGTCCTTTGCGTTCGACGAGCGGGACACGGGACAGGTCGTAGCCGTCGAGGTAGGGCAGATCGATGGCGTACAGTGTGTCGGCCAAGCGGCCTGGCTCCGAACGCCCGTCCAAACTGAGCGCTGTCGCGACGCCGTCGATGATGGCTTGGCTGGCGGGCAGCATCCGCACCGCACCGGCCACCGCTGCAAGCGCGGCCGTGCGGTCGCTGCCGTCGAGCGCAAGAAGCTGAACGCGCCCGCCATCCACACGGGCCACGATTCGCTCGCCCACGATCTCGATCTCGTGCAGCCAGTCGTTCCCATCGGACACGGTACGCGCACGCTTGGCTTGGGCTAGGCGGATCCGTTCCGGTATCGGCGCCGCGCGAGCGCCAGCAAGGCTGCTGGCGTTGACTCGCCCCCGATCCGAATGCCAGACGCGATCGGAGGCCGCGGCGATGGCATCCAGATCGCGCCCCGTGACCACGCTTTCAGGGTGGGCTTGGGTGACGCTCCAGTCGGATTCGGGCCGCGCGTGCGCGTCGCGATCCTTGACCAGCAGCCAGCTTCGATCGTAGCGGTCACCCGTGGCCCGGCTGCGTGGCTTTAGCCGCACCAGCGCCCAGCGGCCGCGCAGCTTTTCGCCCAAGAGCTCGAACTTGAGATGGCCCGCGGCGAGTGCCTCCGCGGGCGACGTGGGATTGGCCAGCGGGTTCCAGGTTCCCCGATCCCATAGCAGCACCGTGCCGCCGCCGTACTGACCAGCGGGGATAATGCCTTCGAAGCCCCCGTAATCGATGGGATGGTCCTCGACCGCGACCGCCAAGCGCTTGGCAGCCGGATCGAAGCTCGGGCCCTTCGGGATGGACCAGCTCTTGAGCACGCCGTCGAGCTCGAGACGAAAATCGTAGTGCAGCTGGCGCGCGGCATGCTTCTGCACCACGAAGCTCCGGCCGGTGGTGGTCGCACCGACCTGGGCGGGGGGCTCGGTCGTGATCGCGAAGTTCCGCTTCCGGCTGTACTCGTCTAGGCCCATCGGGTTGCTCCGTGCCGACCGACTGCTTTCGTGTCAGAAACAACATCGTGAAGACGTGGATCGGAACCAGCGGCTTCAGCTACCCCGCGTGGCGGGGCAGCTTCTACCCGGCGAAAATGCCGCCCGCGAAGATGCTGGCCTATTATTCCGAGCGCCTCGACACGGTCGAGATCAACAACACGTTCTATCGCATGCCCAAGGCCGAGATGCTGGCCGCGTGGGCCGCGACGACACCAGCCACGTTTCGATTCGCGCCCAAGGCGCCGCAGCAGATCACGCATCGCCAGAAACTGGTCGGAGCGGCCGACTCCGTCGGCTATTTCCTCAAGGCCTTGGCGTCGTTCGGCGAGAAGCTGGGGCCCATTCTCTTTCAGCTGCCGCCGTTCCTGCGCAGAGATCTCCCGCGGCTGGTCGATTTTCTCGCGCTCTTGCCACGCGAAATCCGCGCCGCCTTCGAGTTTCGCCACACCTCCTGGTTCGACGATGCAGTCTACGAAGCCCTGCACGCGCACGGCGCGGCCCTGTGCGTGGCTGACGCCGAAGAGCTCGCGACCCCGCTCGTTCCGACGGCCTCGTGGGGCTACTTGCGCCTGCGCCGCACCGACTACGACGAGGCCGCACTCGTCGCGTGGGCCAAGAAGCTCGCGGGCATGGATCCCGTGTGGACCGACGCGTTCGTCTATTTCAAGCACGAAGACGCGGGAATTGGCCCGAAGCTCGCTGCGCAATTTGTGCAGAACCTTGCCCAAGGTTGATTGGATGTCGTCCACGCGTTGACGTTACGAGTTGAAAGAGGACGTGCTAGGTCTTGTTTTTCTGTGCATCGGCCAAATCGTTTGGCCAGAATTCGCACATGGCACGCGCAATCTCCACCGGAACGATTTCCTTCGGGCTGGTATCGATTCCAGTCAAGCTCTACTCCGCGACCCAATCCGCCGCGGGGGTTACGTTCAACCTGCTGCACGGCAAGTGCGGCTCGCGTCTCAAGCAGCAGTACGTCTGTCCCGTCGACAACGAGGTCGTCTCGCGCGACGAGATGGTCAAGGGCTACGAGTTCGCCAAGGATCAGTACGTCACCTTCACGCCGGACGAACTGAAGTCGCTGGAGGAGAAAGCGACGCAATCGATCGAGATCGCGCAATTCGTCCCGTGCGAGAGCATCGATCCCATCTACTATGAAAAGGCGTACTACCTCGGCCCGGAGAAGGGCGGGGAAAAAGCCTACCGTTTGCTCGCCACGGTGATGCGTGAGGCGAATCGCGCGGCGGTGGCCCGCTATGCGGCCCGTGGCAAGCAATACATCGTCATGCTTCGGGTGTCCGGCGACGCTCAGGGCGGGGTCGGTATCATCATGCAGACGTTGCTCTACGCCGACGAGGTTCGCCCATTCTCCGAGGTTCCCATCCCCGACGCCGAGGTGCGCGAGTCCGAGGTCAAGCTTGCCAGGCAACTCGTGGATCAAATCGGTGCCGAGACGTTCAACCCGGCGGACTATGAAGACGACGTCCGCAAGCGGATCCAGGCCGACATCGAGCGCAAGATCGCGGGCAAGGAGATTGCCTCTGCGCCGACCCCACCCGAGGGCGGCCGCGTGATCGATCTCATGGAAGCCTTGAAGGCGAGCCTGGGCGAAGGACGCCGGCCGGCCAAGGTGCCCCGTGAGGCCGAAACCGCCGAGCCGATCGCGAGCGTCGCGAAGGCCGCGCCCGCGGATGGAGTTCTCGAGCGCAAGCCCGCCCGGCGCGCCGCAGGCGATGCGCCCCTGGCAATGCCTTCCGAATCCCGCAAGCGCGTGAGCAAGCGCTGACCCGCGGCCCGGACGCGGGCACGCCGGTGCCCCGCACGCGCTCGGACTGCCCGCGGTGCCGTGGGCAAAGCTGCGGTTGCTCGTCTGTTTGTCCAACCGCCCGACTCTGTGATACGACAGCCAGAAGCATGAGCGAAGCCACTTTCACCATGGGCTGCTAGACCGAGAGGCGAGGTTGCCAACGGTCGACGCAAGTACTGGGCAAGCCTTGGTGGTCGATGCGCGGGCACTGCGCGAGAAGCGGCTGCGCTGGCTGCTGTTCTTGCTTTGGTGTGCGGTCGTGGTTCTGGGCACCCTCCGCCACGAGTTCTGGCGCGACGAGGTTCGGGCTCTCAGCCTGGCACGGGGCGCGAAGTCGCTGCCCGATCTGTTCGCGCTGCTCAAGGACGAGGGGCATCCGGCGCTTTGGTACCTCTTGCTTCATGCCGGCTATGTCGTCACGTCATCGAAACTGGTTCTGCCGATCCTCAGCTTGGCCGTCGCCATGGCCGCGGTCGCGCTCTTGATCTTCCGCTCGCCGTTGCCGCTTTGGCTCAAAGCTCTGTTCGTCTTTGGGCGCATGCCGCTCTATGAATGCTCGGTCGTTGCCAGGAACTACGGGATCTCGATCCTCCTGCTCTTCACTTTTGCTTGGCTCTACCGCCAGCCCCGGCGGCGGCCGGTGTGGATGGGCGTCGCGCTCGCCTGCCTCGCCAACACGAACATCCACTCGCTCCTTCTTGCCGGGTTACTCATGACCTATTGGGTCTGGGACGAATTCGCCCACCGGCGCACGCCTTTCGTAAGCCGCGCCGCCGGTGGGCTTTATCTCGCGACTGTGCTACTGGCCGCAGGTGCCGTCGCGGCTGTCCTTACGGTATGGCCATCGGACCAGATCGTTTCGTCGGAAACCACACGCTACAACGCATGGAACGTACTTTCCGCCATCGGGTCCACGTTGTGCGATCCCGCGAAGCAATTCGGCTCGGTGGCTCCGCGCCTGCCCGGTCTTGTCGCGGTGCTGATCAATCTGGTTTTCATCGGATCCACACTCGGGCTGTTGCGGCGGCCGGCCCTGCTCGCGGTGGCGTGGGCGGCCATCTTCGCGCTCAGCGTGCTGTTCGCCGTGGTGTATCCGGGAGGCTACCGCCACCAGGGCTTGCTTCTCGTCTTTCTGGTCACGCTCACCTGGATGGCCGACGACGCTGGCCCTGCGCGGCCCGAGCGGCGCGTTTCCTTGGTGCTGGCCCGTGTTGGCTTCTATGGGTGTTTGCCGATCTTGCTGGTGTTCTCTCTTGCGAGCGGGATCTACAAACTTGCGATGGATGTCGTCTACGACATGAGCGGAAACCGGGCCTTTGGCGCCTATCTCGACGCACACGCGGAGCACCAAGGAGCCATCCTTCTAGCGGAGCCCGACTTTTACATCGAATCCATTCCCTACTATGCGCAAAACCCCATCTACATCGTTCGCGAACGGCGCTTTGGCGACATGGTGAGGTTCACTCGCCAGTCCAAACTTCACCTTGCTCTCGGGGAACTTTTGCGTGAGGCATGGCGAGTCCATGTCGAGCAGAAGCGCGAGGTTCTGATCGCGCTCGATCACTTGAAGGATCTCGATCCGCTCGCTGAACCCGGCGACGCGCCCCGATCCGTCAGTTACGGCTTCGGCCGAACCTTCTCTTGGTCGCCGGACGATCTGCGGGACTGGAAGGGCTCCACCGAGTTTCTCGCGCGCTTCGCCGACGACGTCACGGGCGACGAGCGCTACGCGGTCTACAAGCTGGTTGCGCGCCCACCCTAGCCGAAGCTGCGGGCAAAGAGGGCTGCGATGGCGGCGCGGCCATTGGCTTCGAGGAAGCGCGTGCCGGTACCGCAGAAAAGTGGCTGACGAATGACCGGCTCGCCGGCGTTCTCCCAGGCCTCACCGTTCCAGCGAAACCAGCCCGAGCGAATCTGATCGAACACGTATACCGGCCGATTGAACAGTTTCGCGTACTCGGCGGCGATGCCGGTGCCGCCGGTGACGGTGTCGTCGGGGTTGATCTTGCCGACCACGAAGATCTCCTGTCCGTTGTCGACCTGGTGCCAGATCGTTTGCAGCACCTTGCGGAACATGGGCGTGTCCGGATACTTCCGGTGCATGAGCTTGCTCAGGTAGCCTAGGCTGACGTCGCCATGGCGCAGCTCTGCCCTGGTGAGGACGCGCAGGCCGCGTTGGCGGGCATTGCTGTGCCCGTCGAAGGTGAAGTTCACCTCGTCGATGCCGTAGCGCTCTGCCGCCGCTCCGAATTCCGCCTCGGCGCCATTGGCCGCGCCAGTAAAACAAATACAGTCCTCGCGTTTCATGTCCGGTCCTTCTTGCTTGGGTTTGCTTGGGGAGTTCCTGTTCGCCGAAGTCCGTCGAGATTCCGTCGCCCGCAGCGCGCGGGAGGTTGTCCGATGAAATGCCCAACGTCAACCCGCAGGCCGGCAAAACTCGAAACGGTCTGTCGAAACCACTTGGCTACCGCGGCGGATAGACGGCGGCAATTTGCCGGTAGATGGTGTCCTGCACGACGGCAGAGGGCGGCAGGCCACCGTCGACACCTTGGCTGTAGGCGCCCTGCAGAATGCTGTCGAAATCCTCGTTGACACTCACCTGGTAGGTCTTCGATCCAATGTGCGCGCAGATCTCCTGAGCCACCGCATCTAGTCGAGTCAGATCGGCGTCTGCGCGAACTGGGCACGAGCCTTTCTTGCTGGCAAACGCCACTTGCGTTGCCGGCGTGAGGAAGGTTTGGATGAAGTCCTTGCCTCCTTGCGCGTTTTTGGCCCCGACCGGTAGGCAAAAGGTGTCGACATTGTAGAGGTAGGTATTCGTGGCGGCCCCATCCGGGAAGAAGACCGCATCGTAGTCGACGCCGCCGGTTTCGCCGATGTTGTCGAGTAGCCCTTTCACCCAGTCGCCGTGCAGGAACATGGCCACCGTCCCATCGGCCACGCGCTCCGTGAGCGCGTCCCATCCCAGCGTGTTGCCGGTGGCGTCCGTGCTGGCCCAGTCAGTATTCACGTAGTTGCTCACGAGCACATCGAAGTTCGCGATGGCCGTTTTCAAGGCCAGCGCGGCCGTCGACGTTCCGTCGCTGGCTTTGCCGGCATAGACGTCCAGCAAGAACTGTCCTCGCTTCGTCGCGTCGGGCGCCGCCTCGGCAATCATGGCATCGAAGACGATACGCATCACCCAACCTTGCAGTGTCATCCCCATGGGCGCGATTCCCTTGGCCTTGAGTATCTCGGCCACGGTCACGAATTCGGTCCAGGTTTTAGGCGGCGCGAGGTTGTTGGTCGTGAAAACGCGCTTGTTGTACCAGATGACGTTCTGGCTGCCGATATCGGTTGGTATCGCATATCGCTTTCCGTCGACCAGCGTGGGCGCGGTCAAGAAAGGATAGAGTTGGCTAGCCCAGCCCTGCGTGGCAAAGAAGTCGTCGAGTTGCTGGATGCCGTTGCCGGTGGTGATCCAGGTGGGCAGGTCGCCGGTTTCCTGGAATGCGTCCGGGGGATTTTTCGCGGCCATGCGCACCGCCAGATCGGCCCTGGCGTCGTAACCGACGGTGTTGTTCTGCGCGGCTGCGTTGATGAGGTGGACCTTGGGGTACGCGGCCGTGTATGCCTCGAATACTTGCTGAAGCGCCTGCGCTTCGCCGCCAAGAAGCCACCAAGAGTAGATCTCGGTCGATGGGGCACCCGCCCCCGCCTCACCCGCGCCAGCGTCCGCCGTGCCGCTGCCGCCGCAACCCGTCCATGCAGCGACCCCCAGAATTGAAAACGAGACGTAGGCAATCCTGATTCCGCAACCTGTCGCCACCCAATTTCTCCACTGCCTTCGCGGCATCAGTTTCCTCCATGGCCACCATTGGATCCGAGTGGCAGCCCACCTCGTTGCTTGTCTATCGGCGGCAGCAGGTGGTGGCTTGAGTCCCATGGGACAGCAGGCGTTTCGCCCGATCGGTCCTGATCTCAAGCCGCCTCGATCTCTGACGATAAAGAACAGGAAGCTATCCATGCCAAGGCGATTCTTTGCATTTTCGGCGGGCGCATCCTTCGCCTCGCTGGTGATGCTGCTGCTTCCAGGTGCCGTGCGCGCGGCGGGGCCGATGGATGCTGCGCCGCCCGTCGAGGCTGCACCGCCTGCGCAGGAGCCAGAATCAGTTGCAGCGCCAGCGGTCGACGTGGTGCCGGCAGCAGCGGCACCCGAGTTGATGGGCGCCGTGCCAAGCGGGCCCAATGCACCGGGGGCGGAACCTGCACAAGAATCGAGGGGTGACGGAGCTGCCGCGCTCAACGGATTCGACATTGCGGGCAAGGTGCGCGACATCGCCGACTTGGACCTGGAAGCGCTTCTGCAAAACACCGTCGTGACCGCCACCAAGTCAGAGGTCAAGGAGGACGAAGCCCCTGCCATCGCCACGGTCATCGGGCGAGAGGAGATTCGGCGCTGGGGGTACCGTTCGACCGAAGAGGCCTTACGCCACGTCGCTGGCGTCTACGTGATCGACGATCACATCATTCCAAATCTCGGTATCCGCGGGGTGTCTGGCGGACTTCGTTCGGAAAGTGGCCTGGTCAAGGTCATGATCGATGGCCACTCCGTTGCTTTTCGCTCCACGGCCGGCAATTGGCTTGGGCCGGAACTTATTCCCCTGTCCGCGGTCCAGCAGATCGAGGTCATCCGGGGGCCGGCCTCGGCGCTGTACGGTGCCGACGCTTTTCTGGGCGTGATCAACATCGTGACCCGGCGGCCCGAGGACATGAAGGGGGGCGAACTGGGCGTGGTCGGTGACTACGCTGGCAGCACACTTCAGTCGGGCCAGGATGCCACCCTCGGCGCGGAGGTTGGCAAACTCAGGCTGCTCGCTTCCTATCGCTTGTACACCGAGGATAGGTCGGGTTTGCAACTGCCGCGGCAGTCTCCCTCGCCCCAGTTGCCCGGCTATGCATCTGCCGACGGGCGCTCGCGCGACCTTGTTCAGGGGTCGAACGTTGCTTTCTTGAAGGCGTCCTATCAGGTGATGCCAGCCGCCTTGCTTTCGGTTTCTGGATATTTCTCGCAACTCGACCGCGGCGCCGAATTCGCCGACTGGGCGCAGCTGACCCACGGCATCGATGCCAGCGGCCGCAGCAATGGAACGAACATTTCCCTTCGCCAGGGCATGGTCGATGTGCGGGCAGACGTAGCTGTTAGCCCCCAGCTCGATCTCACCGTGGACGGATTTCTGTTCGCGGGCGGGCCCACGTCCCGCGACCGCATCGAGGTCGGCAGCGACACCTACTATATCAAGCGCGATTTCGGCTACGTGGGTACGGACATCGGCGCCGAGGCGAACTGGCGTCCTCGGTCGAATCTGTCTGTCTTGGCGGGGGTCGGCTACATCCTCGATCATGAGGATCTGATGGTTGCCCGCAGCGTGCTCAAGACGACGGTGGATACGACCTCGGCCGGCGACATCCAGACGTCACGCTCGGGTGCGGTTAGCGAGGTCAGTTTCAGCAGTCCGGCCGTGCACGCGCAGGTCATATATTCGCCCTGGGGATCGCGGCTGACCATCGCGGCCGGCGCCCGTTACGACTACCACAACATCTACGGTGGCCAATGGAGCGGCAGGCTGGGTGGCGTCCTCTCCTTTTCCGAGAACGTGCACCTCAAACTGCTCTACGGCAGCGCCTTCAAGGCACCGTCTCCCGAGCTTTTGTACAGTTTTCCCGTGGCCACGGGCGATATCATGGGCAATCCGGCGCTCAAGCCGAGCCACATCCACACCGTCGAGGCTCAGCTCTCCTACCGGCCTGGCAAGTACGTCTTCATGGCCACGGGGCTGGCCGGCAACTACTTGCTGGACCAGGCCGAATTCGCGCAGCAGGGTGACAACCAGGTGGCCGGTAATATTGGCAAGACCACGTCGCTCTCGTGGGAGTCCGAGCTGCAAATCGACTACAGGAAACTGGTGATGGGATACGCGAACGTCGCGGTCAACAAGACCGTCGAGAGCACGAATCAGCAAGGCTACGTCGCCGACCTGACGAATTACGGGAACCTGGCCTATCCGGTTCTGGTGGCCAACGCGGGGATCAGCGGGAAGCGATTGCGCGGGCCCATGCGCCTTGGACTCGAGGGTTCGTACGTCACCGCGCGAAGGGCGAGCCGAACCAATATTTTGGACAACGGCGGGCTCTACGCATATCCGCGATACTTTGTCCTTGGCGGCAGCCTGCAGACCGTTGGGGTCTCGCTCTTGGCCGAACGCGAGACGATCTTTCGACTGACCGCGCGCAATCTGTTCGGGACCCGCATTGTCGATCCTGGTTTCGCCGGGGTGGACTACCCACAGCTCGGCCGCACGGTGATGGTTCAGGTGATCCAGGAATGGTAGGCCCATGAGTCTCGACAACCCCACATCCTCCCGTTTCTTGGCTCGGGCGATGGCCCGTGGCCGCGTCGTGCTTGTAGCGTTTGCCTTCTGCTGCGCCTGTTCGCAGGTCGCGTGCAGCAGTCAGAATACCGGCCCCACCTTGAATGTGGGCTTGTTGTTGCCGTTCACGGGCGAGGTGGGGGCCATGGGCATCAACCTGGAAGAAGCGGCCATGATGGTGGCTGATCAGGTGAATGCCAAAGGTGGGGTGACGGGAAGACGCTTGCGTCTTGTGGTTGGGGACACCCACTCGGATCCCGCGCGGGCTCTCGTATCCCTTGGCCACATCCTCGATGAAGGCGTGGTCGCGGTGATCGGGCCAGAGAGCGCCGACGTGGCCATGGCCATTCTGCCCATCCTCAAGCAACGCAGGCTTGTGTTCGTGTCACCCTACGGGACCGACTCGGTCGAGAGCACCGATGTCGACGCGGACTACCCGTGGTTCCGACTCGCGGCCACGCCGACCTCGTTTGGGCAGGCCCTGGGCAAGCGCATGATCGCGGATGGCGAGGGCACGGCGGCCATCATCTACACGAGCGACCTTTACAACTCCGCTTTCGCGGCGGCGGCGGCGGCGGCGCTGCAACAGCTTGGCGGAGCTACTTTGGCGCAGATTGCTCTGCCCGTGGGGCACGAGGACTACTCGAATCTACTCATGCGGGCTTCGGCCGCGAACCTGCAGGTGGTGTTGCTGGCCGCCGATCCCATTTCCGGCGCGAGGATCGTAAACGACATCTCCGTCATCTATCCATCGCCTGACCGGCGTTGGTACTTCTCGCCGACCCTCAAGACCAGCTCGTTCGTGGCCAACGCCTTCCCGGAAAAGATCGAGGGGGCTGTCGGCGTGGCGCCCAGCATTTTCGCCTCGGCCGACGCCTTTGCGGCCGAGTTCACCGCCACCTGGAATGGCGACGTCCCGCTCGACGGGGCCTTCTACTACTACGATGCTCTGACGCTGGTGGCGCTCTCCATCGAGCGTGCCTGGACCATCGCCGGCAAACAGGATCCGACATTCGAAGAGCTGCGGGATTCTGTCCGCGCGGTCGCGCATACCTTCGGCATCGTCACCGAATGGAACCAGATCCCGACAGCGCTTGACCTGATTCGTGAAGGCCAAACCACCTACTACACGGGGCTCTCTGGCCCGATCCTTCTCGACAACCGAGGCGAGCGCCAGATGGGCACAGTCGCGTTTTGGCAAGTGTCAGGCGGCAAGATCGTCAACTTGAATTAGGGGTGACGACCGGTCACTGCCAGCACGCTGTCTCACGCAGCGAGGTCGTTCCCACGCCCGCCGAGCCCACGCCCACCGATGTCGACGTGCTGCCAGCCACGTACCCCGAGAAAGGGCGAATCCGCGTGCCAAATCCAGGTCGGCATGGCATCCTCGCGCCCCAGAAGTCAGTGGCAGAGGGGGGATCCATGGGCGACGCCACAGGAGAGCCTGACCGACTGGTTCGGGAAGACGAAGCACTTCGAGGCCGGGTTGCAGCGCTGCAGGCTGAACAAAGACCGAAGCCAAGCCCGTCGACGCGCTTGAAGTCGCCGAGACGGCGGTCGAGTCGCAAGAGACGGTCGAAAGTCCCGTGGCCGGTTTTCCCATCGTCGGCATCGGCGCCTCGGCAGGGGGCCTCAAGGCCTTCGAAGCCTTCTTCGCCGGCATGCCCGCCGACCAAAAACCCGGCGTGGCGTTCGTGCTGGTGCAGCACCTGGCCCCTGATCACGAGAGCATCCTCGCCGACATCGTCCAGCGCTACACCCATTTGCCGGTCTTCGAGGTCGAGGACGGAATGGTGGTGCAGCCCAACTGCGCCTACATCATCCCGCCGGGACGCGATATGGCCCTCCTGCATGGCACATTGCACTTGCTGGAACCCCTCCAACCGCGCAGCCAGCGCATGCCGATCGACTTCTTCTTCCGCTCGCTCGCACAGGACCAGCACGAGCGGGCCATCGGCATCGTGCTCTCCGGCACCGGCAGCGACGGCACTCTGGGCGTGCGGGCCATCAAGGGCGAGAACGGCATGGTCATGGCCCAGGATGCCCAATCCGCCGAGCACGACGGCATGCCGAGGAGCGCCTTGGCCACGGGCCTCGTGGACTATGAGCTTCCGCCGGCCGAGATGGCCGCCAAGCTCATTGCCTACGCCGCAGTCTTCAGCAAGACCGCCCGGGCCGCCACCGCCCCACTCCCCGCCCACGAAAACGAGATCAAGAAGATCTTCATCCTCCTGCGCCACCACACCGGCCACGATTTCTCCCAGTACAAAGCGGGCACCACCCATCGCCGCATCCATCGGCGCATGGCCGTTCATCAAGTCGATGAACTCGGCGCGTACCTCAAGATCCTGGAGCAGACGCCGGCCGAGCAGGAGGTGCTCTTTCATGATCTGTTGATCGGCGTGACCAGGTTCTTCCGCGATCCGGAGGCCTTCAAGGCGCTCGAGGAGCAGGTCATCCCCAAGCTCTTTGCCGGCAGGCACGCTGGCAGCGTGATTCGTGTCTGGTCGCCGGGATGCTCCACCGGCGAGGAGGCGTATTCCCTCGCCATGCTCCTGGCGGAGCGCATGGCGGTGCTGAAGCAAGGCTTTACCGTGCAGGTGTTCGCCACCGACATCGACCGCCGGGCGCTTGCCGTGGCCCGCGCCAGTGTCTATCCGGCCAGCGTGGTTGCCGACCTCTCGCCGGAGAGGCTGGCGCGGTTTTTTTCAGTCGAGCCCGGTGGTCGGGAGTACCGCATCCACAAGAGCATCCGCGACATGCTGGTCTTTTCCGAGCAGGACCTGATCAAGCATCCGCCCTTCTCCAAGATCGACCTCGTCAGTTGCCGCAACCTCCTGATCTACATGGACGGGGCATTGCAGAAGAGGCTCATTCCCTTGTTTCACCACGTGCTGAACCCCGAAGGAATCCTGTTTCTGGGCAGCTCCGAGACCGTGGGTGAGTTTGGCGATCTGTTTGCCACGTTGGACCGCAAATCAAAGCTGTATCAGCGCAAGCCGGATACCCAGGGCGGGCCGCGCACGAGCCTGGCCCGTTTTCTTCCACTCATCACGGCGACGGAGGCGGCCCTCCTGCGTCCTGCCGGCAAGACGGCGTTCCCCGCGAAGCTTCCGCTGCGCGCCCTGACCGAAGAGGCGCTCCTTGCACAGGTCGCGCCGGCCGCTGCCCTGGTCAACGGCCAGGGGGACATCCTCTACCTCCACGGCCGCACGGGGATGTACCTGGAGCCGGCCGCGGGTGAGACCGGCACGAGCAACATCTTGAAGATGGCCCGCGAAGGGCTGCAGCTCGCGCTGGCCACCACCCTGCACAACGCCGCGCGGACCAGCGAGACCCAGCACTGCCGTGGCCTCCGGGTCAAAACCAACGGCGACTTCTCCACCGTCGACCTGACCGTCTCCAAGGTGGCGGCCGCCCCGGCCATACCCGATCAAGCCCCGCTTTACCTGGTCCTCCTCCAGGAAGGGTTGTCCTGCGAGCACCCACCAGCGGAGCCGGGGGGCCTCGGCGCCAGCCGAGGACCGGATGGCCCGATTAGGGACACCAAGACGCGCCTCACGGCGATTCAGCAGGAACTGCAGACCAAGGAGGACTACCTCCGTACCGCCAATGAGCAACTGGAGACCAGCAACGAGGAGCTCACTTCCTTGAACGAGGAGATGCAATCGGTGAACGAGGAATTGCAATCCACCAACGAGGAACTGGAGACCTCCAAGGAAGAAATGCAATCGCTCAACGAGGAGCTGGCCACGGTCAACGCCGAGCTGCAAACCAAGATGACCGATCTGGCGCAGACTAACGCCGACATGAACAACCTGCTGGCAGGCACCAACGTCGCCACCATCTTCGTGGACCGGCACCTGCGCATCCTGCGCCATACACCCAACGCAAGCACGATCATCAACCTGGTCTCGAGCGACAAAGGAAGGCCCCTCAGCCATTTCGCCCCCAACCTGGTTGGCTACGACCTCCTGGTGAAAGACGTGCAGGCTGTGCTGGACACGCTTGTCCCCAAGAAGTTGGAGGTGCAGAACGCAGCGGGCGCGTGGTACGCGATGCGCATCCATCCCTACCGCACCCTCGACAACGTCATCGAAGGCGCGGTTCTTACCTTTGCGGACATCACCGAAATGGTGAAGACGCGGGAGGCACTGCGCGAAGCCCACGGCCTGTCCCGGCTGGCCGTGGTGCTGCGCGATTCGGGCGATGCCATCACGGTGCAGGATCTGAGTGGCCGCACCCTGGCCTGGAACCCGGGCGCGGTACGGCTGTATGGCTGGAGCGAAGCCGAGGCGATGCAGATGAACGTATGCGACCGCATCCCGCATCCGCTGCGCGAGAACGCGCTGGCCAAGCTCGTCCAGTTGAGTCGGGCGGAAATTCTGAAGGGGTATTGCACCCAACGCCTCACAAACCAAGGGGCGGTGGTGGATGTCACGATCATCTCCACCGCTTTGATCGATGAGGCCGGGCAGATGTACGCGATTGCGACCACGGAACGGTGTGTGCAATCAACGACGGATGGAGGGACTCACGATGACCGGCAAGGATAGACGCCTAGGCCAAAACGCCGAGTTGCGCCAGCAGGTCGAAGAGATGCTCCGGAATCAGGGCGTCCCGTCATCCCCCGCTGGGGAGGCCCAAGGGGCGCAGGAACAGTTCGATCACCTGTCGCCCGAAGAGATGCTGGTGACGCTGCACGAGCTGCGGGTCCATCAGATCGAGCTGGATATGCAGAACGAGGAGCTGCGCCGCACGCAAGCAGCGCTGGGCGCCGAGCGAGAGCGCTACGTGGACCTCTACGACCAGGCCCCTGTTGGTTATTGCACCGTCAGTGACCAGGAGCTGATCGTCGAGGCCAACCTCTCCATCGCCACCTTGCTGGGTGCAGCCCGGGACGCCCTGATCAAGCAACCTATCTCCCGGTTCATCTTCAAGGAAGACCAGGACATCTACTACTTGTTCCGAAAACAGCTCATTTTGGGGGGGGGACGCAAGCGTGCGAGCTGCGGATGGTGACTATAGACGGCACGGCATTCTGGGCGCATCTACAAGCGACGGTCGTGCAGGACGAAGGCAACGCGCCGGTATGCCACCTCGTGATGACCGACATCACCGAGCGCAAGCAGGCGGAGGCGGAGCGCGAGAAACTCGAAGAGCAGCTTCGGGCGTCGCAGAAGATGGAAGCCATCGGCAACCTCGCGGGCGGCATTGCGCACGACTTCAACAACCTGCTTTCCGTGATCCTGTGCTGCGCCGATTTCGCAATGGCCGGGGTGCGGGAGGATGCCCGTACCAGGGATGAACTCCTGGAGGTGAAGAAGGCCGGCGAGCGTGCTGTGGCCCTGACCCGCCAGCTTCTTGCCTTCAGTCGCAAGCAGGTGTTGCAACCCGTGGTCCTCGACCTGAACCAGATCGCCGCGGGGGTCGAGAAAATGCTGCGGCGGATCCTCGGCGAGGACATCGACTATCTCCAGGTGCTTGCGCCAGACCTCGGCGCGGTCCGGGCCGACCCAGGCCAGATCGAGCAGGTGCTGATGAACCTGGTGGTCAACGCCCGCGACGCTATGCCCACCGGGGGCAAGCTCACCATCGAAACCTCCAACGTGGATCTCGACGAGGAATATGCGGCACGCCACGTGGCCGTGAAGGCTGGGCCCTACGTCCACTTCGCGGTCAGCGACACCGGCTGCGGCATGGACGCTGCGACGCAGGCGCGGATCTTCGAGCCGTTCTTCACCACCAAGGAGAAGGGCAAAGGAACCGGCCTTGGGCTCTCTACCGTGTATGGCATCGTCGCGCAGAGCGGTGGCAACCTCTGGGTGTACAGCGAGCCCGGCCAGGGGACCACGTTCAAGGTCTATCTGCCGCGGGAGATCTCGGCCAAGATGACGGTGACTGCCAGCAGACTCGCGGCAATCGAGACCCCGCCAATCGGAACTGAGACCATTCTCGTGGTTGAAGACGAAGAAGCCATACTCAACATTGCCAAACGGATTCTGCGCGAGGCCGGGTACACCGTACTGACCGCCGCGAGTCCGGACGACGCGCTGATGGCCTGCAAAACGCGGCAGGGCAAGATCCACCTGCTGCTGACCGACGTCGTGATGCCGCAGATGGGCGGGAGGGTGCTAGCCGAGACCTTGGTGGTGGCCCGTCCGGGGATCAAGGTGCTCTACATGTCCGGCTACACCGACGACGCCATCGTTCACCACGGTACACTTGATCCAGGGACCCATTTCATCGCCAAACCGTTCAGTGCGGCGAATCTCGCGAGAAAGGTCCGCGAAGTGCTGGACAGTGATATCGCCAATCCTGATGCCTAGGCATCAGGGAAGTTCGCTTGACAAGCGCTCGTGTCTATAGAAATCTATAGGAATGCCCACGCTCTCCATGCACTTGCCCGCGCCGCTTTACAAGAAGGTCCGCGCGGCTGCCCGACGCAGCAAGCAGAAACCATCGCAATTCGCCCGCCAAGCGATTGAGCATGAGTTGCGGCGTGTTCCCCCTGCCGTGACCATGCGAGCGCTTGCCGGCACGGCGAGCCTCGTGCCCGACTATGATCCGGTAGCTCCTGTGATTCCGTTGGAAGACTGGGGGCAATGACCCGGCCATGCGCCCGAAGGAGCGCTACCTTCTCGACACCCATGCAGCGATTTGGCTTGAGATAGAGCCCGCTCGATTGAGCACGTCCGTCCGGATTGCGCTTGGCGGTGCCGCCCCTGCCGATCTCTACATATCGGACATTACTCTGAGCGAGACCGCGCGCCTTCTTAGGCAAGGACGACTTACGACCGCGGCAGATCCTGCCGACTGGCTAGCAAGGTTCGCTCTTGGCTTCACCACTCTTCCCGTCACTGCGCCCATCGCCTGGGCTGCCGCTGCTTTCGAATGGGAGCATCGCGATCCGTGCGACCGCCATATTCTTGCCAGCGCCGCTGTCCTCGATTTGCCGCTCGTGACCCTTGACCCGAAAATCTCATCCTTTGCCCCCACCATGGGTGTCCGCATCGTTTGGTAGTTTCGCGCCCCAATGAAATCGATGCCTCATGCGGGCTTCGGCCGCGAACCTGCAGGTGGTGTTGCTGGCCGCCGACGCCTTTGCGGCCGAGTTCACCGCCACCTGGAATGGCGACGTCCCGCTCGACGGGGCCTTCTACTACTACGATGCTCTGACGCTGGTGGCGCTCTCCATCGAGCGCGCCTGGATCGTCGCCGGCAAACAGGATCCGAGGCCCGATACTTCTCGACAACCGCGGCGAGCGCAGTGGTGTTTCGGCGAAGGCACGTCGGCATCCAGCCCACAGCGGATAGACCATGTCCATAGACCATGGTATAAATATCGGCATGGATTCCATGGCGATCTCGAAGTTCAAGGCGACCTGCCTGGCGACCTTGGAACGTGTGCGTAAGACCGGACGTCCCTTGCGGGTGACCCGTTTTGGCAAGCCCATCGCCGAAATCCGTCCCCCGACGCCCGCGCCTGCCGCGCGCAACTGGATGGGGGCGCGACGCTCGACCGGAAGGATCTTGGGCGACATCGTGAGCCCCACTGGCGAGTTGGTGACCTGGGAGGTCGAGAAGTGAGAATTCTCCTCGACACGCACGTCTGGCTTTGGAGCCATCTCGATCCTGACCGCATCGGCCGGCGGCTTACTCAGCAGATGCTGGATCCGTCGAACGAGCTCTGGCTGTCGCCCATCAGCGTTTGGGAATTCCTGGTGCTGGTCGAGAAAAAGCGCATTGCAATTCGCGAGGATCCTGGGAAGTGGGCGGCCGCCGCCCTGATGGAGTCATCCATGCATGAGGCGCCGCTGAACCACGAGGTCGCCCTGGCCAGCCGGACCATCAAAGTTGAGCACGAGGATCCTGCAGATCGCTTTCTCGCCGCCACCGCCTCGGTCTACGATCTCGTGCTGGCCACCGCCGACGCTCGGCTGCTGGCCGGCAAGGGGTTCCGGACCCTCGCCAACCGGTAGTTCCCCAGCCCGAGGTGTGAATTAGGTGTGCCTATTGGCTGTTGCCAGCAAGCAGGAGACGCCGTGGTCGAAGGTCGCGGGTGGGGCAAGCAGGCTCACCACCAGGGTGGCGCCGAGGTGCAGGTCGAAGAAGTAACCCGGTTGTACAAGAACGCCGTCTTCGCGGACGAGGCGCAACGCCCATTCTTCGTCGCTCACGATCTCAGGCACGCGCAGGATGGCGGACCACCCGGCCTCGGCGGGCAAGAGCGTGCACGGCGAGCGCGAATCGATCTGGCTGGCCAGGGCCTGGCGATTGCGTCGCACGCGCTCGTGAATGGCGCGGCGGATGTCAGTGCCAAGTTCGAGCAACTTGGGCAGCGCCAGTTGTACGGGAGTAGCTACGGACAAGTAGGTGTCGGCCACCAGCTCCAGGTTGGCGAGCGCGGGCTCGACTAGGTCGCGCGGGCCGCTGGCCGCGATCCAGCCCAGCTTCATCTGCGGCAGTCCACTCGCCTTGGACAGGCCGCCGAGCGAGAAGGTCAGCGCCGGGCCCGGCCGGCCAGCCATCACCACCACGGCATCGGTCGCGGGCGACAGCGGGAAGTCGGCGAAGACCTCGTCGGCAATGATGGCTAGGCTGTGCTCCGCCGCCAGAGCCGCGAGGCGGTCGCAGTCTTCGCCGCCAAGATAGGATCCAGTGGGGTTGTTGGGACTGACAACGACGATGGCGGCCGCATCGGTGAAATCCAAACTCGGGAAGTCGATGTGCCAGCGCCCGTCGAAAGCCAGCCGATACGGGCGCGGCGAGAGTCCTTCCAGGTAAGCCAAATAGTCGAACAACGGATAGCTCGGCTCGGGCACCAGCACTGCCTGTCCGGGATTGCCGAGCAGCTTGAAGAGGTGGGCGTAGGATTCGCTGGAGCTGGCGGTGAGCAAAATGTTGCCAGCATCGACAGCGGCGCCACGACGGGCATAGTCCGCGGCTACGGCGGCGCGTGCCGACGCAAGTCCGCGCGGCGATGGCTGGTAGATCGCCGCGCCGGGATCCGCCAAGGCTTGCGCGATGGCCGCGGCCGGGTAGGACAGCTCGGCCTGCGTGGGATTGGAAAGGGTCAGGTCGAAGAAAGGCAGCCCACCTGCCCGGCGATCGGCCTCGGCCTTGGCCAGTCGGTTTTCCGGCGCGCCCCACGCCAGCCGCCGCGAGAACCTCACGGCCTGGCTCACAAGAGCCCCAGATCCTCGGCGTGCACGAAGCCCTCGAGGCCGTTGGCCAGGCGCACGCGCAGCCAGTCCTGATCGCGGTCGAGAATCTGCACGCGCAGGCCGCCGTGGACCTGGAAGCTGGTGCGGAAGTTGTTGTCCGCGCCCTCTTTCACGGCCACGGTGTCGGGCAGCACGACGGCGAAGGGGATGCGGTCGAGGTTCATGCGGCCGAGCAAGAGCGCCCCGGCCAAGAGCGCGGCCGAGCCCAGGACGGCGGCGGCGGTGGTGACCGCGAGACGCGAATCCTCGGCCATGCGCCTGCGCACGAAGAGCAGGGCAAAACAGCCGAGGTAGAAGCCGCAAAACAACCAGACCTCGGTCGATGGGGAGAAAAAGGTCACGATGCGGGTCCACAGCGGCTCGCGTTCGGAGCCTTCAAGCTTGTCGTGGGCGCGCTGGTCGGCAAGCTTGCGCGCCTGGGCCAGGTTGAAGCGCGCGTCCTCGTCGTCGGGTGCCACCACCAGCGCACGCTCGAAGGCCCAGATGGCATGGCCGAGTTGTTCCCGGCGAAAATAGGTGACGCCCAGGTTGTAGTAGAGATCGGCGGACACCACGTGCTGCTTGTCGAGCTGCTCGTAGGCCGCGGTCGCGCCCGCGTAGTCGCCGCGCAGGTGAGCCTCGTTGCCGCGCTTCCAAGCCTGGTCGAGAAAATCAGCGTGCGCCAGAGGCGCGGATAGGACCGTGGCGACGATCGCGCACAGTGCGACAGAGCTGGCAGCACGGCGCAAGGTCATGCCGGGCCTCCCGTGCTCGCTTGCAGCTTCTCGAAGGCCTCGATGATCTCGCTGGCGCGGTCGATGGCGCGGCTGGCTTCTTCGGGGTTGATGCTGCCCGGGGCGAAGCGGGCACGGTCGCAGGTGTCGAGGGCCGCGATCGTGCTCTCGGACAGGCTCGGTCGGGCGCCAATGCTTGTCAGGGCCGTGCGCAATTCTTCGCGCGACATGCCGGTCACAGGGCGGCCGACCTTGCCGGTGAGGAACTCGGAGAGAACACGTTCGATCTCGCCCAGCGACGGGGCCAAGCGTCCGTCGCGCAGGTGGGCGGTGGCGGTGCGCAAGCGGCGGTCGGCCGAGCGGCGCAACTTGCGCCGGCGTTTGCCTTCGGTTTCCTGCCCGAGCCGGGCGCGCGCCACGCCCAGCAGGCTGACTAGGCCGAAGAGCAGCGGAGGTGCGACGGCCACGCCGAGCAGCGCTGGTGAATGGTAGAGCGCGGAGCCGAGGTCACGACGCAAGGACGGGCGGCCGCGCAGGGGGCGCACATCGATGGCGAGCAAGTTTTCGCTGCCCGAAGAACCCGGCGTGGCCACGGGCGCTGTCGTGCGCGAGCCTTGGGCAAGCGCGGCCTCGCCCGTGACGGTGAGCTGGAGCGGCTCGGCCTTCACCGTGGCATAGGCAGCCTTGCGCGTATCGAAGTAGCTGAACGAAAAGGCGGGAATCGTGGTTTGGCCAGGGCGCTCGGGCAAGAGCAGGTACTCGGCACTCTTGCTGCCCCCGACCGCGTCGTCGCGATTCATCTGCACGTTCACCTTGGGCTCGTAGATCTTCCAGCCATCGAGGCGCGGCAGGGTGGGCAGGGCGATCTTGCGCAAGTTGCCTTGGCCATCGATGCGCAGCTTGAGTGTGATGGCCTCGCCGACTTGCACGCTGTTGCGGTCGACCTCGGCGGCAATCGAAAACCGCCCGACCGACGACGGATCGAAACCCGCGGGCGCGCCCGATGGTAACGGCACGATCTCGATGGCGACGGGATCGGCCTTGAGGTGTTCGCTGTGTACGGTGGCGCCGAAAAAATCCACGCGCGAGATGTCGGCCTCGAGCGGCGTGATGGTGAACTTGCCGGGATTGAGGCCGAACAAGGCCTTGCGCATGAGCGGCGCGAAGAGATACACGCGGCCTTCGAGAACTTGCTCGGACAGGCTGAGGCCGCCGCGATTTTGCGGAACCTCTAGTTCTTCAGCCCAAAATCCATCCGTGCGCGGCTCCTTGGTGGGCGCGTAGTTGTTGGGCCGCTCGGTGAGGTACATCTGCCATTCCACGGTGATCTGCTCGCCAGCGAAGGCCTTAGTCTTGCTTGGAACCGCACGCAGGAAGCTGCGCCGGCCGGCCGGCTTGGCCTGCTCTGGTACGGGCGCTGGTTCGGGCTCGGTGTCGGGTTCGAGATCCGGGAAGAAGAAGTTGGCGCCGGGAAAGCCAGGAACGCCGTGCGGAAGTTGTCGACGCTGTTGCGGCTGCGGTGCGGGCTGGGCCTGCCCGCTGTCCACCACCGTGATGTTGACCTTGTCGGTGCGCAGCTCGCGCCCGTCGACGCGCACGCTGGCCGGCGCGATGGTCAGCTTGCCTTTCTGGAGCGCGATCAGCTGGTAGTGCCAGGCGTAGATCTGGCGCATGAACCCGCCCCCGCCGCCCATCTGGATCTGCGTGGACTGGCTGGGCTGCTGGGCCACGATGCGAAAGCCGCGAAAGTCGGGCGGTCGATAGTCCTCCATGCGCGCGTTGTCGACCGATAGGTTAACCTCGAACGGAAAGGCTTCACCCACGCCAACCGGGTTTCGCCCCGCGCGCGAAGTAAACGACGGTCCCTGGCCAAACGCCGTGGTGGCGAAAAACAAGGTACTGGTTGCAACGAGACAGGTCAGCGCGCGCATCGTGGAGCCCTTCGTCTACCAGTCTTTGGCCGGCGGTGCACGGCGGACGGCGCGCAGCTTGGCCCGCATCTTCTCCAGATCCTTTGGGCTGTGTTCCAGGCTGTCCAGCACGGCATCGATCTCGCGCATGTCGGGCGCCTTGTCCTCCTTGGCCGGAGGAGGCGCCTGGTCCTTCTTTTCCTGCTGCTGCTGTTGCTGCTCCTGGTCCTTCTTGTCCTGATCCTTCTTGTCGTCCTTCTTGTCTTGGTCTTTCTTGTCTTGGTCCTTCTTGTCGTCCTTCTTGTCTTGGTCCTTCTTGTCGTCCTTCTTGTCTTGGTCTTTCTTGTCGTCCTTGTTCTTGTCCTGGTCTTTCTTGTCGTCCTTGTTTTTCTCGTCCTCTTTCTTCTTGTCCTCTTCCTTCTTCTTTTGCTGGGCGAGTTCCAGGTTCCACTTGGCGCGGCTATTCGACGGGTCCAGCCCCAGGGCGTGGCGGTAGGCGGCGATGGCCTCGGAGTACTTGTCGTTCTTGAAGTAGCTGTTGGCGAGATTGTAAAAGGCGGATGCCTTCAAGCTGGGCTCGCTCGCCTGCGTGGCGCGCAGAAACTCGGCGGACGATTCTTCGAAGCGCGACAGCGCGAAAAGGGCGTTGCCGCGATTGAAGTGCGCGCCGGGATCGTTCGGCAATTCGGCGACGGCCTTGTCGTAGTCGGCCAGCGCCTCTTCGGCTTTGCCGTTCTTCATGCTGGCGTTGCCGCTCTCGACTGCGCGGTTGTTGCGTTCAATCGGATTCCACGCACCAAGGAAGGGCAGGAAAAGCGCCAGCAACACCGCGGCCTTCGCACCATCGAGTTTGCTTGCGCGCTTCTGCCTGCGCTCCCGCTTGCGCTCGCCCATGCAGGCTTCGATGAGCAGCAGCAGGAGAGCCGGCAGCAGCAAATACTCGAAGACCTCGTCGTACTGCTTGACCAGGCGGGTGTCGCTTTCCGTACGCTTGAGCCCGGCCAGCGCGGCCTCGATGGCCTCGACGCCGAAGTGCTGCGCGTCTGCCCGCAAATAGCCGCCGCCGGTTTTGGCCGCGATCTTCGACAGCAGATCCTCGTCGAGCCGCGAAGTGACGTACTTGCCGTCTTTGTCCTTGATGTAGCCCGCGGCCTGTTCGTTTTCGCCGAGTTCGGGCACCAGCTCGCCCGAGCGCGAGCCGATGCCCACGGCAAATATCTTGATGGCCAGCTTGGCCGCCTGATCGGCGGCTTCGAGGGGCTGGCTCTCGGTGTCCTCGCCGTCGGTGAGCAGCAAGATGACCTGGTCGCGCGTCTCGCCGCCGCTTTGGCGCAGGCGCGACAGCATGTCGATGCCGCTCATGAGGGCGCGGCCGATGGCGGTTCCTCCGACCGGCATGTCCGAGGGCGAAAGATCTCGCCAGAACAACTTCACGGCGTCGTAGTCGGTGGTGGGTGGATAGGTCAGGGTTTCGCCCGCGAAGGCAACCAGGCCCACGCGATCACCCGACAGGCGATCCATCAGACGTTCAAGCTCGCGCTTGGCCCGCTCTAGACGCGAGGGATAGATATCCTTGGCCAGCATGGACTTGGAGAAGTCCAGCGCGACGATGATGTCGATCCCGCGCTGTTTTTCCAGGCGTGCGCGCCCGCCCGCCTGCGGCCGTGCCAGGGCCAGACCGACAAGTCCGAGGGCCAAACACAGAAGGGCTGCGCGGGCCACCTTGCGTGGCACCGAGGTCGTGGCCGACATACGCGCGATGAGAACAGGATTGCCCAGGCGGCGAAGCGCGCGCCGCCGGGCCGCGAAGGCGATGCCGTAAGCCAACACCGCGATGGGAACCAGCAGGAGCAGCCAGAGCAGGTGGGGATGCGCCAGTCTCATGGCAACCTCCGCATGCGGGAAAGGCGCAGCAGCATTTCCAGGACCAGCGCCGCCAGCGCGGGCCACAGGAAACTGGGATAAAGCTCGGCCCACAGCACGCCGCGATCCTTGATGCGCGACTTTTCCAAGTCTTCGAGGATGCTCTGGAAGCGTTTGACCAGCGCGCCGGTGTCGGTGGCCAGGTAGGGCGAGCCGCCGGTCATCGAAGCGATTTCTTCCAGCAACTTGGGATTCACGGGATAGCGCGGGCGCCCGCCTTGCGCGTCGTCGTCCTCGGCCGCGCTGTCGCGTGCGCCGGCGAGAATCGTGTAGATCTTCACGCCCAGTTTCTGCGCGAAGGTGGCCGATTGGATGGGCGAAATATTGCCCGCGTTGTTGTCGCCGTCGGTGAGCAGGATGATGACTTTCGAGCGAGCCTCGGACTTGCGCAGTCGGGCCAGGGCCACGCCGAGGCCGTTGCCGATGGCGGTGCCGCGGCCGTCGACGATGCCCGAGCGCAGGTCGGCGACCATGCGCAGAAGCGTGCCGTGGTCGAGGGTGAGCGGCGCATAGGTGTAGGCCTCGCGGCCGAAGATGACGAGGCCGATGCGGTCGCTCGGCCTGCGGCGCACGAAGTCCGCGATCACGGCTTTGGCCGCTTCCAGGCGGTTGGGCTGAAGGTCGCGTTCTTCCATCGAGCCCGACATGTCGAGGGTGACCACGATGTCGATGCCTTCGAGTTCGAGGTTGTCCTCGCGGGTGGAAGTCTGCGGGCGGGCCAGGGCCAGGCCGAGCAGTGCGAGTGCGAAAAGGCGCAGCGCCACGGGCAGGTCGCGCAGACGGGAAATCAGGCCGGCCCGTTGCAAGCCGAGTTCGCTGGCGCGCGAGTGCACGAGGAAGGCTGGGCGGGCGCGCCGGATGCCGAGCCAGATGGCGAGCAAAAGCACGACGGGCACGGCCACGAGCAGGAGCGGGTGGCCGAAGCGGAAGGTGATGAGGCCGCGGAAAATCCAGACGTAGATCAGCGCGGCCGGAACGAACAGGGCGGCTAGCAATTGGAAGGGAATTCTTCCGTGAGGCTGTTTGGCCGGATTAGGCACGGGCAGCCTCCACGGCGGCAGGTCGCGGAGCTTCCAGGTGCGGGCGCGTGGCCGCGACCATGCGAATGGCGGTCTCCAATGCCCCGCGCGCTTGCTCGGCCGAGGGCGAAACCTTAGCGAACTTCACCAGGTCGCAAGACGACAGCCAGCCCTCGATCTCGCTGCCGACCACACCCCGCGCGCTTTCGAGCGGCACCCGGCGCATGGCCGCGACCAACTCCTCGGTCGTCATTTCCAGCGAGTCGAAACCGAAGCGTCCGCCCAGATACTCGCGGATGGCCTCGGACAGCTCGAAGTAAAACTGGCGCAGGTCGCCGCCCTCGGCGAGCAGACCACCCAGGCGGTCGAGTTTTTCCATGGCGACTTCATGGGCCGGGCGCGGCGGCGCGGCGGGCGCGGCCGGTTTGCGTCCGCGCAGACGGCGGCGAACCAAGAGCGCGATGATCGCGCCAATCCCCGCCGCTAGGAGGCCGCCGGCGATGTACACGAACAGGTAGTCGCGCTGGCGCACGGGCAAGGAGCCAGCGTTCTCCTTGAGCTTGGGCTCGGGCTCGTTGGCGAGAAGGCTGGTGATGGTGAAGGGCAGGGCCTGGGTGTGCACGCTCTTCACGCTGCCGTCCTGGCCGAAGTAGGTCAGCTCGACCGACGGGATCTCGTAGCTGCCCGGCTCGTAGGCCGCGATGCTGAGATTGAACTCGCGGCGCATTTTGCCGTCGCCGAGATCTTTTTCTTCGAGCGTGCGCGACAGTTCCGTGAACTGCCCCAGGTCCAGATTGGCCGGCAAGACCACGGGCATGGTGCGCGGCCCGACCGAGGTGATCGAAAACGCGATGGCATCCCCGACGTGGGCTTGCGCCTTGTCGGTACGCACGGCCACCGTCGGCGCATCGGCCGGTTCGGGTTGCGCAAACGTGCCGGCATCCATGGGCGCGGCGGCGAGCAGGGCGAGCAGAAATGTCGGGCTCAATGGCGCAGCCTCCGCGCCCGTGCTTCGAAGAAACTTGTCAGGGCGGGCAGGTAGGGCCGATCCGTGGACACCGCGATGGCGTCGACCGACAGCCGGCGGAACAGCGCCTCGCGTGCGGCGCGCTGCCGTTGGTTTTCAGCGGCGAAGGCGCGCGCCTCGGGTCCCGATGAATCGAACACCACCAGCTCGCCCGTTTCTGGATCGAGAAGGTCGATGAGCCCGACCTTGGGCAGCTGTTCTTCCAGCGGATCGGAAACCACCACCGGCACGAGATCGTGCTTGCGCGAGGCAATGCGCAGGGCGCGCTCGTAGTTCGCCTGCGGCGAAAGAAAGTCCGACACCAAGAAGGCCACGGACTTGTGGCGCGCGATGTGACCTAGAAAATCCAGCCCCACCGCCAGATCGGTGTGCGGCGACTCTGGTGTGAACGACAGGATCTCGCTGATCACGCGCAGCACGTGCTTCTTGCCCTTCTTGGGCGGCACGAAGCGCTCGACCTTGTCGGTGAAGATGATGAGTCCCACGCGGTCGCTGTTCTTGATGGCGGAAAAGGCCAGCACCGCGGCCAGTTCGGCCGCGAGTTCGCGCTTTTCCTCGATGGCCGAACCGAAGCGCCCCGAGGCCGACATGTCCACCAGCAAGAGCACGGTCATCTCGCGCTCTTCCACGAACAGTTTGACGTACGGCCCGTTCATGCGCGCCGACACGTTCCAGTCGATCTGCCGGATGTCGTCGCCGGGCATGTACTGCCGCACCTCCGAAAACGCGATGCCCGAGCCCTTGAACACGGAATGGTACTGTCCCGCCATCCGGTCGCGCACCAGGCGCTGGGTGACGATTTCGATCTTGCGGATCTTGCGAAGCAGCTCGCGCGTGAGCATGGCGTAACTTCGTTGCCTATGGCACTTCGACGTGGTCGAACAACTTGCGCACCACCTGCTCGGAGGTGATCTCCTCGGCCTCGGCTTCGTAGGTCAGGATCACGCGGTGGCGCAGAACGTCGGCGCCGATGGCCTTGATGTCCTCGGGCGTGACGTAGCCGCGGCGGCGTAGGAAGGCGTGGGCGCGCGCGGCCATGTTCAGATAGATCGATGCGCGCGGGCTGGCTCCGTACTCGATGAAGTCCGCCATGTCGGCCATGCCGTAGGCCTTGGGATCGCGCGTGGCTTGCACCAGATTGATGATGTAATCGCGGATCTTCTCGTCGATGTAGATCTGGTTGATGACCGAGCGCGCGTGCGAAATCTGTTCGGGCGTGGCCACTGGGCTGGCTTTCACCGCCAGGCCGGTGGTCATGCGATCCATGATGGTGCGCTCGTCTTCTTTGCTTGGGTAGCCGACCTTGACCATCAACATGAAGCGGTCGAGCTGCGCCTCAGGCAGGGCGTAGGTTCCTTCCTGCTCGATGGGATTTTGCGTGGCCATGACCAAGAACGGGTCGGGCAGCATGTGCGTGGTGTCGCCGATGGTCACCTGCCGCTCTTGCATGGCTTCGAGCAAAGCAGACTGCACCTTGGCCGGGGCGCGGTTGATTTCGTCGGCCAGCACCAGGTTGGCGAAGATGGGGCCCTTCTTGGCGATGAACTCGCTGCGGCTCTGGTTGTAGATCACGGTGCCGGTGACGTCGGCTGGCAGCAAATCCGGCGTGAACTGCACACGCGAGAACTTCATCGACAGCGCGTCGGCCAGTGTTTTCACGGTCAGGGTTTTGGCCAGGCCGGGCACGCCTTCCAGCAGCACGTGGCCGCCGGTCAGCAAACCGATAAGAATGCGGTCGACCATGGGTTTCTGGCCCACGATGACCTTGCCCACCTCGGCGGAAAGGTTGTCCACGAAGGCCGACTGCTGCTGAACCATTTCATTGATAACGCGAACGTCCATCTGATCTCCTGTGGGGGCGTAGGAAACGACAAACCGAGCGACCTTACAACCCTAACTTGCCTCGCCGTATTCCCGGCCGCTCGCGCAAAGAGATGAGTTTGGTGGGCATCGCGCTTCTTTCACATTATCTTTGCAGCCCATGCGCTTTCTTCAGATTGCGACCTTGGTTGGTCTTGCCGGGCTTTGGACGAATTGTTCCGACGATTCGCTGAACGCCGGACCTGCGCCGCAACCTATCGATGGGGGCGCGACATTTCCCAACCTTACTCTTGATGGCATCCTCTCGGTGGCCACCGTGGACACGCCCGCCGTGGTGTCCATGTCCGAGTACCAAGACCCCACGGGTGCCCGCTACGACCTGCTTCACGTGATCGGGATCTTCATGTGGTGCCCGCACTGCAACAACGAAACCAACAACCTAGCCGGCATCGCCGCTTGGCGGGCCGCCAACCGTGTGGCCGTGGTCCAGATCGCGATGGAGGGCTACGGCGGCGCATCGCCGACCTGGTCCGAACTGCAGAAGTGGGTCAGCGACCACAACGTCGATTTTCCCGTTCTTATCGACAGCCAGGGCGCCCAGCTGGGCCAGTATTTCTCGGTCAACTACGTGCCCGTCAACATCGTGGTCAACCCGCGAACCATGGAGATCCTTGCTGTCGACGTTGGCGAGGTCGGCGACTGCCAGACCTACGAACAGGGTTTTTTGAACGCGCTATAGACACTCTGTCCCTGGCTGGGCTATCTAACGCGTCTCCATTTTTGTGAGGAGCTTCCACGCAGCGACTCATTGCAATAGGTCAGCACGCGTGGGGCACCGCGCATCGCGAAGAGACTTGTTTTTTGCACGCAAATATTCCCATCCTGCCCCTGACTGTTGTTGAATGACCAAAGACCAAACGAGAGGGTGACATGAACGCACGGAAGTTTTTCAATGTTCGGTTCAGTTTGACTGTAACGGCCTTGGCCCTAGGTGGGGCTTTGGTGTTCTCCGCGATGACCACATCGTGCGCCGGCAGCGGCAGCGGCGGAGCTGGCGGCAGCGGAGCGACCGGCTCAGGCGGTAGTACTGGTGGCGCTGCCGGTGGCAGCTCGGGCAGCGGCGCCACGTGCACCCCAGCCGCGGACAGCGTTTGCTTCTCCAGTGGCCAGGCCTCGGGCGTGCTGGGCGGGTACGCCTGGATCGCGCTGGGTCAATTTAACACCGCGACCTCGCCCGTGTGCGACAACAGTGCCAACGGGGGCGGCACCAGCGAACCGATTACCAAAGCCAGCCCCTGCCCGTCGAGCGGCGGGAAGACCGTCTGGAGCGGGAGCACCGGACTCTGCATCACCGGCAGTGTTCCCAAGGTCGGCACCACGGCCGGTGTCACGGGCCCCGACTACACCGGCTACTGGGGCCTCGAACTCGGTACCAACGCCAGCGCGACGGAGGGCAATACGGTGGACCTTTCGAAGTACACCAAGGTGTCGTTTGCCTTCGATCCCTCCGCCGTCTCGCCCACTCCCACCGGCTTGATCCGTGGCGTGATTTCAGTCAAGGGCCACGTGCCCGCCGACGAGGGCTACTGCGCTAACGTCACGCCCGGCACCGCCGCTGCGCTCACCGTTTTCAACACCAAGTGCTGGGACGGCACCGGAACGAACCTCACCACCGACGACTTGAAGAACATCGTTAACATGGGCCTGGAGATCACCTCGAACTCCACCACCGACTACACCGCCACCAACTTCTGCTGGACGGGAATGTCCTTCCAGTAAATCGGCGCTTTCTGGCAAGCAAGAAAACGGGGTGCTTCAGTACCCCGTTTTTCTTTTGGGCAAGCGAGCGCCACTAAAGTGGTCCCGGACCGCGTCTTTTTGCATAATCGCACAGTCGGCCCATCACTAATGCTCTCGACGGAGAGGTCGCGGCGAAGGTGATCGCTCTTCCTGATGCAAGGCGAGTGGTTTTCAAATTTTCCATGCTTTCGCGCTGTAGTAGTCCAGGTTACGCTCGATAGAGGTTCACGTTCCCCGGAGGTTCCATGCGTCTTCTCCCGCTCTTTGTCATCCTAGGTACTTTCGTGAGTTCTTGCGCCAAGGCACCGGTGACGGAGAACGGTACAGGAGGCGCGGTGGGTAGCGGTGGCGCGACCGGCAAGGGTGGGGCTACGGGCACCGGCGGGGTCACGGGCACGGGCGGCAAAATCGGCACGGGTGGGGCCACGAGCACGGGCGGCACCACCAGCACGGGTGGCAGCACGGTTGCGGGTTCGGTCGATTGCACGGACACCTCGACCTATTCCAACCTCGTGACCAGTCAGTACGGCGCCACCGCGATCACGGTCGACAACAACTCGAACAAGACCTACTTCATGCAGGCCAACTGGTGGGGCACCCCGTACAACAGCCAGCAAGAGCAGATCACCGGCCTTGGCTTCTCGATGACGAATCCCCCGCCTAACAATGTCACCAGCGTCAAGGACACCCCCATGGGGTTCCCCTCCATCTTCATCGGAACCTATGGCACCAAGGCCACCAAGGGCAGCAATTTGCCCAAGCAGATTTCGAGCCTCACAAGCGTACCGACCATTTTCTCAACCAATGCGGACAGCCACGGCACCTCGAACTTCAACGCGACTTACGACGTCTGGCTCACGCAGAGCAGCGCCGTGGTCACGGGGGGCAACCCAGGGTCCGGCGGTGCCTACCTCATGGTGTGGCTCTTCAAGCCTTCCGATCGCCAGCCCAATGGAAGCCCGCTCGCCAGCGGCCGATTCGTCGACGGCGTCTCAGGCACGTGGACGGTCTGGAACGGCACCAGCAACAGTCTGCCGTGCATCTCCTACGTTAGCGACACGCCGCTGTCCTCGTTGCAGTTCGATCTGAACAACTTCATCCAGGACGCCATCACCAACAAGTACGGCAGCATCAACACCAACCAGTACCTCAGCATCATCTTCGCCGGCTTCGAGGTCTGGGGCGGCGGCGACGGCCTCAAGGTCAACAAATTCTGCGCCAACGTGAAGTAGGCGGCTTCGGCCCAGCGTGGTTGCCGGTGGACATCCGCGGTCAGGGCGAATAGCTTCAGGCCATGACTGACGAAAAGGAAGCGCCAACAGGCCGCGAGGCTGCGAATTTCATCGAGGAGATCATCAACGCCGACCTGGCCCAGGGCAAGAACGGCGGCCGGGTCCATACGCGCTTTCCGCCCGAGCCGAACGGCTACCTGCACATCGGGCACGCCAAGTCGATCTGCCTGAACTTCGGCACCG
>OCTA010000222.1_pt1 | contig 52797 bp, 51 predicted proteins | sample 1538991 | NCBI WGS metagenome assembly OCTA01 (sample SAMEA3539302, study PRJEB22396) | soil metagenome | biome: tundra; feature: field; material: soil | place: USA | collected 2010-05 | depth 0.15 m
CGTACTGTTCCGAATTGCGATCCCAGCGCGATTCATGCGGCTTTTCGCTCGTAGAAGCTGAGGATGCCTCCGAGCGTTCGCCTTCGTCCGACACGGCCGACGGCGGTGACCGAATCGGGGGAAGGGAAGGGGATGACGTTGCCTAGACTAGGCCCTGATGGTTGCGCTCGATGTGATAGTGCTCCACGACCTCGCGCACGACGGCACGCAACGGGTACGCGGAACGGTGGGTGGGCACCCTTCGTCGAGAGCTGCTCGATCACGTGATCGTGCTCGGAGAGCGTCGTCTCCTCCACTTGGTCCGCCAGCACGCCAGCTACTACAACAACGACCGCCCGCACATGAGCCTCGACGGCGACGCGCCGGTCACACACGAGGTCGAGCCGAGGGAGCTCGGGAAGGTGGTCGCTCTGCCGCGGGACTGAGTCGGGCGGCGGCCGACTCTATACCGTCCGCACGAGCCCGGACTCCACGATACGATTGTCCGCAGTAACGACGGGCACGCCGAGCACTCGCGCTGTGGCAACGATGATCCGGTCGGCCGGGTCCCAGTCGCGGGTGGCACTGAGGTCGACCATCTCGCGGGCGATCGCGGGCGACATGCCGCACCGTTCGACGACTGGCGCTGCGGTGGCGCGCACAAGCCACTCGTCGAGCGGGAGCGCGAGCCGGATGCGGCCCCTCTCGAAGAGCAACGCGACCTCCCACAGCGTCACGTCGGAGACGCCGACTGCGCGGGCGTCGCCCGCCTTGGCGAGCACGCGCCGCTGCGCCACCGCGAGGCGCCTGGGCTGCTCGAACCACCACAGCAGGACGTGCGTGTCGAGAAGCGCGATCACCCTCGCGGCTTCGTCGCGGGACGCCCGGACGGCAAGAGCTCACCACGTAGCGCGTCCCATGCCGACGGAGGCAAAATGGGCGACACCACGTCCCCGACGATCGTCACCGTTCCGGCGAGGCTATCTTGCTGGTAGACCGTCTCGCCACGTCCGCTCGGGACGATGCGCGCCAGGGGCTTGCCGCGCTTGGTGACGACGAGAGGCTGCCCGGTGCGGGCAACGGCCTCAAGGAGCGCGAGACATTGCGCCTTGAACTCGGTGACGGCAATCGACTTCATCTGACCATGTACTCTGACCAGTGCCGGCCGTGACGTCAAGCGTGGACACCGAGACGCACCACTTTGGGTAGGATGGCCGCGCCGAGCCTCGCCGCGAACGACGTCGCGAGGGTGGGCTTCGACGCGCACTTCACGGCGCTCATTCGGGCCTGCTGTACTTGCCGCGAAATCGCGTCCACGACGCCGTGAAGGGCAGGTCCGTTCGACGCGATGGTACGGCTGACGGGCCATCGGTCCCTTTCCGGCACCTACGGGTTCGTGGAGATGTTCTGCAACGACGAGCGCTGTGACTGCCGGCGTGCATTCATCCAGGTGCTGGTCGATGTCAGCCCTCGTCTGGGTGACAACCGACCCTTGGCGACCATCAGCTTCGGGTGGGAGGACGAGTCGTTCTATCGGAAGTGGGCTTCTTTCCCCCTGTCGAACGAGGAGCTCGCGGAACTGAAAGGCCCGGCTCTCGGCATCGGGTGTTCAGCAACGGCGGCGGCAACCTAGCGGTCATTTCATCGTGATCGCTGGACCGAACGCCCGACCCGGTCGCGCGAAACGTTCCGCGAGTTCCAGCTGAAATCGGCCGCGATCGAGATCTGGGACACTACGGGGAAGGCCCGTAAGACGGCCACGGAGGAGTGACCGGAACCGAGATCCGGGGCGGCGCTGACGCGCCGCCCCGACTCGCGTCCGCTTCCTCCGGATCCGTGTGGCCGGCTACACCCAATCTACAGCGGGGCGCCCGGCCGGTGCGGCGCGCCCCCTAATCTAAGCAGTATTATTTCCAACTCTTTTTGAGAGCTCGCGGGGGCGAAGGCCCCCCCAAGTGTCAACTCACTCGCGCTTGCTTCTAGTCGTCCCCGTTGCCGTCCTACTTCTTGAACGCCTTCGCGACGAAGAGGTCGCTCAGGTCGTTGACCGAGGGGACCGTGTTGTAGCCGCTCCCCTCGACGTTGGTCTCGCTTGTGGGAATCGCGTTATTCACGAAGGGGAGATCGAAGATTTCCTCCATCGTCTTGAGGTCGGACGAATGGTTCAGCTCCACCCTGCTGGCGTAGGCGTTCCCCTTCGCCTGATGCGAGATGACGATTTCGCCGAGCGTCTGGTTTGCCGTGTCGCCCTGTTCGCTCTCGTCCCACCAGATGACGATGACGCCGTTGTGCTTGTAAGCCTTCGACGCCATGACTTGTGGGACGACGATCGACAGGAAGTTGTCGCCCTGGGCGATCGACGCCTGGTCACCCGTGTACAACGTCCCCTGGTACGTAAAGCCGCCGGCCAGGGCGCTATGCTGGTCGTTGTACTGATCGGGCGTAATCCAGTTGTACTGTCCGACGTCGCCGCATGACAGATCCTGGAAGACCTGCGCGAGCGGATAGACGTTCTGCGTACCCGTAACCGGGAAGAAAGCCATCGGATTGTGCTTGACCGCGTAGTTGAACTGCGTGGTGCCGTTGTACGGATTGACTGGGCCGTTCGTGCCCGAGGCGCTCGTCAGCGCGTCGCTGCTCAACTGCACGTCTTCCTGGTAGTTCTTCCAGGAGATGCCTGCCGCGTTCAGCTGCGCCGTAAGGTGGTCGGAAGCGAAGATGTTGCCGTTCGCCGGACGAGGGTCGGCGTCCGTGTGCACGCCAAAATCCGTCCCTGCCTCGGCCCATACGTAGTTGGGCTCGGACGGGTGCACGCCGACGCCCGCGTTGTAATACTTCGTGGCGTACGAAACCTGCGCGGCATTCGGATTTCCCGGGGTGACCAGGCTGTTGATGTACGGTGCCGCCGGGTCGCCGAGGATTTGCTGCGGGCTCGAGGTGGGGCTCGACTGCGTGAAGTTGTGGTTCTCCATCGCAATGACGAACACGGTTCGGATCTTGCTGTCGTCGTCGGCCATCGCGGCTCGCGCGGGGGCCAGAACCGCGACCGCGGCTGTGGCGGCGCCGAGAAGCGTGGCGCTCGCTGCGAAACGGGGACGGCGAGCAATGGGGGCGTGTGGCCGATTCGGCCGGAGGTGGTTTTTCATGCGCGCAGCCAATCACGACGCCTCGCCGGAAACGGCTCGTTCTTGCAATATCTTTGTGAACGGCGCATCCAAAGCGCACCCTGTACTGTCCCACGGACGATCCGCGCGGTTCTACGCGGCTTTTCGTTCGTAGAAGTTGAGGAGACCCCCCCGAGCCTCTCGCGACGGCCCATGCGGCCGTCCGGGGAAGTGACGCCGGACGGGAACGGGATCAAGTTGCCCAATCCCTGGTCGGAGGAGCGAGAGTACGCTGCTTGGGGGACGAGCGCAGGTCCGCGTCGCCCCTCGCGCGCGCCTCTCGCGATGCACGTCGCGCAGGCGCGCTACTGCTTCGTCGCTACGAGGTCGACCGTCGTCGAAGCGCCCATGGCCATCGTCGTCGCGAGGACGTGCAACGTGTTGCCCTGGACGCAGTAGCCCGCGGGGGTTCCCGTCGTGCCCGACGAGGTCGTCGTGAACGTGTTGCCGGAGACCGCGTACGTGCCCATCTCGGGCCCCCTGGTCGCCGACACCGTTAAAGGGCAGTTGCAGCTCGAGCCGGAAGTGGTGCACGTCGTCGCAGTCCCGGCGTCGCCCGAGAGCGCATTGTTGAGCACCCCCGCGAGTTGGTCGCACGTCAGGGTGACTCCGCCCTGCGCGAGGCAGCTCGTCGGCACGACGAGCGTGTCCGTGGTCGTCTCCGTCAGCGACACCGAGTACGTCATGTCCGCGTTGAACGTGGCCGTCCCGCTCGCAGTGACGGGCCCCGACTGGACCGTCTCGCTCTGGCACGCCGGGTTCATCGGGATCGACGGAGCGCCGCTCTGGCACCCGGCGACGATCGTCCAGGTCCCGACCAGGTTACCGCCGCACGCCGCGACCTTCCCGCAGCTCCCGGCCGCCCCGTCGGAGCCGCTGCTGCTGCTGCTGCTGCACCCCGCCACCGTCACCGTCACCGTCGCCACGATCGCGATCCGGGCGCTCCAAGGCTTCATGTACGTCCTCCCGAGGGGTCATCATCGCGCACCTCAGCCGCGACGGCAAGAGCTTGCCGATCACCGAAGAGCCGTGTCACCCGTCCCGTCCCATCACGGAGATCGCGTACCGCGGCCCGAGCGATCCGATCGTTCCCCACGATGGGGGGCATCGGTCGCGCCAACGAGAGGCCCACCAGGAAGGAGCTTCGTCAGCATGAGAACCAGCCGTCACCGGTCGCGATCGGTCCTCTGGGTCGTGGCGTCGCGATCGGGCTTTGCTCCCGCCGCCGGAACGTACGTCCCGAAGTCACCGAGCGCGCGCTTGGCGGGGCAAGCTTTCACGAGCGGGCAGCCAGTGCAGTGTACGGCCAGGGCGATTGGGCAGAGCGTCATGTCCGTCACCTCGCGCGGACCATACACTCCCTGGGCTCCTGCGTTGCACGGTCCCCGATCACGTCGAGTGGGACGCGTCAGAGGAAACCAGACGCGGCGCCGACACGGTGCGTCTGCTGTTGACTGCGATGAGAAGCCGGATGCGCCGCTCGAGACCCCGGAACACGTCGTCGAACGCATGGGCTCGTGCAGTCGCCTCGGCAGGCTCCGCCGGATCGCAGAACGTCCAGTAGATCATGTCGGCGCCCTGCACGACCGAGGGCTGTTCTCGCTGCCGATCGCAGAGACTGATGACGAAATCGAATGTTTGCCGTGCGAACATCGCGATGTCTTTCGTCGCGAGCCCGTCAACGGGCACACCGTTGCGGCGAAGCGTCTCCAAAGCTTGCGGGTGCACGTCCGAATCCGGGCGCGCGCCGGCGCTGAACGCCTCGAAACGAGGGTGGCCGACGTGGCGAAGGAACGCCTCCGCCATCTGGCTGCGGGCCGAATTTCCGTTGCAAAGGAACAGGACCCGCTTCGAGTCGCTCATGAAATCCTCCGCCACCCCCCGGTGCAATGATCGAACCGGCTTCTGCTCGCGAAGGCACACCCGTGCGCGCGAGCGTGTCGAGGACTTGGGTCGCCCAGATCGTTGGCACATGGCTGGCCTCGCAGAGCCACAAGATTTCCTCTTGTAGCTCGGCGAGACGCTCGAACCCGACCTCCACCGCAAGGTCTCCCCGCGCGATCATGACGGCCAGCGGCGGCCTCTTTAGGCCTTCAAGGAGCATGCGAGACAAATTCTCGAAGGCCTCGCGCTTCTCGATCTTGAGCACGACTCCGATGTCGGGGCGTCCCAGCCGGTCGAGCTCTTCGTGCAGTTTGCGAACGTCGTCGGGCGTGCGAACGAACGACAGGCTGACGGCATCGGAGTGCCTCGCGATGAAGGCGAGCGCGCGGAGGTCCGCCTCGGTCATGCTGGGCACCGTCGTGAGCGTGTCGGGAAGGTTGATGCCCTTCTCGGCGCGGAGCTTGGCGGTTTCCTTTTGCGTGCGAACCACGCGAAGGACGAACGTTCCGCGTTTCTTCTCGGCGCGCTCGACCACCGTGAGGATCCGCCCGTCGAGCGTCACCTGGCCTTCGCGCTTGCCCGCGCGGTGGAGACGCGCGCGGGCGCCAAGGGCTTTCCGAACTGCTCGACGACCGCCGCGTGCATTTTGCTTTTCATGAGAGACTCGTCGTCCGCAGGAAGCACGCCAAACACGGCGACCCGGGGCGGCGTTCGCGGCAATACCGAGCCGTATCGCTCAGACGGCCCCCAGCGCCTGCATGAGGCAGTTGCCGACCGCGGCGTACGCCAGTCCAACGCTCGCGGCCGAGCCCACACCGTGAAGCCAAGCCTCGAGCATCGCTCGCGCGACGGCGCGCTCGAGCCTGCCTTCGGTAACCTGATCGTCGGGGCCCGGCTCGCCCGTGTCTTCCACGAACAGCCGAAGCGCCATCAGCAAGCTCGCGTCGTCACCCGCGGCGGCGCGGATGGCCGCCTGGATCGGAGACGGAATCGGCTTCTCCGGCACGGCGCTCAGCCTTCAGGTTTCTTCGAGTTCATCACGACTCCTCCAACACATCGGGTCGGTGCATTCGCCGTGCCTCGTGCCGGGGCGACGTTCTCGCGCCCAAATGACATGTGGTTCGAACCCGCCGGGGAAAGATGCGAACGCCGGGTTGCAATCTGCGGCGATCCCTCGAAGATCGGCCCCCTACCGACGAGGTCGCCGCTCTCGTCGAAGAAATGAGGGCGGTTCAGCGCCAAACGTTTCGTCTGGGCGAGATCGACCACCTCGTCGGCTCTGCCGTTGAGCAGCGCCTTGACCATGAAGAGGGTGAACCCCGTGGCCAGCGCTGCCGTGATCTTGGGCGGCATGGGAGTCCTCCCGGGTGGTTCACCACAACGCAACGCGCGTGCCGAGGTTTGCACCGGAGCCTATTCCGGGTCGACGCGCGCCCCGTCGGCGACGTCGCCGCTCGGGTTCACCATGACCCGCTCCCCGCCGACGAGGCCTTCGACCAGGTCGACGTCGCGGCCGTTGTCGAGGCCCCGCAGCACCTCGACCAGGTGGACCGCACCTGCGCCGTCGACGGTCGCGACATGGACGCCGCGCGCGTCGGTGATCACGGCGCTCGAGGGGACGCGGACGACCCGATGGGCCACGGCGACGGCGATCGTCACCTCGGCGTACATCCCGCCGAGGAGCTCGCCCTTCGGGTTGGGGATGTCGATCTCGACGTTCAGGGTGCGAACCGCCGGGTCGAGCGTCCCCGCGGTGCGCGTCACGTGGCCATCGAATACGCGCCCGGGAATCTGCCGGATGGAGACGCTGGCCTCCTCGGCGTCGTGCACGCTCGGGGCAAAGGCCTGCGGCACCTGGACGAAGACGCGGATCGGATCAATCGCCTCGATCCGGAAGAGGGGGAGGCTGCCCGCCGCGCCGCCGGCAATGACGAGGCTCCCGACGTCGATGCTCCGCTGGGTGATGCGGCCGTCGAACGGCGCGACGACGTGCCCGAACGACACGAGCTGGGTGAGCTCTCGGACGTTCGCCTGCGCGGCGGCGACGTTCGCCAGGCCCGCGTGCACGTTCGCCTCACCGACCTTGAACTGGGCGTCGGCCAGATCGGCGTCCTGCTTCGCGATCAGATTCTGGGCCACGAGGATGTCCTGGCGCGAGGCCGTGACCTTGGCGTAGTCGCGGTTCGCCAGGGCCTGCTCGAGCGCCGCCTGTTGCTGCTGCAGCGTCGCCTGCGCCTGCGCGAGCTGCTGGTCGAGCTCCGGCGTGTCGAGGTCCGCCAGGGCGTCGCCCGCTCGCACGCGGTCGCCGATGTCCACGCGCCACCTCAGGACGTAGCCGGTCGCGCGCGCGTTGATGAACGCCTCCCGGTTTGCCACCAGGCTTCCCGGCAAGGCCAGCGACCGTCCACCGTCCACGACGACGGCCGGTTCCACCTTGACCCGAGGCAAGGCTTCCTGGCTCGCGATCGCCTCGGCGGCCAGCTTCTTCTCCGCGGCGCGGCGCGGCCAGTACCCGGCGAGGAACAGGAGCGCCAGGACGCTCGCCGCGAGGAGGCCAATCCGCCAGCGGCGCCGCCGCCCTTCGACGGGAGGAAACGGAGTCGCGACGACGCTCATGGGGACACCTCCGCCGGCTTGTTCCGCTGCAGAACCGTGAACATCACCGGCACGAAGAACAGCGTGGACATGGTTGCCAGGAGCAGACCGCCGATCACGGCCCGTCCGAGCGGTGCGTTCGATTCGCCGCCGTCGCCCAGGCCGAGCGACATGGGAAGCATGCCGAGCACCATCGCCACAGCGGTCATGATCACCGGCCGGAGGCGGGTGCGGCCGGCCTCGAGGGCGGCCGCCTTCACGTCGCCACCCCGGCGCAGCTCCTGGGATGCGAACGTGACGACGAGGATGCTGTTCGCGGTCGCGACCCCGATGCTCATGAGGGCGCCCATCAGCGCGGGCACGCTCAGCGTCGTTCTCGAGAGAAACAGCATCCAGGCGATCCCGGCGAGCGTGCCCGGCAGCGCCATGAGGATGATCAAAGGCTCGAGCCACGACTGGAAGTTGACGACCATCAGCATGTACACGAGCACCACCGCGAAGCCGATCCCCAGGGCCAGGCCGCGGAACGACGCGTTCATGTTCTCGGCCATCCCTTGCACCGCGATCGACGTTCCGCGCGGCAGGCGCGTTCCATCCACGATGCGCTGCACGGGGGAAGCCACCGCGCCGAGGTCGGTTCCGTCGACGCCGACGAGCACGTCGAACGACCGCGCGATGTTGTAGTGCGTCAGGTTGGTCGGACCGAGGGTCCGCGAGGTCGTCGCGACGTTCGCCAGGAGCTGGGGAGGCGCGGACGTCTTCACGCCGGCCGTGAGCGGGATGCTCCCGAGCGCGTCGATCGAATCGATGCGCCACTGGGGCGTCTGGACGGCGACGCTGTACTGAACGCCGGACCTGGGGTCGAGCCAGAAGTTGGGCGCGGTCTGAACGTTCGACGAGAGCGACACGAGGATGTCGCCCGCCACGTCACGCTGAGACAGCCCGACCTGCTGCGACAGCGTCCGGTCGACGTCGACGTCGAGCTCCGGCGTGTCGACGACCTGGGCGAGGTGCACATCGGCCGCCCCCGGGAGCGCGGCGAACCGCTTCACCAGGTCGCGCGCGACGCCGATGTTCGCGTGTTCGTTGGTGACCGGCCCCGTGATCCGGACGTCGATCGGAGCCGATTGCCCGAAGCTCAGGACCTGGCTCGAGATGTCCGCGGGGAGAAAGAAGAACGTCGCGCCTGGAAACGACGTGGCGAGGTCGCGGCGAAGCGCGCGCACGTAGTCCGCGGTCGGCTTGTGCGCCGGCTTCAGCGCCACGAGCATCTCGCCATCGGCCGACGAGATCATCGACGGATCGCCGAGCACGAGGTTGATCCCGCTGATGGGAACGCCGATGTCCTGGATCACGGTATCGAGCTCGGCCGCCGGCACCAGCTGACGCACGTGCTCCTCGACGCGAGCGAAGAGGCGCGCTGTCTCCTCGATGCGGGTACCCGGGGGCGCCCGGACATGGAGGCGGAGCTCGCCCGCGTCCACATTGGGGAAGAAGTCCTGGCCCAGGAGCGGCACGAGCCCGAACGAGCCGACGCAGAGCGCCGCGAAGGCCCCGATGAAGGCGCGGCGCCGCTCGAGCAGCCGGGAGAGCGCGCGCGCGTAGGTTTGCTGCAGCCGCTCGAACCCGCGCTCGATGACGCCGTGCACGCGCCCGAGCGGCCCCCGGCCCGCTCCCCCCGGCTCCTCGCTGGCGAGGAGGTAGTGCTCCATCGTCGGGACGAGCGTGCGCGACAGGAAGTACGAGGTGAGCATCGCGAAGACGACGGCCATCGCCAGCGGCACGAAGAGCGAGTTCGCGGCGCCGGCGATGAAGACGACCGGCACGAAGACGATGCAGATGCACAGCGTCGAGACGAACGCGGGAGCCGCGATCTCTTGCGCGCCGTCGAGGATCGCCTGCACCAGCGGCTTGCGAAGGCCCCGCTGGCGCTGGAAGTTCTCGACTTCGACCGTCGCGTCGTCGACGAGGATGCCGACCGCCAGCGCCAGCCCCCCGAGGGTCATCAGGTTCAGCGTCTGCCCGAGCAGACCGAGGACGATGATCGAGACCAGGAGCGCGAGCGGAATCGACACGAGGACGATCAACGTGCTCCGCCAGCTGCCGAGGAAGAGCAGCATCATCACCCCCGTCAAGCCGGCGGCGATGGTCGCCTCGCGGACGACGCCGTCGATCGCGCCGCGCACGAACACCGATTGGTCGAACAGCTGCTTGATCTGGAAGCCTTGCGGGAGCGTCGCCAGCACCTTCGGTACCGTCTTGCGAACCTGCGAGACGACATCGAGCGTGCTCGCTCCCTGGGCCTTGAGCACGGGCAAGAGGCCGCCCCTCGTACCGTCCGTCACGACGAGGCTCGTCTGAGGCGCGTACCCGTCGCGCACGTGGGCGACGTCGCGCAGATAGACGGTCGTCCCGCCGACGGTCTCGACCGGAAGGTCGTTGAAAGCGTCCACGACCGGGGGGCTACCGTTGAGGTTGATCGGGTATTCTTGCGGCCCGATCTTCACCGTTCCGCTCGGAAGGACGAGGTTCTGGAGGTTCACGGCGTTCGAGACGTCGGCGGGCGACAGGCCCCACGCGAAGAGCTTGGAGGTGTCGAGGTCGACCACGATCTCGCGCTGCTTGCCGCCGACCGGCAGCGGCAGCTGCGCGCCCCGAACGGTCGCGAGCCCGGGTCGAAGGAAGTTCGTTCCGAGGTCGTAGATCTGCTGCTCGTCGAGGGTCGGACTCGAGAGACCGAGCTGGACGATCGGAACGTTCGTCGCGCTGTACTGGATGATGAGCGGAGCCGTGGTGCCCGGCGGCATCGCCTTCATGACGGGCTGCGCCACGCCGGACACCTGCGCCATCGCCCCGTCGATCGACGTCCCGGGCTGGAGGAAGACCTTGACGACGGACACACCGGCCAGCGACTGGCTCTCGGTGTGCTCGATCCCGCTCACGGTGGTCGTCACGGCGCGCTCGAACTGCGCGGTGATGCGGCCCTCCATCTCGGAGGGCGCGAGCCCGGTGTAGGACCAGACCGCCGCGACCACCGGGATGTTGATCTCCGGGTAGATGTCGGTCGGCGTTCGAAGGATCTCGAGCACACCCATGAGCAGGATGAGCATCGCGAGGACCACGAACGTGTAGGGACGCCGGAGCGCCAGACGGACGATCCACATGGCAGCCCCCCTAAAGCATGGCGCGTGCCGCGGCTCGGAGGGGGAAAGCGCGCGAGAACCACGTGGTCATGCGGATTCCGCACGTCCACGCGTGCGTATTCGGCAGTCGCTTCGGTCGCCTCCGTCGAAGTGCGCCGAGCGGGAAGGTTCGCGCCCGCGCGCGGGAGCACTGGCCGAGCGCTTGCACTTTCGAAGGGGATGCCGCCCGCACGATTCCTGGCACTCGCAGCGCCCGCGACCCTCGCAGCATCGCTGACGATGCTCGCGCCGCGTCCGGCGGGAGCGGAGGGCGCTCGCGTTCTCACCCTGGCGGAGGTCGAACGCGCCGCCCAGGAGCAGCCGCAGGTGCTCGTCGCTCGCGCAGCCGCCAGCATCGCCCAGGGGCAGGCGGACCAGGCGAGAGCTCCGCTGCTCCCTCAGGTCACGGCGTCCGCGCAGTACACGCGGGAGACAGGCAACTTCGCTTCGAACCCGAACCAGAGAAACGCGGGGGCCGGCGCGGGAACGTCCCTCACGACGTCCTTCGATTACTGGCAGTTCGACGTGGACGCGACTCAGCTGATCTACGACTTCGGACAGGCGTCGCAGCGCCACGCGGCCGCACAGAAGACGGCCGCGGCGCAGGAGTTCGCGGAGCGGACGACCCGCCTGCAGGTGACGCTCGGCGTGCGGCGCGCCTATTTCAACGCGCGCGCGATGAAGGAGCTCGTCGGCGTCGCGGACGAGACGCTCCAGGATCAGGACCGGCATCTCGTGCAGGTGCAGGCCTTCGTTCAGGTCGGCACCCAGCCGGAGATCGCGCTTGCCCAGCAGAAAGCCGCCGTCGCGAACGCGCAGGTCCTGCTCATCGGCGCTCAGAGCAACTACGAGGCCGCCAAGGCGCAGCTGAACCAGGCCGCGGGTCTCGCCCAGGGGACCGACTACGACGTCGCCGACGAGACGCTCGGGCCGGTCGGCGACGAGGACGGAGGCCTGCAAGACCTGGCGGCGAAGGCCGTCGCCGTGCGGCCCGAGATGGCCACCCTCGACGCGCAGCGCCAGGCGCAGGAGGCCACCATCGGTGCGGCCCAGGGGGCCTTCGGTCCGACGCTGTCGGCGGCGGCGGGCGCGTCGGAAGTCGGGCTCGCGATCGGCGAACTGATACCGAACTGGTACGGAGGCCTGGTCCTCAGCGTGCCCATCTTCCAGGGAGGGCTCACGAAGGCGCAGGTGCAGACGGCCGAGGCGGGGCTGGAGAACGTCCACGCCCAGAGGTCGGTCGAGGAGCTTCAGATCCGCCTCGACGTCGACTCGGCGCGGCTCGCCGTGCGCGCCGCAAAGGCCACGATCCCCGCGGCCGACGACGCCGTCACGAGCGCGCGCGAGCAGCTCACACTCGCCGAGCAACGCTACGCCACGGGCGTCGGCAGCATCATCGAGCTGAACGACGCGCAGGTCGTATATACGGCCGCCGCGGCGCAGGCGGTTCAAGCGCGGTACGGGCTCGCCTCAGCGCGCGCGCAGCTCCTCGCCGCGCTCGGGCGCTCGTGACGCTCGTGACGCAAGCGCGGTCGCGGCGCTCGTCCTCGTCGCGTTCGCGTCGCCTCGTGCTTCCGGTCAGTTCGGAGCCAGTGTGACCAATGAGTAGTCCGAAGACAGGGCCACCCTTCAACGTCGCACGTGCGGCGCCAGGGGTCGACGCCGGTTTCGCGGGGCCCGGTACGCCAATTGCTCATCGGCGCCGGAAGGAGAGCGCCAGCTCACGGAGCGACCCTGAAGGAGGAGGCCCTCGAGACCGGCTGGATCGACGAGCGGACGTTCGACGCGATGGTCGATCCGCGGAAGATGGCGCACCCGACGTAGGCGCGCCGCACCCCTTGCGAAGATACCCTACGGGGGTATCATCACCATGCTTTGCACACCACACGCGACAAGGAAAAGCTCATCGCGAGGGTCCGCCGCATCCGAGGTCAGGTGGAGGCGGTTGAAAAGGCCATCGCAAACGAAGAGGAATGCTCGCGCGTGCTCATGACGGTCGCGGCTTGCCGGGGCGCGTTGGCGTCGCTGACTTCGGAGATTCTCGAGGACCACGTTCGCTTCCACGTCATGGACCCCGAAGCGAAGGCGAACTCGAAGCGCGCTCGCGCTGCCGAGGAGCTGATCGACGTCGTCCGCGCCTTCCTGAAGTAAGGCCGCGCTCTTCGCCCACCATGCGGTCCGTGGCCTATGCGAAACTCTGGGAAAGGCACGGGGAGGCGTACACGACGGCCCTGTGTGCCGTCTTCGTTGCAGCGGGGTGGTTTGCCTCTCGGGCGGGCGTCGGGCTCGTCGGAACGAACGCGCTCTATCTTCTGGGCTACGTCCTCGGCGGGTACCGCCAGGCGATCGAGGGCACCAGAACGCTCGTCAAAGACCGGGAGCTGGACGTCGATCTGCTCATGGTCGTCGCCGCGATCGGCGCCGCGGCCATTGGCTACTGGTTCGATGGGGCCCTGCTCATCTTCATCTTCGCCTCGAGCGGAACGCTCGAGGGCTACGCGGGCGCGCGCACGAAGCGGGACATCGAAGCCTTGATGGCCCTGCATCCGGAAGATGCCCTGGTGGTCCGCGATGGACGCGAAGAGCGCGTCCGCGCGGACACGCTGGGCGTGAGCGATACGGTCCTCGTGAGGCCCGGCGAGCGGATAGCGGCGGATGGGAGGGTCGTCGAGGGCTTCTCTGCAGTAAACCAGGCCGCGATCACGGGCGAGTCGATCGCGGTCGACAGGGGGCCGGGAGACGAGGTCTTTGCCGGAACCATCAACGGGCACGGAGCGCTACGTGTGACCGTCACCCGTCCGGGGGGCGACACCCTCCTCGCCCGCATGGTGAAGCTCGTGGAGGACGCTCGAGAGCGGCGCCCGCCTGCCCAGCTGTTCATCGAGCGGTTCGAGCGGACGTACGCGAAGGTCGTGGTGATCGGAGCCATCTTGGTCGTCGCGCTGCCGAGCCTGGCCGGGTGGTGGACGTTTCGACAGGCGCTTTATCGGGCCATGATTTTTCTTGTCGTCGCGTCGCCCTGCGCGCTCGCCGCCTCGATGATGCCTACCCTGCTTTCGGCCCTTTCCAACGGGGCCCGGAACGGCATCTTGTTCAAGGGGAGCGCGTTCATCGAGGCCCTGGGGCGTGTCCGGGCGATGGCCTTCGACAAGACGGGCACCGTCACTGCCGGGCGTCCCGTCGTTACCGATGTTCTTTCGTTCTCGGTGGCAGCGGATGACGAGCTTCTCGCGATCGCTGCAGGGGTCGAAAGACTGTCCGAACACCCCCTGGCACGGTCGATCGTCGCCGAGGCGGAGCGCAGGAACCTGGCGGTCGTCGCAGCGTCGGATCTGCAGGCGATTCCCGGCGAAGGCGCGCACGCCACCGTCGGCGGTCAACGATGGTCGATAGGGAAGTCATCCCTCTTTGGTACGGTCTCCAACGAGATAAGCACCCGCCAGCACGGGCTCGAGGCGGATGGGAAGACGGTCGTCTTGATCGGCGACGGACGGGCGCAGGGCTTGATCGCCTTGCGCGACACGATTCGCCCGCGGGCGCGCGAGGCCATCCACGCGCTTGTCGACCTCGGCATCCGCCCCATGGTGCTCCTCACCGGCGATACCCGCGAAACCGCCGCTGCGATCGGAAGGGAGCTCGGGATCGTCGAGATTCACGCGGGCCTTCTTCCTGAGGACAAAGTGAGCGTGGTCCAGGAACTCACGCGTCGCTGCGGGCAGGTCGCGATGGTGGGCGACGGCGTGAACGACGCGCCCGCGCTCGCCTCGTCGACGGTCGGCATTGCCATGGGAGTGACCGGGACGGACGTGGCGCTCGAGACCGCCGACATCGTCCTGACGACGGACGAGCTCGAGAAGATCGCCTATGCCGTAGCTCTCGGGCGACGGGCCCTTCGTGTCGTGAAGCAGAACCTCGTCCTGGCCCTGGGGATGATGGTCGTCCTCGTCGGGTCGGACCTGCTCGGGTGGATTACGCTTCCCTGGGGGGTCGTCGGGCACGAGGGAAGCACGCTGCTCGTGACACTCAACGGTCTGCGACTTCTTCGATCAAGCAAGCGGTGACCCCGGCTCGGTCAAGAGCAAACGGCCACCGGAACGTCGCGTTCTTCACCCGCCGAGAAGCGCCAGCGAGACCATGCAAAAGAGATGCTTCACGGCTTCTTCGGAACGAGAGTCATTCCGCATTTGGGACAGTGGCCCGGGGCGCTCTCTTGCACCTCGGGATGCATGGGGCAGGTGTAGATGACGCCCGCGTCGCTTGCGGTCGTTACGGACGCTCCGGCGCTTCCGCTTGGAGCCGGTTGCCGTCGCCAGAGGCTCACGGACGGGAGCGTAGGAGCCACGCTTCGAACGCGCAAGGCATCTCGTGCGGCCTCTGAACTAGATACGTACGTGCCGAAGTCGCAGCGCGTTCGTGATGACCGACACGGAGCTGAGGCTCATCGCCGCGCTCGCGATCATCGGGCTGAGCAGAACGCCCAGGAAGGGATAGAGAACGCCCGCGGCGACGGGAATGCCGACCGCGTTGTAGACGAACGCGAGCCACAGGTTCTGCCGGATATTGCGCATCGTGGCGCGGCTCAGGGCGCGGGCGTGCGCGAGGCCGCGAAGATCGCCTCGCAGGAGAACGACCCCCGCGCTCTGCAAGGCGACGTCCGTCCCCGTTCCCATTGCGATGCCGACGTGGGCCTCGGCGAGGGCAGGGGCGTCGTTGATGCCGTCGCCGGCCATGGCCACGATGCGCCCCTGCGCCTTGAGCCGCTTCACGGCTTCGCCCTTCTGCGCCGGGAGCACGCCGGCCTCGACCTCGTCGATGCCGAGCACTCGGGCGGCGATGAGGGCGTTCGTCCGCGTGTCTCCGGTCAGCATGACGAGGTGAACGCCGTCGTCCTTCAGCGCGCGGACGGCGTCGCGCGCTTCTTCTTTGATGGGATCGGCGATGCCGAGGAGGCCGGCCAGCCGGCCGTCGATCGCGACGAAGACGACGGTCTCGCCCTGCGCCCGGTGCGATTCCGCTGGCTCGTCGAGGCTCGAGTCCACGACGCCGAGCTCCTCGAGCAAGGCCTGATTCCCGACCCCGACGCGGCGCTCGCTGACCTGACCGGAGACTCCTTTTCCAGCGCTCGCCCGGAGCTTCGCGGGCTCCTCGAGCGCGAGCCCCCTGGCTTTCGCGTCGGTCACGATCGCGCCCGCGACGGGATGCTCGCTGCCGCGCTCCAGGCTGGCGGCCAGCCGGATCACCTCGGACCCGTCGAATCCGGGCGCGGCGAGCACCGAGACGACGCGAGGCTTCCCCTCGGTGAGCGTGCCCGTCTTGTCGACGACGATCGTATCGACGGTCTGCAAGGTCTCGAGGGCCTGGGCGTCCTTGAAGAGGACGCCCATCGTGGCGCCGCGGCCCACGCCCACCATGATCGACATCGGGGTCGCCAGCCCGAGCGCGCACGGGCACGCGATGATGAGGACGGCCACGGCGTTGACGAGCGCGTGCGCGACGCGGGGATCGGGTCCGGCCAGGGCCCAGACGGCGAACGTGATCACGGCCGACGCGATCACGGCCGGGACGAAGAGGGCGGCCACTTTGTCCGCGAGGCGCTGGATCGGGGCGCGGCTTCGCTGCGCCTCGCTGACGAGACGGACGATCTGGGCAAGGAGCGTGTCGCTGCCGACGCGCTGGGCCTTCATCAGCAAGCCGCCCGTTCCGTTGACGGTACCGCCCGTGACGGCGGAGCCGGGCGTCTTCGATACCGGCAGCGGCTCTCCGGTGATCATCGCCTCGTCAACCGCGCTCGAGCCCTCGAGCACCGTCCCGTCGCAGGGTACGCGCTCGCCGGGGCGGACGCGCAGGCGGTCCCCCGGCTGCACCTGGTCGAGCGACACGTCCTCCTCGCCTCCGTCGGCGCGGAGCCGCCGGGCGGTCTTCGGGGCAAGCCCGAGGAGCGAGCGGATGGCGTGCCCGGTTCGACTGCGCGCGCGGAGCTCGAGCACCTGCCCCAGAAGAACCAGGACGGTGATCGCGGCGGCCGCCTCGAAGTACACGTCGACGGTGCCGTCCGTCCGCCGGAGCGAGGCGGGAAAGAGCGAGGGCGCGATCGTCGCGACGACGCTGAAGGCGTACGCCGTGCCGGTGCCGAGCGCGATGAGCGTGAACATGTTCAGGCTGCGCCGGACGATCGAGGCCGCGCCTCGTTCGAAGAACGGCCAGCCGGCCCAGACGACGACGGGGGTCGCCAGCACGAACGCGACCCACTGGAGGGTTCGCGCCGAAAGCGCGTGGGCGAGCGGCTGCCCGGGAATCATCTCCGCCATGCCGAGCAGCACGACGATGGCCGTGGGGGCGAGCGACCACCAGAACCGTCGCGTCATGTCGACGAGCTCCGGGTTGGGCAGCTCTTCGAGCGTGATGGTGCGGGGCTCGAGCGCCATGCCGCAGATGGGGCACGCGCCCGGCTCGCCCCGGACGATCTCCGGGTGCATGGGGCAGACGTATTCGACCTTGGTCGCGGCGACCGGTACGTCGGGCTCGAGGGCCATGCCGCAGTCGGGGCAGCTGCCGGGCGTCGGCGAGCGTACCGCAGGGTGCATCGGGCAGATGAAGACCGTGCCCGCCGCGGGTGCGGGTGCGGAAGCGGGTGCGGGCGCGGCCGCCGGGGCCGGCTTGGGACTGAGGTACTTGTCGGGGTCCTCTTGGAACCGCGTCAGGCACCGTGGGTTGCAGAAGAAGTACGTCTGCCCGTCGTGTTCGGTGATCCACTTGGCGTTCGCGCGGCGGACCGCCATGCCGCAGACGGGGTCTCGCGCCTTCTCGTCGACGGGAGAGCCCTGCTGTTCGCCGTGAGGATTCGACGCGGCGGAACCGGTGAGGTCCTTTGATGTGACCATGACCCCCCAACCATAAGGTCTGTACCTTGGTAGAGGGTCAAGGCCCCGACGATTAGTTTTCGAGAGCCCGCCCGCCGATCGACTCCGGAGGGTCGGCGCCTGTTCCCGTCCTGGGCGGACCAGCTCGGACGCGGTGCGCTCGCGGGACTGGCCGGCGGCGCCGTCCCGCTCGTGTTTGGCCTCTGCATGCAGGTCTATGGACATGGGTGCGGAGGGCTGGCGTTGATCCCCGGGTGCACGGCCGTCTGCGCGTCGGGAAGCCTGGTCGCGGGCCTGTGGATCGCCTGGGTCGCGCGGAAGCAGCCGTCGCCGCTGGCGTTCGTGTTCGCGGCGAGCGCGACGGCCTTGCTCGTCGGGTCCCTCGGGTGCGCGTGCGCCGGCCTGGGCGGCGTCGCCGGCTTGCTCGGTGGTCTCCTCTTGCCGGTCGTCGCGGCGCGCGTGCAGGCCGCGTTGCTCACGCCTAGCGCGCCCCCTTGCCTTGCGATGAAGGATTGTCAGTGATAGGCCCAGAGAGCGTGCACCCCGCTGCAAAAAACCGAGCGCCGAAGCGCAGGCGAGTGCCGCGCGCGTTGGCGGCGGCGGCCCATTGGGTGCTCGCGTTCGCCGTTCTCTTCGGGATCGTGCACTCGGGCGGCCGGTATTTCTACTGCGAGGCTCTCGGCCTTTTGCCGTCTGATCCCTGCGCGGAAGCCGCTGGCGAAGCTCACAACAAGAGCCCGTTTGGCATGCTGGGCGAGCGCCCTGCCGATTGCTGCGAGATCGTGACCCTGGCTGCGATGCCCCAGGGGGCGCAAGTAGCGGCTCCGAGTGTCGCCCCCGCGGCTCGCGTGGCCATCCTGCCGGCTCTCGGGCTCGTAGGCTGGACGGACTTCGCGGCGCCCTCGCGGTCGGAGCGATCGTTCGAGAGATGGCGTCCTCCGCCACGAACCTCGAATGACGTCCGCGCCCAGCTCATGGTGTTTCTGATCTGAGACGCCCGGCGAGGCTCGCCCAGGGATTGACCGCGACGCGCTGAAACGGCGATCGCGCGTCCGCGAGCTTCGCGCCTGACTGCACCCTCCCGTGCGGCGGGCGATCTCTGTCGTCTGATCATGTACGTCGGGCTCGGCCCGCGTGCGTCGGGAAGTGTCATGAACGTGTGGATCTCGAGCCGGGCCTGCTGGACCGCGCCAGCGATGCTGCTTCTGGGTTGCGCCACGACCGGCGCCGAGTCGTACGACGCGATGCGAGCCGAGCCCGAGCGCGCAGTCGCCGACGAGCGCCAGCAGGCGGACGACGACGCCACTCTGAACGGGCCGGTGCTCGGTCGCTCCGCCTACGTGCGCGCCGTGCTGAGTCGGAACCGCTCGATCGAGTCGGCACGGCAGGCCTGGCGCGGCGCCATCGCGCGCGTTCGACAGTCGGGGGCGTTCGAAGACCCGATGGTGACCCTCGAGGTGGCTCCGCTGTCGATCGGATCCTCGAGCGCTCCCTTCGGCTGGACCGGGATGATCAGCCAGAGGCTGCCGTGGCCGGGCAAACTCTCACTCGAGGAGACGATCTCCAAGGCGGAGGCCGACGCCCAGCGATGCGACTACGAAGCCGCCCGTCGCGAGCTCGCGCTCACGGCGTCGCTGCTCTACGACGCGTACTTCGTCGCCGTTCGGTCGATCGAGATCAACGCGCATCACGTCGAGCTGATGCGGTCGATGCACGGGGCGGCGATCGCGCAATTCGAGGCGGGTCGCGCATCGGCGCAGGACTCGCTGCAGGCCGAGTTCGAGCTCACGCACATGGAGCACGACACGGTCATCCTCGCTTCGCAGCGTGACGTCACCATGGCGCAAATGAACGAGCTTCTGCACCGCGATCCCGAGCTTCCGCTGCCCCCGCCGCCGAAGGCTCTTCCGGTGCCGCCGGCTACGGAGACGGCGGCGCCAGCGCGCTTGGAGAGCGAGGCGGTCGACCGCCGGCCCGACATCGCTGGCGCTCGGCAGCACGCGCGTGCAGAAGAAGCGCGCGGCGAGCGCGCCGAGCGGGAGTCGTACCCCGACGTCACGGTCTCGACTTCGTACAACTCGATGTGGGACATGCCCGAGCACCGCTGGATGGTGGGGCTCAGCTTCAACCTCCCAGTCCAGGCGGGCCGGCGCCACGGTGCCGTCGACGAGGCGAACGCCATGCGCGGTCAGTACGAGGCGGAGGCGGCCCGAATGAGCGACATGGCGCGCACGCAGGTCGTCGTCGCGTTGAAGCAGCTCGAGGAGGCGAACCACGTCCTGCACATCTTCGAGGAGCGGCTTCTCCCGATCGCCCGGCAACAGGTCGACGCGGCCCGCGCGGCGTTCGTCTCGTCGGGGGTGCCCTTCGTCTCGGTGATCGACGCGGAGAAGAACCTGCGCGGCGTCGAGCTCGACCAGCAAGTGGCGGAGGCTGACTACGACCGGCGGCGCGGCGAGCTCGATCGCGCGCTGGGACGCATGCCCGGACTGGATGGAAAGGAGGACGCGCGATGAGCGTCCAAGATCGCAAAACGCGAAGCCGAATCGTGTCGATCGTGCTCGTCGCCGCCCTCGTCGTGCTCGCGTTGGTCTTCCACCGGCAGCTCATCGCCTGGTTTTCGGGCAAGAGCATCGCGGGCTCCTCCGGCTCGAGCGTCACGGTTCACGCCTCCGGTCTGTCGCTTTCTGCGTCGCTCGACCCCGATCCTCCCCGGACCCAGGACAATGCGCTCGTGGTCCAGGTCCGAGACGCAAGCGGCAATCCCGTCAACGACGCGGTCGTCCAAGTCTCGTACGACATGCCCGCGATGGGCGCGATGGCCGAGATGAAGGGTGGGGCCCGCGTGGACCATGAAAAGGACGGAGTCTACCGCGCCCACTTCGATCTGCCGATGAACGGCAGCTGGACCCTCAAGGTCGACGTTCATGCCCCTGCGGCGGCGGTCTCGCAAAGGTTCTCACTGACTGTGGGTACTGCGGGCGTGTCGCCGCTGGGCGGCGCCACGGGCGAGACGGCCCCCATGCCGGGTGGCTCCGCGATGGGCGGCAACCCCGGCGAGGTCGATCACTACACGTGCTCGATGCATCCGTCCGTCAAGGAGGCGGCTCCGGGCAAGTGCCCCATCTGCGGCATGGACCTCATCCCGGTGACCAAGGAGCAGCAGCAAGAGGGTGTGGTCATGATCGACGACGTGCGCCGCCAGCTGATCGGGGTACGCACGGAGGCCGTGACTCTCGGTCCGATGCGCCGAGACTTCCGCGTGGTCGGTCACGTCACTTACGACGAGTCGTCGCTCGCGGACGTCAACCTGAAAGTCCACGGGTGGATCACGAAACTGTACGTGAGTCAGACGGGCCAGAAGGTCACGCGTGGGCAGCCCCTCCTGTCGCTCTACAGCCCGGAGCTCTACAACGCCGAGCAAGATTTCATCCTCGCGAACCAGGGAGCGGCGACGCCCTCGCTCTCGACGGACGGTGCCCCGAATCGCGTCGAGTCTCTGGCGCGCGCTGCGCGCCAGAGACTGCATTTGATGGGCCTCGAAGACTCCCAGATCGAGGCCCTGGTCAAGCAAGGCACGCCCTCGGAGAGCGTCTCGATCGCGGCGCCCGCGAGCGGCTTCATCATCGAGAAGAACGTCGTGGAAGGCGCGTCGGTCGACGCGGGCATGCGCCTCTATCGCATCGCGGCGTTGACCAAGGTGTGGATCGAGGCTCAGGTCTACGAGGGCGATCTCGGACACGTGCGCGCCGGCCAGGGCGCGTCGGTGACCCTCGACTACCTTCCGGGTCGGACGTACGACGCGAAGGTCGCGTACGTGTACCCGTATCTCGATCCGCAGACGCGCACCGCCCAGGTGCGTCTCGAGCTCGCGAACAAGGATCTCGATTTGAGGCCCGGGATGTACGCCAGCGTCGCTCTCGGCGCGGATCTCGGACCGCGCCTGCAGGTCCCTGCGGCGGCCGTCGTGTACACGGGCCCGCGGCGCCTCGTCTTCGTGGACCTCGGGCAGGGTCGCTTCCGTCCGGAGGAGGTGTCGGTCGGCACCGAGTCGAACGGGATGTACGAGGTCCTGTCCGGGTTGAAGCCCGGAGACCAAGTGGCCACCTCGGGGGTCTTTCTCATTGCCGCCGAGGCTCGAATCAGCACGGCCTCGAAGTACTGGGACAGCGCCGAATCGCCCACGGCGCCGCCGATGCCGAAGCAGGGAACGCCGTGAAGTCCACAAGCACTTCGCCCGAAAGCCCGGGCTTGATCGCCCGCATCATCGCGGCGAGCGCCCGCAATCCTTTCGTTGTCATCCTCTTCGTCGCCGCGGCGACCGCCTGGGGAGTCGTTTCGTTACGGCAAGCGCCCCTCGATGCGATTCCGGATCTTTCGGACGTGCAGGTCATCGTCTTCACCGAGTGGATGGGACAGAGCCCGAACCTCGTTGAAGACCAGGTCACGTATCCCATTTCGTCCGTGCTCATCTCCGCGCCAAAGGTGCAGGCCGTTCGCGGTCAGTCGATGTTCGGGATGTCGTTCGTCAACGTCATCTTCGACGAGGGCACCGACATCTACTGGGCCCGTAGCCGCGTGCTCGAGTACCTGAGTTCGGTCCGCGCCAAGCTGCCGGGAGGGGTCAATCCCATCTTGGGACCCGACGCCACGGGGGTCGGCTGGGTCTACGAGTATGCGCTCGTCGACCGGACGGGCAAGCACGACCTTCAGGAGCTGCGCTCGATCCAGGACTGGAACCTGCGGTACGCGCTCGGCAGCGTTCCGGGCGTGGCGGAGGTCGCGAGCGTCGGCGGCTTCGTGAAGCAATACCAAGTCAATGTCGATCCAACGAAGTTGCTCGGATACGGCATCGGCATGGACGACGTCGTCAAGGCGGTGCGTGCGTCGAACCAGGAGGTCGGCGGCCGCGTTCTCGAGATGGGCGGCCACGAAGAGATCATCCGCGGCCGCGGCTACGTGAAGGATCCCGACGACATCGGCCGCAGTCCCATCAAGGTGGTGAACGGCACCCCCGTTCGCGTGCGCGACGTCGCTCAAGTGAGCATCGGCCCGGATATCCGCCGAGGCCTGTCGGAGCTCAACGGCGAAGGCGAAGCTCCCGGCGGCATCATCATCATGCGATACGGAGAGAACGCGCTGACCGTGATCGAAGCGGTCAAGGAGCGGCTCCGCGAGATCCAGCCGAGCCTGCCGAAGGGCGTCGAGATCGTCCCCACGTACGATCGGTCGACGCTGATCGAAGAATCGGTCGCGACGCTCAAGCACACGCTCATCGAAGAGATGATCGTCGTCAGCGTCGTCATCTTCGTCTTTCTGCTCCACGCGCGGAGCGCGCTGATCCCCATCTTGACCCTGCCGATCGGCGTTCTGCTCGCGTTCGTGCCGATGTTCTACCAGCATTTGACCGCGAACATCATGTCGCTCGGCGGGGTCGCCGTCGCGATCGGCGCGATGGTCGACGCGTCGATCATCATCATCGAGAACATCCACAAGAAGCTCGGCGAATGGGAGCATGCGGGCCAACCAGAGCCGCGGACCGACGTCATCATCCACGCGATGCAAGAGGTCGGGCCGTCGATCTTCTTCTCGCTGCTCGTCATCACGATTTCGTTTCTGCCCGTCTTCACGCTCGAGGCCACCGAGGGCCGTCTCTTCAAGCCGCTCGCGTTCACGAAGACGTACTCGATCGGCTTCGCGTCGATCCTCGCCGTCACGCTCACCCCGGCGCTCGCGGTCCTCTTCATTCGAGGCAAGGTGCTCGACGAGACGCGGAATCCGATCAACCGGTGGCTGACGGCGGCCTACACGCCGGTCGTGCGCTTCGTCTTCGAGCACCGCTGGAAGGTCGTCATCGCGGCGGTGCTCACGATGGTGCTCACCGCGCCCGCGGCGCTCCGCTTGAGCAGCGAATTCATGCCGCCTCTCAACGAGGGCGTCATTCTCTACATGCCCACGGCGCCGCCCGGCATGTCGGAAAACGAAGCGTCGGTCATCTTGCAATCGATGGACCGGGAGCTGAAGAAGTTCCCCGAGGTCGTGAGCGTCTTCGGCAAGATGGGCCGTTCGGAGACGGCGACCGATCCCGCCCCGCTGGGGATGGCCGAGGTGATCGTAGTCCTCAAGCCGCGCGCCGAGTGGCGGCCCGGGCTCACCTGGGACGCCCTTCTCAAGCAGATGGACGAAAAGCTCCACTACCCCGGGATGCCGAACGTCTGGTGGATGCCCATCCAGACGCGCACCGAGATGCTCGCGACGGGCGTGAAGAGCCCCCTCGGCATCGAAGTGTACGGCGACGATCTCGAGGCCATCGAGAAGGCCGCGATCGCGGTCGAGCACGCCGTCTCCCACGTGCCCGGCACGCGCAGCGCCTTCGCCGAGCGCTCGACCGGCGGTTTCTACATCGACTTCCAGGTCGACCGCGAGGCGGCCGCCCGTCACGGCCTCAGCGTCGCAGACGTCAACATGGTCGTCGCCCAGTCGATCGGCGGGGAGAACGTCTCCGAGACCGTCGAGGGCCGCGAGCGCTATCCCATCAACGTGCGCTACGCGCGCGAGTTCCGCGACGACCCCGAGCTCCTCGTGCGCACGCTCATCAGCACGCGCGACGACGAGGGTAAGGGCGCGCAGGTCCCCCTGTCGCAGGTCGCGAGCGTCCGCGGCGTTCTCGGGCCGCCCATGATTCGAAGCGAAGGAGGCAAACTCGTCGGCTTCGTGTTCGTCGATACCGATCGCCCCATTGCCGACTACGTGGCCGAGGCGAAGCACGCCGTCGCCCATGACGTGCAGCTTCCCGCCGGCACCCGCCTCGAATGGGTGGGCCAGTTCAAATACTTCGAGCGCGCGAAGGAACGGCTGAAGTGGGTCATTCCGCTGACGCTCGGCATCGTCTTCGTGCTGCTTTTTTTCAACACGAAGTCGGTCGTCGAGACGGTGATCGTCATGCTCGCCGTGCCGTTCTCGCTCGTGGGCGCCATCTGGCTTCTCTTTCTGCTGCATTACAACGTGAGCGTCGCCGTCTGGGTCGGCGTCATCGCTCTCGCCGGCCTCGATGCCGAGACCGGCGTCGTGATGCTGCTCTACCTGACGCTCGCTTATGACCGGCACGCGCGCGAGGGGCGGCTCCGGTCGCTCGAAGACCTTCGCGAGAGCATCGTCGAGGGTGCGGCGAAGCGCCTCCGGCCCAAGCTCATGACCGTGGCCACGATGATCATCGGTCTGGTTCCCGTCCTCTGGAGCACCGGGACCGGAGCGGACGTCATGAAGCGCATCGTGGCGCCCATGGTCGGAGGGCTGGTCACGTCATTCTTGCTCGAGTTGACGGTGTACCCGGCCATCTTCGGAATCTGGAAGGGACGTGGCCTTCCCCAGACCAACGACGAGGCCACTCCCGGAGACCAACCGGATACGGCGGCGTAGGACTCGGTAGGCGCGCACGCGGAACCAGACCGAACTTGACCAGTACGCCAAACAGGCGCCGGTGTTCATGGAAGGTCACCCGGCGACTTTCCTGGCGCGGTTCGGCCACTGCGAAGTGAAAGAAGGAGCCGCGGTCGAGGGCGTGGCGGTCATAGAGTTCCCCACGCGTCGAGGACGCGCGGGGCGCACTATCGACGCACGCCCGGATCCGGCTTCGGCTCCGACAGCCTGACCTCGACCCACCCGACCGGCCCGAGCATGCCGTCTTGCGGCTCGATGATGCGGACGACGGAGGCGAGGTAGCGGCCCCACGGGAAGGCGTCGCCGACGCTGGCGTCCGTGGTCTCTGCGCCGTGCAGATCTTCGGCGAGGATGGTGGCCCGCGCTGCAGCCGCGTCACGGCGCTCATCGAGCGTTGCGCTCGCATGGAAGGCGTGGTCGATCGTGGCGACGCCATGAAGCGGGATGAAGACGTTGTCGGCGTCTGGCTCGACCCAGTCGAAGCCGGTGAGGAAGAGAGCCACCGTCGTCGTCGAGAACGGGTAGCACCGGTCGGCGGGGGCGCAATGCACGGGGGTGGCCAGGTAGCCGCGCGACGGGAAGACGCCTCCCGCACGTACCGGCGCTTTCCACTCGAAGGCGCTTGGAGTCGCGCCGTCGATTTGCCATGAGCCGAAGAGTGCCGCGCCGTTGGCGGTTCTGCAGCTGTCGAGGCCAATGTACGCGCCTCGAAACCGGGGAGGCTCGTCTGCCGCAATGTCATTGCAGACGCCACGCGAGCCGCAAACGGCTTTCCTGAGGTCGATCGCACTGTTGACCGCCGGGCATCCACTGCCGACCTTCGGGTGGTCGTCGCACGCCATGGAGGCCGCCACGCCCGCGAGGGCGATCAACGATATGGTGAAGGGAATCGGATCCATGCCCGTTACCTCATAGAACCGAGGTGAGCGCCGGCGGCTCTGCCCGGTCAATCAATCCCGGCGATGATCGTCATCCGAGCGCGCGTGCGCCGCGTCCACTATCGACGCGCCCCCGCGTCGGGCTTCGCGTCCGACAACTTGATCTCGACCCACCCGACGGGCCCGAGCACGCCGTCCTGCGGCTCGACGATACGGACGACCGAGGCGAGGTAGCGACCCCACGGGAAGGCATCGCCGACGCCGGCGTCCGTGGTCTTCGCGCCGTGGACACCTTCGGCGAAGATGGTGGCCCGCGCCCCAGCCGCGTCGCCGCGGTCATCGAGCGTCGCGCTCGCATGGAACGCGTGATCGATCGTGGCGAGGCCGTGAAGCGGGATGAAGACGTCGTCGTCGTCCAGCTTGGGCCAGTCGGAGCCGGTGAGGGCGACGGCAACCGTGGTGGTCGGGTAGGGGTAGCAGCGATCGGCCGGCGTGCATTGCACGGGGCTGGCCAGGTAGCCGCGCGACGGGAACATGCCTCCGATACGTACAGGCCCTCTCCACTTGAAGGCGCGCGAAGACGCGTCGTCGAGTTGCCACGAGCCGAAGAACGTCGCGTCGTCGGAGGAGCCGCAGCTGTCGAGGCCAATGGTGGCGCCTCGAATATTTTGAGGCGCGTCTCCATAAATGTAGTGGCAGATGTCATGCGAGTCGCAAGCGGCCTCGCTGAGATCGATCGGACTGTTGACCAGCGGGCACCCGCCACCGACCTTCTGTTCATCGTTGCACGCCACGGAGGCTGTCACGCCCGCGACGGCGATCAGCTTCATGGCGAAGTGAATCGGCTCCATGCGGTTACCTCAGCGAACCGAGATGAACGCCGGAGAACCACCTCGTGAGTTCATCGAAGGGAATGACGACAGGTTTCGCGCCCGGCCACACATTGCCGAGACGCACGAAGCACTTTCCATCGCGCTCTTCGACCGCCTTCACGAAGTAAGCGTGGCTCGGGGCCAGCCCGTGCGCGGCCTCCCTCTCGGGCGCCCGCGTCGGGCCTGCGATGTCCGAGCGCGAATTCAGGATGACTAGCTTTCCGCTCGCCAGGTCGGCCTTCAAGGTGGTCTCGGAATAGGGCGATACCCAACGTTTGGGCCAGTCGAAGGAGACGTATTGCGGCTGACGGCCGGTCAGAAGCGCCAGTGCGTCAGACGGGGAGCGCGCTCGGTCGAGCTGGTTGTAACCGCCGAGGTACTTGGCACATGCCTTCTCCACGACGAGCGGCCAGATCTCGTGGTGATTGCCTTCCAGGCGAAGACCCGCATGCCCCACCACAAAGCGGGGATCGACTGTGACGGGCACGTCGCGTGCCCTGGCCATCCCGAAGCGGCCGTGCTGAAGCTCGTGCAGGGTCACCGTGTAACTGACGACGTGTCCGTCCGCGCTCTTGTTCTCGACGATGGCGTGGCGGAGAAAGGCGCATCCTTCGGGCGTTCCGGCCATGGCGGCCAGGGGAGCGAGGAGGTAGCAATCCGCGAGGCGGCCCTGCTGGAGGTCTCGCGAGTCCACCGCGTCGACGTCGCCGGGCTGCTTCTCGAAGAGAGCGGCATCGTTGATCTCGGTATCGCACTGGCGACCGTGATCGAGCTGGTTGGTCGCGCCATCGCCGCAAGGGTCGCTCGCGGCGAACGCATCGAGCCTCGCGGCGGCCTCGGAGCGCTGCAGGCGCGCGGCGACGGTGGGATCGAGGGGCGGACCCCCGCTCGAACCGCCAGGCTCCCCGCCGACTGGCCCACCGTACGCGCCAACTTCTCGAATGCTCCCGGCCATGCGCCCAAGGCTCCTTTCGCCTTGTGGGCCCTATCGGTCATGGCCTGCGCTCGGTTGCGCACTATCTTGGGCGTCGAACCCGTCATGTCCTCAACACGCGTACCGCTCCTCCATCGCATCACAGACCGGAGCTCTCGTCGCAGCCGGTCGGTTCTGCGAGCTTCACGTCGCCTCGTGGTCATCGCCGCCCTATGCGGCCTCGTCGCGTGCTCGGCGAGCTCGAATCCGGGGAACGCGGCGCTGCGCGCGTCCGCTCCATCGGACGCGGGGCCAGCGACCTCGACGTCGCCAACCGATGCGGGCGCCGGCACATCGTCGAGCGCAACGCCCGCGCGAATTCCGGAGCCTCTCGATGCCGCCGTTGTCACCGCTGTCCGCACCACCGTCCGCGCCTGGAGCGACGCGCTCGACCGGCACGATCTCAAAGGGCTCGCTGCATGCTACGACGACGTCGTCGCGTATTATGGAGACGAGTGGCTCCAGCGCGCCGTCGTCGTCGAGCGAAAGCGAGTTGCTCTCGCGCAGGCGCCGGCATTTCACCAGACGATCGTCGGCGACATCGACGTCGCCAGCGGCGATGGCGGTCTCTTCACCGCGACCTTCGTCAAGCGTTCCGGTTCCGGCCATGCGGTCGCCAAGGTTCGAGCGCGCCTCTCGCTTCGACGCACGCGCGAGTCTCGTCTCGTGATTCACGGAGAGAGCGATCAACCCAGCGACGATGTGAACGCGCGGACCCAGGCCTGCGACGACGCGGCGTCTCGTGCCGTCCACGTTTTGCCTTCCGTGAGAGGTCTCGAACAGGACGTCGCGCCCCGGGACGGCGGTTCGCCGCTTGCTCTCGGCGGCATGGGCCCGATCGACAACGGCGACGGAACGGTCACCTTCGGCATCGGCGTCCATAGCGACGAACGCTTCGAGGCGCGCGTCTGGTACACGGTGAACCGCAAGACGGGGAGCGTAACGGTCACCGTCGACGGTGCCGACGAGGTGCTCGCGCCCGACGCGCGTCAGGCCGTCGAGCGAGCGTGCAAGCCCTGACTCCGGGGTCCGGAGCGCGCCGAGCTGACCTGGCCGGCGGGGTTCGCGAGCAAGCGGATCTCGAGGCCCCCGCGTCTCCGCGGACATTGGCTCACGGCTTGTGTTGGTAGTCGCTCACCTGCGGAAACTTCGTCTTGAGCGCGGCGAACGCGGCGTCGCGGTTGGCGCAGTGCAGCGTCTCTTCGAGCGCGGCGGTCGTGACGTAGTTCACGATCTCCGGCCCGGCCTTCGGGGGCATGACGTTTCCGCACTTGGCGAGCGAGTTCAAGATCCCGATCCCGCAGACCATGTCTTTGTTGGCGACCTGAATGGCCGTCAGCCCTGCAGCGTTGGTCTGCCAGCACAGATCCGTGACGTCGAGGTGCTCACCCCCCGTGATCCCGACGAGTCGCTTGATCGGCGCGGTTGAACCCGTGTACGCGGACGTGTCGCTCGAATACGGGACGACGGTGTCGCTCGCGCCGCCGGCCACGAGCACCGATTTGAGCGCCGAGGTCGCGGGAGGGACGGTTCCGCCCAAGTCGGCGAGGGGGATGTCGATCTGGACGTTGGGCTTGTTGCTGTAGGAGGCGGCGTCCGACGCACCCTGGCTGTGGCCGCCGATCCCGATGCGCGACATATCTGCGCTGTTTCCGAGGAATGCGAACTCGGCCTTCTTGCCCGTGATCTCCGCGATCATCGCGTCCACGTCGGCGCTCAGGTTCGAGCCCCCGAGATAACTTACTCCCGAGCCTCCTGTGCAGCCGGCCCCCAAGGTGACGAGAAAGTCGGCGAGGTAGAGTCCGGCGTGATCCGCCGCGACGGCAATGAAGCCGCGGCTGGCCCAGGTGGTCATCGTGCTGAGCGACGCCGTCCGGAACGACGCCGTGCCGTGAAGGAAGATGACCACGGGATAAGGCCCGTGGCTCGAGTCGATCGGCAGGTCGCGGTAGCAGTCGCACGTCTGAATCTTGTCGTCCATCGGGTTCATGAGCACTTTTTGCTGCTCGCTCGTGGGCAGCCAGCTCACCGGATCGTAGGTCGTCTGGGCAACTCCGGCGTTGCTTCCGATCGTCGCGGGGTACCACACCTCGACGGGCCGGCTGCCCCCCGTCATCGTCACCATCGCCGTCTTGACGCCGACGGGCCACGGCCCCGGCGCCGACGTGTCGTCCGGCACGGCGAGGAGCTTGGTGCTCCCGCAGCCGGGCGCCTCGGCGACCGTGGTCGTGGTCGCGTCGGGCCCGAGAGTCCCCGAATCGCCGCCGCTGCTCGAGCCGCTGGAGCCGTTAGACCCCGAGCTCGCCCCCGAGCTGCCACTCGCGCTGACGCTGCCCGAGCTTCCGCTGCCCGAGCTTCCGCTCCCTGAGCTTCCGCTGTTCGAGCCGTCGCCGCTGCTCGATGCGCCGCTACTGCTTGACGCGCCGTTGCCGGCGGACTGGGGGGTACCACTCGTCGGAGACCCCGGCGAGGAGCAAGCTGCCGCCGCGGCCAAACATCCAAAGAACACGGCCTGCGTCCACTTCATGACAAAACTCTCCTGACGATCACGCCAATGGCCAAGCATGACACGGACAAGGGGCCGCGTGACAACGCCACCAACGGCATCCGTACCCCGAGATCCCCTCCGCGCCAACTCGATAGGGGCCAAATATAGGCGCAACAGAGGCCAAATAGAGGTGCACTGGAGCGGTGAGGAAAGACCGCTTGCGTCAATCGGTGCGCAGTGACTTGTGCCGCGGGATGCGTAGCGACCGTGTTGCTCGTTGACCGAACGGACTTGATGACGCGAATCGGCGCAATGACCGCCGCGGCCGACCGCGGCAGCCTTCCGCCGTACTCCCGGGGTCCCTTGACCGCTCGGAAGCGCTACGAGGTCCTACCAGCCTCGAAATGTCTGCTCTGACTGCAGCGGCGGGTAGGGCGGCGATGAGGGCACGTCTACCGCCCTCCGTGCTCCCGGTCCGCCTTGCCCGGCGCGCCCGGGCGACTGCGGCAAGGTCTGCAACCCCGGAAGCTATTGCCACGCCAGGACGCCGAGCGCCGCAAGCTCGCAGATCTGCTCCGTCGCTCCGAGGAAATCTCCGGTGATGCCACCGAGCCGGCGGGCATATCGCCAGCCAGTGAGCAGGGTGACCACGGCGACCGCCGCGAGGACGGCCGAAAGGCGTCTCGGGGAGACCCCCATGGTCCTGCCGATCGTGAGCGAGACGATCACCGTCCACGCCGCGCCGATCCCCGCTTGGACATACCCGGCGCCCATCACGCCCCGGCTCTTCGATTGCGCGGACGAGACGTATGGCATTGTCGCGATCAGCCAAACGGGCCCCACCCGCGCGGCCGCGCCGGCGAGCACAAAGGCCCACGGCGCGCCCGGCCCCAGCCGAGCGAGGAGCGCCGATCGTCCCGCGATCGACAGGACCAGCGCGCCCGCGCCGAACGTCCCCACGCGACTGTCTTTCAGGATGGCCAGGATCTTGTCGCGATCGAATGCCCCACCGAGCGCATCGCTCGTGTCGGCGAGGCCGTCCTCGTGGAGCGCCCCCGTGAGGAAGAGAGATACGCCGATGGCGCCGAGGGCTGCCGCGAGCTCGCCGAGCGGGAGGAGCAAGTAGTCGACTACCCCCACGACCACACCCAGCAGCGCGCCCACCAGAGGAAAATGCGCGGCGGCCCAGCGCCACTCGTCGTCCGTGTACGGAAAGCCGCCGACAGGGAGGCGCGTGAGGAAGACGAACGCGGCGCGCAAGCCGCGCAGCGGAGCCGGAGCGATCATCCATCGCTCCGGACAACGCCGGCCGTCGCGAACGTGCTCATCTCGGCCTGCAGTGCGATCGCGTCGGCGATCAGATCGATCGCGAGCAATGCCCCAGTGCCTTCGCCGAGACGCATCTCGAGAGCGAGCAGCGGTCGGAGCCCGAGGTGTCCGAGGGCGATCCGCGCGCCGGGCTCCGGGCTCACGTGGGACGCGACGAGGTAATGCACGACATTCGGATCCATCGCTTGCGCGACAAGTGCCGCAGCGTTCGTGACGACCCCGTCGAGCACCACGGGCAAGCGCAACGCGGCGCTTCGCAGGATGAATCCCACGATCGCGGCGATCTCGAGGCCGCCGACGGCACAGACGGCGCGGAGCGGGTCCTCCGGTCTCGGTGCGTGGAGGCGAAGGGCGTCGCGAACGACGGCGAGCTTGCGAGCCCGCGTCGCGTCGTCGACGCCGGTGCCGCGACCGCATGTCTCGTCGGGGGGAGCACCGGTGAAGACGCTGACCAGCGCCGCCGCGGACGTGGTGTTGCCGATGCCGATCTCGCCCACCGCGGCGATGCGCGAGCCGCGTGCGTACACTTCGTCGGCGATACGCCTGCCTACGTTCATCGCGGCGAGGGCCTCGTCGTCCGTCATCGCCCGCTCGACCCGAAGATTGCCTGTGCCTCGGCGCACGGTCGCGCGAACGAGTGGCACGACCGGCTGAAGCGGAGCCGCGCTCATGTCCCCTGCGATTCCCACATCGACCAGCACGAGGTCGACCCCGCGCCGGCGGGCGAGCACGCTGGCCGCAGCGCCCCCGGCCATGACGTTGCACGCCATCGCCGCGGTGATCTGCGAACCGTACGCGCTCACGCCCTCGACCGTCACGCCGTGATCGGCGAGAAAGAGCGCGAGGGCGGGGCGCTCCGGGGGAGGGACGGGGAACGCGCCGCGCGCCGCCGCGTACCACGTGGCGATCTCCTCGAGCCGGCCCAGGCTTCCGGCCGGCTTCGTAAGCAGATCTTGATGCGCGCGGGCCGCCGCGCGGGCTCGCTGGTCGGGGCTGGTGACGACACCCTCTGCCGGGCGCTCAGGAGCCCGCGGAGGCGCCGGGCTGCGCGGCGGCGTTTCCTTCCAGCGCTCGCGGTGCGTCACGTCGGCCAGCGACCGGCGCGGCCGCCAGCCGAGCTCTTCGAGCATCGGCTTTGCCCGGAAGGCCACCGGATGCCCGACGCACAGATACGCGATCGGCTCGACGCCCGCCGGGAGCGCGAACTCGCGACGCAGCACCGCTGGCTCGACAATACTCACCCACCCGACGCCGATCCCCTCGGCGCGGGCGGCGAGCCACATGTTCTGCACGGCGCAGCACGCGCTCGCGCGAACCGCCTCGGGCTGCACTGTCGTGCCCAGAATGGCCTCGTCGCGTGGGCGGAGATCGACGGCGACGCACACGTGGACCGGCGCCTCGACGAGGCCCTCGAGGCGATACGACAGGTACTGCGCCCTTCGCTCCGGCGGATACCGGACGGACTCGGCGTCGCGGCAGACGAGGAAGCTCTCGCGGATCCGCGCGCGTGTCGGGAGCTCACGCACGACAATGAACCCCCACGGTTGGGAAAACCCGACGCTCGGAGCCTGGTGCGCGGCCTGAAGAATGCGGTCGAGCGCCGCCCCGTCGACGTCGGCGTCCTTCACGAAGTGACGCACATCACGACGGAGCGCGATGACGTCGTACACCGCCCGTCTCGCCTGGTCGGAGAAGCGCGCGATCTCCTCCGGCTTAAGGACGAGGTCGTTCACTCCGCGGCCCCCTTCACTGCGAGCGGAATGCCCGCGACCATCAGCACCACGGCGTCGGCCCGGGCGGCGATCTCCTGGTTGATGAAGCCTTGAACGTCGACGAACTTCCGCGCGGACTCGCTCGCGGCGTGGGGCGCCATGCCGAGCTCGTTGGATACGAAGATCCAGGTGGCGTCGATCGCGAAGGCGCGTGCCAGCTCGGCGCGCGCCGCCTCGTGCGCCGGCGCGGCCTTCCAGTCAGCGTCCGCGAAGAAGTTCGTGAGCCAGAGCGTGACGCAATCGACGACGACGACCCGACCGCCCAGATCCGTCCGGGCGATTGCTGTCTCCTCCTCGATCGTCGTCCACCCTGGCTCGCGATCGGCCTTGTGGCGCGCGATGCGGGCAGCGTGGTCGGCGTCCCAGGCTCGCGAGGGCGCCATCATCACGGGCGACGCCGTTCGCCGCAGCGCCATCTGCGCGGCGTGTCGGCTCTTGCCGGAGCGGGCTCCCCCGAGAACGAGCGCGATCATGGTTCCTCGGTGCCGTGCGACGTGCGCTCGTGGAGCCTCTCGCCTCGCACGATGCGCTCGAGAAGACCCCGATCGATGCTCGCGCCTATGGCGTCGGCAACACGATCATATTCCGCATCCTTGCTCCACGGCGCGGGTGCCGGACCGAACTCGGGCAGGCCCTTTTTCCCGCGGAGCGCAGCGACCAATCGCGAGCGGAGCCGGTCGTTCTCGAAGAGTCCGTGGATCATCGTACCGACGACAGCGCCCCCCGCTGCAACGGCCCCATCGAGCGCGCGCTGCTCGCGACTGTTGCGCGCGCAGATCTCGAACGCGGCGCAGCCCGGCTCGAGGGCCTCCACAGTGCCCATGTGAATCTCATAGCCATCGAGATCCCCGTCGCCCGGTCCGCTCGTGAGAATGCTTGCGCCGCGACCCCGCGCCTTCACCTGCGCGGTGGTCTTGGTTCGCTCGAACCGCGTGCGGATGGGCAAAAGCTCCAGCCCGACGCTCGAGACCACAGCCGACTCCGCCCCGAACGGATCCTCGATAATCCCGCCGAGCATCTGGCATCCGCCGCAGATGCCGACCACGGGGTGCCCTTCGCGCGCGCGCCGGACGAGCGCCTCCGCAAGACCGCCTGCGCGAAGCCAGGCAAGGTCCGCGATGGTGCTCTTCGTGCCGGGCAAGATCACGAGATCAGCGGAGGCCATCGCGGACGGTTCGTCGACGAAGCGGACGACGACGTCGCGCTCATGCTCCAGCGGCGCGAAGTCGTCGTAGTTCGAGATGCGCGGCAATCGGATGACGGCAATTTCGATCTGATCCGCCGATGCGCGAGGGCGTCTCCGGCGGTCGTCGAGCGCCACCGAGTCCTCGTCGGCCACACGCAAGCGCGCCACGTATGGCACCACGCCGAGCACGGGGACGCCCGTGCGCTTTCTGAGAAAGTCGAGCCCGGGCTCGAGCAGCGCGATATCACCGCGGAACTTGTTCACGACGAAGGCCGCGATGCGCGCGCGCTCGTCGGGCTCGAGGAGCTCCATCGTCCCGACGAACGCGGCAAAGACGCCCCCTCGATCGATGTCGCCGACGAGCAGGACCGGCGCGTCGGCGACCCGCGCGACATGCATGTTCACGATGTCGCGGTCCTTCAGGTTGATCTCGGCCGGACTTCCGGCGCCCTCGATGACGACGAGATCGTACGTCTCCCGCAGCCGCGTGAGACTCTCCGCGACGATGCGCCTCAGCTCTGGCTTGTGGGCGTGGTAGTCGCGGGCAAACATGCTCCCGATCGGCTTTCCGAGCACCACGACCTGCGAGCGCGAATCCCCTTCGGGCTTGAGCAGGATCGGGTTCATATCCACCGTCGGCACGACCCGCGCCGCTTCCGCCTGCACGGCCTGCGCGCGCCCGATCTCGTGGCCGTCCGGCGTCACGTACGAGTTGAGCGCCATGTTCTGCGATTTGAACGGAGCGACGCGCACCCCCTCGCGCTGGAACATCCGGCAAAGTCCCGTCACGAGGAGGCTCTTGCCGACGGACGACGCGGTTCCCTGGATCATGAGGGTGCGGGCTAACATCGGGGGAGCTCTTCTTTCAGCGCGGCGAGCAGGCGATCTTCGTCTGCGAGCGGGCGCGCGCAGAGGCGGACATGGTCCCGCAGGCCGAACGAGGTGCAGTCGCGGACGAGCACCCGATGGCGCTCGAGCAGCCGACGGCGGAACGCGGTTGCGTCCCCCACCCGCGCGAGCACGTACGGCGCCGACGACTCGATGCACGGCAGCGGCACGCGATGCGCCAGCCGAGCGCGGTCCTCGAGCCATCGCGTCCGGCTCTCCGCGATGAACGCCCCCTCGCGCGTCGCCATGATCATCGCGGCTTGCGCGAACGCGCTCGCCGTCCACGGAGGGCGACTCGCCTCGACGCGCGCAGAGATCGCGCGCGACGCGAGCAAGTAGCCGACTCGTACACCCGGAATGGCGTGATCCTTCGTGATGGACCGCACGCACGCGACGTTCGGCGGCATCCGCCGTTCGATGTCGCGAAATCGCGTGCTCATCGACAGGAACGCCTGATCGAGCACGACGATCGTGCCGCAGAGATCGCGAGCGAAGATGGCCACGTCGTCGATCGGGACCGGCACGCCGGTCGGATTTCCCGGGGCACACAGGTAGACGAGCTTGGCGCGCTCGCGCACGACGACGCGAGCGACCTCCTCGAGAGAGATCGCGAACCGTGTCTCCTCCGCCGCGCACCACCCGACGGCCCGCGCCCCAACGGCGACGACCGCACCGCGAAACTCGGAGAACGTCGGCTCCACGATCACCGCGGCGCTCGCCCGGTCGAGGAATGAGCGGACGATCGTCCACAGAAGGTCCACCGCACCGTTGCCGAGGACCACGTCCTGCATGTCGACGTCGAGGGTGCATGCGAGCACACGTCTTGCCTCGGTGCTTGTCGGATCCGGATAGCGATGGATCGGAGCCCCGCGAATGGCGTCAATCATGTCCGACGAGGGTCCGTACGGATTCACGTTCACACTGACATCGAGGACATCGTCCGGCGTCACACCGAGCCCCGCGAGCTCTCCGTCGAGCAACCCGCCGTGGGCGACCGGCTCCAGCGCCTTGGAGTCAGTGGAAGAGAGCATGCTTCGCTCCAAGGGCCACGAACGCCATGGCAAGCGCGAGAGCGGCTGCTGCCGCCGTCACCGCGCACGCCTCCGTGATCTTCGAGATATCAAGACCATCGAGAGCGTCCCCCAATCGATAGTGCCCGTCCTTCGCGAGCTCGATACGCAAGAGCCCCGCCATCGCGGCCATCGGTCTCCCGGCGTTCGGGCTCTCGGTGAGCGCACCATCCCGGCGGAGCACGAGCCATCCGTGCGCCGCGTCCTTTCGCGACAGCAGCCCTGCGACGAGCAAGAGCGCCGCCGTGATGCGCGCGGGCAGAAGGTTCAATAGGTCGTCGAGGAGCGCGGAGGCCTTGCCGAGCCACTCGTAGCGCCCGCGGTAGCCGATCATCGCGTCGAGCGTGTTGACGGCCCGGTAGAAGACGGCGCCAGGGACGCCAAGGAGGACGAAATAGAAGAGCGGTGCGACGAAACTGTCGGAGGCGTTTTCGGCGACCGATTCGACCGTGGCGGCGACGAGCGCGGCCTCTTGCAGCGTGCTCGCGTCGCGGCTGCACAAGCTGCCGAGCGCACGCCGGCCTTCAAGGAGGTCACCTCTCACGAGTGCGCTCCGCACCACGCTGGCGGCAGCCGGAAGAGCACGGAGGCCGAACGTCGCCTTGAGTAGCAGCGCTTGCGTCACAAACAGGGCGACTGGATACCCCCGCAGTCCCCAGAACACGGACATACATAAGGCGACGGCCGTGGATGGCACCGCGAGCGCCAGCAACGCACCGGCCACGAGCTGTTTGCCAGCGCCGCGCTTCGGCGCGATTCGCGCTCCCCACGCGATCAACTTGCCCGTCCACGCGACCGGATGCGCGGCGTTCGGCGGCTCGCCGAATACCAGATCCACCAGGACCGCCGCCCCCAGCGTACCGATGGAGGCGATCACGGCCGCTTGCTCCGAGCGCGGCTCATGCCGTGCCTCGCTCGGCCTTCCACTCGGCCGCCCCTCGCCGGACGGCTTCCGCGACGGCGGCGGCAACAACGTGACCGATGCGCGTGTGCTTCCCGGCGTACGGTTCGCGGCGGCCCGCCAAGGGCGTCGCCATGACGATGCAATCGGTTCCCGTGCCGGTCGCAGGGAGCCCGCTTCGGAGGCTCGGTACGCCGGCGTCGAGGATCGAGGCGGTCCTCGCCTCCGTCGCGATGGACATGGCTTCCAGCAGCGCCTCGTCCGTGAGCGCCACGTCGATGTGACACAGCAGGTTGATCGTCCCGATGCGCGCCGCGGGTCCCGGCGGATCTCCGGCGCGCAGAGCGTTGCCTAGTCCTACGGTCGCGATGCACCGAGACCGAACGTCGCGGTCGTGCGACGCTGCGTCCACGAACGTCGTCACATCGCGGCTCGTGAGCAGGCCCACTGCACCCACTGCGCCCGCTTGGGCGAGGCGCGCGCGCAGAACGCGGCGCGCATCAACGGGCGGCTTCAGCTCGCCGTCCCGCACCTCGATCCATCCGACCGCTTGCGCGTCGGTGAATCCGCCATTGACGATCGCCCAGCTGCACATTCGCTGGGTCTCCGCGAACCGAACGACAAGTGAGCGCTCGCCGCGCGATAGCTCGACCGCACTGGCTGCCTCCACGGCGGACGCGCGCTTCATCGCGTTTCTCCACGGCGCGCCGCGCAGCTCGCGACGAAGCCTTCGGCGACGCGCGGGTTGGACGCCCAGTGTGCGTGCACGTACGAGGCAATCACGTTGCGCGAGCGATACCCTTCGCGGGCGACCTCCCCGCCTCGACGACGCCGCACGGTGTACACGCACGCGACGTCGCCCGGGAGGTCGCCGAGCTCGGAGTAGCGGAACTGGTGGCCGCGAAAACGAAGGCCCGCGGGGCCAAGCGGCGTCGCCTCCTGCGTCTCCACCTCGACGTAGCCCAAGGCTTGCAGTCGATCACACATCACCGCTTCTCCCGGCACAACGCCGACCATCGAATGGCGCTTTCCGTCGAGCGTGCGAATCGCATTCGTGAGGTACATCAGGCCACCGCACTCGGCGTAGACGGGACCGTCTGCCTCGACGAAGCGCGCGACGTCGGCGCGCAGGTGCTCGTTTCGCGCGAGCGTCTCCGCGTGCACCTCGGGGTACCCTCCGCCAAAGTACAGGCCGTCGACGTCGGGAAGACGGTCCGCACGCATCGGCGAGAAGCGCACAAGCTCGGCACCGAGGGACTCCAGCCGCCGCAGATTGTCGTCGTAATAAAAATGGAACGCTTCGTCGTACGCGAGACCGAGACGGCACACGCGCCTGGCTGTGGCTCCGGGCGATGACGTGTGCTGCGGTTCGGGAAGGGTCGGGGCGCTTCGGGCGATCTCTAGGATCGCGTCGAGCGCGAGCCATTCCTTCGCCAGCGCTCCCCAGTGATCGAGGAGTGACTCGGGGACGGTGCTCTCGTCCGCAGAGTGAAGGCCGAGGTGACGCTCGGGGAAACGCGCGCTGACCTCGTCAGGAAAGCCTCCCAGGATTGGGGGCGCGTGCAGCGCCTTGCGTAACAGATCGAGATGCCCCCGGCTCCCGACGCGATTGCACACGACGCCGGCAATGCGAAGGTCCGGATCGAACGCGGAGAACCCCTGCGCCATCGCGGCAATGCTGCGTGCCATTCCCGACGCATCGACGAGAAGCAGCACCGGAGCGGCAAGCCACTTGGCGATCTCCGCGGTCGACCCCTCGCCACTCGTCGGCGACGCGCCGTCGAAGAGCCCCATCACGCCCTCGGCGATCGCCACGTCCGCGCCTTCGGCAGCGCGCGCAAATGTCGAGAGCACCGCCTCCTTGCCCATCATCCAGCCGTCGAGGTTGTGCGACGGCGCGCCCGAGGCGCGCGAGTGATACGTGGGATCGAGGTAGTCGGGGCCGCACTTGAAAAGAGCAACTTTCAGGCCGCGCGCTCGCAAGGCGCGCGTGATCGCGATCGTCGTCGTCGTCTTGCCGACGCCGCTCGACGTGCCGCCGACGACCAGCCGAGGAATCTGGAGCGCCATCAGAAGTCGATCCCGAGCTGCGCGGAGATGCCTTGCTGGAAAGGATGCTTCACCGACTTCATCTCCGTCACGAGGTCGGCCATCGCCACGAGCTCGTCCGGCGCGTTGCGACCCGTGATCACCACGTGAACGCGCGGCGGGCGCGCACGGAGCGTCGCGAGCACATCGTCCTGCGAGACGAAGCCGTAGTGAATCGTGTACGTAAGCTCATCGAGGATCACGATGTCGAGCTCTCCGCCCAGGATGAGCTCCTTGGCCTTCTCCCAGGCCGCGACCGCGGCGGCCTTGTCCTTCGAGAGGTCGTCGCTGTCCCACGTGAACCCGCGGCCCATCACGAAGAACGTCAGATTGGGGAGCGTCTCGGCGAAGATCCGCTCGCCGGTCTTCCACTTGCCTTTGATGAACTGCACGACGCCAACGCGCATGCCGCGGCCCAGTGCGCGAAAGACGATCCCGAGCGCGGCCGTCGTCTTGCCCTTGCCCTGGCCCGTATAGACCACGAGCAGCCCTCGTCGCGGTCGTTCCTCGACGCTTTCCCCGGCGTCGGTCATGCGAGGCTCCTTGCGTCGCGAGCGGCGACAACGGGCTGCGGGCCGGACCCCATCGCGCGAATGCGATCGCGCACGGAGACGACGTCGCCGATGATCACGATGGCGGGCGCCGAGGGGTCCACGCCGGCCACCCGCACCGCGAGGTCCGCGAGTGTCCCGACGACCACCGTCTGTGCAGGCGTCGTCGCCGATGCGATGTACGCGGCGGGCGTGGTCGGCGCGCGACCCGCCCGGACAACCGCATCGAGGTTCGCCGCGAGCTTGCGCGACGCCATGAAGAGGACGAGCGTGCCGCTCGTGCCGTACGGCGGAGATCCGCGGCCCGTGCTCACGGCGTTGCGTCCTTCGGCGTCTTGGCGGCCTTGCGAAAGCGATGGCTGAACTCGGGATCGTAGAGCCGCGAGTTCGCGAAGTCGGTCGACGTGAGCACGTGGCCGACCAGGATCATCGACTGCGTGCGGATGCCGGCGTCCTTCACCTTCTCGCGAATATCGGCGAGCGTACCCTGCACGATCTGCTGGCCGGGGCAGCTCGCCTTGTGGACGACCGCCACCGGACAGTCACCTCCGTACGACGGGATGAGCGCCTCGACGACGTCCTTCATGAGGGTGATGCTGAGAAACAGGCACAGCGTTGCGCGATGGCGGGCGAGCTCCTCGAGCTTCTCCGCGTCGGGCATCGGCGTGCGCCCTTCCGCGCGCGTCAAGATCACCGTCTGGGAGAGCTCCGGGAGCGTGAGCTCCTTGCCGAGCGCAGCCGCCGCCGCGCTGAACGACGAGACGCCAGGAATGATCTCGTACTCGATGCCGAGCTCCTGCATCCGGCGCATCTGCTCCGCCGTAGAGCCGAAGATGGCGGGGTCGCCGGTATGCACCCGGGCGACGTCGTGCTCGGCGTCACGCGCTTCGACGATGACGGCGAGGATCTCGTCGAGCGTCATCCCGGCCGAATCGAGCACCTTCGCGCCTTCGCGGGCGCTCGCGACGACTTCCTTGGGCACGAGCGACCCCGTGTAGAGGACGACCGGGCAGCGCGCGATGAGCTCCGCTCCGCGAACGGTGATGAGCTTGGGATCGCCGGGACCCGCTCCGATGATGTAGACGCGCATGGGAACTCCTAGAGGCAGCGGAGGACGGTGTCGCGAACGATTTGCCAGAGGGGCGCGGGGATCGCGCCAAGCCATCGGGCGTCGACGGCGCCCTCGGGCTCGTCCGTGGATTCGGTGTCACCGCGTTGAATCACCAGGCGCCACAGCCGATCGCTGACCGAACCGTTACGCTCGATGACGAAGCGTTGAGCGAGAGCGCGCGCGAGCCCCTCACCTTCCAGATCGAGCACCAGATGCGACGTACCGAACGAAACCTCGCCGTGCCGCGCGAGCCGCACGAACGGCGCTTGCAAGGCGTCCAGGGCAACCGGCGGTTCGAACCCCGCCGCCTTCCAGTCGCACGGTGACTTGGTATTGCCCACGAGGAAGTACTCTCCGTGGCTCTCCGCGAGGATCGCCCCTGCGAGCCGGCCGACGCGCGCCATCACTCGCCCTCCGCGTCGGCGTCCGCGTCGAGGACGAGCGAGCGTCCGGGTGTTTGCCCGGGGATCGCGTTGCCGTCCCAGGTGTACTTGTTCGTGTAGCCCCGCGGCGTGACCATGTAACCCTCGAACACGAACGTGTGGCTCGAGCCGACGAGCACCGTCGTGAGCATGCCGATCTCGTACTCGAGGAAGTGATCGAGGTCGGTCATGATCTTCTGCTCGAGCTTGCGGTACGCGCTCTTGACCAGCGCGACCGGCGTCGTGCCGGCGCGGTGGCGTGCGATGATGTCGTGGGCCTCGACGATCTGCCGCGTGCGCCGGCCGCTCGCGGGGTTGTAGAGGCCGATGACGAAGTCGGCCGAGGCTGCGGCCTCGATGCGGCGCGCGATGACGGGCCATGGAGTGAGCAGGTCCGAGAGCGAGATCGCGCAGAAGTCGTGACCGAGCGGCGCGCCGACGAGCGAGCCGCACGAGTTGAGCGCCGTCATGCCCGGGATGATGCGCAGCTCGGGCGACTCGCCCCGTTTCCAGCCCATGTCCTTCAGCACCTGGAACACCAGGCCCGCCATCCCATACACCCCCGCGTCGCCCGACGAGATAATGGCGACTTTCGCACCGTCACGCGCGCGCTCGACGGCTGCGCGCGCTCGGCCGATCTCCTCGGTCATCCCGGTGCGAATGATCTCCTTGCCCTCGGTGAGGTGGCGCACCAGCTTGACGTAGGTGATGTAGCCGACGACCACGTCGGACGACGTGATGGCCTCGAGGGCCGCGGGCGACGTGTGGGGCGCCGAGCCAGGACCGATGCCTACGATCGACAGAACGCCCTTCGAGTCACCCATGATGAGCCTCCTTCACGTGCGAACCGCCCGGACCGTCGCTCCGCTTCTGGAACGGGATGCGCGCAACGGCCAAGGTCATCCACCGCCCCGCGCCGTCTTCGGTGTACGTCTGCTTCGCGACGAGCAGCTTCTCCGCGCCCGCCGCCCGAAGCGCTGCAGGCTCCGCCACGCCGCGTGTGCCGACGAAGCGCTTCACCGTCTCCGAGGGGTTCTCGATCCCTGGCGTCCCATCGAGCTCCTCGGCGGTGAACGTGCGAAGCAGCCACCCGCGCCGCTCGGCGAGCGCGAGCATCGCTGGCTCGTCCGCCTTCGTGTCGATCGTAGCCAGCTCCTTCACCGACTTCGCCGAGAGCCCCTGCGTCGCCAGCATTGAATCGACGCCCCGCTCGACCATTTCGAGCGTCGCGCCACGGTCGCACCCGAGGCCCACGACGAGGCTCTTCGGGCGGTACACCACCGCGTTCTCGAAGTGCGCAGGGTGGGTCTTCGTGAGATCGCGATCACTGGCGATGAGAAGGATTTCCCACGCCTTCGGATCGACACCGTCGAGCGTGGTCGCGTAGCGAACTCCCGCCGGAAGCGGCCGATCCCCAGGCCACCACGAGGGCTCACCCGTCTCCTGCACGAAGAGCACGGGCGCCGCGTTGACGACGGCCGCGCACCCGCGCGTCACATTGCGATCCATGTCGTCCAGCACCCAGCCGAGATCGCGGCCGAGGATGTCGACGGTCAGCGTCCCGAGCGCGTCCGACGCCGTCGTTACCACCGCGATTGCGCCCAGGATGGCCGCGGTTCGCTCCGTGTACTGGTTGCCTCGGCCGACATGGCCCGAGAGCACGCAGATCGAGAAGCGCGCGGCGTCGTCGACGCAGAGGACCGCGGGATCCACCTTCTTGTTGACGAGCAGCGGCGCGACCATTCGCACGACGGCGCCGATGCTGATGACGAAGACGTGGCATTCGTAGGCGGCGAATGTGTCGGCGAGGAGCGGCCCCATCGGAAGCGGCAGCTTTCGCGCACCGGGTGGTGCCGTGGCGAAGAGCTTCTCGGACACGTACAGATCGGCCCCCGGAAGGCCGGTCAGCAGCCTTGTGGCGATGCCGATCCCGTGTCGCGTGATCGCGTAGATCGCGAAGGCTTTGCGCGCGTCGCTCATGCTCGCTCCTCGGCGAGATCCGCCACGCTCGAGAACGCGACGTCCCCCGCGAGCACACCGCTCCGGTCCTTGCGCGACACGATTACCATCGCGAAGCAATCGCCGCGCTGGGCGCCGAGCTCCGAGAGATCGCGCACGATGCGCTGCTCGGCCATGGTCGCGTGCGACACGAACACCGCGCGGTCGAGGAGCCGCGTGCGCTTGAGGGCCTCGATGACCTTCGGCATCTCCGAGCCGATCTTCATGAGCACCACGGTGTCGAACTTGAGGAGCACATCGGCGAGGTCGTCGACGCCGTACGTCGCGGGCAGGATGGCGATCCGCTCCTGTCCGTCGGCGAGCGGAATCCCCGTGACTGCCGGCACGGCGGTGATCGACGTCACGCCCGGAACGATCTCGATGGTGACGCCGGGCCATCGCTTCGGCGCCTCGCGCCTCAGGTAAATGAACGTACTGAAGACCGAGGGGTCCCCCTCGGTGACGAAGGCCACCGACTGTCCGCGCTCCAGCCGCTCGCCGATCTTCGAGAACGCGGTTTCGAAGTACGGGCGGATACGCTCCGGATCCTTGCTCATCGGAAAGGTGAGCAAGAGGCGCTCCTGCTCCGGGCAGGCTCTGATGACCGGCTCGATGATCTGCCAGGCCATCGATCGCCCGTAGTCCGAGCTTCGGGGAAGGGCGAGCACGGGGACGCTCTCGAGCGTCCGCACGGCCCGCAGCGTGAGCAGATCGGGAGCGCCTGGCCCGACGCCGACCCCATAGAGAGTGCCGTAACTCATGCCGATTCTCCCGCAGGTTTGGTGACGGCGAAGATGTGGACGGGGTTCAGCGCTTCATAGCGCAGGTACGTCGCGAGCGGCTCGCCGCGCGAGACGTTGAGGAGCGTCACCTCGGGGATGAGCCCGCGCGCGCGCAGCGTGCGATATGTCTCGCCGACGTTCTCGAGGGTGATCGCGTTGACGACCAGGCGTCCGCCGGGGCGCAGTCGGTCGAGCCCAACCGCGATGATGTCGTCCATGCTCCCCTTGCTTCCACCGACGAAGACCGCGTCAGGCGTCTCGAGACTCGCAAGCGCATCCGGCGCGCGCCCTGCGATGATGCGGACGTTGTCGACGCCGTGCGCACGGACGTTCTCGCGGCAGATGCCGATCCCCTCGGGATCCACCTCGATCGCGTAGACGCGACCGCGAAGCGTGAGCATGGCCGCCTCGATCGAGACCGATCCGGAGCCCGCCCCGACGTCCCAGACAACGCTGTCGGCGCGGAGCTGCATCGCGGCGAGGGAGAGCACGCGGACCTCGCGCTTGGTGATGAGTCCCTTCTTGGGCATCCGCTTTGCGAACGTGTCCTCGTGGAGGAAGGGGATCGCGAGCGGCGGTCGCCAGGCGGCGTCGCTCCGCGCGAGAATGAGCACGTTGAGGGGGCGGACGTCGGGGCACGCGGCGAGATCGCTGAGGGAAAACGCGCGCACCCGTTCGCCGGGACCGGCGAGGTCCTCGCAAACCCACGCGTCCCACGCCGTGTCGCCGTGCTCGATGAGGCGAGAGGCGAGGCGGGGAGGCGAGCTCTCTTCGTCGGTGAGCACCGCGACCTTCGACATGGTCTTCAGCCGCGTGACGAACCCTTCGGTCGAGCGCCCGTGAACGGACACGAAGGACGCGTCGTCCCACGAGAGGCCCGCCCGGGCGAAGGCCCACTGGACGGAGCTCGGCTGAGGGATCACCTCGACATGCTCCCGCCCGAGCTTCTTCACGACGAGCGCGCCGATGCCGAAGAAGAGCGGATCGCCGGAAGCGAGAACACAAACGGAGTGCTCTCCGGCCAGCTCCGCGACGCGATCGAGCGCCGCGGAGATGCCGGACTTGAGGACGATCCGCTCCCCCGTGAACTGCGGAAAGAACGCGAGGTGCCGCTCGCCTCCGACGAGCACCTGCGCGCGGGCCACCGCGTTGGCGGCCCGGCTGGAGAGGCTCGCGCACCCGTCATCGCCGATGCCGACGACGGTGACTGCGGAACGCGGGTTCACGACGCCGCCTCTGTCGAGAGAAGGAGCAGGGCGTGCAGAATGGCGACGGCGATCGGGCTGCCGCCCTTGCGGCCGCGGGCGATGATGTGAGGAACGTCCACGGCGAGCGCCTCCTCCTTCGACTCCGCTGCCGAGACGAACCCGACCGGCACGCCGACGATGAGCGCTGGTTTGACACTTTCGTCGCGCGCCAGACGCACGACCTCGAGCAGGGCCGTCGGCGCGTTGCCCACCGCGACGACGGCGCCATCGAGCAGCCCCAGGCGATCGGCCTTCCTCATGGATTCGATCGCGCGCGTCGAGTTCTTCGCTTTCGCCTCGGTGATCACGTCCTCGTCCGAGATGAAGCAGTGCACCTTGCATCCGTACGCCGCGAGCCGCTGCTCGTTCAGGCCGACACTGATCATCTTGACGTCGACGACTACCGGACAGCCGCGCCGGAGCGCGGCGATGCCCGCCCTCACCGCGTCGGGATGAAGGCGCATGAGCGACGTGAACTCGAAGTCCGCGGTCGCGTGGATCACGCGGCGCACGACCTGCCACTCGTCGGGCGCGAAGCGGTGCGCGCCGGCTTCGGCGTCGATGATGGCGAAGCTCCCGTCCTCGATGCTGCGGCCGAGGGGCGTCATCTGGCGCATGTCGTTCATGGCGAGCGGTTCTCCGCGAGGGGCTCAGGGGGTGGGTGCCGGCCGAGCTCGGCACCGCTGAAGTCGACGAGGTGAACGCGCACGTCGAGCTGGCCGCCTGCATGCCGGGTGGCATGCTCGACGACGCGGCGGCAGATGCCCGAGGTGACGCCGACGAGGCCCTCCCGGCTGCAAAGCTCGAGCACGTGGCGCGCCGTGTTCGCGGCCCGGATCTCGGAGATGACGCTCTCTGCGGCACCGAGCTCCGCGGCGATGCTCGCGAGCAGATCCATGTTCACTTCGGAGCCGGCGGCGTGGGTCATCATCTTGCCGTCGGCCATCTTCGAGAGTTTGCCCATCATCCCGACGATGATCGCGCGGCGTGCGTGACGTCTCGTGCAGTGGCGCAGCGCCGTGCCGACGAAGTCGCCGACCTGGATGAACGCCTCCTCCGGCAGTTGCGGATAGAGCTGCATCGCGTACGCCTCGGACTTGCCGCCGGTCGTGAGTACAATCTCGAGCGCGCCACGCTCTCGCGCGACGTCGATGCCCTGAACGACGCTCGCCCGATAGGCCGCGGTCGAGTACGGCTTCACGATTCCGGTCGTACCGAGGATCGAGATCCCGCCGAGCAGGCCAAGGCGCGCGTTGGTCGTCTTCTTCGCCATCTCCTCGCCGCCGGGCACGCTGATGGTCACGATCGCGCCGTGAAACTCGCTCGAACCGATCTCCTCTTGGATCATCTCAGTGATGTTCCGCCGCGGAACGGGGTTCACGGCGGGCCCACCCACGTCGAGCCCGAGCCCTGGCTTCGTCACCGTGGCAACGCCATCCCCCGCGCGAATATCGATAGTCGCTTCGCGCGTGAGCGCGACCTCGACCACGAGCTCGGCGCCGTGCGTGCAATCCGGATCGTCGCCCGCGTCCTTGATGACGCTGCACACGGCGCTCGTGGCGCGTAGCTCGCATCGCCGAAGAGCAAAAGTGACCTTGCTCCGGTTGGGCAGCGTGGTCTCGATCTCGGTGAGCGTGGCACGCGTGACGAGAGAGCGCGCCGCCGCCTTCGCTGCCGCGGCGGCGCACGCGCCGGTGGTAAAGCCGGTGCGCAGACCCTTCTTGTCGCGCGGCTTGACCGCGACGCCGTCTATCATGGGGCCTTTCGCGCCGGGTTGTTGAAGAACGCCTCGAGCCTCGCGTGCTCGCCGGGCACTCCGAGGGCGACGAGATGATCGCGGATGGGATGGATGACGGCACCGTCGCCGGCGAAGAACGCGCTCGCCGGAAGCCCGCGCGCCGTGATGTGGCGACCGACGATCGCCTGGACGTGGGCCAGGCGCTCGGGGTGGTGCGGGGGCAGCGCTTGCTCGATGTGAAATCGCACCGGAACGCCCGCGAGCTCTCCGTGGACGAATGCCTCCGGAAGAAAGTAGGCGGGGGATGTCACGTACCAGTAAACATCCGCCTCCGGCGCGAGCGCCGCGAACCCGCTGCTCCGCGCAAGCCCCAGCGCCGCGGTGATCCCCGTATCGGTCGCGAGCACGAGCGTGCGTCCCGCCTGGCCCTCCGGATACAACTTGCCCCACGGCCCGCTGAAAGAGAGCTCCGTTCCGACCGGAGCGTCGTGCATCGCGCCCGAGCCCGGCCCCCCGTCCAGCCGCTTCACGGCGATCTGGACGCGCCGCTGCTCGGTGTCGTGCGAGAAGAACGAGTACGCGCGCTTCGCGAGCTTGCCCTCGGGCAGCGTCACGCCCGTGTTGACGATGACGTACTGGCCGCCCCGGAAGCCAATGTCCGTCCCGTCGGCGAGCGCGAGATCGAGCACTTTGGTGCCCGGCGCGATCTCGCGCGATCCGACGACGCGCGCTGTCTTGGGGACGGCCATGCTCACTCCGCCGGGTAGATCTCGTGGACGAAGTCGTGCATCTCCTCGAGCTCGCGGTAGAAACGCGTGAGCCCGTCGATGTGCGCCCTGAGGTCGAGCTCGACCTTCTTCGTGAGAATCATGAGCGAACGCAGGTATCCGAGCTTCGGATCGCCCGCAGGGGTCCGCGCGACCTTTTCCGAGAGCTGCGTGACCGCCGCCGCGTACATCTGGGCCATGCCCTCGAGATCCGTCGCCGATGCGAGCGAGCGCAGCGGTCCCGGCTGTTCGAGGGCGCCTCCGAGTTCCGCCATCTCGTGCTGGCGCTCGGCCTCGTCTCGGATGCCGATGGTCTGCATCAGGCCCAATCGAAGCGCTGCGACTTCATGACATGCCATTGTTTTGCTCCTGACTCTCCATTCACTGCATCACGTTGTCGATGAGGCGGGCGACGAGGCGATCTCCAAGCAAGTGATCGCGCACGAGGTCGCGCGCGTCCGCGTCGCAAACCCCGCGGTACCAGATGCCGTCCGGATAGACCGCGACGGTTGGCCCTTCGCCGCAGCGGCCCATGCATGACGTGCGCGTAATCTTGATCTCGCGCTCGCTGCCCGCTTCTTTCACAAGCCTACGGAGTGCGTCGAGGACCGCGAGACTGCCGCGATCGACGCAGTCGGAGTTTCCGCAGACGAGCACGTGCTTGCGGAGGGCACGATGGGCATGCTCGTGGGGCAGCGACTGCGTGTGCGTCACGGCGTGGCGCACGCTGTAGAGAAGTGCCTTCAGGCCGCCAACTTGCTCGGCCACTCCGGGAAGGGCCGTGCGGTACATGCACGTATCGCAGGGGAGTGGCGCGCGGCCACCGAGCGCCTGGTCGATGCGCTCGTCGAGCAGCGCAAAGAGGCGCGGGTCCTCACCGAGGTGAGGCGCGAGTCGCGCTCTGACCCACGGAAAGCGTTGCTCGAAATCCGCGACCTGGGCCTGCAGCTTGGTGATGAGCCGACCCGCGAAGAGAAAGTAGGGGATCACGATCAGCTGGTCGGGGCGGGCGCGCGCGACGTGCTCGAGAGTTTCTTCGACGCTGGGGCGCGTGATGCCGATGAAGGCAGGCTCCACGCGCATGAGCCCGCGCCCCTCCGCGACAAGGCGTACGAGCTTGCAGAAATCGCCGTTTGCATCGGGATCGCTCGATCCCCGGCCGACGACGACGAAGGCGGTCCGTGCCGCGCGTGAAGGCTCCAGAGCCTTGACGGCGGTCGCGCGATCGAACGCCACCTCCGCGAGCGAGCCGTGCACGCCGAGCGCGGGCGCAGCGTGGAATCGCACTGTAGGATGGTCGTTGCGCGCACGCGCAAGGGCGATCGGAATGTCGTTCTTCACGTGGCCGGCCGCAAAGAGGAGGAGCGGGACGACGACGACGTCGTTCGAGCGGGAGGCGACCGCGCTCAGCGCGTCAGCCAGCGATGGATTCGCCAGCTCGATGTAAGCGTGGTCGACGTCGGCGTCGCTGCCGCGGGCGCGGTAGCTCGCCACGAAGGCGAGGAACTCATCGTTCGCTGCGCGATCGCGGCTCCCGTGGCCCACGATCAAGATCGTCGTGCCGCTCACGACCGGCTCCGTGGTGCACGCGTGCGGGAGCCCGCACCGACGAGCGCACCCCACAGAAGACCTTTTTTGCTGCGTCGGGTGAGATCCGCACCCGGTCGCGAGAGAGCTGAAGGCATGACGACCTTTCGCTCGGCGACTCGGGCAGGTCTCCTGGCTCGTGGGTTTGTGTCGCTTGCGCGACGGCGTCCGCTCCTCCTTCCCCGGCATCGAACCGAGTGGCTACTGGAGTCGGACTCACCCACTTACAGTGGCGGGACCGCGCCGGCTTTTTCACCGGCTTCCCTCTTGTGCCCTCGCGGGCACCCGAGTCCCAATTGAGTTGTCAAAGATGCGAACTACATGGGGCAGGCGTAGTCCGCGACCTACGAGGACGTCAAGGGGCAATGGGTTGCGGCCCGCCGCCCGCTTCGAGGTGTTCGTAGCGCATCACGCGCACGAGGCGCGACGTGAGGGGCTTCTCGCCGCGCTCGGACGCCTGATCTTCGTCCAGCGTCGCTTTCGCCCGCATCGCCCGGGAGCATGCCAGGCGAGACGGCCGATGTCCTGCGAGACCCGAGCCCCCACCCGCCGTCGGGCGGGGGCACAGCAGCCCGAGCCTACGGATAGGTGCACATCGTGACGTCGATCGTGTCGCCCGCGCCGCCGGGGAACGCGACGATGCTCCCGCCGACGTCCGCGCCGTTGGCGCACGCGCGGTTGGCCGCCGTCTTGAGAACGCCGGCGGTGCTCGCGCAGTTGACGCCACCCTGGAAGACGTTGCCCCGCGCGTTGAGCTGAACGGCGGACGCAGCGGGCAACCTCAGGCAGATCCCTGCCCCCAGGTTCGGGTTGGCCCCGGATGCGGATTGAAGGACGTTGGCGCCCGCGGAAGCGGCCGTGCCGAGGTCGATGGCGGCGACCGAGGCGACGACCCCACCACCGCTGTTCTCGATGTCGATTCCGCTGCCGTGCGAGTTGCCCAGGACCCAGCTGCCACGCACCTTGACGTTCGACCCCGGGATGATCCGGATGCCATTGCCCGCGGTGCTTCCGGTGGAGACCACGCCGGTGAGCGTGCTTTGCGTGGTCGCCGCCGTCTGCACCCAGACGCCCGCCTGGCCGTTGCCCGTCAGAATGACGGTCGACCCCGCGGGCGGAGTCGCGCCCACGGTGCCCATGACGGTGATGACGGCCGTCCCGATGACGCGGATGCCGTGGGCGGCATTGCCGTTGAACTGCGTCGGCGCCGCGTCCGACCCGACGACGGTCGCGCTCGAGCTCCCGGACACGAGCAGACCATCCGCCTTGTTGCCGATGGACTGGACGCCCGCTCCGACGGCGAGGGCGCTCGGGGTCGCTCCCGCGTTCGCGACATCGATGCCGTCGCGCGCGAAGTTCTGGATGGTCACCGCCGAGAGCGAGGAGCCCGCCGATTGCACGGCGATGCCCGTCGTCGCGGTCTGCGTCTGGCCGTCGATCGTCAGCGCCGCGCCCGCGCCGCCCTGGATGGCCGCCGGGCTGCCGCTCAGAATGAAGCCGGTCGTCTGGGCCACCGCGCCGCCGGGAGCCGGGACCTTGATCGTCACCGGCCCACCCGAGCTCTTGACCGTGATGTTCGACCGGATGGTGAGCGGGAAGAGTTCCTGACCAACCGGTGGCGCGCCGCTCGCCACTCCCGTGATGGTCACGCCTCCGGCGGCACCGACGAGGTCAATCGTGGTGTTCTGCTGGGGCGCGTTGCCGATGAACTGCAACGCGCGGGAGATCGTCCGGAATGCGCACTGCTGGGAGGTCGAATTGTTGCCCGTGCCGGTGGTGTCGCTTCCGTGGACAGGGTCGACGAAGTAGACGGGGCTCGCGCCGCTGACGGCCGGGCACGTGGTGCAGACGCCGCCGCCCAGCACCTCGCCCGGCTGCTGCGATGCGCAGGCAACGCCCGCTCCGGTGCATCCGGAGCCGGTGCTCGCGATGATGCAGCAGTTGCCCGGATAGCAGGAGCCGGCACAGCACTCGTCGGCCGCGTTGAGCGGGCAGACGGCGTCACTCTGGTTGACCGTGCACCCACCCGCGGAGGCCGCGACGCATGTCCCTTCGGCGGCGTTGCCGGCCTTCAGGTTGCAGATGTCGCCGCCCGTGCAGTTCGAGTCGCTCGTGCAGCCGCCGCAGAAGTTCGGAGTCGAGACGCCGCAGGTGGGCGTCGGCGCCGTGCACGCGGAGGACGCCGTGCAGTTCCCCGGCGCGCACGATCCGCTGATGCACACGTACGGGCTGGAGCCGCTGCCGTATGCGGTCGTACATCCCGTGTCCGTCCCTGCGCTCGTTGCCCCGCCATTGCACGGTACGCAGGCGGCGTTCACGCACACGCCGTTGACGTTGCCGATCGAGCAGGCCGACCCGTTGGTGCACGCGCTGCCGCCATCGCTGGCATCCGCGCCGGAGCCGCCATCGCTGGCATCCACGCCGTTGCCGCCATCGCTCGCATCGCCTGGGCTCGAGTCGATTCCCGTGTCACTCCCGGAGTCCCCGCCCGAGCTCGTGCCCCCTCCGTCGCCCGAATCGCTCCCGCTGGAGCTGCCGGTGCCCGTATCGTCGGGTGCATCCTGGGTCTCCGGAGAGTCGCTGCCGCTGCTCGAGGCATCGACCTCGCTCGTGGAATCCGGCCCCGAGTCGATTTCTTCAGGAGGGAACGACGAGCCGCCGCCGCCACAGCCGCTGACGTTCGCCGCGGCGAAGCCGCCGAGCAGGCCTCCGAGCGCCAACCAACGGAACGAGACACTCCAGTTGTGCATATCGACCCCTTATTTTCGGCTACTGGCGGACAAGATTCTGCCAACGGCCAAGCCGTAGGCGGGGAGAGTGTTCGCTATTCGGGGGCGGGGGGCAATAGGGCAAATTGGTTCGGCCCACGGGGATGGCGGTTCGTGTGAGTACGGGGAGCGTGTGGGTCCCTCTGGCATTGGAAATGCTGTCGAGCGAGTGGCTCTCCCCAAGCGTGCGTCCGGTGAGGATGATCCGTTCCCCCGCGGCGCCGGGCGTCACGGCGTCCGAGTTAACTCGAGCGGCGGCGACGCGAGAGGGCCGTCA
>OCTA010000223.1_pt1 | contig 52791 bp, 49 predicted proteins | sample 1538991 | NCBI WGS metagenome assembly OCTA01 (sample SAMEA3539302, study PRJEB22396) | soil metagenome | biome: tundra; feature: field; material: soil | place: USA | collected 2010-05 | depth 0.15 m
GCGCTGGCCGATCTCGCGGTGAAGGCGTCGAGCCGGCGCTCGCTCTGGAAGATCGTGTTCGCGCTCGTCGCCGACGGTTCGCTCACGCTCGTCGAGGGGTGGTCTCTCTTGCACGGCCGCTGGTGGGGCCCCTGGCTGGTCGTCGCGGCCACGGGCTCGCTGCTCCCCTTCGAGATCCTCTCGCTCCTCCGGCATCCTCACGCCGTGCGCGCCCTGATCCTCGTCGTGAACCTCGCGATCGTGGCCTACCTGGCGCGCAAGGCGCTGCGCGAGCATCGCCTCAGGCGTCTCGAGCGACGCGATCGAGCATCTTCCGTACCCCCTCGCGAAGCGTGGCCTCCGGCGTGAGCAGGCTCACGACGACGTAGGCCTCGTCGTCGAAGTCGAAGAAGTGACCGGGGTGGACGTGCACGCCGTCCTGCTCGAGGAAGAGGAGCGCCCACGCCTCTTCGTCGCGCGTACGGGGCAGGCGCAACGTGGCGTACCAGCCGCCCTCGGCGTCGAGCAGGGACACGGCCGACCCGGTCAGCTCCGCCGCGAGCCATGCGAGGTTCGCGCGCGTCCGCTCGCCGATGGCGCGCTCGGCCACCGAACGCGAGGCGAGCAGCCCCGGCAACGCGTGCTGAACTGCCGTGCCCACCGAGAGGAACGCGTCGGCGATGACCTCGAGGCGACCGAGCGCGCCGGCGACGCGGGTGGGCTCGCCGCCGACCGCCGTCCACGCGAGCTTCGCCTGCGGCAGCGCGGCGAGCTTGGAGAGGCCGCCGAGCGCGAAGACGAGCGACGCGCCCTCGGCCTCGAGCGCGGTGACCGCGCGGCGATCGCCGCTCCGGTCGTCGCGAAGCGGATAGCGCCCGAAGACCTCGTCGCTCACGATCGGCAAGCCCAGCGCCGCGAGCGTCGCGAGCTCCGTTGCCTTCAGGTACGAGCCCGTCGGGTTGTTGGGGCTGACGGTCACCACGGCGCGCGTTCGCGGCGAGAGCGCGGCGCGCAGGGAAGGGAAGTCGACGTGCCACACGCCGTCGTAGGCGAGCCGGTAGGGGACGGCGCGCACCGCCTCGAGCCGCGCGAGGTGCTCGAAAAGCGGGTAGCTCGGGCGCGGGACGAGCACTTCGTCGCCCGGGTCGCACAGCAGCTTGAAGAGAAACGCGTAGGCCTCGCTGGTGCTCGCCGTGAGCACGATCCGCGACGGCTCGACGGCGGGGCCGTGCGCCGACAGCTCCCGGGCGACGGCCTCGCGTGCGCTCGCGAGCCCGAAGGCGGACGGCGCATAGACGAGCGCGGCCTGCGGGGCCAGCGCTGCGAGGATGGCCTCGCGATCGTACGGGATCGCCGCAGACGTCGGGTTCGCGACCGTGAGGTCGAGGACCCTCCGAGAGCGCGCGAGCGCCGTCTCGAGCGCCACGGCAAGGGCGTTCGGGGCAAGGTCGACCCCGGAGCGGGAAGAGAACATCGGCCGCGACTATAGCCGCCGGCACTTCGTCGCCGCCGGTCAGCCCGACGGCGGCGTCGACGCCGGCTGGAACGCCGACTGGAGCGTCGCGTCGGGCTCGACGAACTCGATCGCCATCCGATGTGCCCACACCGCGCGCGGATCTTCGTCGCGCGGCTCGACGCGCACGATGCGCCCGGACAGTTTCGCTTGGGGCGGAGACGCTGGCGTCAACTGCTTCTGTCCGTCGACGACGATCGATCCGATGTGGAACTGAGCCGACGCCCGGACGCTCGATAGCGGGCGCGGCGACCGGCCAGATCGCGTCGGGGACGAAGACAGAGCGCGCCGCGCCGACGGTGATACCCTCCGGCCTGATGTTCGAGGCCAACGCACCCTCGACGATTCGCATGATCGACGAGATGCGAATCGCCCGGGTGCGCCAGAAGATCGACGAGCTCGCCGTGCGTACGTGCGGGTCCGAGGCCGATGCCGACGATCTGGTCGCAAACTCGATCGTGCTCGTGGGCGACCCGGCCAAGCGTCCGTGGGATCCCGCGGTGGGCGGCCTGGCGCGCCACATGGGATACGTGATGCACGACGTCTGGATCGCGCATCACCGTCGCGCCTGGACCCGGCGCGAAGTCGTCGATACCGACGGGGCCCACGAGGCGCCCTCACGCCACGAGACCCCGGCTGACGAGGCGCTCATCGAAGCCGAGACCCGCGGCCGGATGAAGCGCCTCGGGCTCGAGGTACGCGCGACCCTGGTGGCCGAGGACCCGAGCGGGCTCAAGGTGTTCGACGCGGCCGGCATGGGGATCGAGGGGCTCGGCGAGCTGGCGTTGGCCGCCGGCCTCACGCCGAAAGAGGTCGAGAAGGCGCTCCGGCGCATTGCCTACCGGGCGGCGCGCATCAAGGAGCGAGACGACGCCGAGCTCGCCAGAGGTCGCAAGCCGTCGCCACGCGTCGACGGGCGCTCCCGCTCCGGCCAGGACCGTCAATGAGCAGCGAGACCGAGAAGCCCGATCCGGCGCGCGGCTGGCTCTTCGTGGAGAAGCTCCTCGCGAACGAGGAGACCGACGAGGTCGACGCCATGGACGACGAAGGCCTCGCCGTGGCTCTCCGCGCGCGCGGTCGCGATCCCGACAAGCTCACGAGCGTCGACGACCTCATGGCGCGCGCGGCCGCGATCGTCGAGCGCGAGGCCGCGCGTCCGCGGGCGATCGTCGTGCCCCTTCGCCCCAGGCGGGTTCGCTGGCAATCATGGCTCGCCGTGGCTTCGCTCGGGGTCCTCGGGGTCTTCGTCGTCAAGATGGGCCAGGGGCCCGATCGCGTCGGCGCCGCGCCGCCCGATCCGCACGGCCTTCGGGTCGAGGGGGTCCGCGCGTGCATCGACCGCAAGTGGGATCTGTGCGAGCAGCGCCTCGACGCCGCTCGCGCGCTCGACCCCGCCGGAGACTCCGACCCGACCATCGAGGAAGCGCGGCGAGAGATCGCAGAGGCGCGGAAGGTCATGCAGGAGAGAGAAGAGAAGCTGCACGAGCAGCCGCCTTAGCAATAGGCTGATCGATGTTGATCGATCATGCGTGCTCGGAGATCGCTCCGCCGAGCGGCGTGACGCGCCCGCGTTCGCCGGGACGCCCGTGCCGCCTCCGCCGATTGCTTCGCCGCGAAAGCGCCGAACGTGGGACGCTGACGGTCCGTTTCGATCCGAACGATTCCCCCGAGTCTCGCCCAGCTCACCCAGCCCATCAGCTCACCAAGGAGGTCCTTCCCATGGCACGCGTGTGGCGCCACATCGGCGTAGGTCTGCTGTCCGCTTCGTGGATCGTCGTTCTCGCGGCCTGTCACCTCAAGCCCCAGGCCGGCGGCAAGTGCTCCAACGTCGGGCAGTACGTCTGCTCGGATCCGCAGAACGCGCTGCTCTGTCAGGACGGGACGTTCACCCCCATCGCGTGCCGCGGCCCCAAGGGCTGCGCCGGAACAGGCACGGCATCGCAGTGCGACGACGACCTCGCAAACGAAGGGGACGGCTGCCTGACGACGCTCAACGAGAACTTTGCGTGCAGCACCGACCATTCGAAGGAACTCCTCTGCAAGAACGGCAAGTTCGCCGAGGTTCGCTCGTGCAAGGGCACCAAGGCGTGCTCCATCAAGGGCGACTCGCTCCATTGCGACGACAGCCTCGCCGACCCGGGTGATCCCTGCGTCGAAGAGGCGGGCGACGCCAATTACGCCTGCAGCCCCGACAAGGCGCTCGAGGTGGTCTGCAAGGCCGGCAAGTTCGAGCAGTCGAACAGCTGCCGCGGCCCCAAGGGCTGCTGGATCGGGGGCGACACGGTCCATTGCGACATGTCGTTCGCTCGCGAGGGCGAAATCTGCCGTCCCGTCGACAACCACTCGTGCAGCGAAGACGCCAAGAGCGAGGTGCTCTGCAGCCCGCAGATGAAGTGGTCGAAGAAGCGCGACTGCAAGCGCGAGGGCTGCAAGGTCAAAGGCAACGAGGTCTACTGCAACTGACCGATCGGCTTGTGCGTAGGCCTCCGGGACAGTAGTGATCGGCGGAGCTCCACGCACATGGCACCGCAGGCACCGCAGGCACCGTCGTTCTCGGGCGACTCAGGACCGCCTTCCGCGACGCCACGCCGCATTGGGGTCTATGGGTGGGGCGTGGTCGCGCCGGGAGCGCGGAACGTGGCGGCCCTCGAAGCGCTGCTCGAGAGCGGCCGTTCGGCCCTTCGTACGAGCAGCGACCGCGGCCGGGCCTCGCTCGGCGGCGGGCTATTCGCGACCGGGGAGCCCGACTTCGACCTGACTGACTACGAGCCCTGGATCGCCGCCCGTCACGGGGACGCCTACCTGGCGCGCATGCGCACCAAGATGGGCGAGAACGTTCAGTTTGCGGTGGGCGCGACGATCCAGGCGCTCCAGTGCGACGAGCGGCTCGAGGGGCTGCTGAGAGGGCTCGACGACGCATGTCAGGTCTTCATCGGCTCCGGCGTGAGCGACCTGCCCGAGAGCTACCGGGCGGCCGCCTCGCTGGGCAGGGCGACGCGCGTGTGGAACCACTTCTGGGCGCAGCCTGCGCACTGCGGCGCGCGCCGTCGCTTCGAGGGCGAGCGCACGCTCCCGGCGGGCGAGACGCCTCCCCTCGATCCGGGCGCGTTGCCGGTCGACACCGAAGAGCGGGCCGACGCGCTGCGCTCGTGGGACGCGTACTGGGCCGCTCGCTCCGACGAACAGCGGGTCTTTCTCGATCGCTTCGCGGCGATCGAGAGCATGGACGCCGACGACGAAGACCACGAGAAGGCGCACCTCAACGCCATCCGCAAGCGCGTGCGGGCGCACCGTGCCCTCGTCGACGAGGTGGGGTGCCCGCCGCCGCCTTGGACAGCCGTCAGCCCCAACCTGATCTGGAACATCCAGAATGCGGCCGCGGCCCAGATCACGATGCTGCTCGACGTGCACGGCGCCGCGTGGGCTCCCGTCGGCGCCTGCTCGACGTTCGGGGTCGCCATCAAGTGCGGGCGCGACGCCATCCTGCGCGGCGAAGCCAAGGTGGCGATCGTCGGAACGACCGATCCACGGCCCGACGCGGCGCTCGCGGGCGCGTTCCACTCCGCGCGCGTGATGCCCGGGGTTGGCGAAGTGAACATGCCGTTCACGTCCCTGCGTGGCACGCACGTTTCGGGCGGGTCGTGCGTGTGGATCCTCGGCGACGCCGAGTGGTGCGAGGCTCGCGGCCTCGAGCCCGTGGGCGGATACATCGAAGCCGTGGCGCTGTCGTCGGACGCGGAGCACATCATCACGCCGTCGCAGAGCGGCCCCAAGCGTGCGATCGCCCGGGCCTACCAGGAGGCGGGGATCACGGCCGCCGACGTGTCCGTCATCGATCTGCACGCCACGGGCACGCCGGGCGATCTCAACGAGCTCGCGCTCGTCGACGCGTTCATCACCGATCGCACGCGCATCACCGCGCGCAAAGGGCAGCTCGGGCACGGCATGGCCAACTCGGGCGGCTGGGAGCTCACCGCCCTGGCCCTGGGCCTCGCGCGAGGGGTGGCGTTGCCCACGGGAATCCCGGCCGACCGTCTTCACCCGCGTATCCCGAATCCGAAGGCCATCGTCACCGACGAAGCGCCGCTCGACGGCGACATCGGCGTGAAGCTGATGCTCGGAATCGGCGGCCTGACGGCCTGCGTCGTTCTCCGCCGCGCGCGCTAGATCAAGCGTCGGCGTCGCGGAACGAGCCCGTCTCGACGCTCGCCGTGCTCAACGCACGGGAAGTGCGTTTCCGCGCGGCGACCGCTGCGCCGGCCCCGTTCCGCATAGCCGACGCTTGGCCTAGACTGGGGCCCGCGCAAGGCCGGTTTCCTGGGGCGAAGAGCCGGGACGAGATGGGCCGCGGCCAATCTCCTCTCGTCTTTCGTGACGGCGACAGAAATCGTGACGCGCGACGTTGACAGTAACGAGTGTCACAGTTATAGATGAATCACGATAGAGAGACGCGCTAGGGCGCGCGCGAGGTGCGCGTGGCCCCTGGATGCGCGTCGAGCCCTGGAGGCGTCGATGATGATCGAATCATCCCGCGCGAGTGCCATTTTGTGCGCTCCGCCAAGCATCACTGTTCTCAACGATTCCGAGGCCCGCCCGGACCCGACCCGCGAGGAGACGTACCGTCGGTTCGGCGATGAGCTCGACGACGTCAAACGCCGCGCGTTGTCGCGCGTGGGGGCCGAAGACGTCACGTACGTTCGTCGGTTGAACCGCTTCTCGCGCGGCATGGAGATCGCCGGCCGCCTGCTCATCATGCTGAGCCCCGAGCCCACCACCTTTTTTCTCGGGGTGGGCGCGCTCTGGGTGCACAAGCAGCTGCAGTCGACCGAGATCGGTCACACGGCGCTTCACGGTGCTTACGACCGCCTGCCGGGAGCCAAGGCGTTCGCCTCGAAGACGTTCCGCTGGGATACGCCCATCGACGAGGCGTCGTGGCGCCTGGCGCACAACGTTCGCCACCACGGGAACACGAACGTTGCCGGCAAGGACCCCGACACCGACTTCGGCCCCGTGCGGCTGACGACCCAGACGGAGCACACGGCGTTCCACCGGTTCCAGCTCGCGTTCGCTCTCGGGATCATTTTTCCGCTCTTCGCGTTCACCATCAACACGCACGTCACCGGGCTGAGCGAGGCCCTCGCGCCGGAGGGACGGCCGCTTCACTTCTTGCCCGACCGTTCGACGGCCAGCCGCCGCGCCGCGACGAAGAGGGCGCTACGAAAGTACGTGCCGTATTACCTCTACAACTTCGTTCTCTTCCCGCTGCTCGCCGGGCCCTTCTTCTTGAAGGTGCTGCTGGGCAACGTGCTGGCCGAGGTGATGCGCGACATCTACTCGGCGTGCACGATCTTCTGCGGCCACGTGGGCCACGACGTGAAGAGCTACCCGGCCGGCACGCGCGCTCACGGTCGGGGCCAGTGGTACGCGATGCAGATCGCATCGACGAACAACTACGAGGTCAGCCGCCCCATCTCGGTGCTCTGCGGAGGGCTCGACCGGCAGATCGAGCATCACCTGTTCCCTACGCTCCCGCCGCAACGACTGCGCGAGATCGCGCCGGACGTGCGCGCCATCTGCGAACGCCACGGTATCGAGTACAAGACGGACACCTGGGGCCGGACGCTCAAGAAAGCCCTGACGCACATCGGAAACCTGGCGCGCAACGCCCCGCCCGGCGGGAGGGTGAGCGCCGGATTGAGCGAGATCGTTCGCGAGATGTCCTGATGCTGCTAGAAGTGTCAACCACGCCGGACATGAGCACGACCGCCGAGCCGAACAAGTCCTCGTCGGCGTCGGCGTCCGAGTACACGATCGACGAGCTCGCGGCCGCGGCCAAGGTCCCGAGTCGCACGATTCGTTTCTACCAGTCGCGCGGCGCGCTCATGCCTCCCGAGATCCGCGGGCGCGTGGCCTTCTACGGGCCCCCGCACCTCGATCGCCTCAAGCTCATCGCGCAGCTGCAAGACCGTGGGCTCCGCATCGACGCGATCCGCGACCTCTTGACCAGCATCGATCGCGGCGAGGTCGATCTCGCCGAGTGGCTCGGCGTCGAGCAGCAGGTGCAGGCGCCGTGGGCGAACGACCAGCCGCGAACGGTGACCGAAGACGAGCTCTACGAGCTCGCCGGGTCGCGGCGCCCCGCTCTCGTCGCTGATCTCCTGCGAAACAAGATGATCGAGCGTCACGGCGACGTTTATCTCGTGCAGAGCCCGGCGCTCCTCTCCATCGCGATGCGCCTCGAGGGCATCGGTGTCGATCTCGTGACGGCCCGGCGCGCCGAAGAGACGGTCCGCAAACACGTGGGCCGTGCGTCGAGCGAGCTCGTCGAGATGTTCGTCCAGGGCTTCGGCGACGGCGCCATCGCTCCACGCGAGTTCGGTCCAGGCTTCACCGCCCTCCGCTCGCTGGGAATGGACGCCGTGCGCATCATCTTCGGCCGGGCCATGGAGCAAGAGCTCCGCAAGCTCTACGAATCCGGCGCCCTGGCCAAGATCCCGGGCCGCGCCCACCGCGCCCACCGCGCCCAGCGCGCTCGCAAGCACCGGTAGCCCGCGCCGCGGTTTCTCCCGGGCTACGAATCGAGGAGGTTTTCGGCTTTCAGCCAGTCGTAGGATTCGCGGAGCATGTCGGCGAGCGGGACGGGGGCGTAGCCGAGCTCGTGGATGGCTTTGTCGCTCTTGAAGTAGTGCGGTGCCGCCGTCGACACGGCGATCTCGGGGGTGACCTGCGGAGCGCGCCGGGTCACGTGGGAACCCCACTGCGAGACGCGCCCGAACGCGCGCATCACCCACGGCGGGATGGGGCGCGACGGCACCTTGCGCCCGGTGAGCGTCCCGATGATCCGGATCACGTCGAGGTAGCTCGCGTCGACGCCCCCGAGCAGGTAGCGGTCGCCCACGCGGCCCTCGTCGACCGCGGCGATATGCGCGCGCGCGACCTGGTCGCCGCTCGCCCAGCTTCCAGCGCCTGCGGGCACGCCCGGCAGCTTCTTCTGGTGCACGGCGCGTATGAGCCGCGCCCATCCGGTCACGTCGTAGCGACCGAGAACGTGCCCGGGGTTCATGATCACGGCTCGTAGCCCGCGCGAGATGCCCCTTTCGACCTCGAGCTCGCCCTCGTACTTCGTCCGCACGTAGTTGATCGAGGAGTCGCGAGCGTTCGACTCCGCGCCTTCGTCGAACGGATTGACCGCCTGGTCCCCCCACGACGCGACGCTCGACGTATGAACGAGGAAGCGAGCCTCCTTCTTGATCGCGGCGTCGACGACGATGGCCGTGCCGGTCACGTTGACCCGCGTCTGCTCGGCGTCGCCGCCCGACCAGAGGTTCGTGTTGCCCGCGATGTGGAAGATCGCGGCACACCCGGGAGGCATCCCCTTGCCGATCGATCTGGCGTCGGTGACCGACCCCACCACCAGCTCGGCGCCGTAGGCCTTCAGGTGACGGACGTCGGCCGAAGGACGATGCAGGGCCGTGACGTGCCATCCGCTCGAGGTCAGCTGCTCGACGACATGACGACCGATGAACCCCGTCCCCCCGGTCACGAAGGCCGTTCTACGCACCACCGAACCTTACACGCGGGCGACGGTTCAGTCCCAGCCTGCGTCGACCGCGGCCAGCTCGTCGTTCGGTTCGGACTCGATGGGGGACGCGTGCACTTCGTGCTCGAGATCTTCGCCGGGACCTTCGGTCAGGGGGATGACGACGGCGATGTCTTGCCGGGGCCCTTCGGGGCTGCGCGACTTTCGAGCGCGCGGCGGTCGCGAGCGTCGGGACATGGGCCACCACCTTCCTCTGGAACCGTCTGGAACCGTCTGGAACCGAAGACATCATGGTACCTGTCGCAGGCAGGTAGCCAAGGACTTATCGAAGTCTCACGGCGCGCAACCGCGCCGGCCGTATCGGGATCATACAGCCATTCTGGCTCTTTCCGGCCCCACGGTTCGACGCACCTGCGCGGAGGCGCCGCCTCGCGTTAGGCTGCGCCCCCATGGAAGCGAAGACGATCGTGGTCGGCGCCGGGTCATCGGGTGCCGTGATCGCCGCCCGCGCGACGGAGGACGCGGGACGCGAGGTGCTGCTCGTCGAGGCCGGCCCCGACTACCCTTCCGGGGACTTGCCCCCGGACCTCGTCGACGGCACGCGCAACTCGATGCGCCGTCATGACTGGGGTCACCTTCATCGCGCGCGGCCCGGACGCCGCATGCTCTTCTGGTTTCCGCGCGGGCGCGTCGTCGGCGGCTCGTCCGCGGTGAACACGTGCATCGCCCTCCGCGGTCAGCCGGCCGATTACGACGAGTGGGCATCTCGCGGTCTCCGCGACTGGGGATGGGACGCTTGCTTGCCGGCGTTCAAGCGTCTCGAGAACGACCTCGACGTTCGCAGCGCGTGGCACTCCCAGGACGGGCCGGTCCCGATTCGGCGCCACCCTGCGAGCGAGCTCGTTCGCTGGCAGGCGCTCTTTCTCGACGCTTGCAAGGCGCTCGGCTTTCCGCGTGCCGACGACTCGAACGATCCGACGGCCACCGGCTGGGGGCCGCACGCCATGAACAAGGTGGGCGGCGAGCGTATGAGCGTCGCCCGCTGCTACCTCACGGCGCCGGTTCGCGCCCGCGCGAACCTTCGCATCCAGCCGCTGACGATCGTGCGCCGCGTGCTCTTCGAGGGCCGGCGGGTCCGTGGGCTCGAAGTCGAGACGCAGGGGCGGGTCAGCGTCATCGTGTCTCGCCGCGTGGTGTTGTGCGCCGGCGCCACCGCGACGCCGGGGATCCTCCTGCGCTCCGGGATCGGTCCACGCCGCTCCGTCGAGCGCGTCGGCGCAGATCCGGTGATGGAGCTCCCCGCGGTGGGCGCGCGGCTCCTCGACCATCCCGGTGTCGCGATCTTCTTGAGGCCCAGGCGGTCGCTCCATCAAACGATGCGCGACCCGCTCATCCAGACGGTGCTCCGCTACACGTCGTCGAAGGCGAGCTCCTGCCCCAACGACATGATCCTGCAGCCGGGCTCCGTATTGCCCCTTCCGTTCATGACGCTGCCGCTCGTCAGCTTGATGTGCAGCGTCGGCAAGCCTCGGGGCTTCGGTACGATCGAGTTCACGTCGCCCGATCCCCGGGTTCGCCCGCAGATCGAGTCCCGTCTCCTGGTCGACGACCAGGACCGGCACCGCGCCGTCGAGGCGATGCGGCTGGCGGCGGATCTCGCCGAGACCGCGCCGATGCGCGGGGAGGCGACCTTCTTCTGGCCGCCCGGCCGGGCCGTGGCGAGCGAGACGAAGATGCGCACGTGGATCGGCCGCATCTGCGACTCCGGCTACCACCCGTGCGGCACCGTGCCGATGGGAGCCGACGACGCGAGAGACACGGACGCCGCGACCGACGGACGCGGTCGCGTCCGAGGGGTCGAGGGCCTCTGGGTCGCCGACGCGAGCCTGATGCCCACGATCCCGAGCGCCAATACGAACTTGACGACCATCATGATGGGCGAGCGCTTCGGCGAGTGGATGAAGACCGGGCAAATGTAGCGTCTGGACCCTTTCACCCCTTGCCTGCGATCTGCCCACCAGTTTGGCGCATCACCTCGGCCATGAGCACGCCGGCGGCCACGGCCACGTTGAGCGACTCGACGGCGCCGCTCCCGCGAATGGCCACGATCGCGTCACACTGAGCGCGCACGCGATCGGCGAGGCCCTCGCGCTCGTTGCCGAGCACGAGCAGCGTGGGGCGGCCGAACGCGAAGCCGATCGCGCCCGCCTTCGCTTCGCCGTCGGCACCAACGACGCGCACGCCGCGCTCACGGAGGCGCGCGAGGGTGTCGGCGAGATCGGTGGTTCGCGAGACGAGCAGGTGCTCGACGCCGCCTTCGGCGACTCGGATTGCGGTGGGCGCGAGGTCGGGGTGCGGCGCCTGCGCTCCGAAGAGCGCGCCGTCGAAGCCGAAGAACGCTGCGCTGCGGAGGATCGCGCCGACGTTGTATGGATTGCGCACGCGATCGAGGGCCACCGCCGCGCCGCGGGTTCGTTCGAGCACCTCGGCGAACTCGCGTGCCGGAGCCCATCGGAGCGGTCGCGCGATGACGCAGAGCCCCTCGTGATGGGTCGACTCGGCGAGGCGGTCGAGTTCGGTCTCGGACACCTCGGCGCAGGGCAAACCCGTTCGCGCGGCCGCGCGAACGAGGTCTCCGAGCTCGTCGCGGACGCCGCGCGTATGAACGACCCGAACGACGTCGCCCGGGCGTCTCGCGAAGACCGCCAGGCCCGCGCGGAGGCCCTGCACGACTTCGGACCGCGGATCGCGTGGCTCACGAGGCCCGCCGGGTCCCGACCCACCGGAACGAACATCGCGCCGCTCACGGGGGCCGGCCGATCCTACGAAGCCTTGCTTGCGGCGCGGCGCGGTCACGCTTTGCGGCATGATGGCATAGGCGCGGGTGCGGGCGAACTCGGGAACAATCGCGCGTAGGAGACGGTTACTCCTCGCGCGGGGGGGTGTTCTCGAGCGGGAGCCTGGAAAAATCGGGCCGGCGGCGTCGCGCGGGCGCGAGTGCCGCCTATACTTCCGGGCGATGCGCATTTTCGACCGTCTCGCGAAGGCCGGCGCTCTCGTCGGCGCCTTCGTCGTTGCCAGCCTGCTCGCCCTGCAATTGCACGGGGGCGGACTCTGGGATGGGCTCGCGCCGGCGATCGCGGCGGGGAACCCGGTCGCGCAGGAGCAGAAGCCGGCGCCTTACGACCTGACGCAGCTCAAGGTCGTCAACGAGGTTCTGAAGACGATCCGCGATCGCTACGTCGATCCGAAGCGCGTCAAGCCGAAGGAGATGCTCCTCTCGGCCCTCGACTACGTGCAGAAAGACGTGGCCCAGGTCATCGTCACCCGGGAAGAGAACAACCCCTCGAAGGTGCGAGTCCGCGTCGACACCCAGGAGAAGGAGTTCCGCGTCGACGACGTCGTCGGCCCGTGGGACGTGAGCTCGCACCTTCGCGATGCGTTCGCGTTCATGCAAGACGGTCTGCGCGGAACGGACGTCGATCTCCGCGACGTCGAGTACGCGGCCTGCAACGGCATGCTGCACACGCTCGACCCGCACTCGGTGCTGCTCTCGCCCGACGCCTACAAGGAGATGAACCTCACGACGCAGGGCCAGTTCGGCGGCCTCGGCATCGTCATCTCGATCCGCGACCAGCAGCTCACGGTCATGAACCCGATGCCGAACACACCGGCGGGTCGCGCGGGTCTGAAGAAGTTCGACCGCATCCAGAAGATCAACACCGAGTCGACGCTCAACATGGGCCTCAACGAGGCGGTCAACCACCTCCGGGGCGTGCCCGGTACGAAGGTCACGGTCTGGATCCACCGCGAGGGCGCGGACAGCTGGGCGAACGCGCGCCCGTTCGAGCTCACGCGCGAGGTCATTCACGTTGCCTCGGTGGACCACAAGCTGCTCGAGGGCGGTATCGGCTACGTGCGCCTCAAGCAGTTCCAGGCGAACACGACCAACGACCTCGAGGCCGCGCTGGCCGACATGAAGAAGAGCGGCGAGCTGAAGGGGCTCGTCCTCGATCTCCGCGGCAACCCCGGAGGTCTCCTCGATCAGGCAGCCAAGGTGGTAGACACCTTCGTGAGCGACGGGCCCATCGTCGCCACGGTGGGCAACCCGAGCGAGGGGCGGGAAGAGAAGGTCGCCCACGGCGACGGCACCGAGCCGAACTACCCGCTGGCCGTGCTCGTGAACGGATCGAGCGCGAGCGCGAGCGAGATCGTCACCGGTTCGCTGAAGAACCACGAGCGCGCGGTGGTCATCGGCGACACCACGTTCGGCAAGGGTAGCGTGCAGCTCGTCTTCACCGATCTGCCCGACAAGGCGGCGCTCAAGCTCACCATCGCCCAGTACCTCACCGAGCCGGGTGACGTCTCGATCCAGGGCGTCGGCGTGACGCCCGACATCGAGCTCGATCCGATGACGGCAGACTCGCTCGAGATGGATCTCACGGCCGATTCGAACGGCATCAAGGAGCGCGATCTCTCGCGCGCGCTCTCGAACGTGCGCGCGAAAGACGGGGGCCGTCCGATGGAGCTCGTGAAGTACGACCTCCCCATCAAGGAGCGCCTGGCGGAGCGCGAGCGCGGCGGAGACCTCGACGAGAACTTCGAGCTCGACTTCGCGATCCAGTTCGCGCGCGGCTTCGTCGCCCACGTGCAGTCGGGCAAGCGAACCGAAGAGGTGCGACAGGCCAAGCAGTACATCGCGGACGCTCGGAAGGCGGAGGTCGAGAAGATCGCCGAAGAGCTCAAGGGGCTGAACGTCGACTGGAGCGACGCGCCCGCCGACGTCGCCGCGGTGACCCCGCCGGGACCGCCCGCCGGCCTCGAGGTGAAGATCGAGACGGACCGGCCCAACAACGAAGTGACGGCGGGCGACCCGATCAACCTCAAGCTGACCGCGACCAACCACGGGACGGTCACGCTCTACCGGCTGTTCGGCGTGACCAAGAGCGAGAACCCGCTCTTCGACAACAAGCAACTCGTCATCGGCAAGCTCGAGCCGGGCAAGTCGCGAACGGTGACCGTGCCCGCGGGCTGGTGCGACTTCAAGGGCCACAAGGTCGGCTCGTCGACGCAGCTCCCGAAGGACGCCCCCCGGCAGTGCCTCGTTCCCAAAGATGCCCTCATGCGGTCCGACGGCGTGAAGGTGCACTTCGAAGAGGCACGCGGCCGGACGCCGGCCGACACCGACATTCGCGCGACGGTGAAGTCGCTCGACCGGCCGATCTTCGCCTACTCGTACGAGGTCATCGACAACCGCCTCGGCAATGGCGACGGTCGCCTCCAGAGGGGTGAGGACCTGACGATGTACCTGACGGTCAAGAACGTCGGGAAGGGCCGATCGTACGAGACGATGGCCAACCTCCGGAACCTGTCCGGTGAAGGATTGCTCTTGCACGACGGCCGCTTCGACCTGTCGAACATGATGCCCGGCGACAGCAAGCGCGTCGCGTTCACGTTCGACGTGGGGCCGGCCCTCGCGGATCCCGAGGCGAAGGTCGAGCTCTCGATTCACGACGAGGATCTGCGCGAAGGCGTGGTCGAGAAAGTGCGCGTTCCGGTGGCCGACGCGGCGGTCGTCGCGGCCGCCGGCGGCGTGCAGCATGCGACGGCCAGCGGCGCCGACCTCTCGAACGAACCCGATGCCGGCGGCCGCGTCTTCGCGCGCCTGCCCGCCGGGGCTGCGGCCACCGTGCTCGGCACCGCCAACGGCTACGTGAAGCTCGCGCTCGGCGACGGTCGCTTCGGCTTCGCGAAGGCGTCCGATCTCGAGAAGGGCGGCACGGCGACGGCGCAGGTCGGGCTCGAGGACTCGATGGGGCATGCTCCCCCAGCGCTCGACCTCCCGCAGCCGCAGCTGGCCACGCGCGACGTGCACACGCTCGTGCACGCGGTCGCGAGCGACGACGCGCGTCTCCTCGATACGTTCATCTTCGTCGGCGCGCGCAAGGTGTTCTACCGATCGAACCGCAACGGGCCCGACCCGAAGAAGATGGCGTTCGACGCCGACCTGCCGCTCCGGCCCGGGGTCAACGTCGTCACGGTCGTGGCGAGGGAGAACCCGGACACGACGACGCGGCGCACCTACGTGGTGCGGCGCGACGGACCGAATGGCGAGCTCTTGCCGACGCCGAAGACCGACGACGATCTCAGCGAGACCGCCTCGTCGGACGATGACTGACCCGCCGGAGCCAGCCTCTTGAGCGTAAGACTGCACGTCAACGTCGATCACGTCGCGACGCTCCGCAACGCCCGCGGGACCCCGTATCCCGACCCGCTGCGAGCGGCCGAGGAATGCCTCGCGGCCGGCGCCGATGGGATCACGGCCCACCTTCGGGAAGACCGGCGCCACATCCGCGACGACGACATCCAGCGCATCGCCGCGATGTGCTCGCGCGCCGGCGTCACGTTCAACCTGGAGATGGCGGCCACCGACGAGATGGTCGGCATCGCTCTCCGCGTGCAGCCGCAGGTGTGCACCCTGGTCCCCGAGCGCCGCGAAGAGCGGACCACCGAGGGCGGGCTCGACGCGATCGGGGGAGGCGAAGGGCTTGCCCGGAAGGTCGCCGCGCTGGCGTCGGGCGGCATCAAAGTGAGCCTCTTCATCGCGGCGGACTCGCCGCTGATCGACCGCTCGCGCGACATCGGCGCGCGGCAGGTCGAACTGCACACCGGCGAGTATGCGCGGGAGTATGCGCGCGAGTATGCGCCCGCACGCCTGGCCGAGCTTGCGCGGCTCGCCGACGGCGCTCGGCGGGCGCACGCCCGCGAGCTCGATGTGGCGGCGGGCCATGGTCTGACCCTGGAAAACGTGCCCGCGCTCGTGGCGCTACCGGAGATCGTCGAGCTGAACATCGGCCACGCGATCGTCAGCGACGCCGTCTTTCTCGGCCTCCGCAGCGCGGTGATGGCCTACCGCGACGCCATCGATCGCGGTGTCCGCTCTCGCTGAGGTCTCAGCCCGGCGGCCTTGCCCCGATGAGAGTAGCGAGAGCAACGAGACCGATCGCCCAGGTGACGAGCCAGACGCTCGCCGTGGCGCTGGCGTACGCGAGAGACGCGCGCAGCAGCCAGCGCTCGACGCGCGTGACGGACTCGCGGGGGCCCCCGCCCATTCGAGGAGCGCGGTCCCGAGCAGGCTCACCGCGAGCGCAGCGAGACCGGCGACGGCGAGCCGGGAGCCATCGGTCTTCGACCCGACCATCGGCATACTGGATCCGGATTTGCGCGAGGTTCATGACATTCCTCTCTCGGCCCACCTCGATCGGGCGGGTCGTTCAACGGCCCGCCGTCTCGATGGCGCAGAGGGCGCTGCGCGCCTTGTTGCGGGTTTCTTCGGCTTCTTTCGGCGGATCGCTTCCCTCGACGATGCCGGCGCCGGCCGTGACGAAGAACGTGTCGTCTCGGCAGACCGCCGTGCGGATCGCGATCGCGAAATCGAGGTCGCCGGTCTTCGCGACGTAGCCAATCGCCCCGCCGTAGATCCCGCGGGGACCGGCTTCGAGCTCGCGAATGATCTGCATCGCGCGGACCTTCGGCGCCCCCGACAGCGTTCCCGCGGGGAAGGCCGCGCGAACGACCTCGAGAGGCGGCGTCGACGGCGGCACCCTGCCGGTCACCTCGCTCACGATGTGCATCACGTGCGAGTAGCGCTCGATCTCCATCTGCCGCATGACCTTCACGGTCCCAACCTGAGCCACGCGACCCACGTCGTTTCGCCCGAGATCGATGAGCATGACGTGCTCGGCGCGCTCTTTCGGATCGGCGAGGAGCTTGCGCTCCAGCTCCGCATCTTCGTCGGCGGACTTGCCGCGCCGGGTCGTACCGGCGATGGGCCGGAGCGTCATCGCACCGTCCTGCAGGTGCACCATCGTCTCGGGGCTGGCTCCGGCGATCTGCGTTCGCGTGCGCTCGCCAGGCGCGGGCGGCAGATCGAGGAAGTACATGTACGGGCTCGGGTTGAGCACCCGCAGCGCGCGGTACACGTCGAACGGGTCGCGGCGGCCGCGCGGAACGCGGAACGTGCGCGCGACCACGACCTGGAACGCATCGCCCGCGGCGATGTACTCCTGCGCGCGCCGAACCCGCGCCTCGTAGGTCGCGTCGTCGAGGTCGACCGTGATGTCGCCGGGAATCTTCGTTCGATCGGGCAGGGCGAGCGGCGCGAGCGGCGCGGGGTCCTCGAGGAGCGCCCGCGCGCGTTCGACCTCGGCGGCATCTTCGCCGGCGATCGTGACCGTGTGCGAGAGGCTGTCGAAGACGACGATCGTCGCGCCGCCGAAGAAGCGTCCCAGCGGCGCCGTCGCCATGTCGCCCCAACCAGGCACCTTTTCGATCGCATGCACGAGGTCCCACGCGAGGTAACCCACGTAGGCGTGCGCGAAGCGCGCCGCGGGTCCGTCTCCGCCGGTCGGCTCCGAAGACGGCTCGAAGAGGCGGCGTGCCGCCTCGAGGGGATCGCGGCCATTCGCGGGCACAGGTACCGCCTGGCCGCGAGCCCCGACCCACTGCCCGTTCGCCAGCAGCGTCATCTCGTGGCGCGGCCGATAGCCCAGGATCGAGTAGCGCCCCCACCTCTCTCCGCCGACGACGCTCTCGAGCAAGAACGACGCAGCGTCTCCGGCGGCGCGCCGGAGCGCAGCATAGGCGCGCACCGGGGTGATCGTGTCGGCGACGAAGGTGAGCGTGGCGACCATCGAGCTCCTTGTCTTCTGCTATTTTTGCGACGCAGCCGCGGGGGCCCCGGCGAGGCCCAGCAGCTGTCGCGCCCGGGCCGGCGTGGCCGGCTGCCGTCCGATGGAACGAGCATATGCCGCCGCGCGCGCCACGAGCGGCGCGCTGCCTTCGGACAGCACGCCCTTGCCCAGATAGATGTTGTCTTCGAGACCCACGCGGGCGTGCCCGCCGAGGCGCATGGCAAGCTCGGTCATCGGCTGCTGCCAGCGGCCGATGGCCGCGACGCCCCAGGTCGCGCCCGCCGGGAGCATCGACCGCATCCAGCCCATGACGTCGTCGCGGGCGGGGCTGGCGCCCTTGACGCCTAGTACGAACTGGAAGTGCAGCGGACCCCGGAGCGCGCCTTCGGCCGCCAGCGCGAGCGCCTCGGCGACGTGACCCACTTCGTAGCACTCGAGCTCGGGGACGGCGCCGGCCGCCTGGATTCGCGCCGCCAGCGTTCGGATGTCGCCGCGCGAATTGATGAAGACGTCGTCGCCGAAGTTGATGGAACCGCAGTTGAGCGTGGCCATCTCGGGCCTGCAGGACAGGGGACCCGCGCGCTCGTCGATCGACATGCCGACGGCGCCGCCGGTCGAGGGCTGAACGATGCAGTCGCAAGCGCCTCGGATGGCGTCGATGACCTCGGCGAAGCGCTCGCTCGCCTGGGTGTTCGTGCCGTCTTCGTTGCGCACGTGCAGGTGAATGACCGCCGCTCCCGCCTCTCGGCAGCATGCCGCCTCGTCCGCGATCTCTCGAGCGGAGATCGGCAGGTACGGGGTGTGCGCGCGCGTCAGCTCCGCGCCAACGATGGCCGCCGTGATGACGAGCTCGGCCGGCTCGGCCTCCGACGGCGTGACGATGGGGCCAGCGCCGGGCGCAGGTCCCGGCGGAAGCCCGGGGGGGTAGAGCTCCGGAGGCCGGCGCTGGAGGGCGACGGGCACGACGCACGTACCGACCGCCCGCGCCACGACGACCGGCGGCGAGAGCACGTCGGCTGCGCTCGGCGCGAGGCCCGGTGAGCGTACGTTCGCGATGATCTTCTTCGCCTCGAAGAGGAACTTGCGGCTGGTCTTGCCGATGGCCACCAGCTCGCCCGTCACTTCGATGAAGTCTCCTGCAAAGATCGGCGCGAGGAACTCGACGTTCTCGTAGGCGCGGAAGAGGCCTTCGTCGCCGTCGAGGCGAATGAGCATCTCGGTCGCCACATCCCCGAAGAGCGCAAGCATTCGCGCCCCATCGACCAGATCGCCGGCATAGTGCGCGTCGTGAGCGCTCATCCGCAGGCGCACGGAGACCCTCGTCCCGATCATGATCGAAGAAATACCCGTTCACGGACGAGTCGCCAGCTGAGCGCCCTCGCGTCGACTCCGCGGGCGCGCAGGATGTCGTTGGGCGCCGTGGGGAGCGTTTCAGGGCGGCCGACCGCTACGGCCACCTCCCACGCACCCGCGGGCACGCCGGCAAACAGCGAGTCGACGGCTCCGGCGATCGTTACCGTTCCGTCGGCCGCGACGGAGAAGGGCGGATCCCATGGCCGGACCTCGTCGCCTCGTAGCAAGAAGCCGCGCGCCGCGATGGCGCCGCTCACGCGCGCGTCGGGACGGAGCTCGACCTCGAACTGGCCGCCCGGCGTGAGGGTCACTTCGTCGGTCGTGCTGCCCGCGATGGCGAAGCCGGGCACCGTGGGTGGCTGGAAGTACAGCCGGAGCGCGACGAGACCCACGGCGACGAGCACGGCTCCGGGGAGGAGCACGAGGGCGATCTTGTTCTGGCTCACGCGGTCGCCGTGCCGGGCGCCCCGCTTGCCGCACGCGCTCTCGAAAGCGCGAGATGATCGGCGTGGGTATGATTCGGCAGGAGGTCGCCGCCGCACACGCGCTCGATCTCGGCGCCCATCTGACGCCGGAGGGCGAGGGCGTACATCTTGAGGTCGCCGCGCAGGGACCAGAGGGGATGCTCGAAGGTCGCGGGCTTGTTCTTCTCGAACAGGAAGTGCCCGATCCACGCCGGCCCGTACCCGACGACGGGCGCGGCGAGGAGCCACGCCGGGTTGATGGTCACCGCCGCGAGGCCCACCGTTCCGAGAACCGCGGTGGTCCCGATGTAGTGGAGGGCGCGGTTCCGCGGATCGCGGTGCGCGTGCACGTAGTGGGGCCAGAAGTCGTTGAACGATTCGATGCCGGATTCGGTCATGGCGAGCGCGAAAGGTAGCACCCGCGCCCATCACGGGCGAGGTTCCGTCCTGGCGTGAGGCGCTCTTCGGCGGGGTCCGCGAAGAGAAGTGCTAGCGTTGAAAGTATGCGCCGATTGCACTCTGCGCTGTCGATCGTGCTTCTCGTGTCCGGGGGAGCGGTCGCGGCCTGCAGCAGCGAACCGTCGAGCGCGCCGGTCAACCCGGGCGACACCCTGTACGTCGACGTCGAGGCCGGCGCCCCTCCACCCTCGAGGAGCAGCGACGCGGACACCGATCCAGACGGCGTCTTCGCGCCCGTCGACGGGTCGGGGATTTATGGCTCGGGCATCTACGACGCCTCGGCCTACGCCGTACTCAGCATCTGCATGCCGGCCGACGCGTCCGCCGGGTCTTCGGCCTCGGACGGCGGGGGCGGGAAGAACCGGAAAGACGCCGGCGCGGGCGACGGGAGCGAAGCCGGCGCCGATTTCGACGCGGGCTACTCGCCGACCGACGGCGGATATCTGGCAGGCGACGCGGGGTGCGAGCCCTTTCCCGCGAGCTGTACGAGCCAGACTGACGTCTGCGCTTGCCTGCTGGGCACCCTGGCCGCCCAGATCCCGTGCCCGTATCCGCACTGCGCGGCCAATTCCAAGCGCACGGCATACGGCGTTTACTGCCCGCCCTGAGGGCCGCGGCCGGGCGGCCGGCCCACACCGGTCGGTGAGGCGGCCCTCTTCCGGCGGTCGCTCCTTCAACGATTTGCGTCGTTTCCTTCAACGATTTTGGCCTGACGCCCTGCGGCGTGACAGACTCCTCCCAGGCCCTCGTGCATTCCGTGATCCGGCGGCTAGCCGCGCTGTTCGTCCTTGCGATTCCCGTCGCGCTCGCCGCCGACACCTGGGGCGCATCGAGGATCCGTTCGGCGCCGCTGCGCGAGGCGCGTGTTCTGACGATGACGCCGCTCGCCGGCCACGCGGTGGTCGAAGACGGCGCGGACGACGATCGGTCCGAGAGCGCCGTCGTACTCGTCGTGCTCGACGGTGTGCGCTGGCAAGAGATCTTCAACGGCATCGACCCCTCGATGGCGCGCCAGCGCAGGATGACGAGCGCCGAGCCTGCGAACCCGCGCGACCTGATGCCGAACCTCCACCGTTTCATCGAGTCCGAGGGGCTCGCGATCGGTGCGCCCGGCCATGGCGGCGAGATCTCGGCAACCGGTCCGCAGTTCATCTCGCTGCCCGGATACATCGAGATCTTCGCGGGCAAGCCTGATTTCGGTTGCTACCGAAACGACTGCGCGCCGGCCCCGGCTCGGACCGTGGCCGATCAGGTCGAGGACGCGAGCGGCGTCGACGATGTCGCCCTCGTGGCGTCGTGGCCGAACATCGCCCGAGCGGCGTCTACCGCGCCAGGCTTCGCGTTGACCGCGGGGCGCAAGCTCGTCGCTCGCCAAGACACTCTCCGGGCCGACGCGGCCACGGCTCGTCTGCTCGACCAGGGCGCGCACGCGTCGGCGTTCCCGGGCGAAGGCGAGTACCGCCCCGATTCGTTCACGAGACCGATCGCGCTCCGGGTGCTCGCGTCTGCTCGACCGCGATTTCTATTCGTCGGCCTCGGAGACGCGGACGAATACGCCCACCGGAACGACTACCGCGGATACCTCGGTGCGCTCCGATCATCCGACGAGTTTCTCGGCGCGCTCACCGAAACCCTTCACTCGATGGGTTCGCGCGGCCGGCACACGACGGTGCTCGTGACGACCGATCACGGGCGCGCCTATAACTTCATGGACCACGGCCCCGCCTCGCCCGAGTCCGGCCGTGTCTGGCTGGTGGCCGCCGGGGCCGACGTACGCGGTCGCGGTCTCGTGGCGGCAGGCCGCCGTCATACCCTCTCGGACGTTGCGCCCACGGTGCGCGCGCTCCTTGGAATTGGCGAGGGCGACGCGCCGCCCATTCCCGAGATCGTTTCGGCGCGCTGACGCTGTCACTGGAACGCCCGGATCCCGAAGCCTGAGGCCCAGGCGCGGCGGTGGTGCCCGCTCACTTCACAAGGCCCCGATGTAGACGCGATCGCATCGCGCTCGCTCGCTTAGTCGCCGCGTGGGACCGACTTTGCTTTATGGTTGATCTTCGGCGATGAGCGTCTTCTCCAAGCTCTTCTCCGGAGGTCCGAAGGGCGAGACAGAGGGCACGTCTACCAAGACGGCCGAGGAGGGCCCATCGATGCAACGACCGCCGAACGAGGGCCGTGGCGCCGGGGCACCGGCGCCGCCGAATGCTCAGTCGCCGAAGGCCGCTTCGCCGCCCCCGAAATCGGCGCCGCAGCGGGCGCCCGCGAGCCAGGCCACGCCCTCGAAGGGAAACGTTGCAGCCCCGCAGCCGCCGAGCACGGCGGCAAAGCCCGCGGCGACGCCGGCCGCCGCTACCCCCCCCGCCGTCATCGTCACCCGCTCGATCGACATCGGTGCGAACTCGACGGGCAAGCAGCAGCGGCCGGCGATGCCGCCGATCTCGATCGGCCCGCCGACGGCCTCTCCCGCCAAGGCCTCCACAGCGTCGGCCGTTCCGCCCGCCGAGTCCCGCACCTCCGTGCGGCCCACCGCGCCGGAGATGATGACCACGCCGCCCTCGAACGGTCAGGCTTCGATCGCCGACACGTTCGAACGGCTCCTCAGCTCCGAAGACCTCGAGGCCGGCTTCGCGTCGATCGAGAGGTCGTCGTCGTCCATGGCGGCTCACGCGTCGACCGCCTCGCTGGCGATGACCGATCTCGCCGAGGTGCGCGTTCTCTTCGCGCAACTCGCGGCGAATCACGTCCGGCAAGTGCGCGACTTCATGATCGACCTGCGATGGAGCGAGCCGACGACGGACTGGCTTCCCATCTGCGAGCCCGCGCTCCGTTCGCTCCGCCGCGCGGCCGACAAGCTGGAGCTCACCGACCTCTGCGAGTCGCTCGATCGCTTCTCGACGACGCTCGGCGAGACCATCGCGAGCGGCGCCAAGACGATCGCGGGCGGGTCGCGAGAGACCCTCCTCGCACGGTACGACGAGCTCAGTCGACTGATGCCGCAGGCGTTCGCCCTCGATCTCGATCGCACGCAACGCGAAGCGGCGATCCTCCAGTCGCTCCTCCTGCAAGTCCCCGAGGTCAAGAAGGTCACCCTCGACCGCATGTACGCGGCGGGCCTCACGACGCTCGAGGCGATGTTCCTCGCGAATCCGGGCGACATCGCTGCCACGACGGGAATCGCCGAGCCGCTCGCCCGGCGGATCGTCGAGCGCTTTCGCGCTTATCGCGAGCAGGTCAAGGCCACGGTTCCTGACGCCACGCGCGCCCGCGACCGCGAGCGCATCGCGGAGCTAACAGCGCGCCTCCGCCGTGAGAACGACGATTACGAGCGCGCCGCTGCCTCGTGGACGCGCGAGGCGAGCGACCAGAAGAAGGAGCTCCGGAAGGTTCGCGAGCAGACGCTGCTCGACATCCAGGTGGCCCTCGCACGCCTCGGCGAGGTCGATCGCCTCGGCCAGCTCGAGCGGCTCCCGTTCGAAAAGAAGCTCGCACACCTCGAGTCGTTCCTCGAGGAAGCGCGCGACAAATACGTAGCGCAGTCCTGACGACGAGGAGGTTGACGGTCCCCATGCCCGAGTTAACGGCCGACGTTGTACTGAGAAAAATCAAAAGCGGCGAGAAGGTCGAGAGAGCCGATCTTCGCGGCCTCGCGATGCCCAAGGCCGTCCTCGAAGGCGTGAGCTTTCGACGCTGCGATCTCGACGGCGCGAACTTCGAGGGCGCACGCCTCTCGAAGGCGGTGCTGAAGAACGCGAGCCTCCGGGAGGCCTTCCTCTCGGGCGCCGATCTGCGCGAGGCGAACCTCGAGAGCGCCGATCTCGAAGGCGCCAATCTTCAAGGCGCCAAGCTGATGGGCGCCAACCTGAATCGCGCCAACCTCGAGGGGGCGAACCTCCAGGGCGCCGACCTCACGGGCGCTCGCCTGACGCACGCCCAGCTCGAGTCGGCGAAGCTGGGGGGCGCCATCCTCATCGGAGCGCAGCTCGCGCACGCCGATCTCGGCGAGACCGATCTCTCGACCGCCAAACTCGACGAGGCCGACCTCACGAGCACCAACCTGACGAGCGCAAACCTCGAAGAAGCGAGCCTCGTGCGGGCACAGCTTCGCGACGCGCAACTTCGCGAAGCCTCGCTCAAGGGAGCGAACCTCTCCGGCGCCGCGCTGGTGAATGCGACCCTCGCCGCCGCCGACCTGACCAACGCCGACCTGACGGGTGTCGACGCTCGTCGCGTGAGCTTCGCCGGCGCCAAGCTCGAGGGCATCAAGCTGACGGGCGCGCGGCTCTACGGCATCATCGGCACCGGCGGACCGGTCCATGGCGTCATCGCCGAGTGGGTCGACGACAGCGCTGATGGCACCGAACACAAGGTGACGGGCGGCCGCATCGCGACCCTCCTCTCGGGTCAGAGCGCGGAGCCCGCGGGCTTGAAGCGCTATTTCGGTCGCGGCGACGTCCTGCGCAACGCCAACCTCGAGTTCGACGCGGGCGCGTCGGTGGAGATCGAGAGCCTCTTCGAGCACTGCACCATCTCCCTCGGAGACGGCACGGAGCTCGTGGTCGGCAAGAGCGGCGTCCTGTCGGGGTGCCAGGTGAAGGGAGCCGGCCGGATCACGATCCACGGCAAGTTCGTCGAGCGCGAGAGCCCGGGAATCGTCGGTGCCTCGCAGCTCATCGTGAGCGCGGGAGGTTCACTCGTGGGGGCGGTGGAGCAGCCGCCGGATCAAACGCGTTTCGCGTTCGAACCGGGATGCATGCTCCGGATGAAGATTCAGCAAGGCAAGAAGGAACGAGCTAGCAAAGGCGGGAGGCCGCGATGAGCGATCCGAAGAGCACGACGCACGATCGAAAGACCCTGGTCGAAGAAGGCACTCAGTTCAAAGGTTCGCTTTCCTCGAATTGCCCTATCGAAGTGAAGGGTCGCGTCGAGGGCGACGTCACCGCGCCGTCGCTCACCGTGGCGGTCGGCGGCGCCGTTCACGGCAAGGTCAAGGTGGGCGAGATTCGCTCGCAGGGCGAGCTTGCCGGAGAGTTCGACGCCGACGTCGTCCAGCTCTCGGGGACCATCAAGGACAACACGGTCATCCGCGCAAAGTCGCTCGAGGTGAAGCTCTCGTCGCCGACCAGCAAGATGCAGGTCATCTTCGGCGAGTGCGAGCTCGAGGTCGGGGGCGAACAGCCTCCGGCGGGCGTTGCCGCGAAGCCGTCCGAGCATCCCAAGACGTTGAGCGTTCGGCCTACCAAGATCGAGAGCGTCCCGCCGCCCGAACCGAACGGCACGATCTGACGCCGGTGCTCGGCGCCTGACGGGCCGGCACCGGGCGACGGACGCCGACACGCGGCGCCGACGCGAGCACTCGGAAACTGGGGATTTGGGGAGAGCGGCGCTCTCCCCAAACTCCCGACGACCTACTGGCCGTGAACTTCCGTGCAGAGGTTGCCGTAGATACCGAGGATGCTGAAAGACTTGTGATCGACGCTCGCGACCTGGGTGATTCCGCCGGCCGACTTCGCGGCGTCGATGGAGCCGTCGCCGACCGCGACAATGCCGAGGATCGACATCACGCAGGCCTCGCCGGTCTTCGTCCCCGTGCCCGGGCCGACGCCGGCGCCGACCGTGTAACCAGAATAGATGTCACCGGTCACGTAACCAGGAGCCGCGATTGCGCACCCCAGAGCCGTGACACATGCAGCCAGACCCAAAAGGATCGTCAGAAGCTTCATCGCAGTCTCCCATTGTTAAGGCCCCCGTATACTGCTGAGGCCCGTGAAGGCGGCACGAGCTTAAGGGGCGCGCGCCGTCCCAGTCAATAGGTCATCGCCTCGCGATATCGTGACGGTATTCGCGCGTTTTGCCGCGTAGTCGCCTCGTCACTCGGTCAGCCCGTCACTTGGCCTGCGTAACGCGGTCGTCACTTTTCAGCGACAGGGCTCGCCCGGACGCCGCCGAGGCTCATCTCGACCTCGAGGCCGCGCAGCAGGTAGTTCGAGTCGCCGAGCCATCGCCACAAGTACTCCGCGTAGGCTTCGACGCCGAGACGAAGGCCCCCGAAATGGAGCCAGACGGCGGCCGACGCGCGCGGCGAGAACATCTCGAAGCTGAAGTCGCCGTGGAACGCGTCGACGGTGAACGTCGACAGGCCGCCTCCGACCTCCGGCTCGACGGGGCCCAGCGCCAGACCGACGCGAACGGTCTGCACGAACGATAGCGCGTACGACTTGGCGTCGAGAATTCGCAGCGTCGGGTCAGACGTCCACGTCAATCGAAACGGCAGGACGCGCGCCGTGGATCGGCTGCCGAAGGCGAGCTCGGAGCCGCGAGACCAGCGCGCCACCGAGCTGCCGACGGGCCGATAGTCGACCAGCGCGTAGTGCAGTTCGAAGGCCGACTCTTGACGCTCGGGCGACCAGGCCGCGAGCGTCCATTGCCATGCGCGGTCGCCGCTCTCTGCCTGGGCCTCGGCGGGTCTCGCCCCGAGGACCGAGAGAAGGATCGCGAAGATCGTCGGGAGGATGAAGCGGGTCACGGGGCGGCGGAGGCTACCACCCCGTGACCCCCTCCATCGTCGCGCAGCGCGCGGACGTCGCGTCGAGGCGTTCGCGCGCCGCTCTTGCTACTTGACGAAGAGCATCTCTTCGTACGTGGGCAGGCCCCAGCGATCGTGGGCGACCAGGCCTTCGAGGCTGTCGCAGGCGCTTCGAATCTCCAGCATGACCGGCAAGACTTCGTCGCAGAAGTGAGCCGCTTCTTTGACGATGGTCTTGGCCGCGCCGTGGGCCATGGTCTTCTCCAGGCCGTCGACCTTCTTCTCCACAGTGGTCACCAAGCCGGCGATTCGCTCGAGCAGCGCCGTGTCGGTCGCGATGCCGAGGGCCTTCAGCGAGCTGCACGACGCGGCGACTTCCGTCTGGTAGCGGAGAGCACCGGGGAGAATCATCGTCCTCGCCATGCTGAGGACCAGCTTGGCTTCGACGGTGACCGACTTGACGTACTGCTCGAAGGCGACCTCGTAGCGGCTGTGAAGCTCGCGGGGCGTCAGCACCTTGTACTTGTCGAAGAGCGCCACGACCTCCGGCCGCTGCAGGGCCGGGAGGGAGTCGACGGTCGTCTTCAGGTTGGGGAGGCCCCGCTTGGCGGCTTCGACGTGCCACTCCTCGGAGTAGCCATTGCCGTTGAACACCACGGAGTCATGCTCCTTGGTGATCTTGGCGAGAAGCTCGGAGATCGCGACGTTGACCGCCTTGCCTCCGGCGACCGCGGTCTCGAGCGCCGTCGCGATGAAGTCGAGGGACTCGGCGCAGATCGTGTTGATGACGAGCATGGGGCCGGCGATCGATTGGCTGGAGCCGACCGCGCGGAATTCGAACCGGTTGCCGGTGAAGGCGAACGGGCTCGTTCGGTTCCGGTCGCCCGGATCCTTCGGGAGCTTCGGCAGCGTATCGACGCCGATCTCGAGCGTGCCCTTCGACTTCGACGACTTGGCTCCGCCGGCCTTGATCTGCTCGAAGATGTCGGCGAGCTGCTCGCCGAGGAAGATCGAGATGATCGCGGGAGGCGCTTCGTTCGCGCCGAGGCGAAAGTCGTTGCTCGCCGAGGCGACCACCGCGCGGAGAAGGTCGCCGTACTTGTGCGTCGCGCGAATCACCGCGGCGCAGAAGACGAGAAACTGCGCGTTCTCATGGGGAGTGTCACCGGGATCGAGCAGGTTGCCTTGCGTCGCGTTGCCGATCGAGAAGTTGACGTGCTTGCCCGAGCCGTTGATCCCGGCGAAGGGCTTCTCGTGTAGCAGGCAGACCAACCCGAAGCGCTCGGCGACGCGCTTGAGCGTGACCATCACGAGCTGCTGGTGGTCCGTGGCGACGTTGCTCGCCTCGAACATCGGCGCGAGCTCGAACTGGCCCGGCGCCACTTCGTTGTGCCGGGTCTTGGCGGGGATGCCGAGCTTGAAGAGCTCTTGCTCGACCGCGATCATGTACGCGTTGATGCGCTCGGGGATCGCACCGAAGTAGTGATCCTCGAACTCTTGACCCTTCGCCGGCATGGCGCCGAAGAGGGACCGCCCCGCGAGCATGAGGTCCGGGCGCTTGTAGTAGTAGCTGCGGTCGATGAGGAAGTACTCCTGCTCCGCGCCGGCGTACGACACGACCATGGCCGGGTTCGTGTGGCCGAAGAGCTTGAGGACGCGCAGCGCGTGCGTGTTGAGGGCCTGGGCGGCGCGCAAGAGCGGCGTCTTGGTGTCGAGCGCTTCGCCCGTCCACGAGACGAACGCCGTCGGGATGCAGAGCGTGGATCCCGTCGCCGTGTCGAAGAGGTACGCGGGGCTGGTGACGTCCCACGCCGTATAGCCGCGGGCCTCGGAGGTCCCTCGGATGCCGCCGTTGGGAAAGCTCGACGCGTCAGGCTCGCCCTGCGTGAGCAGCTTGCCGGAGAGCTCCGCGATCGAACCGCCCTCCCCGTCGGGGCTGTAAAAGCTGTCGTGCTTCTCGGCAGTCAGCCCGGTGAGCGGGTAAAAGACGTGCGCGTAGTGCGTCGCGCCCTTCGCGAGCGCCCAGTCCTTCATCGCCGCCGCGACGACGTCTGCGATCTTGGGGTCGAGCGGGTGCCCGGTCTCGATCGTCTTCTTGACGGACTTGAAGACCTCTTTCGGCAGGTGCGTCTTCATCGCCGAGAGGCCGAAGACGTTCGAGCCGAACGCGATGTCCGTGAGGCGCCCCTTCGTGTGATTGCTGGGGGCGTGGCCGTTCGAAGCGGACGACGCGTATCCGTTCGCCACTGCTTCTGGTCGAGCAATGCTTGCAGTCATGACATCCTTTCGTGCGTCCAGAACAATAGGACGCGGGGTGGGGACTCTCCGCCGTCGTCCGTTTCGGATGAACCGCGGGAGTGTTTCCGACTCTGCGCATGTGTCCGGCTCAGCGAACGAAGATGGGGTTCGTGAACCCGAACGGGAGGGCCCCCGGACGGTGCAAGAAGGCCATGGGCTTCTTTCCGCGCGCGATCCCGATGATCCAGTCTCCGGGTCGGAGCTCCACGCGGGCCGTTTGGTCGAAATGGAAGGGCGCCCCGGTGACTTTCGTGGTCCATTTGCTGGCGACTTCGCCACGACGCACAATCTCGATACTGGAAATGTCGACCCAGGGCGGCGCGTCGACCTGGACCCGGACATCGACGCCGTTCGCGGCGTCCGGGCCGGCGGCGATCTCCTGGCCGACCTCGGCGCCTCCGGCGCTGATGCGCACGAACGGGCCGCTCGAGACGACGACGCGCCCGTGCCGAACGGCGTCGACGAAGGCGCGCTCGTCGAAGGCCTCTGGCGTGTCGGGCGCACCGTTGCCGACGCGGACGAAATTCCTTGGAACGCCCGCCTCGTGGTAGGTCAGCTTGTGCGAGTCGGAGTTGCCGGTCGCGGTGACGCGAAGCCCGGCGTCGAGCAGCGCGTACCAGTCGCGCAGGCAGGCCTCGACGCGGTCGATGCTCGCGTAGTCGTCGCCGTTGAAGACCTCTAGGGCGTCGAATCCCGAGTCGAAGAGCGGCGCCCGTCGACGCCACCCTTCGAAGTCGAGCGGGTCGAGGTGAATCAGCTCGAAGAACCCGATGGGCCCCATGCGCGGGTGGTTCACCTGAACGACCTTGTCGCGGTCGACAGGGGCGGCCGCCCGGGCGGCCATGAAGATGTCGTGCGGCGTCGTTCGCTCGTAAGGAATTGGAGGTTCACCCGCTGCGAGTGGGAAAACGTTGAAATGGCCGAGCTCGACCCCGCGCGTCGTGACTTCGTCGCCGACGATCGACGCGAGCCAGCGCTGGGCGCCGAGCGCGCGGATGGTCGGCCCGTAGTCGGTGATGGCGTTGTGGTCGGTGGCGGCGGCGACCTCGACCCCCGAGGCCGCGAGCGAACGCACGCGATCCTCGAGCAAGGTCGGCGCGTCGGGAGAGGGAAGGGCGTGGACGTGCAGGTCGGCGGAGATCCATCCGCGCGTGTCGACGACGCGTTCGAGCGTCGCCTCGATCGACGTGGCGCGGCCCTCGTCGACGTGGATCGTCTGCTCGCTCGTCGTGTACTCGAAGCCGCGCGAGAGGATCACGCGATACGTCCCGGCGGGGATCGGGACGTCGCCCTCGCCGAGGGAGACGATCGCCTCCAGCGCGGCGCCGTCGTGGGGCTCGTCGCCCCAGTCCGGGTCGGGCGTCGGGGGCACCCCGCGGACGATGAGGCGAGCGGGAAGGGTGGACGCCCCGCGCTCCGTCACGTGCCAGTGCAGGCGTCCGGCCCGCGGGGGGGCGAGGCTGGTGGCCTCGTCGCCCGCAGTCCAGGCGCCGGGCGCGTACCCGGGCGCGGTGGCGCGGATCCGGAGGCAGCCCTTCGTCACCAGCGCGTCGCGAGGGGATGCGCCGAGCAAGAATCGCTCGAACGGCCTCGCGGAGGCCGAGACTCCCGTCGACGTGCCCGCGTCCAGCGAATCCGGCGCGCACGACGCGATCTCGGCCACCGCCCGCTCGGCAGCGACCGCGGGCAGCTTCAGCGGGACGAGGGCGACGCCCTTCGCGCGCTCGAGCGCAGTCACGGCGTCGCCGAGCGCGCCGTCGGCATGCGCCAGCCAGAGCGTTCGCGGCCGTGACGCTTCGCCCGCTCGCAGCTGGAGGGCCTCCTCTCCCGTGTGGGCGCGCTCGTGAAAGCCCGGCTCCGGGGCGTTGAAGCGCGCCACGAGCCGACCCGCATCGAGGCCGAGCGCGTACGCCTCGCCGAGACCTTCGCGTGCAATGAACTCTCCGGAGTACGTGCCGCCTCGGCTGACGAAGCCGGTGCCCTCGACCCAGGTCGGGACGTTCCCCCAAGCGACTCTCTCTCCGACCGTGACGCCCAACGTGGCCGTTCCCGCGTCGGCGTCGCCGCTCGAGGTCGCGACCGACTCGATTCGAAGTGTCGGTCCGACGAACGAAACGAACGTCCATAGCGTCAACGGGACGTCGTGCGCGCGACGCTCGATGCGCACGACCCGCGGCGCTTCGGGAACCGGTGCGACGGCGACGACCTCGGTCCGAACGTCGTCGAGGCCCACGTAGAGGGTGGGCTCGACCCCCACGAGCGCGTCGTCGCGACCCGCGGTCCCGAAGTCGACGATGCGGCCGCCACGGGCATCGACGACGGCGACCTGTCCGGCGCTCTCGAGGCGCCAGTCGCCCGCTCGCGCGTCGACCCGAGGGCCGGTGAGAGGGACTTCATCTCGCGCGCCGATCCGGAACACCTCGCCATCACCAGTCGATGACGGCGCGGGCGGACTCGACGCCGTCGCGGAGACGGGCGGGTCGTCTCGGACCGGCGACCGACCCGAGCACGATGCGAGCGCGGGGCCGAGCAACGTGACCGTGAGCGCGAGGGGGCGCCGGAGCATGGAGCGATCAGGCCACGTGGACCGCGTGAGGTGGAGCTTCGGCCACCCGCGGCGGCGCGGTCCACCCGGCGAGCGGCGCCGTGTCGAGCCAGCGCGAGAGATCGGCGAGCGCGCGCGTCGCGATGGCCTCGTTGCGCTCGCGTTTCTTCATTCGCACGTTCGCGAGCGGCGGCAGCCAGGCCCAGGTGACGTTCGAAGGTTGGTAGTCGTGGGTCGGCCGAGTGCAGTGGGTGATGACTCCGCCGAGGGCGGTGGCCTCGGGGGGCGGCGCCAGCTCGTGGCCGAGGAGCGCCTGCGCGAGCAGCACGGCGCAAACGAAGCCGCTCGCGCAGCTCTCGACGTAACCCTCGACCCCGGTGATCTGGCCGGCGAGAAAGACGCCCGGTCGCGCGCGGAGCTGCATCCTCGCGTCGAGCGCGCGGGGTGCGTCGACGAACGTGTTCCGGTGGACGCTCCCGAAGCGGAGGAACTCGGCATTCGCCAGCCCCGGGATGGTGCGAAGGACGCGCCCCTGGTCGGTCCAGGTCATTCGCGTCTGGAAGCCAACGAGGTTGTAGGCCGAAGCGGCCGCGTCTTCGGGGCGCAGCTGCACCACCGCGAAGGGACGCGACCCCGTGCGCGGATCGACCAGCCCGACGGGCTTCATGGGACCGAAGGCGAGCGTCATCGGTCCGCGCGAGGCCATCACGTCGATGGGGAGGCAACCCTCGAAGTACCGCACGCTCTCGAAGCTCCGCGGCTCGACCTTCTGAGCCGCGACGACGTCGGCGACGAACGCGGCGTACTGCGCCTCGTCCATCGGGCAGTTGATGTAGGCCTCATCGGCGCCGTCTTCGGCTCCCTTGCCGTAGCGCGATTGCTTGAACACGCGATCCCAGTCGATCGAGTCGGCGGCCACGATCGGCGAGATGGCGTCGTAGTAAGCGAGGTGCTTGCTTCCCACGGCGCCGGCGAGATCGGCCGCGAGGGCGTCGCCGGTGAGCGGCCCCGTTGCGAGCACGACGGGCGCTTCGTTCGAGGCCGGAGGGATCGCGTCGATGATCCGCGACTCGAGTGTGACGCGCGGGTGTCCACGAAGGCGCTGGGTGACGAGCGCCGAGAACGCCTCGCGATCCACGGCGAGGGCGCCTCCTGCCGGGACCCGCGTCGCATCGGCGACGGCGAGGATCAACGAGCCCCCTCGGCGAAGCTCTTCCTTCAGGAGCCCGACCGCATTGGCGAGCGCGGCCCCTCGGAGCGAGTTCGAGCATACGAGCTCGCAAAAAGCGTCCGTGGTCTGCGCAGGCGTTCGCGCGAGGGGCTTCTGTTCGACGAGGCGGACGTCGACGCCCCGCTCCGCGAGCTGCCAGGCGACCTCGCACCCGGCGAGGCCCGCGCCGATGACGGTTACGGAAGGCATCGGCGCTCCTCTAGCATGGGCCACCCCCCATGCGCTTCCACGTGCTCGACGGCTCTCGCGTCTTCATCGACCTCCGGGCCGGTGGTCTCCTCAGGGCCATCGCGCACAGCCCCACCCTGCGGGCGACGCCCGAGTCGTTCTCGCTCGACCTCGCGGGCGGCGAGGCAGCCGTCAGCGCCCACTTCCGGGCCGACGCGATCGCGGTCCCCGAAGACATGTTCGGGCCCGATCGAGACAAGATGCGAGACAACTTGACGAGCACCGACGTCCTCGACGCCCGCCGCCACCCGACGATCGAATTCCGAGGGCGGTACGCGGGGACGACCGCGGGCGGCGCGCTCGGTGGGGAGCTCGTCATCCGAGGCGTCGCTACGCGCCTCTCGATGCCGGTGCGCGTCGCGCGCCAGTGGGACGCGCTGGCGGCCGAGGCGTCATGGGAGGGGACGCTGACGGGCCTGGGCGTGAAGCCTTACAAGGCCCTGCTCGGCGCCATCAAGCTCGAAGACTGGATCCGCTTGCGGCTCGAGGTCCGCTTTCAAGAAGCGCTGGAGCACGTGCGCTGAAGCTGGGCTGGCGCCGCTCTTGGCATCGCTCCAGGCGCCGATCCAGGAGAGGCAGGGGGAACGCCCACCGGCCGGGTCCCGTCAGCTTCCGGCGAGGCTCGCGCGCAGCTCGAGGAGCGACGGGTGCGGCGAGTAGCCCTTTGGCAACGCGGCGATGGCGGCATCGGCGTCGGCGACCCGGCTCTCGAGCAAGAAGCCGAAGGCGAGGAGGTGGAGCGCCTCGGCCCGAACGGGGGCGGACCGCGACCCGAGGGCAACGGGGCGGGCGAGCTCGAGCACGAGGGCGCCGTCTTTGGCGTCGAGCGCGTCGTGCGCGAGCTTCAGCGCGGCCTGCATGGGAGCGTCGTGCTCCCGCGCAGACAGTTCTTTGAGCCCGCGCCAGTTGGTCGCGACGAACGAGATCGCCAAAAGGGCGCCCCACCACGACTGGAAGAGGGCGGCGGCGACGATCGCGAGCCCGGCCACGGCGATGGACACGACGCGCGCGGCTCGCTCCCCGCGGCCTCCGGTGAGCGCGTTGAGTCCCTGCGCCATGACGTTGCCGCCGTCGAGCGGCAGCATCGGAAGCAAGTTGAGGATGCCCCACTCGAAGTTGACGGCGAGGAGCTGGCGGTAGACGAAGGCGCCGATTCCCGCCGGCGGGAACGCGGCCGGCCCGATCCCGAAGCGGACGAGGGCCGCGGCGGCGAACCCCGCGCCGGGACCCGCGAGGCTGATCGCGATGCGCCGCGCCGTCGAGAGCTCGCGGGGGACGGCCCACGACGTGGTGCCTCCCATGCCGTGCAGGTCGATCTTCGGCTCGAGTCCGAAGGCCAGGCCCATGGTGGCGTGACCAAGCTCGTGGACGAGCACGGAGACGAACACGATCGCGATCCACGCCACGAGGACCCGGAGGTCCGTACCGGACATGCCGAGCAGCACCGTCATCACGAAGAACGACGGCGCGATGCGAACCGGGATCTTGCCGAGCCGGAAAGAGAGATTCATGACGCCCGAGGCAAAAGCTAGCTTGTCACGGCTTCGCCGCACGCGCGAGGAGCTCAGCCGCCTGGCGCGAGCCTTCACCAGCGGTAACCCGAGCCGCGTCACCGGGGTCGAGTCACCCGGGCCGAAGCATGTTACGAATGCGCCACTCGCCGTGGGCCACGATCTCGACCGTTTCTTCGCGCTCGTGCGCCGCGAGCTCGGCGCTGCCGAGGTGACCGTGCTCGAGGCCGGCGCCGCTCCGCCGGCCGACGAGGCTCGCGAGCTCCGGTGCACGCTGCCCGACGGCCAGGTGGTCGCGATCCGCTACGACGCGCCGCCGCCGGACCGCGACGCTCTTCGCCGGCGCCTCGAGATGCTGGCGAGCACGTTCGACACCGTCGCCGAAGAAGCCGCTCCGGGGCCGCGATCGAGGCCCCCCGTGGGTCGATTGCTTCGCGAGGAGCTCCAGAAGCTCTGCGAGCGATCCGGCGCGGTCAACGCGCTCGTCATCGACGCGAACTCTCCCATCCTGTGGGGCGCCGCGTGGCCGCGAGACGTGGCGTCCGAGGCCGGGACCGCGTTCGGCCCGCAGCCGGAAGACGTGGGCCCGACGTCCGAAGACCAGGCGTCGGTCGCGGCCACCTCGCGCAAGGCCCTCGAGGCCGTTCGAAAACTCGTCGACCTCGCGGCCCTCCGCAAGGGCAAGCGAGGCCGGCATGTCGAACGCGAGGGCGACGCGCCCTTCGTCGCCCATTCGTTTGCGGGCATCTACCTCTTGACGCTCGTCTTCGAAGCGCCTTTCGACGAGCTCCGCGCGGAGCGCGCGGTCGTCGAGTCGCTGTCTCGCATCGAAGCCCTCGTGCTCGCGCTGCCTCCGCTCGACCCGCCGCCACGCGACGGAGGCGGGGTCGTCGCCATCCGCCGCAGTCGCAGGCGATGACGGCGCCGCTCCTCGATCTCAAGAACGTCACCGTGGTTCGCGGGCAGCGCGCGGCGCTCGCCGGCATCACGCTGCGCATCGAGGGGTTCCCTTGCGCCTCGCGTGCGAGGACGGGTACTTCCACGTTCACTGACGCCTCGTCGAGAGCCGGGCTCCCGGCGTGACTCGACGGTTCAGGCCAGCGCGCTCCGCGCGATGACGAGGCGCTGAATCTCGCTCGTTCCCTCGTAGATCGTCGTGACCCGCGCGTCGCGCAGGTGACGCTCGGCGGCGAAATCGCGCGTGTACCCGTATCCGCCGTGGATCTGCACCGCGCTGTTGCAGACGGCGATGGCCGCTTCGCTCGCGAAGAGCTTCGCGATCGCCGCTTCGCGCGAGAACGGCCGGCCCGCCTCCTTCATCGCCGCCGCGCGCATCGACAGGAGATGGGCGGCGTCGATGCGAGTCTGCATGTCCGCGAGCATCCACTGAATGGCCTGGTGCTCCGCGATGGGCGCCCCGAACGTGCGCCGGTCCTTCGCGTAACGCACGCTCTCTTCGAGGGCGGCGCGCGCGATGCCGACGGCCTGCGCGCCGATCCCGATGCGGCCGCCGTCGAGCGCCATCATCGCGATCTTGAAGCCGTCGTTCTCGGAGCCGAGCATCGCGGTCGCTGGAACGCGGCAGCTCGCGAACTCGAGGGGCACCGTGCTCGATCCGCGAAGCCCCATCTTGTCTTCGGGTCGCCCCACGCGAAGACCGGCGGCGTTCCCGTCGACCAGGAAGCACGCGATGCCTTTCGTTCCCGTCTCCGGCGGGCCGGTGCGCGCCCAGACGATGAGGACCCGGGCGGCGCTTCCACCGGAGATCCACTGCTTGGCCCCGTCGAGCACCCACTCGGCGCCGTCGCGCCGCGCGGTGGTGACCATCGCGCCCGGATCGCTGCCCGCGTCCGGCTCGCTGAGGGCGAAGCAGCCGAGACCCTCGTCGCCCCGGGCGAGGGCAGGGCAGTAGTGGCTCGCTTGCGCCGAGGTTCCAAAGCGCGCGATCGCCTCGCCCACCATGTTGGTCACGCTCATGGTGACGGCGATCGACGCGCACGCCCGCGCGATCTCTTGCACGGCGAGCGCGTACGCGACCACACCGGCGCCGGACCCGCCGAGCTCGGGCGCGATGTTCACCGCCATGAGACCGAGCTCTCCGAGCGCTCGCACGACGGCCGGCGGAATGGTCGCGCGGGCGTCGATCTCGGCGGCGATCGGCAGGACCACGCGCGCCGCGAAGTCGCGCGCGGCGCGCTGGATGAGGGCCTGGGTCTCCGTGGGTTCGAAGTTCACCGTGGGGCTCGCCTCGATTGGACCTCAGAGGTCGAAACCGACCTTGGCCGGCCAGCTTCCGGGCGAGGGGAGGCCCTTCATCTTGCGGAGGACCTCGGCGAGGCAGTCTGTGTGGTCCTCGCCGTCTTTCGTCGAGGTCGCCACGCCAGCGCCGAGCACCTTGCCGCCGGGACCGACGTACATCGTCGCGTGGAACGAGGCGTTCGCTCCGGCCTTGCACTTGTCGATGGAATCGCCGTGCTTTCCGAGGGCGTTCGCGACCTTGTCGGAGTTCCATTCGCTCGCGGGGCGCGCCGATTGGAGAGGTAGCTCCATGCCGTAACGGGCCTCGGCCTCGCCTCCGTCGGGCTTGGGCCAGCGGGCCGACATGACCGCGCCGAGCAGACACTTCTCGGTGTCCCGGTCGCCGAGCTCGCTGCCCTCGAGGTAGGTCCAGCGCGTGGCGCCGTCTTCGCCGATTCGCACGAAGAATTTCACGCTCCCCGACAGCACCTCGATGCGGTCGAGCGCTTGCTTCTGGCAGGTCATGAACTTGTCGTCGAGCGCCCCGAAGGCGCGCTTCACCGCGCCGGGGTCGACGCTCCCGAGCTCGCTCTTCATCTTGAGCGAGGGCTTCGCCGGCGGCGGCGGCCGTTCGTCTCTGGGGGCCTGGGCCTCCTTCGGCGGAGGTTCTCCTCCCCCGCAACCGGCGCCTATGAGCCCGAGCGTGCACGCCAGCGCGGCCAACGAGATCGAGTTTCGCATGGATCTATCGGAGGAGATTGGCGGCGATGACGATGCGCTGGATCTCGCTCGTTCCCTCGTAGATCTCCGTGATGCGCGCGTCGCGGTAGTTCCGCTCGACCGGGAACTCGGTCGAATACCCGTAGCCCCCGTGCACCTGGATGGCCTTGTGGGTGACGCGGGTCGCCATTTCGCTCGCGTAGAGCTTCGCCATCGCGCTCTCGGCGGTGTGGCGAACGCCCTGGTCCTTCATCTTGGCCGCGCGCCACGCGAGCAGGCGCGCCGCGTCGATCTGCGTCGCCATGTCGGCCAGCATGAACTGGATGGCCTGGTGCTGGGCGATCGGCACGCCGAAGCTCTTTCGCTCCTTTGCGTAGGCGACGCTCTTTTCGAATGCCGCACGCGCGATGCCGATCGCCTGACATGCGATGCCGATGCGCCCCCCGTCGAGGGTGGCCATGGCCACCTTGAACCCGTCGCCCACCTTGCCCACGATGTTCGCGTCGGGAACCTTGCAGTTCTCGAAGAACACGGTGCACGAGTGCGCCGCGTGGATCCCGAGCTTGTGGTCCGCCGCGTTCTGGGTGAAGCCGGGGGTGCCGCGCTCGACGAGGAACGCCGTGTGCTTCACCTTCGGACCGCTGCGATCGGTCACCGCGAACACGATGATCCAGTCGGCGTGAGGGCCGTTGGTGATCCAGTTCTTGGCTCCGTTGAGAATGAAGCCCCCGGCCGTCCTCTCGGCGCCGGTCACCATCGTCTGCGCGTCGGAGCCGCTCATCGGCTCGGTGAGGCCGAAGCAGCCGAGCTTCTCGCCGCTCGCGACGGGCGCGAGCACGCGCTTCTTCTGATCGTCGTTGCCAAACTTGTAGACGGGGTCGCAGAAGAGCGAGTTGTTGACGCTCATGATGACGCCGCAGCTGGCGCAGGCGGCGCTGATCTCTTCCATTGCGAGTGCGTAGCTCAGCGTGTCCATCCCGGCGCCGCCGTGCTCCTGCGGGATGGCGACGCCGAAGAGGCCGAGCTCGGCCATCTTCGTCAGGATCTCGCTCGGCCAGCGGGCGTTCTTGTCGAGTTCGGCGGCCTTGGGCGCCACCTCGCGCGCGGCGAACTCCCGCGCCGTGTCGCGAATCATCCTCTGCTCGTCGGTCAGCTCGAAATCCATCGTGCGGGCAATCTAGCGCGGCTCGTCGTCGCGGGGAATCGCCGTCCCTCGACTTCAGGGCGAGCGCGGCGTCAGCCGCCTTCACGCTGGCGCGGCGCCGGCACGAGCTCGACGAGGCCCGGCACCTCCGCGGCGCGCGCGCGGAGCTTCGCCTTCGGGCGGACGGCCACGGGCACGTCCGCGCCCGACAGGAGGGCCACGTCGAACCCGTTGTCGCCGAACGACGCGTAGATCCGGCGTTCGGCTCCGACGCGTTCGCGCAAGCGGTGCATCTTGCCCTCGCCGTAGGGGATCGGCGCTTCGACGCCCGCGAGCATTCGCTCGCCGTCGAAGCGCGGGAGCGCCGCGACCACCCGGGAGGCGTCGAACCCGACGCGGGCGCCCGCCTCTTTGACCACGGCAAAAGGGGACGCGCTCACGAGGACGCGCTCGATGCCTGCCGCCTGGGCGCGCGCGAGCACCGCGTGGACCTCTCCATGAAGGCGGCCCGACAGGTTCCCTCTGGCGACGACCTCCCCCGCGAAGGCCTGGACCTCGTCGCGAGTCCATCCCGCGAAGCACCAGGTCATCAATTCGCAGGTGCGTTCTTCGGGGTACGCCCCTTCCAGATACGCTCCGTAAATCCGGCGCGCGATGTCCGACCCCTTGCCGGCATCGGAGAGGTCGTGAGCGCGCGCGATGCTGGACAGGGCCTCCACGGCCTGGGGTTCGACGCGCCCGCGATCGAGGAACGCGTGAAAGAGGTCTTCCCCCACGTCGCCACTCCAGAGGGTTCCGTCGCCGTCCGTGGCGACCACGCCGCCCGGGTGCTCGCGAGCGAGGGCCTCGATCCGCGCCCAGACGTCGTCCGCGGTCTGCAATTGCACTTCGCGAGCATAACGGATCGCCCGACGGCCGGCTTCGACTAGGCTCGCGCCGCCGACGAATGGACGATTCGAGAAAATGGAGAGATCGATGCGGACGGTGATCGCCCGGGGCGGCCTTGCGGTCGCGATGGGAATTTCGATGGGCACGGCGACGACCGCGCACGCGCAAGGCGCACCGCCGCCCGCGCCCGCACGGCCGCTGCCTGGCGCGGCTCCCGGAGCGACAGGGGCCCCGCCGCCCATGCCCTCGTCGCCGCCCTGGCCTGCGTCCGGCGCGGGACCTGCGTCCGCGGTCTCGCCCTCGTGGGCGCCCGCGACCAACGACGAGGCGGTGGCCGTCGAGGTTCCCTCCGACCTCGTGCAAGTCCACGAAGGGGGGCTGACGGCCGATCAAGCCGGAGGCCGCGCCTGGCAAACGAGCTGGAGCGCGAAGGCGTCGGAAGAGACGCTCCGGAGCGCCGAGGCGAAGGTCGACGCGGCCTGGGCCGGGTTCCTGCCGAGGCTCTCGGCGCGCGGCGAGTACGAGCGATTGAGCGAGTTCACGCCGCCGGCGTTCGTCATTCCGTTGCCAGCGCCCATACCCCCGATCCCTCCCATCACGTTCCCCCTCGTCTTCAACAACTGGACGCTCACGGGCACGATTACGGTCCCGATCAGCGATTACTTCCTGACGATCGATCAGCGGTACGCGTCGGCCACGCACTCCGAAGAGGCGGCCCGGTGGAACGTCATCAGCGCCCGCGCCGGCGCGCTCAGCGACGGCAAGATCGAGTACTACACGTGGCTCCGGAACCGCGGAGCCGTGATCGTCGCGGTGCAGGCGCTGAACGACCAGAAGACGCACCTTCGCGACTCACGAAATCAGTTCGCCGTCGGCAACGCGTCGAAGGCCGACGTGCTCCGCGCCGAGACCGCCGTGGCCTCCGCCGAGCTCGCCCTCGAGCAGGCCACGAACCTCTCGGACCTGACCGAGAAGCAGCTCCGGGTGGCGATGCACCTGCCCGAAGAGCAGCGATTGCTCCCGGGCGAGGACCTCCAGGTTCCGCTCGCGTCGTTCCAGGGCAACCTGAAACAGATGACCGCCGAGGCGCTCAGCGCGCGGGCGGAGATCAAGAGCGCCGACGCGAACGCCGCCGCCGCCGAGAAGCAATCCACGGTGGCCAAGGCCGCGCGCTACCCGACGTTGAGTGCGTTCGCCGACGGCATCGTCGCCAACCCGAACCCGCGATACTTCCCGCAGACGCAAGACACGCACCCTTCGTGGGACGCGGGCGCGATCATCAGCTGGTCGCCGAACGACATCCTCACGGCCAACGCGTCCGCCCACGACTTCGAGTCTCAGGTCGCCGCGATCAAGGCGACCCAGAACACCACCCGCGACGGCATCGAGGTCGAAGTCCAGCAAGACTGGCAGGGGGTTCGGGAGGCCGACTTCGCGGTCGATTCGAGCACGCGCGAGGTGGCGAGCGCCGAGGAGGCGTATCGCGTGCAAGGAGAGCTCTTCAACAACGGCCGCGGCACCTCCGCTACGCTCACCGACGCCGAGGGGGACCTCACCCGCGCCCGCCTCGATCTGCTCAACGCGCGGGCCAACGCGCGCATCGCACGGATCCGCCTCGACCACGCGCTCGGCCGCGATGTGCGGCCGGTCTCGGGCGACGCTACTGGCCCTCGTTAGCGATGAGCAGCCGGTTCGAGCCCGAGCTGATGTAGATCGTCGTGTTGGGCGTGGTCGCGTCGTTGTCGAGGTCGCACAGGGCCTCGGCGACGAACCAGGGCTGACCGCCGAGCGAAGCGAAGTTGGCGGGCGCACCGTTGACGATGACCTCGGCCGGCGCCGCGGCGTTTCCGGCGATGACCGAGTACCCGAAGAAGACGGGACCGCTCGGGGCGACGTTCAGCGACGCCCAGGCTCCAAGGTTGGCTCCCCATGCGGTCTTGAGCGCCGCCGTCGGCGTCGCCTGGGGATAGAGAGTCGAGAGGCTGGTCTCGGTCGCCAGGTAGCCGCCGTTCTCGGAACGAAACGACTCTTCGGCCATCCGGATGCTCGCCAGCATGTCTTCGGCTTCGCCGACGTGCGAGCTCCGGACCCACTTGCGATAGGAGACGCCTGCGACCAGGGCGAGGACGCCGACCACGACCACGACGATCATCATCTCGATCAGCGTGAAGGCCCGCTGGCGGCGTACGGTCCGCATCACACCGTAGAATACCGGATAGGGACCCGGGCCACCACCCGCCCGCCTTCGCGAGACGAGCGCGCAGCGCAGCGCAGCGCCCTAATCTTCCTCTTCCCTACATGCCCTAGTGATGGCGGGCCTAGTGATGGCCCTAGTGATGGCGCCTCGCGCGGGCGTCTCGCGCCGTGGGCGCGGGGCCCCCCCTTTGCCATCTATTCCATCTCGCGGTGGGTTGCTCTAGCGTGCCGCACCTTGCGAATCGCGGCTTTCATGGGCGCCACGCGGGCCTTTGCCCTGGGTGCCCCGGTCATCGGGCTCGGTGCTCTCGTTACGTTCCAGGCGGGATGCACGCGCGGGCGAGCAGGGCCGCCGGCCGAGGCGGCCCGAGACTTCGGCGACCTCCAGCATGCGCCGCGCCTCTCGAATGCCGACGCGGTCGGCTACCTCGCCATGGCGCGTGCCATCGTCGATCGTCGAGGCCGGGCGGCTGCTGCTCCTCCGGCGCCCGCGCCTGGACGCCGCGTCGTTCTCGCCGTGTGGCCGGGGAGCGAGTCGGGCAGCTCGCCTGCGTCGCCCGCGGTCGCCACGGCCAACGCCGCCAACCTGGCCGACGCCGTCGCCGCGGCGGCCGACGCGATCGCGGCGAAGGGCCTCGATATCGCGCACGCGCGCATCGAGCTCGACGTGACCACGGGCATCGACGGGATGACCCTCGACGAGGATCTCGAGGTCCCGACGGCGACGGTGGGGCTCGAAGGGGTGCTGGTCGTTCGAGACGACGGAAAGACCGGCGCCGTTCTTCCGGGCGAGATCGTTCAGCGCGCGATGTTCCGTTCCGGGTCGCAACCCAAGCTCGATCATACGAAGACGAGACCGGTACTCGCCGAGAGGGCGGGCGTGGGCGAACCGGATCTCGCCGGCATGCGCGCCTACCGCTTTCGAGCCGACGCCTATGTCGAGTCGGCCGCCAAGGATCGCGCTCTGTCGCTGCTGCGAGGGGTGGTGGCCCCTCCCTCAGCAGCGACTCCGGAGCTTCTCTTCGCGGCAGTTCGGCACGGCGCCGAGTACCTGTCGCGCGTCATGAACGACCAGGGCCGCTATATCTACATGTATCACCCGGTCGAAGATCGGGACGACCCGTCGTACGGCTTGCTCCGCCACGCGGGGTCGACCTACGCGCTCCTCGAGGCCTACAGCGAGTTCGATACGCCCCTGTACCTCCAGAAGGCCGAGCGCGCGCTGGGCTACTTGAAGTCGCACCTCACCGACGACGCGGCCTCGCAGGGTAAGTACGCGACCGACACGAACGACGAGGAGCAACAGAAGTCGGGGGGCGCCGGTCTCGCGCTCCTCGCGTTCACCGAGCACGCGGCCGTCACGGGCAAGCGCACGGAGCTCGAGACGATGCGAGGGCTCGCGCGCTTCATCATCGCGCAGCAGTACGCCGACGGGCACTTCCGCGCGAACTCCGACCTGCCCGACGAGCCCGGAAAGAAGCGAAAGCGCGAGCCGGTCTATTACCAGGGTGAGGCCGCGCTCGGCCTCATGCGCCTCTACGCGATCGATCCGCAGCCCTCGTACCTCGACGCCGCGCGAAAGGCGGCCGACTGGGTCGCGCAGGTCCGTGACGCGGACGTCTCGCAGGACAACCAGGAGCACGACCACTGGATCTCGTATGCGTTCAATGATCTCTATCGCGTCACCCGGAACGACACGTACGTGGAGCACGCGTACAAGATCGCCCGTGCGATCCTGAACAAGCAGCACCGCGCCGGCAATGCCGCGGCGCCCGACTGGGTGGGCACGTTCTACGAGGGTCAGACGACGCCGGGCTCCACGCGGCTCGAGGCCTACGCCGCGGACATCGCGCTGTCGCGATTCGCGGGCCGTGCGGATGCGTGGCTCGTCGACCCGGCGCGCGAAGTCGGCGCGTCGATGCTCGGCCAGCAGTTCGGAGCCGAAGACGACTACTGGCTACGCAACCCGACGAAGGCCGAAGGCGGGGTGCGCGAGAGCCTGATCGTGCAAGACGTTCGCATCGACTACGTGCAGCACGCGATGAGCGCGTGGCTGCACCTGGCGCGCGAGCTGAGGGACCCCCGCTACGGCAAGACCGGCGCCCCCTCGCAAGACGCGGTGCGACCGCAGGCGGCCGGGCTATAAACGCCGGCATGTCGCGACCGGTCGTCGGGGTCATCGGGGGAGGGGCATGGGGGGTCGCGCTCGCGGCCACGGCGGCGCGTACGGGTGGGACCACGCTCCTCCTGTCGCGACGTGCGCTCGGCGGCGCCGTGCCGCCGGGCGTCGAGCTGGCTCGCGACGACGCGGAGCTGGCCGAGCGCGCCCGCCTGCTCTTGCTGGCCGTGCCGTCGGGCGTGGCGCGGGACGTGGCCCGCAGCCTCGGACCGCACATCGACGGGCGGCATTTCATCGTGCACGGGGTGCGCGGTCTCGTTCCGGTGAGCGACGTCCAGGGCGGCGCGCCTCTTCCGGGCGTCGCGTCGACCGACGACCTCGAGACGATCTCGGACATCGTGCGCGACGAGACCCCAGCCCGGCGCATCGGCGCCCTCGGGGGGCCGGCCCTCGCCTCGGATCTGCTGGCGGGACGACCGAGCGTGATGGTCTGCGGCTCGCGCTATCCCGAGGTGACGCTCGCGCTACGCGAAGCGTTCGTGGGTCCGCTCCTTCGCCTCTACGCCACGGAGGATCTCCTCGGCCTCGAGTGGGCGAGCGCGCTCGTCGGCTGTCTCGCCATCGGCGTCGGGTACGCGCGAGGCGTCGGTCTAGGGCCGGGGCTGCTCGCGGCCTTCATCACGCGGGCGGTCGAGGAGGCGGGCCGGCTGACGGCCGCGGCCGGCGGCGACGCTCGCACGCTGCTCGGCCTGGCGGGCTACGGCGACCTCCTCGCGACGATCGCCCAGCCCGAACGGCCCGAGGTGCTCGTCGGCGAAGCGCTGGCGCAGGGAAAGTCGCTCGAGCAGGCGCTCGCCGAGGCGCATCAGCGCGTGGAAGCCGTAGAGCTCACCGGGCAGCTCGTCGCCTGGGCGGCGGCGCGCGACGTGCGGGCGCCGATCTTCGGCACGCTCGCGAGCGACGTCCTCACGGGCCGCACGTCGGATGCTCTCGTTCGCGAGCTGATGCAAGGTTGACGCTCCGCCCCCTCACTCGGTCGTCGGCTTCTTGAGCAGCGTGGCGCGCGTCACCGTGCGCTCGTCGCCGAAGCGCTCCGAGATGCGCGCCGAGACCTGCTCGATGCGTCGGCGCTTCTCGGCCTCGACGTCGGGGATCAAGGTCAGCGGCGGGCCGCCGGCCTCGAGGCCGCCGACGCTCACTCCCGTCAGGCGGACGCGGCGCGACTCGAGAGGGAGGCGCGCCAGGAGAGCCACCGCGGCCCGATAGATGGCGTCGGTGTCCTGTACAGGCTCGGGAAGCGTGGTCCTGCGAGAGCGGATCGTGAAGTCGGAGTACTTGACCTTCACGACCACCGTCCGCGCGGACAAGCCGCTCCTGACCAGCCGCCGCGCCACGCGACCCGCGTGCTCGAGCAAGGTGCGCCGGATCGACTCCGCGTCGAGGAGATCGTCCTCGTAGGTCTCTTCGGCGCCGATCGACAGGGCCTCGCCGCTCGGATCCACGACCCGCTCGTCGTCGCCTCGCGCGAGCAGGACCATCTGCTGTCCCCAGGTGCCGAAGTGCGCGGCCATCGTCTTCGGATCGGCCGCGGCAAGATCGCCGATCGTCACGAAGCCGAGCTCGCGCATCTTCGGGGCGGTCTTCGGCCCCACCCCCCACATGCGGTCGACCGGCAGGGGCGCGAGGAACGCCGCGACCCCGTGGACCGGAACGACCACGAGCCCGTCGGGTTTGCGCAGATCGCTGGCGATCTTCGCGGCGAACTTGCACGGCGCGACCCCCGCGGAGGCGGTGAGCTCGAGCTCCGCCCGGACGTCGCGCTTGATGGCGCGCGCCGTCGTCTCGCCGTCGCCGAAGAGCGCCTGGCTCGCCGTCACGTCGAGGAACGCCTCGTCGAGCGACAGCGGCTCGACGAGCGGGGTGTACCTCCGGAAGATAGCGAACACCTGCGCGCTCGCGGCTTCGTACCGATCGCGTCGCGGCGGCACCACGATCGCGTGGGGCGCGCGGCGGAGCGCCTCGCCCATCGACATGGCCGAGCGGACGCCGAAGGGCCGCACCTCGTACGATGCCGCGAGCACGACGCCTCGCCGCGATTGGCCGCCCACGATGACGGGGCGTCCGCGAAGGCTCGGGTCGTCGCGCTGCTCGACGGACGCGTAGAAAGCGTCCATGTCGACGTGCAGGACGGTCCTCATGTCAGCTCTTGAGGGCGTTCTCGAGGACCTTCTGGATCAGCGCTTCGTAGCCGATGCCGACTTGCATCGCGGCCTGCGCGAAGTCGTCTTCCTTGGCCAGCGAGGGGTTCGGGTTCGCCTCGATAACCACGATGTCGCCCGCCGCCGTGAGCCGGGCGTCGATGCGCCCGAGGCCTCGCACGTGCAGGATCCGGCACACGCGCCGCGCGATCTCGGCGAGCTTCTTCTCCACGCCCGCCGGGAGTGGGCCGGCGGGCCCGTTCCGGATGCCCCACTTCTTGCGGTAGCCCTCGTCCCACTTGGCCTTGGCCGTCGCGAACCGGGGCGCATCCTTGAGCGCAAGGGGGACGTTCGGCGCGTAGGCCGAAGGCGACTCTCCGTCGACCGTCGCCAGCGCCGGGGCTTCGCCGAAGAAGATCTCGCGCGGCGGAAACACCGTCAGGCGCTTGTTGCCCAGGACCCCGAGGTAGAGCTCGCGCCCGTCGACATACTCCTCGATGAGCGCGTCGGTCTCGAAGCGGTCGTGCAGGAAGCGCGCGCGCTCGAGGACCTCGTCTTCGGTCTTCGCGAGCGACGCTAGCGCGATCCCGTCGCTCGCCTCCTCGCCGATCGGCTTGACGAACGCCGGGTACGAGAAGCGCCGGAGGCGGCGAAGGGGCCGCTCGCGCCGCGAGACGACGAACCGCGCCACCCGGATGCGGTGGAACGAGAGCAGCTCCTTGGCCAGCGCCTTGTCCTTGCAGAGCATGAGCGCGTCGGGCCCGGCGCCGGTGTACGGCACCTTCAAGAGCTCGAGGAGGGCAGGGATGTTCGGCTCGTGGGCGCGGTCCGAGAAGAACGTCTCGCACAGGTTGAAGACGACGTCCGGCTTGAAGGCGTCGACCCGGTCGAACACCGACTTGGCGTCGTCGTAGACGGCCAGCGTCTCGACCTCGTGCTGCAGCGTGCGGAGGCACGAGAGCACGTCGGCTTCGGTCGGCTTGGCCTCGTCCGTTCGCAGCGACTGCTCCGTGAACTTCTGGCCCTCGGCCACGGGACGGTGCACGTCGAAGAGAACGAGGATCCGCATGCGGCTATACCGACCGCTTGAAGCGACCCGTGTAAAGGTGGTTCGTCACGAGCGAGGCGACGTACGCCCCCACCTCGAGGGCGAGCGCCACGTCGTCGCCGCGCGCGTGCAGACTGAGGCGCCGGCATCGCTCGAGGAGCTTTCGCGCGAGGCCGTCGACCACGTACTTGCGCTGTCCCGTCCAGCGAACGACGGCGGCGACGATGGCTTCGCGCCTGCGGCGCATGAACGCCGCCGCCGTCCCGTGACCGGTCGCGGCCTGCGCGAAGATGCGTCGAAGGTCACGGTCGTAGAAGTCGGGGTAGTCCTGGGCCGACAGCTTGCGCCGGAGCGCGTAGTAGTGGGCGAGCGTCGACGTGAGCTTCGACGCGTCGGCGCGGCGCCGGCCCTGGCCGGGGGTGATGGCGGGCGCCTTCTTGCGCGCCTCGTTCATGAGCGAGTCGACGTACTCGAGCTTCGCGAGCGCCCGCCACCCGCCGTAGCGGACGCGCCAGTCTTCGGGCGGCGTCGACAGCCACACGGCGAACGTCTCGGCAAAGTCTTCGTCGGGGTGAGCTTGCGCATACCAGTTCGGCAGGTGGCGCACGAAGCTCCGGCTGTAGGGCCGCGGGCGGTACCGCTCGGGCTCGTAGTCGATGTCGGGGCTGCCGAACACGGCGCGCCAGCTGCGCCGCGACGAGAAGCGGTAGGCGTGGTCGATCGCGTGCCCGCATTCATGCCGGAGGAGCTGCGCGCACGTCTCGGGCGTACCCCCCTCGACCTCCAGCATCTGGTTCAGCTCGAGCTGCTCGAGCCTCGGATGGGCCAGGTAAAACGGGATCGCGATGGCGGGGACGCCGTCGGGGCTGAACCACTCGTCGCCGAGGTAACACGGGGGCCGGAGCGCCAGGCCGCGCGCGCCGAGCTCGGCGTAGAGCCCCGCGACGCGAGGTTCGAGCGGGCTGCCTTCGACGGGGACGTGGACGTCGCGGATCCTCAGTGCCAGAAGCTCGTCGTCACGCAGGGTGACCCAGGGGGGATCCACGTGGGCGAGGATAGTAGCAACTGCTCGCTTCCCGGCCCCTCTGGCAGTAAAAGAGCGCGCCATGAGACCCGCCGCGATCCTCCGCTCCGTCCGCCTTGCCGGCGCCGCTTCCTTCTGGGTCGCCGGTGCTGCTTTTGTCGCCGTTTGTGGCCTCGCCGGCTGCGACCAGGACTCGTATTCGAGCACCGACCAGCGCGACACGCACATGGGCGACGTCCGGGCGGCTGTCGCGCCGCCGCCCCCATCGGCCTCGGTTGCCGCGGCTCCGGCCATGGCGGCGCCGGCGGCGTCCGCGAGCCACTGAAGGGCCCTGCGGCGCGTGCTTCCCGTCCCGCCGCCGCTCCTCCCGATGCTCGCCAAGCGAGTCGGGGCGCTGCCGGAAGGCGACGGCTGGATCTTCGAGCCCAAGTGGGACGGCTTTCGCGCCCTCGTCTTCCGGGACGGGGACCAGCTGACGATCCAGAGCCGCGACCAGAAGACGCTGAATCGGTACTTTCCCGAGCTCGCCGAGCCGCTCCGTTCGATGCTCCCGGAGCGTTGCGTGCTCGACGGCGAGCTGGTGATCGCGAACGACGGCGGCCTCGACTTCGAGGCGCTGCAGCTCCGCATCCACCCGGCGGCGTCGCGCGTGAAGCTCCTCGCGGAGGAGAGCCCCGCGTCGCTGGTCTTTTGGGACCTTCTCTGCCTCGGCGACCGTGACTTGCGAAGCGAACCATTCCAGAGGCGGCGCGCCGAGCTCGAGGCCGTGCTGGCGAACGCTCGCCCCCCCTTGCACCTCACGCCGGCCAGCGGCGATCGGACCGTGGCCAGGGACTGGTTCCGGCGCTTCGAAGGCGCGGGGCTCGACGGTGTCATGGCCAAGGCGGGCGCCGGCGCCTACGAGCCCAACAAGCGCGTCATGTTCAAGGTGAAGCACGAGCGCGAGTGCGACTGCGTGGTCGCTGGTTTTCGCTGGCATCGGTCGAGTGCGCACGCCGTCAACACCGCGATCGGGTCGCTCCTCCTCGGCCTGCACGACGACGACGGCATGCTCCACCACGTGGGCGTGTCGGCGAGCTTCACCGCTGAAAAGCGGCTCGCGCTCGTCGAGTTCCTCGCGTCGTATCGAACTAACGCGCTCGAACACCACCCCTGGCGGGCGTGGGCTGTCGGCCAGGAGGCGGCCGAGGCGGCCGGTCAGCGCATGCCGGGCGGAAAGAGCCGCTGGAGTCAGGGCAAAGACCTCTCCTGGCAGCCGCTCCGCCCGGAGCTCGTCGTCCAGGTCGCGTACGATCACATGGAAGGCCGGCGCTTCCGGCATACGGCGCAGTTTCGGCGGTGGCGCACCGACAAGTGCGCGGCCGACTGCTCCTACGCCCAGCTCGAGGTCGTCGCCCCGCAAGAGCTGGCCGCGATCTTCGCGCCTCGCTGACCGCCAGGGAGGGCGCCGGCGGATCGTGAGCTTGCTAACGATCCGCGCGCGGCTTCGAGGCGCGTATCGCGTCGCGCCACTCGCGGGTGGGGTCGTCGTCGGGATCGGGCGTTCCCTGAGGGGGCCGCGACGCCTCGGGGACCGCGCGGAGATTCACGCGAACGCGCGTCCACGTCGACGAGCGGCCCCGCATCGAGTCGACGAGCACGTCGTCGACGGCGAGGTGCGCCGCGGCTTCCGGGTGGGCGGCCTTCCAGCGCTCGAGCCCATCGAGCGCGGCTTGCTTGTTCGGTGAGTTCGCGACGACGACGAGCGGCATCTTCGTTCGCGGGGCCTTCGCGGCCGGCCTGGCCGCTCCCTTCGCGCGCGAAGGAGCGACCCGCGGGGCCTCCCCCGCCATCTTCCGGAAGTGCGGGGGCCAGGGCGCATCGCCCAGGCCGGATGCCTCGTCGCGGTCGGCCAGAGCGAGGAGCGCTTCGAGCGACCCGCGCGCTTCGTCGATACCCGCGTGCGGATCGCCGATCCGGGCGAAGCGCGCCGGGACCGTGAAGACCGTGAAGTCGGCCGGGTCACAGTCGGGCACTTCGTTCCAGGTGAGGGGCGCCGAGACGCGCGCATCGGGCACCGGCCGGATGGAGTAGGCCGAGCAGGTCGTCCGGTCCTTGGCGTTCTGGTTGTAGTCGAGGAAGACGCCGCGCCGCTCTTCCTTCCACCACTTCGACGTCGCGATCGAGGGCGCGCGGCGCTCGACCTCGCGCGAGAGCGCGAGCGCGGCGCGGCGCACCTCGGTGAACGTCCAGCGCGGCTCGATGCGAACGTTCACGTGCATCCCTCGCGAGCCGCTGGTCTTCGGCCAGCCTCGAAGGCCAAGCTCTTCGAGGACCGCGTTGACCTCGAGGGTCACCTTGCGCACGTCGTCCCAGGGGACGCCCGGCCCCGGATCGAGATCCACGCGAAGCTCGTCAGGGTGGTCGAGGTCGCTCGACCGGACCGGGTGCGGGTGGAGCTCGATGCACCCCAGGTTGGCGATCCAGGCCAGACCCGCCGCGTCGTCGACGACGATCTCTTCGGCGATGCGTCCCGAGGGGAACGAGAGGGTCACGGTCCGCAGCCATTCGGGCCGGGTGGAGGGGGCGCGCTTTTGATAGAACGCCTCGCCGTCGGCGCCGTTCACGAAACGCTTGAGGACGATCGGGCGGTCGGCGATCCCCTTGAGCGCCCCGCCGGCGACCGCGAGGTAGTAGCGAACGACCTCGAGCTTGCTGAGCTTCGCGTCTTTCTTGAAATAGGGCTTGCTCGGGTGCGTGACGCGCACGTCGTGCCCGCCGATCGAGAGCACCTCGGCCTCCTCGTCCTTGGCCACGGCCTCGAGCCTACACCAGTACACGAGGCCACCGCCGGCGCCGAACCGTGGCCCGAACGGTCGGCGGCCCGGAACGCTCCTTCAGGCGCTCGCCGATTCATGGTTGGACCACCCACCACCCCGGTGGGACTCACGCAAGACCCGGCTCTACTTCGACGTGGGCGACAGGCCCGGCGCGGCGTCGGGTCTTGACAGAGTCAATCATTAGACTAAGTCTAAATTCTGTGAACGAGAACGACCTCCCGAGCCGCCTGCGAGCGGCCGGCGTTCGCCCGTCCGCCCAGCGAATGGCCGTCGCCGAGTACGTGCTGACCACCGACGAGCACCCGTCGGCCGAGCAAGTCCTCACGCGCGTCACCAAGCGTTGGCCCTATCTGTCGCGCGCGACCGTGTACAACACGCTGAACCTCTTCGTGAGAGAGGGCCTCCTCCGCCAGCTGGTGCTCGCGGAGGGCAACGTGGTCTTCGACCCGAAGCTCGAGCGCCATCACCACTTCATCGACGACGCAACCGGCCGCATCGAAGACGTCCACTGGGACGCGGTGAAGGTCGGCGACGCGCAGCTCGATGGCTACAGCGTTCGCGAATACATGGTCGTGCTGCGTGGGCGAAAGGTCCGCCGGCCGACGGTCACGGCGAAGCAGCCCACGGCGAAGCAGACGGTCAAGTCGCCCCCCCCATCCGCGTCCGCCTCGAGCGTCCGCAGAGAAACAAAGAAGAGCAAGGAACAAGGAAGAACATGATCAGCCCCGGAATGCGCCTCCCCGAGTTCAAGACCACCGCGTGCGTGAGCACGGAGAAGGGAAAGGAGTTCAAGGACGTGAGCTCCAGTGATTTCCCTGGAAAGTGGCTCGTTCTCTACGCCTACCCGAAGGACTTCACCTTCGTGTGCCCGACCGAGATCGTCGAGTTCGACAGCAAGCTGAAGGCGTTCGCCGATCGCGACGCCGTCGTTCTCGGCGGCTCGACCGACAACGAGTTCTCGCACCTCGCCTGGCGTAACAGCCACGCCGACCTGAAGGGCATCCACCACGCCCTCCTCTTTTACAGCCCAAAGATCGCCCAGGAGCTCGGCATCCTGCACCCCGACGCCGGCGTCGCGCTCCGCGCCACGATCATCGTCGATCCGCAGGGCGTCGTTCGCTTCGCCAGCGCGAACGATCTCTCCGTCGGCCGCAACGTCGACGAGGTCATTCGCGTGCTCGACGGGCTCCAGACCGACGAGCTCTGCCCCTGCAACTGGAAAGAGGGCGACGAGACCCTCACCGCGCAGCTGAAGAAGGCGGGCTGATTCCTCCCTCGCAGGCGCAGTGCGCGCTCTCGCGTGCCGCCCCTGTGAGGCCCCCGCAAAGGAACATTCGCATGGCATCCCTCGAAGAACTGCGCGAGACGCTTCCGCACGCCGCGCGCGACATCAAGATCAACCTCCAGAACGTGCTCGCGCCGGGCGCGCTGAACGAAGCGCAGACGTGGGGAGTCGCCATCGCCTGCGCGCAGGCGACGAAGAACACGCGCCTCGTGTCGGCGGTGCTCGAAGACGCCAAGGGCCGCGGCGTGACCGAAGAGGTCATCGAGGACGCGCGCGCCGCCGCGATCTTGATGGCGATGAACAACGTATTTTACAGGTTCCGGCACATCGTCGACAAAGAGGAGTACGCCCAGAAGCCGGCGCGCCTCCGCATGCAGCGCCTGGCGCAGGTGACGTCGAACAAGGCCGACTTCGAGCTGTTCTGTCTGGCGGTCAGCGCCATGAACAACTGCGCGACGTGCGTGCGCTCGCACGAAGAAGCCGTCATCAAGGGCGGGCTCACGACGGACCACGTGCACGACGCCATTCGCATCGCGGCGACGCTCGCGGCTGCCGCGCAGGCGCTCGAGACTCTCTAGAGTGAGAGCGAGATGGGCCGCAGAGGCGCAGAGGGCGCAGAGGGCGCAGAGGGCGCAGAGGACAGAGGGTCTTGCGCGCGCTCGAGTCGCTGGCGCAGATCGGATCCGCCGCGCAGGTCTCCAGTCTTCGACCCAATCTCTGCTTTGGTGCGCCAAGCAAGCTTCGACCTGGAGGATGCCATGTGATGCCTTCACTTGAC